>Ga0272448_1000506_pt1 | contig 60738 bp, 47 predicted proteins | sample YNPCB0191_FD_202220 | JGI IMG/M metagenome (GOLD analysis project Ga0272448, IMG submission 202220) | Hot spring sediment microbial communities from Yellowstone National Park, WY, United States - YNP-CB-019-1 | ecosystem: Environmental > Aquatic > Thermal springs > Hot (42-90C) > Sediment... | reverse complement strand
AGTATACAATACTCATCGGGCTGACCTCCTTGGCAAAATGCCATAAGTTGTATGCGGATAGGGTGGAACGCTCCGCTAACCCGCGATTGTACAACAAGGTCGTCAGCCCTTCCATTTTATCTACTGTCCCCCATTCGCGTGGATTCGTGGCGGTTACAGAGGGCGGGTAGGGAAACCCGCCCTACGTTGTCGTGGGTAATACGGGCGGGCGGCTTTCCATAGATGCCGCAGGCAAGGGGCAGGTGTGGGAACCCGCCCCTACTGTCCCCCATTCGCGTGGATTCGTGGCGGTCACAGAGGGCGGGTATGGGAACCCGCCCTACGTTGTCGTGGGTAACACGGGCGGGCGGCTTTCCACAGATGCCGCGGGCAGGGCAGGTGTGGAAACCCGCCCCACGTTGTCGTGGGCGATACGGGCGGGCGGCTTTCCATAGATGCCGCAGGCAAGGGGCAGGTGTGGGAACCCGCCCCTACTGTCCCCCATTCGCGTGGATTCGTGTGATTCGCGGTTACAGAGGGCGGGTATGGGAACCCGCCCTACGTTGTCGTGGGTAATACGGGCGGGCGGCTTTCCACAGATGCCGCAGGCAAGGGGCAGGTGTGGGAACCCGCCCCTGCTGTTCCCCATTCGCGTGGATTCGTGTGATTCGCGGTTACAGAGGGCGGGTATGGAAACCCGCCCTACGTTGTTGTGGGTAATACGGGCGGGCGGCTTTCCATAGATGCCGCAGGCAAGGGGCAGGTGTGGGAACCCGCCCCTAACTGTTCCCCATTCGCGTGATTCGTGTGATTCGCGGTTACAGAGGGCGGGTATGGAAACCCGCCCCTGCTGTTCCCCATTCGCGTGGATTCGTGTGATTCGCGGTTACAAAGGCGCTGTCCCCGTTGTTCGCGCCCGCGACTCGTGTTACAATAGAGGCCGCGAGGCTTTCCGAGAGGGCGGGCCATGGGCACGTGTCTCTACTGCGGCAGGCGCGACAGGCTGGTGGCGGAGGTGCTGGGCGCGTGCGCCGATTGCATCCGCTCGCGTCCGGAGGCGCTGGCGCACGTGCGGGAACGGCGGGCGCAGGCCCGGCGCGAGTTCGGCCTGCCCATCGCGCCGCCGCGCACGGAAGGCGGTGTCGTCTGTCGCATCTGCGCCAACGAGTGCCGCATGGGGGAAGGCGAACGTGGCTTTTGCGGCCTGCGCACCGCGCGCGGCGGCAGGCTCGTTCACCTGGCGGGGACGCCCCAGGCCGGCCTCCTGCAGAGTTACCACGACCCGCTCCCCACGAATTGCGTTGCCGACCCCGTTTGCGCCGGGCACTCGGCGCGCGGGCGCACCAATCTGGCCGTCTTCTACGGCGCGTGTTCCTTTGACTGCCTCTACTGCCAGAACTGGCACTTTCGGCAGATGTCGCCGTCGGGGCGGCTGACATCGGCGCAAGACCTTGCGGACCGGGCCGGGACTCGCGCGGCGTGCGTGTGCTACTTCGGCGGCGACCCCGCGCCCCAGATGCCCCACGCGCTGGCCGCGTCGCGCATCCTGGCCGGGCGGGGCCTGCACATCTGCTGGGAGACCAACGGCTCCATGAACCCCCGGCTGCTGCGCCAGGCGGTGCAACTGTCGCTCGCCACCGGCGGCACGGTGAAGTTTGACCTGAAGGCGTGGAATCCAGCCCTGCACCTGGCCCTCACCGGCGCCGACAACCGCCGAACGCTGGACAACTTCGCGCAGGCGGCGGGCAGGAGCCGTAGCCGACCCGAACCGCCCCTGGTGGTAGCCAGCACGCTGCTTGTCCCCGGCTACGTGGACGCGCAGGAAGTGCGGGCCATCGCGCGCTTCATCGCCGCCATTGACCGCGACATCCCATACGTGCTGCTGGCCTTCGCGCCCGCCTTCCTGATGCACGACCTGCCGTGCACATCCTCGGCGCACGCCCGCGAGGCGCTGGAAGCCGCCCAGGCCGAAGGGCTGACGCGGGTGCGCATCGGCAATCCGCACCTGCTGGACCTGGGCTGGTTTTGAGCGGAGCGCCCTCGGCTTTGCCTGGCGACGCCACATGGGCTACAATACGCGCACTTGCCGCCCTGGAGGGGCCGATGAACGTCGTGCTTCGCGCTGTGCTGTACGTCGCAGGGGTGCTCATCGTGGCGCTTGCCGCCGTGTGGGTGTTCGGCGAGCGGTGGAGGCTCATCCGTCCTTCCACGCGCCGCTGGTTTGCCGGCGGGTGGCGCAGTCTGCCGCAGAAGATTCACGGGTACGTTTATGCCCGCTGGAGCAATCAGTACATCGGCATCGCCATCCACCGAATGCGGCCCGGCCCGCGCAAGTTCCAGAGCAACTCCGCCGACCACTATCACGGGAAGGTGCTGCCCCATCCTCTGGCCCGCCAGATGGTGGCGCTGAACCACGACCTGAACCTGCAGGATCAGGAGCAGGTCATCCCCTATCCGGTGGCGCGCGACATCGTGCTCCGCAACCCCGACCGCATCGCCGTGTACGACTGCCCGTGCCGATCGGCCAGGACGAAGCCGTGCCTGCCGCTGGATGTGTGTATGATCATCGGCGAGCCGTTCGTGAGTTTCCTGCTGGAGCACAACCCGGGGTCGGCGCGGGCCATCACGCGCGAGGAGGCGCTGGCCATCCTGGAGGCCGAGCACGAGCGCGGGCACGTGCACACGGCGTACTTCAAGGATGCCATGGAGGGCCGCTTCTACGCCATCTGCAACTGCTGCAAGTGCTGCTGCGGCGGCATAGAGGCGATGGTGAGCGCGGGCGTGCCCATGATCGCCTCGTCGGGGTACGTGGCGCAGATAGACCCCGGTCGCTGCACGGGATGCGGACTGTGCGCCGAGGTGTGCCCGTTCAAGGCGGTGCGGGTGGAGGAGGATGGCCGAGGCCGGCGCGTGGCGCGGGTCGACGACGCGGCCTGCATGGGGTGCGGCGTGTGCCAGGCGCGGTGCGCCTTCGGCGTGCCGGTGCTGGTGCGGGATGCGCGCAAGCCCATCCCGATGGACATCGCGGCGCTGGAAGGCGAGCGGCCGTTTCGGGAGCAGATTCTGGAGTCAGACCAATGATGCGATTCGGAGGATAGCGATGCGATGCGTTTCATGTGGTGGGGAATTGGTTGGGCAAGAGGCGTGCGGGTTGCAGATTGACCGCTGCCATGCCTGCGGCGGGATGTGGCTGAACAAGGGCGAACTGGACAGCCTGGTGAGCGCCGAGGACGAGGATGTGCGGTGGATGGACCTGGACCTGTGGGCCGAGGCGCAGAAGGTTACGGGGGCCGTGTCCTCGCGCGAATGCCCCTACGGCCACGGGCCGCTGGTTACGCTCACCTACGGGGACTCGGGCGTGCAGGTGGACGTGTGCCGCACGTGCGGGGGCGTGTGGCTGGATTCGGGCGAGTTTGAGCGGATTGTGGACTACCTGGGAGAGCAGGCGGAATCGCTGTCGCTGTCCGGCTACATCCGGGAGTCGCTCCAGGAGGCGAAGGAACTGGTGGCGGGGGGCGAGGGCCGCGCCGCCGAGTGGAAGGACCTGCGGGCGGTGCTCCGGATGCTGCGGATGCGGCTGGCGGTGGAGCACCCCACGGTCGCGGCTATCTTGCGGTCGCTCCCGCGCTGAAAGAGGTGCGGGGCCCGGAGGGGTCGGGCCCCGCGTTTGTGGGGTAGAGGGTGCGCCAGAGGGCATTCTGGGCAGACCGTAGAGGGGGCAGGCGTCGGGGGCGCGAACCCCGACGCGGCTGGCACCGCTGCGTGTGTGCGTTCCAGGTTTTGGAACGTTTGTGCTACTTGCAGAACCAGTATAGCACAGATGTTCTAATCTGTCAAGGGGTTTTTGTTTAAAACTTCGTGCATCGGAGGTGTCATGAGCAAACAGATCATCGCGACGGACAAGGCGCCCGCAGCGGCGGGACCCTACTCGCAGGCGGTGCGGGTGGGCAATCTCGTGTTCACGGCGGGGCAGGTGGGGCTGGTGCCCGGGACGAAGGAGTTCGCCGGGCCCGACATCGCCTCGCAGACGCGCCAGGTGCTCCGTAACATCCAGGGGATTCTGGAGGCTGCCGGCTCGGGCCTGGAGCATGTGGTGAAGACGACGGTGTTCCTGCAGGACATCTCCGAGTGGCCGGCCATGAACGCGGTGTACGCCGAGTTCTTCCCGAAGAACCCGCCGGCGCGGTCGGCGGTGCAGGTGGGCGCGCTGCCGCTGGGGGCGAAGGTGGAGATTGAGGTCGTGGCCGAGGTGCCCGGGGGCCAGCCTCGCTAAAGGGCGCGGCAAGGGCCAAGACGCGCGAATCGGCGCCGATGGGGCGCGGGCGATTCGGAACGCTGACCGGCCTCACCCGATGTTCAGCAGCCGCTTGGCGAGGGCGATCTTGCCGTCCAGGTCGCCCTGGCGGGCCAGCATGATGCGCTGGGCCATGGGCGACCCCGCGCCGTGCATGGATTCTATCAGGTAGGCGACAGCGCCCGCGCCCGCCACTAGGTTCTCAATAAGGCGCAGGACCTTGACGCGGTCCACCGGGTCCACGCCCTCGGCGGCGGCCAGGTACTTGCGGATGTAGGGGCCCGCGATGGGGTCCTCCAAATCCCGCGCCGACGGCAGCGTGCCGAGCAGGCCGCCGGCGATGTCGGTGGCCAGGCGCGCTATCTCGTAGGGGAACCGCGTTACGTTCAGTTTGCACACGTTGGCCAGCAGCAGGTCCACCTCGTAGTTCCCCGCGGCCGTGGGGTGGCCCAGGGTGGAGCAGGCGATCCCGCAGGCGAATAGCGTCTCGTTCAGGTGGATCATCTCCACGATTTTGTCGTGAACGTGCGATGCGGCGGCCACGCCGTTCATGCGCGCGATGAGCGCCGTCGCGCCGATGAGCACGTCGCCCACGCCCACCTTGCAGCCGCCGTAACTCTGGCGGTGGTAGGCGGCGAACCGCTCCACCAATTTGCCGCTTTGGTCCACCTCGCCGTTCAGGAAGATGCGCTCGTTGGGCACGAACACGTCCTCAAAGACGGTGAGCACCTCCTGCCCGCCGAAGGTGGGGTTGCCCACGTCCAGCGTTCCTTCCAACTTGCGGGTGTCGCTGGCCTGGCGGCCGTAGATGTAGTGGATGCCCTTCGTGTTCGTGGGCACGGCGAAGCAGATGGCCCAATCCTCCTCGCCTGGCCTCATGGCGGCGGTGGGCATGACGATGATCTCGTGGGAGTTGACCATGCCGGTCTGGTGGAACTTGGCGCCGCGCACCACGACGCCGTCGCGGCGGCGCTCCACCACGCGCAGGTACAGGTCGGGGTCTGCCTGCTCCGAGGGGCGCTTGCTGCGGTCGCCTTTGGGGTCGGTCATGGCGCCGTCCACCACCAGGTCATGGCGCTGGACGTGGCTCCAGTACTCGCGGAACCGCTGGTGATAGTTGGTGCCGTGGGCCTGGTCGCACTCGTAGGTTACGCTGAAGACGGCATTGGCGGCGTCCATGCCCACGCACCGCTGGAAGCAGCAGGCGGTGAGGTTGCCGCAGTGGCGCTGCATGCGTACCTTGTCCATCAGGTCCTGGGTGCTCTGGTGCAGGTGGGTGAAGCGGTTGACCTCGTCGCCGATGAGCGGCGAATAGGCGCGGAACAGGGGGCGGGTCGCGGCGTCGTGGGCGCAGTCGTAGGTAACGGCGACGGCGCGGAGCGACGGGGCGACGAGGGGATGACGGGTCAGGTCGTCGGCCTTCTCGCCCAGGATGTGGGCCTCCAGGCCCAGGTTCTCCACCGAGGCGATGTATTCCTTGCCGGTTTTCAGCGCCATGGGTACGCCTCCTGTGTAGGGACTTGCGGGCGGGATTCCGCCGGTCGCGGTTTCGTATCGGCCTCTGGCCGTTGGACATCGGCCGATCTCTTGTTGGGCGTTTGACGGTTTGCGCCAGCCCATGCTATCATCTCTCGGCCAAACCCGCAAATCCCTGCTTTCTTATCAAGGAGGCCCCATGACGGCACACGCGAAGGGTGGACTCTCAAGGCGCACCAAGTGGCTCTTCTCAACGGGCGATCTCTCGGTAAGCATGCCCCTGGCGATCCTGATGTTCTTCCAACTCTACTTTCTCACGGATGTGGCCCAACTGCGCCCCGACCTCGCCGGCTGGGCCGTTGGGATTGGCCGCATCTGGGACGCCGTCAACGATCCTCTGATTGGTCTCCTGACAGACCGGGTGCGGACACGCTGGGGACGGCGCAGGGTGTTCCTGTTGTTCGGCTCGGTGCCGCTGGGGCTATCTTTCATGCTGATGTGGATTGTCCCGCCGTTTGGCCCCATCGGGCTCACGGCCTACTACGCGCTGACGTTTATCCTGTTTGACACCATGTTCACCCTGATCCACGTGGCCTACAACGCGCTGACACCGGAGATGACGCCGGACTACGACGAGCGCAGCAGCCTGAATGGGTACCGCATGGTACTCTCCATCACGGGAACGCTGGGCGCCATCATCTTGGCCACGGTGCTGGGGTGGTACATCACCGACGCACGGGCGCGGTTCGCCATCGTGGCGGTGAGCCTGGGTGTGGCGACGATGCTGCCACCGCTGATCGTATTCCGAGTAGCCCGCGAGCGGCCTACCGAGGACCTGCCCGCTCCGCTCCCGATTCTGCGAGCCGCGAAAGAGACGCTGAGCAACCGGCCGTTCTGGATGGTGATGGGGCTGTACCTTCTGAGTTGGACGACTGCCAGTATCCTGGCGGCGAACCTGGTGTACTTTGCCAACTACCACCTTCGCGTGCCCGAGCAGGCCAACTATTTTGTCCTCGTGGCCGAAGCGGCAGCCATCGCTTTCATCCCGCTGTGGGTGTGGGTTGCGCGGCGGCTAGACAAGCGCCGCGCGTTTATCCTGGGCACTGCGACATGGATCGTGGTGCTGTTGGCACTGTCGTTTCTGCGATCCGATCAGGTGGGCGCGGCGTATGTTCTGGCGGTGCTCTCGGGATCGGGCATCGCCACCGCTTACGTCATCCCGTGGGCCATGGTTCCCGACATCATGGAACTGGACGAATTGAAGACCGGCCAGCGGCGCGAAGGATCCTACTACGCGTTCGCGTCGTTCTTCCAGAAACTGGCTACGGGCGCGGCTATCTGGGCGATGGGTCAGGCGTTGCACTGGGCGAACTACATTACGCCGACCGCGGCGACGCCAGTTCCTTTGCAACCACCCCAGGCCGTGCAGGTAATTCGCCTGTTTATGGGGCCGATTCCGGCGATCCTGCTCATCCTGTCTATCGCGTTCGCGTGGTTCTATCCCATAACGCGCGAGTATCACGCGTCCTTGCGGGAGCAACTGGCGGCGCGGCGCGAGGCATAGCCTCGTCAGCTCTCGTCGGACCTGTCGGGCTTGGGGCCACTCTGCAGCCGCTTGAGCAGGGTGTAGGCCACAGGGCCCAGTCGCCCCTTGACGGTGCGCGCGCGCAAGGCGCGATCCAGGTCGGCCATGAGGTCATTCGGATCCTCCAGGCCTACGCTCAGCCGCACGATGCCGTCGCCGATCCATTCCCGGAAGTCGGCCTTTTGGGCCGAGGTCAGGAATGGCACGGCATCCACGTACAGGTCCGCGGGGTAGTAGAACCATAGGCTGCGGGCATGGCCCAGGGACGTGGCATAGGTGATGATGCGGGTTTTGTCGGCCATGGCGATGGCCGCGCCCAGGCCGCCCTTGAGTTGGAAGGCGATCATGCCGCCGCCAGCGCGCATCTGGCGCAGTGCCAGTTCGTGCTGCGGGTGGCTGGGCAGACCTGGGTAGAAAACGCGCTTCACGGCGGGATGGCTCTCCAGAAACTGCGCGATCACCAGGGCGCTCTGTGAATGTCGCGCCATCCGCAAGGGGAGCGTCGCCAGCCCCCGCGCGATAAGCCAGGCGTTGAACGGACTCATCGCGCCGCCCAGATGCACCAGGGCCTCCTTGCGGATGCGATGGATGCCCGCCTTCGGGCCCACGATGACGCCGCCCAGCGCGTCGCCGTGGCCGTTCAGGTACTTGGTCGCGCTGTGCACCACGTAGTCAGCGCCGAGTTGGAGCGGGCGCTGCAAGCACGGGCTAGCCCACGTGGAATCCACCACCAGGATTGCGCCAACCTCGTGGGCGATCTCCGCCAGAGCCTGAATGTCCGACAAGCGGGTGATGGGGTTGGCTGGGGTCTCTACGTACACGATCTTGGTCTGGGGAGTCAGGGCCGCGCGCACCTGTTCTGGGTTGCTGGTGTCCACCAGCGAGACCGCGATTCCCTGCCTCTGTAGATGGATGCCTAGCAATTCCTGCGCGCCGGCATAGCAAACATCGCTCGCCACCAGGTGGTCGCCCGCCTGCAGAAAGGTGAACATGATGGCCGAAATGGCAGCCATGCCCGATGCGACGGCCAGGGCAGCCTCCCCTCCTTCCAAGGCTGCCATCTTTTTCTCCAAGACGCGTGCGGTTGGGTGTGCCCAGCGGGTGTAGGCGTATGGGGCATCCTCAGATTCCATCATGAGCGCGTCAAACAGTCCAGGCCCGAAGCCGGGTAGCCGGAAAGTTGCCGACATGTGTACCGGCGGGGTCAACGCCCCCGTAGCGGGGTCTGGTTCCTCGCCGGCGTGGATGGCAAGCGTGTCTTGCGCAAGATTGATCATCTCCGCCCTCCGTTCGTCGTGCGTGGCCCACTCGCGGGTTAGAGTGCGCCAAAGTCCTGCATGGACTCGTCCTCGTAGGCGAAGAACTCCTCCATCGGGCGGTTGCGGATGACGTCCACGTAGCGGAGGAGTTCTCGTTCCACCGCGGGGTCCAGCGGGCGCGGCTGGTGATTGGCCAGAATCTCCCGCACGCGCTGTCGTGCCCGATCCATGACCGTAGAGCGACCCTCCTTGTCCCACGTCTCGTAGGGTTCGCGGACGAGAAGCCTGGGCACAAAGTGCTCGCGGCGGAAATGGCGCACGGTATGGGGCTGGTCCAGGTAGTGGCCCGAAAAGTTGACCTTGCGGATGAGGTCCAGCGCCAGCGTCTCGTCGTTCACCCGGATACCGTCGGCCATGCGCAGGATCATGCCACAGATTTCGTCGTCCAGCGCCAACAGGGCGTGGCTCTCCAGCATGGTGGAGTCCAGCGTGCCGCCGCACGTGATGAGGTTCACCCCGGCCAGAACGGCGGGGATGAGGGTTGCGACGCGCTCAATGCCGGCCTGGATGTCCTCTAGTTTGGACTCGGTGGTGGCGCCCACGCTGCGAGAGGGGAGGCCATAGAATCGGGCCAGTTGAGCCGAGGCGGCCGTGATGAGCCCCGTCTCCACCGCGCCCAGCGCGACTGTTCCCAAGCGCATATTCGTGATCGTGGACACGGTTCCATAGAGCACCGGCGTGCCTGGCCGCGCAATCTGGGCGAGGGTTACGTGAGCCAGGATGTTGGCGTTCTGCTGGGCCAGCAGCCCGGCTAATGTCGCGGGGGCTGTGCTGCCCGCAATGGCCTCCGGCGACATGGCGATGGGCTGACCGTACTCGGCGCAGACTAGCATCCCCTCGGCCTGCATCTGGATCATCTTCAGTGGGCATACGACGGAGCAGATGGCGAAGAAGCGCGGACGTGCTCGCAGTTCCTCTTTGCCGCCTACGGCGATGGCCATCAGGCGCATCATATCCAGCGTGGGCAGAAAGCCGTAACAGCCCATCCCGAACGACTTGCGGCTATTGCGCGCCCATGAAAGGATCGCCTCGGCGTGAATCGTGGTCATAGGAATATCGCTGGGCCAGATGTCCATCTGGCTGTTGTGGATGTGATCCAGTGCATTGATGATTTTCAGGTGGCGGTGCACGTCTGCCAGTACGACCTCGCGGCGTTCGCCCGTGTCCAGGTCCAGGATGTGCGTGGGCGTGCCCAGGGCTGCAAAGCAGACCCCATCGCCACCTACTTCCATGCGGAACTCTGGGTCGTTGCCGTAGAGGGTGAACGAGCGAGGGGCCTGGCTCAGCGCCCACTGTACCAGAGTCTCTGGAATGCGCACGACCTGGTTCTCTTCGTCCACGGTGGCGCCGGCCTCTTTGAATAGCCTACGGGCTCTGCCGTAGTCCACGTGGATGCCCACTTCGGCGAGGATGTGCATGGAGGTTTCGTGGATTTGCCGGACTTCATCCTGGCTTAGGACTTCCAATCGAGCCGTTTTCATGGGCCTGTCCTCCCTGCGAAGATTTGTGGATGAGCACGAGCAGCGGGACGCAATGCAAGCACATCCTTCCAGGGTGCTGGCATACCGCCACGCGCCATTGGCATTTGACCGCCGTAACGCTTGGATTATACTTTCGGTGTTCGTTTGATAGCAAACCACCCAACCACTGCAACAAGGACAACCAAAGGGATGCGGATTCTAGCGGTAGATGACGATCCCATCACGCTCAAGATCGTCTCCAAGACGCTGGCGGGCGTCGGATATGATGTCTTCACCGCCCGCGACGGGCAGGAAGCCCTGGCGCAGGTGGAGTCCGTTCGGCCGGACTTGATCATCCTGGACGTGATGCTCCCTGGCCTGGACGGGTACGAGGTTCTGCGCCGCCTGAAGGCGCGGACCGATGCCCCGCTTCTGCCCGTTCTCATGCTGACCGCCGACGACACGGTGGAGGGCAAGATCAAGGCGTTCACGGCCGGAGCCGCGGACTACCTGGCGAAGCCCTTTGACGCGGCGGAACTGGTGGCGCGGGTGAAGGCGCTGCTGCGGCGGTTTGCGGGGCCTGCGGCGGGGGCGGAAGCCGTCCAGGGCACGGTCATCGCGGTCTTCTCGCTGCGCGGCGGGTGTGGCGTGTCCACGATAGCGGCGAACCTGGCGGCGGGGCTGGCGCAGATTTGGGGCCAGCCGGTGGCGCTGGTGGATTTGGCGCTGACGGCAGGGCACAGCGCGCTCCTGTTCAACCTCCCGCTGCATCGCACCTGGGCCGACCTGGCGCGCATCCCCGTGGCGGAATTGGACGCCGACCTGGTGGAGCGCACCCTGCTGGAGCATCCCAGCGGCGTGCGGGTCCTGGCGGCTCCCAAGGGGCCACAGCACGCCGAGGCGGTCTCGGCCGAGCATGTGGCGCAGGTCGTTCGGCTGCTGAAGTCGCGGTACGCGTATGTGGTGTTGGATTTGCCCCACGACTTTAGCGCTACCAGCGTGGCGGGGCTAGATGCCGCGCATCGCATCGTTAGCCTCATGACGCCCGACCTGGCCTCGGCCTACGTTACCGCGCGCACCCTTGACATTTTTGAAACACTGGAATATAGTAAAGACAGAATCTACCTGATTCTGAACTGGACCTTTGAACGCGGGGGGCTGGCCCGCAAGGAGATGGAAGGCTTCCTGAAGCATCCGACGAGCCTCATCATCCCCTTCGCGCCAGACCCGATCGTCAGAGCCATCAACACCGGCGTCCCCCCCGTCCTTGACGCGCCCGAAAGCCCGCTTGGGGCTTTGCTAGAGGACCTGGCCTTCACCTTGAGCGCCGAAGAACACCGAACGCGCGGCCCTGTCAGCCCAACCCCCGCCTGGGAACGGGTGCAGCGCCGCGTTCGCCAGCGCCAGGCGCGGGCAGAGCGCCATCCGGCAGGTCCCTTGCGGATTGGATGACGGTGTAGTGTAGAGACAGTGGAAGGAGGGGACACTATGGGTTGTCTTCGTGTGGCCAGAGGCAAAGGCCAGGGCATTGTGGAGTACGCGGTGATCCTGGGCCTCATCGCGCTGGTGGTCGTGCTGGCGCTTGGCGCGATGGGCATCTCGGTGGGCGACGTGTACGCCGCCGTGGTGAAGGCCCTGGGCGGAGAGGTGAGTTGCAAGACGTACTACCACTCCGATTTTGGCCGTGAAATCCCCAGTTGGATTGAGATCAAGAATTCCTTCTGGGGCAAGTTCGGTTCGTGGCAGGTGAAGGACGGAAAACTCGTCAGCCCGAGGTCGGGCGCGATGCTGCTCAACGGCTATTCCGGGAGCGACTACAACATTTCGTTGAGCGGCATTCGCCTGGCCAATCAGAGCAGCGCATGGAACGGCTATGGCGTGATGTTCCGGTCCAGCCTGGATGCCAAGAACCGCCTCAACGGGTACATGTTTGAGTTTGAGCGGCGCACGCCCAACGAGCCGGTAACGATGTACTTCAGTTACTGGGTCGGCGGCACGCAGGTGGTGATGAATCCTCCGGGCAAGATGGTCATCCCTGCCAACAGCGGCTGGGACAACCCTGCGAACCTGACGGTGTCGGTGCAGGGGAATACTTTTGTGGCCAGCATGAACGGCAAGAAGATCATGGAGGCCACAGACCCCAAGAATCTGTACACCGAGGGAGCCGTGGGCGTGGCCTCCAACGCAGGTTCTAGCATCGTGGTGGATGATCTGGTGGTGAAGACGCCAGGGTGCGAGGAGTAGCGAGATGGAGCGGTCGCCGTCCCTTGATGAATACAAAGACGGGATGCCCGAGCGCCTGCCGGATTCCTCGGCGCGGCGGAAGCGGGCGTGGATTGCCATCGCCGTTCTGGCGGCGCTGGCGCTGGTCTTCGGGGTGCTCAACCTGGCGCGGAGCGGGGCGTTTGCCCGCGTCGCGGGGGTGGGTGGTGTCAAAGGCGTGGTGGTGGACGAGACGGGCCAGCCGCTGCTGGCGGAGATCTTCGTGCTGGGGACTAACCTTTCTGCGGAGACCGACGCGAGCGGATACTTTGAGATTCAGGGCGTGCCCGCGGGCGACCAGACGCTGGTGATCGGCTACCTGGCCCAGGGCACCGAGGTGCCCGTGCGTGTGGCGGGCGGTGAGACCCGCGACCTGGGCCAGGTTCGGGTGTCCACCGCCGAGCAGCGGGATCGGCTCCTGGCCGTAGAGGGCGGGCAGTAGCGGCGTGCCATCCCCTCGCCCGCGCGGGGTTTCACCCCTCACATCCCCCTGGCCCCCTTCTCTCCCCGCAGGCGGGGCGAGAAGGGGAAACGGGCGCGGGCAGCGGGCAGACGCCCCGCGTCGGGCGTAATACCTTCGCGTGGATTCTCACGCGCCGGCGGCGAGCAGCCGCGCCTGCTCTATGTATTCCAGCGACTGGTGCCGGAAGTACGTGTTGTACAGTTCCGCGTAGTGCCCGCCCGCGGCCAGCAGCGAGCGGTGCGTGCCTTCCTCAATGATGCGCCCGTTGCGCAGGACGATGATGCGGTCGGCGTTCTCCACGGTGGACAGGCGGTGGGCGATGACGATGGACGTTCGGCCCGCCATGACCACCTCCAGCCCTTCCTGAATCTGCGCCTCGGTGAACGGGTCCACGCTGGCGGTGGCTTCGTCCAGGATGAGGATGCGCGGGTCGGCCAGGACCACGCGGGCCAGGGCTACCAGTTGGCGTTGGCCCATGGACAGCCGCCCGCCCCGCTCGCCCACGTCGGTGAGCAGGCCGTTGGGCAGGAGTTCCACCCACTCGCCGTTGGCGATCTTCCGGGCGGCAGCGCGCACCTCGTCGTCGGTGGCCTCGGGGCGGGTGTAGCGGATGTTGTCCATGACGGTGCCCGAGAACAGGAACGGCTCTTGCGGCACGATGCCCAACTGCCGCCGATACTGGGCCAGGTCAAAGGTGCGGATGTCGTGCCCGTCAATGAGAATCTGCCCGCCCTGGAACTCGTAGAAGCGGGCGATGAGGCGGGCCAGGCTGGATTTGCCCGCGCCGGTATGGCCCACGATGGCCACCGTTTCGCCGGGGCGAATCTCCAGCGAGAAGTCGTCCAGCACCACCTCGCGTCCCGTGTAGGTGAAATGCACGTGGCGGAACTCCACGCGCCCCTCAAGTTTGGGCACCGGCTCCGCGGCCACCTGCACGACCTTCGGCTCGGCGTCAATCAGCGCGAAGACCCGTTCGGCGGCGGACAGGCCATCTTGGAACTGGCTCCAGAACGACGCGATGCTGGTGAGCGGCCCCCAGAAGTGGTACATGGCCTGGACGAACAGGTACCACTGGCCGGGCGTGAGCAGCCCGCGCAGGCTCACGATGCCGCCGTAGTACACGATGAGCGCCGTGCCCACGCCGACGGTGATCTCCAGCAGGGGGATAATGGTGTTCAGCGTCCAGCCGCGGATGAGGTTCACGCGGTATGCCTGCTGGTTCAGGCGCTGGAAGTCCTTGTACACGGCGGCTTCCTGGCGGAAGTTCTTGGCCACGGCGATGCCGCTGATGGATTCCTGGATGAGGGCGTTGACCTTCGCCAGCACTCGGCGCGCTTTCTGCGTTACGGAGCGGGCGAATCGCCGGAACGAAAGGGCCAGGCCGATGACCACGGGCACCAGGGCCAGGAGCACCAGCGTGAGCCGCAGGTTGATGGTGGCCAGCACGGCGAACAGCACCAGCACCATGAGCAACTGGCTGACCAGGTTGAGCACCAGCATGACCACTTCGGAGAAGTCCTGCGTGTCCGAGGTAACGCGGCTCACGATCTTGCCCGAAGGCTCCTCGTCGTAGAACGACAGGTCGCGCTGGGTTACGGCGGCGAAGGCGTCCTGCCGCAGTTTGAGCACCACGTCGCCCACGACGCGCGCCGAGATGCGCCACCGCATGTAGTTGAACACCCAGGCCATGCCGCTGAACGCCAGCACGATGCCGACGATGAGCGCGATGGTGGCATTGGACATCTGGCCGGCCACCTGGTCAATGCCCCACGAGATGAGGATTGGGGTGCCGGCGCTGACGGCCGAATCGCACACGATGGCGAGCACAACCACCGCCATGGCCTTCCAGTGCGGCTTGAAGTAGGCCAGCACGCGCCGAACCAGGTTGAGGTCGCCATAGGTTCGGTCGTAGCGGTCGCTTTCCAGTCCGTCCATCATCCAGCCCATGGCGTTTCCCTCATGCAGACTTCTGGTCGGAGGCGGGCGCGGCCACGCCGTAGCGCGCGAAGATGCGCCTGTAGGCGTCGCAGCGGGCCAGCAGTTCGTCGTGGGTGCCCTGATCCACCAGCCGGCCGCGCCGCAGCACCAGGATTCGGTCGGCCCAGCGGATCTGCGACAGGCGGTGGGTGATGAGCAGCGTCGTGCGGCCCTTCATGATGCGCCGCATGGCCTTCTGGATTTCGTCCTCGGTGGCGCTGTCAATGGCGCTGGTGGAGTCATCCAGGATGAGGATGCGCGGGTCGGTGAGGAAGGCGCGAGCGATGGCCAGGCGCTGGCGCTGCCCGCCGGACAGGGTAACGCCCCGCTCGCCGATTTCCGTGCGGTAGTCGTTGGCGAAACCCATGATGAAGTCGTGGGCCTGGGCCTGTTGGGCGGCGCGGCGGATGTCTTCCGTCGTGGCGGTTTCCGGCGCGCCGAAGGCGATGTTGTCGGCAATGGAGCGGGAGAACAAGAAGATGTCCTGCTCAATGGCCGATATCTGGGAGCGCAGCGAAGCCAGGTTCCAGTCGCGCACGTCCACGCCGTCCACCAGGACGCGACCGGCGGTTACGTCGTAGGTGCGGTTCACCAGTTTGGTCAGGGTGCTCTTGCCCGAGCCGGTCTCCCCGACGATGGCGACGGTCTCGCCGGGGTTGGCGCGGAACGAGATGTCCTGCAGCACAGGCGCGCCGTCGTAGGAGAACGACACGTGGTCAAACTCAATCTCGCCGCGGATGGGGCGCGCCACGCCCTGGGGGTTCTCGTCCAGTTCGGTCTCGGTGTTGATGAGGTGCAGGATGCGGCGGGCGCTGGCAACGCCCTGCTGGATGAGCGCGAAGGTCCAGATGGAGATGAACGTGGGGAATCCCAGCAGCCGCAGCAAGCCCATGTAGGTAACAACCTGGCCGACGGTGAGCGCGCCCTGGCGGTACAGCAGGAGGGCGTGGAGGAACGCGCCCGCCGTCGTTACGCTGAGCACGAGGAGCGGCAGATAGCGGCCCTCAATCTTGCCCTGCAGGACGTACATGTCGCGGAACTTGCGGGCGTTTTCCAGGAAGATGTTCTGTTCCTGGCGCTCCTGGGCGCTGCCTTTCACCACCTGGATGCCCTCTATCGTCTCGGCCAGGCGCGCGTTCATCAGGCCGAAGCGCTCGCGCCCGGCGGTTACCACCGGGTCTAACTCGCGGACGTAGCGGCGAAGGGTGATGACGAACAGCACCACGAACACCAGCGGCGACAGGAGCAAATCCCAGCGCAGGTTGAGCGGGATGGCAGCGATGGGCACGATGAGGCCCACCAGCGCGGCGAAGATGAAGACCAGCCCCGGGCTGATCATCAGGTTGAGCATGTGGACGTCGTTGGTGGCGCGGGCCATGATGTCGCCGATGCGCTGGCGCCCGTGGAAGGTGAGGCTCTTGCCCAGGAGGCTCAGGTAGAGTTCGTCGCGGGCATCGCGTTCCACCAACTGGGCCAGCATCTCCACGGCCAGGTTGCGCACCAGTTGGGCGATGCCCTGGCCCGCGCCGATGGCCAGGATGACCAGCGCGGCGCGCAAGACCATGGCGGGCGTGGTGCCGGGCGCCGCCACCAGGTCAAACGCCCGCCCCACCAGCACCGAGTTGGTGCTCGTGAGCACGCTGACCAGGATGGCCAGCAACGCCGTGGCCGCGGGAAGCCACGGGTAGCGCAGGATGTGCGAAGCGATCCAGCGCAGAGGCCCGGAGCGGTTGAATCGGTATTCGTTTGCGACCGTGAACTCGCGTTTCTCCAAAGAGGTCTCCGAAAGGCGGGCCAAGTGCCGCGCTTGTGGTCTCGGTTCCAGAATCGGTTGGTCGCGCCATGGGCATCGGTGCGACCCACTTCCGAGAGCGCATCGCGCCTTGGTCGCCGACACAAGACGGAACCGAATCTGCCTGTGCAGGCATTTGCAGGCTGATGTCAGTATATCCCTCAAGTGGAATACGCGCAAAGCAGCAGGAGGGTTCAAACGCGAGCGGCGGGAAGGCGTGTTCGGGCGCGGTCAGCAAGCGGGCGCGTCTGCCGCCACCTCATCGGGGACGCCCCGCTGCGCCTGAATGTGCCTCACGAAAGCCTCAAACTCGTCGGGCGTGAACGTGTTGCTCCCCGGCGAACCGACGACAGGGTAGCCCATGACCAGCACGGCCACGCGATTCCCGCGGAGGAAGTCCTGGAGTTGCTGGCGGAACTGGCCGCCGCCCTTCGGCGGCTGGGGAAAGCCGCCCTACGGGTCTGTGGCGTGGGCAGCGTAGGGCGGGTTTCCATACTGCCCTCTGCTTTCGGCGGCTATGGAAAGCCGCCCTACGGGTCGGAACGGCGAGAAATCTCGCGCACGGGCGGGGATGTCTGACCCTGGCCTATTTGTGTGGATTCGTGTGGATTCGTGGATACAATCCAAGGGCAGCACGTAGGGCAGGTTTCCGTACCTGCCCATGCCCTTCGGCGGCTGGGGAAAGCCGCCCTACGGGTCTGTGGCGTGGGCAGCGTAGGGCAGGTTCCCATACTGCCCTCTGCTTTCGGCGGCTACGGAAAGCCGCCCTACGGGTCTGTGGCGTGGGCAGCGTAGGGCGGGTTTCCATACAGCCCTCCGCTTTGGGCGGCTGGGGAAAGCCGCCCTACGGGTCGGAACGGCGAAAAATCTCGCGCACGGGCGGGGATGTCTGACCCTGGCCTATTTGTGTGGATTCGTGGATACAATCCAAGGGCAGCACTATGAAAAAGCGAGCGTGAGTAGATTTTGAGTGCCCCGGGGGTGTGGCGCTGGGCTGCAACCGGGCCAGCCCCGTCGGGGCCGACGACGGAGCCAGGCCCGACGCGCCCGACGCGCCTACAACCCATTGAGCGCGACAGGTGTCAACTCACTCCTACGAATCCGCCAGGGTTGTTCAGGGGCTGCGCCTCCACACCACCGGCAGATGGAGCCTCACCGCGTACTCATCGGCTCCGATGTCGTAGCCTGCGCCTATGGGTCTAGGGTCGTTGTCTATGTCGCTCGCAACGCGGGCATCCACGCCGGCGTTTATCGCGGCAGAGCCAGGCCGCAGGTGGTAGTTGCCGGCGGCGGGGTTCACAAAGCCTGGGTCGGCGCGGACGTTGATCGTGCCGGTGATGAGGGTGCCATCGCCAGCCCATTCGGTGCCATTGGCCCAGTCGCCGCTGCCCCAGAATGTGGCCTCCAGCGCCGCTGTGCTCCCCGACGCGACGGATATGCCGACGGTGTGGCTGACGAGGATCGTGTTGGTCAACGTTACTACGGCTCCAGAACCCAACAAGAAACCGATCGGACTCGCGTTGCGGGCGACGGTGTTGTGCAGGAGTCGTCCGTTCCCACCCACCACACGCACAGCGGATTCCTGCGGCCAACTAACAATGCCGTTTGCGATGATGTTGTTGGTTGCCGTGAAGGGTGAAACGCTGACGAGATACAGGCCCGAGGTGCGCGCGCATTTGTTGCCCGAGATGACATTGCGCGCCAGTAGCAGGTCGGAACGGGATATCCCCAGGGCCCCGTAGTCATTCCCGGCCCGATTGCCCGTGAAGGCGTTGCCCTCAATGCGGGCTGTGGCCTTGCTGACCCACAGGGCTGCGGCATAGCCGCCGTAACCGCGGCCTGCTCCGCGGCCATAGCCATTGCCCACGAAGGTGCTGTCGTGCAGGATCAAGGTATTCTGATCGCCTGAAACGCCCAGGAAGGACAGACCGCTCCCCGTCCAGGCGTCGTTGTCCTGAAAGAGGGAGGCGGTTACGGTGGCGGCCAACGTGTTGGAAATGGCCAAGCCTCCGCCAAAGCATTCCCTCGCAGCCCACGCGCTGTTGTTCCGAAAGGTGGATTTGTCCACCACCAGCGTGCATCCTTCCACCATGACCCCAGCGCCGTAAGCCATGGTGCCGGGCACGTCCCAGACATCAATGACGTTGCTGTACACCGTGAGATGCCGCAAGGTGAGGTAAGCGTCGCGTGCGTAAAGTCCGGCGCCCCCGAAAGTGTCCACACCATTGGTGAGGGTGCAGCCCTCAAGGGTAACAGTGATGTCGCTCCCGACGAATACCCCGCGCCGCGCACCCTGGCCGTCTATCGTCGTGGGATAGAGGGTGGGATTGCATGCGGGCGGCGATACGGTGGAGCCATCCCAACCGCCGCGGACAACAACGCTTCGGGTGAGGGTGATGACGGCGCCTCCGCTGCCGGTGTACAGGCCTCCGGCCAGGTAGATGATATCGCCATCGGTCGCTCGGGCGAGAGCGGTCTGGAGGGCGCACGGGGACGCCTGCGAGCAGAGGCTACCGCTGCCGTCGGGCTTGACGAACAGGCTGCCGGGATTCGCGCGGGCGGCGGGCGAGGTTCGGGCCAGAACCAGCAGGAGCGCGGCCAGCAGGAGACCGCCGGTCGCCACGCTGAGGACAACATTCTTGCACCTGGTGAGTTTCATCGCACTTGCTCCTTATCCGTAGGCTGCCGCGATTGCGCGCGGCGCGGGGGCGTGATCGGGTGCGGTGTCCTCGTCAGGTGGTCTAGGCCTCGCATGGCTTTTGCGAGGTCTGTCACGAGGCGGGGATTGCGTTGCGTGCCGCCCTAAAGACACATTCGGTGGGCCAACTCGCATGGCCGCTGTGCTGCCATCATAGCCGAGTACTGCGAAGAAGTCAATACGCGCTGCGCCCGACCCCTCACCCTGGCCCTCTCTCCGCAGGCGGGGCGAGGGGACGGCATGGCGGCTGGGGAAAGCCGCCCTACGTGTTCCCGGCAGGCGGGGCGAGGGGATTGCACGGCGGCTGGGGAAAGCCGCCCTACGTGTTCTCCACAGGCGGGGCGAGGGGATTGCACGGCGGCTGGGGAAAGCCGCCCTACGTGTTCTCCACAGGCGGCGCAGGGGGTGCACGGCGGCTGGGGAAAGCCGCCCTACGTGTTCTCCGCAGGCGGGGCGAGGGGACGGCATGGCGGCTGGGGAAAGCCGCCTACGTGTTCTGCGCAGGCGGGGCGAGGGGACGGCATGGCGGCTGGGGAAAGCCGCCCTACGTGTTCTCCGCAGGCGGGGCGAGGGGACGGCATGGCGGCTGGGGAAAGCCGCCCTACGTGTTCTCCACAGGCGGCGCAGGGGGTGCACGGCGGCTACGGAAAGCCGCCCTACGTGTTCTCCGCAGGCGGGGCGAGGGGATTGCACGGCGGCTGGGGAAAGCCGCCCTACGTGTTCTCCGCAGGCGGGGCGAGGGGACGGCATGGCGGCTGGGGGAAGCCGCCCTACGTGTTCTCCATTCATTCTCCATTCGTGTGGATTCGTGTTATTCGTGGATAGCGAGCGTAGGGCAGGTTCCCACACCTGCCCTACGCTCTGCTGGATTTCGGCTTCTCGCGCTGCGGGTCGGCTTGACGGTTCGGAGCGCCCGTATATAATTCGCTCCGAAAGGCGCAACGGGGCGCTGTTGCAGCCCCACGACACCCACGCAAGGAGGCTGAGAATTGTACGAAATCCTCTATCGCGAAGACCTGGCGCCGGTAACGAAACTCATTGAGGTCAAGGCGCCGCTGGTTGCCAGGAAGGCCCGGGCCGGACAGTTTGTCGTCATCCGGGTCAACGAGAAGGGTGAGCGAATCCCCCTGACGATCGCCGATTTTGACAGGGAGAAAGGGACGCTCACCCTTATCTTTCAGGAAGTCGGCAAGACGACCATGATGCTGGGGACGAAACGCGCGGGCGATCACCTGGCGAGCGTTGTGGGCCCCCTCGGCCACCCCAGCGAGATTGAGAACTACGGTACGGTGGTGTGCGTGGGCGGGGGCGTGGGCATCGCGCCCATCTTCCCCATTGCCCGCGAACTGAAGCGCGCGGGCAACAAGGTTATCTCCATCATCGGCGCGCGCAACAAAGACCTGCTGTTCTGGGAAGACCGCATGCGGACGGTGAGCGACGAGTTGGTGGTAACCACCGACGACGGCTCCTACGGCCGCAAGGCGCTGGTAACCGAGCCGCTGAAGGAGATGCTGTCGGCGGGGCTGAAGCCGGCGCGGATTTGGGCCATCGGCCCGGCCGTCATGATGAAGTTCGTGTCGCTGACGACGCAGCCGTTCGGCGCGCCGACCATCGTGAGCCTCAACTCCATTATGGTGGACGGCACGGGGATGTGCGGGGCGTGTCGCGTGTCCGTGGGCGGGCAGACGCGCTTCGTGTGCGTGGAGGGGCCGGAGTTTGACGGCCACCAGGTGGACTGGAACCTGCTCCTGGAGCGCCAGCGCATCTACGTGGATGAGGAGAAGCGCGCCCTGGAGCACTGGAAGGCCCACGGCTGCGGCTGCGACGATGGATGCTAGCACACTGATTCACCGCGTGAACTGATCAGCGCCTTCCGCTTCTGGCCATTCGCCTCTAGCCTTTCGCCTATGGCTCCTGCTTTGTCGGAGCCGACGGCGAGCGGCAAGGGGCTAGGGGCCAAAGGCTGACCGCTGACCGCTAGAGGCTAACGGCTGAAGGCTAAAGGCTATAGGCTAAGGAGAAGACACAATGCCGCGTGAGCAAATTGAGCGACAGGAGATGCCGACCCAAGATCCGCAGGAGCGGATTCACAACTTCTACGAGGTGGCTCTGGGCTATCCCGAAGAGGTGGCCAAATTGGAGGCGCAGCGCTGTCTCCAGTGCAAGAAGCCCCGCTGCGTGGAGGGGTGCCCGGTTGAGGTGCCCATCCCCCAGTTCATCCTAGCGCTGCGCGAGGGGGATTTGGCCGGCTCCATCCGCGTGATGAAGACGAAGAACAACCTGCCGGCCATCTGCGGGCGCGTGTGCCCTCAGGAGACGCAGTGCGAGTCCATGTGCGTCCTGGGCAAGAAGGGCCAGCCGGTGGCCATCGGGCGGCTGGAGCGGTTCATCGCCGACTGGGAGCGCAGGACCGGCGTGCAGAAGCCGGAGATCGCGCCGCCCACGGGCAAGCGGGTGGCGGTCATTGGCGCGGGGCCTGCGGGGCTGACGGCGGCGGGCGACCTGGCGCGCTACGGCCACAAGGTTACCATCTACGAGGCGCTGCACGCACCGGGCGGCGTGCTCATCTACGGCATCCCCGAGTTCCGCCTGCCCAAGGATGTGGTGCGCGCCGAGGTGGACTACGTCTTGAGCCTGGGCGTGGACCTGGTGCTGGACTGCGTGGTGGGCAAGACGCTGACGCTGGAAGATCTGTTCGCCGACGGGTACGAGGCTATCTTCCTGGGCACGGGCGCCGGCCTGCCGATGTTCATGAACATTCCGGGCGAGAACTACAACGGCGTGTACTCGGCCAACGAGTTCCTGACCCGCGTGAATCTTATGAAGGCGTACCGGTTCCCCGAGTACGACACGCCGGTGAAAATCGGCAAGCGGGTGGCGGTCATCGGCGCGGGCAATGTGGCGATGGACGCGGCGAGGTCATCGCTGCGCCTGGGGGCCGAGGAGGTGTCCATCGTGTACCGGCGCTCGCGCGACGAGGTGCCGGCCCGCGCCGAGGAAGTCCACCACGCCGAGGAGGAAGGGATTCAATTCAAGTTCCTCACGAATCCCGTGGAAATCTACGGCAACGACAAGGGCTGGGTGCGGGGAATGCGCTGCATCCGCATGGCGCTGGGCGAGCCCGACGCCAGCGGCCGGCCGCGGCCGGTCCCCATCCCGGGCAGCGAGTTTGACATGGAGGTGGACAACGTCATCATGGCGCTGGGCACGCGGCCCAATCCCATGGTATTCACCGACGCGCAGGGGATTGAGCGCACGCGCCACGGCACCATCGTGGGCGATCCGATCACGGGGCGGACGACGCGGCCCCGGGTGTGGGCGGGCGGCGACATCGTAACCGGCGCGGCCACCGTCATCAGCGCCATGGGTGCGGGCAAGCGCGCCGCCGCCGATATTGACGCTTTCCTGAAGGGCGCGTTCACCGAGGCCGACTGGCACGTGAAGAAGGAAGAGGTGCCGGCGGCGCACCCGTAACGCGGGGCGGCGCGATCCCGCGGATTCGCGCGAATGGGAACGGTAGAACGATAGGGGCGCGAGTCAATTGCGCCCCTACCGATGTGTGCACGGTGTGGCGAAGGGCGTGCTATCGTGGTACACGTTCCAGTACGCGTACACCGGCCAGTTCGCAACGTCCAAGGCCAGGGACAGCGGCCACGCGAACGCCTCGGGTTCCACGAACTCCCCCCGCGCCTGTCGCAACGCCCTGCAGACGTCCAGGTCGTGTTTCCACTTGATGTGAAACCCCAGCCCTAGCGCCACGTAGAGCAGCCCCAGGGCCACGAGGACACGCAGCACACGCGCCCCGATGCGCCGAATGTCAGGCGTGCCGTTTGCCACTTTCATGCCAGGCTCTCCCTGGTCTCGGCGATCCATCCTTCCACCATGCTGGGCGTTACCGGCTCGGTCAGCAGGCGACGGAAGATGTCGTGGCGGTCGGGGCCGGCCAGGAGGGCGCGCAGCATCCGCTCGCCGTAGAAGTACGTGAAGATGTACGTGCGGAACATGGGGTTTCGGATGAACCGCAGGTTGAACTTCGCCTCGGTCTCGGAGCGCAGGCCGTACTTCTGGATGTACGCCACCAACTCGTCCTCGCCCAGGCCGTCTTCGTAGGCCAGGAAGGCCACATTTCCCGAGACGCCCGCCAGTTTGCGGAAGGCCCGATTCAGCGCCCGGTCGCGCTCCACGTCCAGGTGGGCCAGCCCCGCCGCGGGATACAGGACATCGCGCAGCCAGGCGAGGGCCTCGTCCTCGCTGAAGATCATGTCCAGCGCGACGTTGGCGATCCCCTCGCTGATGACGCATTCCGGCGTGTTCAGCAGGAAGATGCTGGCCTCTTCCCAGCCCCGCTCGCGGTATAGGATTCTCTCCTTGAGGACGTGCTCGGTGTGGTGGCCCGGGTACGCTTCGTGGGTCATGAGGGGCAGGATGGACGTAACCCGCTCGGGCAAATCCAGGTTGACGTCAATGCGCGAACGGTACTGTCCCAGGTACCAGTTGTAGCCGCCCCAGGGCTGATTGCGGACGATGCGAATCTCCACGTCTTCGCCGTCGGGCAGCGGCAGCAGGGCGCGGGTGCGGCGTCGCGCTTCCTGTCGGGCCAGGTCCAGCACGGCGGGCACGCGCTCCTCGGCCACCTCGGTCTGCTTCTTCCATGCCTCCACGCGCTCGGCCAGGGGGCCGGGGCCGGGCAGCAGCCGGTCAATTTCGTCTATGGCGGCGGCGAACTCGTCTTCGGGGATGCGCTCGGGCGAGATGTCAAAGAATCGGCGCACCTCGTCGCGGAAGGGGAGCACTTCCCCGTCCAGGCGGGCGAGCATGGCGCGCATGGCGTCCACCTGTCGCGCCAGCCAGGTCTTGCGCGGCTCGGGCAGGGGTTCGCCCGCGATGCGCGCCGCCAGGCGGTCGGCGTCGTCGCGGAGTTCGGCGATGGAGCGCGGGCCGTGGGCCAGGATGGCCTGCCGCGCCTCCTCGCTCCCGATGTAGGCGTCCACGTAGCCCTGAAAGTGCTCGTTGATGCGAAGTCCCAGCGCCACGTAGGCGCGTCCGATTTCGTCCATGGTGTTCTCCTCGTGCAGACATTCGGCGCGTGGCCGTTGGCCTTCGCCGCCGGTTGCTGGCGATTGGCCTGTGGCTGTTGGTTTGTGGGGATTATACGGCATCCTGGCGCAATAATCAATTGGCTTGATTCGCCATACCCGCGTTGAGCAATCGCCATGTTTACTTCGGGTAACGGTAGGATCAGGGGCAGGGTGGGGAGCGGGGTTACCTGTGCCGGGGGTTTCTACAGATGTTCCATGAAATCGTCGGGGGAGACCCCTGCCTGGCGCAAGATGGCCCGCAATGTGCCAACGGCGAGGGTATCATGCAAAGGCACAACGCAGCCGATTGCGCCTTTGGGGGTCTGCTTTTTCAGGACGACGTGGCTTCCGCGCTGGCGTACCTGCACGAATCCCAGACGTTCCAGTGCGCGAATCGCCTGCTGGGCCGAGACCCGGCGCAGCCTAGGCATACACGGCGACCTCAAAGGTGGTCAGCAGCGGGGGAGGTGTGTCCGGAAGCGGGAACTCCTCCAGGTAGAGTTCTGTCGCTTCCTTTAGGTTGGCTATGGCTTCTTCAATCGTTCGGCCCTGACTCGCCGTGCCGACCTGCGGGCACTCGGCCACGTACAGGTCGTCTTCCTTGTAGATCACAGCGGTGAAGACTCGCGCAGACATCTTCATGCCTCCTGGCATGGATTCTACAGCATCCCATGCGCCTCGTCAAACGGCGCGATCGTGGCGTTGCGCGAAGTCCGTGGCTCGCCCCTTCTCCCTTATCAACCCTTCGCGCTCGTGCTATACCGCCTCCGCAATCGGCGGGCGCAGCATGCTTGCGCTCCCACCGGAATCTCATACAGGAGGAATCCCATGACCCAAATCCGAATCACGAACGCGCTGGATGCGTCCATCGTGGCGGGGGAGGCGCGGGAACTGGAGGTTACGCTCATCCGCCCCGGGCTGAGCCTGAACGGGTGGCTGTGGACGCCGGAGGTGCTGGCGGAGGCCGCGCCGCTGTTTGAGGGGGCCACGGCGCTGATGGATCACGCGCCGCCGGGCCAACACCCGTCGGTGCGGCAGGCGGTGGGGGCGTACCACTCGGTGCGGGCCACGCCCGACGGCCTGAAGGCGCGCCTGGCGTTTCTGCCGTCGGCTCGGGAGGCGTGGCGGCTGGCGCGGGACTGCGTGCGGGCGCGCGAGGAGGGTCGCCCCGCCCCCAACGTGGGCATCAGCGCCGACGTTACGGTGGAGTCGCGCCCCGTGCGCTACGGCGGACGCGCCGCACGCCTGGTGGAGCGCATCGCCGCCGTCCACTCCGCCGACATCGTGCTGCATCCCAGCGCCGGCGGAAGCCTGGACCGCATCGCCGAGGCATACGATCCGACGAGGCTGGAGCGGCACAGCGGGGACGCGAATCAACGAGAAGTAGCAGAGGAAAGGAGGACAGACATGGAAGAGCAGATGAGCAAGAGCAGGGTTGACTTTGAGGCCGCAGGTAGCGCGGACGAGCAGAGCGTTGTCGGCGCTTTGCAACCCCAGCGCCTTGGCGGTGAGCCTGCGCGTCGCCCGACGGGGTTGGAGACGCCGAAGCCGCTGGCGGCGCGCGAGTGGACGGGGGCCGCGCCGACCGTGGCGATGGGCCTCAGCCCCGACGACGCGGTGCGGGCCGCGTGCTATCGGGCCTTCGGGATCGCGCCGGAGCATTGGGAGCCCGAACTGCGCGCCGCAGAGAGTCGGCTGGGCAACGGGCGCGTGCGGCCGTTCCTGGGGCTGCGCGACCTGTACGTGCACATCACCGGCGACTACGCCATCGCGGGCCGCTTCTGGGCGCGGGCGCAGGAAGCCGCCATGCTCACCACCGACTTGCCCAACCTACTGGCCGACACGATGAACAAGAAACTCCAGGTGGAGTACAACCACTACCCGCAGGACTGGCGCAAGTGGTGCAGCGTGGTGTCCATCGTGAGCCTGTCCGAGCAGGACAGCGTGCAGTTGGACGACCTGGGCGCGTTGCCCGAGGTGGACGAGGGAGAGCCGTACACCACCGCCGCGCTGGACGAGTTCAAGGCATCGTACACGCCCCACAAGTACGGCGAACTCATCACGGTAACGCGGGAGATGATCCTGCGGGACGACCTGCGGGGCCTGGCGCGGATTCCGGGGAAGTTGGCCCAGGCCGCGGCGCTGCGCCTGAACGATACGGTGTACGGCCTGGTGGAGAACAACACGACGATCTACGACGGCAAGGCGCTGTTTCTGGCGACGAGCGACCGGGGCGCGGCGGGCAACCTGGCGTCGGGGGCGCTGGACTCGGAGTCGCTGGCCGACGCGCTGAGCAAGTTGCGGCGGGTGCGGGGCGGGGCTAGCGCCAGCCCCATCGTCTTCCGGCGGGTGTGGCTGGTGGTGCCGCCCGCGCTGGAACTTGCGGCGGCGCAACTGTGCGGGAGCGCCTACGCGTGGGGTGGGCAGGAGCCGCCCGCCACGGGCTACAACTTCTTCCGCCAGAGCGGGCTGGACTACATCGTGGCGCCGTGGAACGATTCGCAGGAGAAGTGGTGGATCGTGGGCGACCCCGCCGACTGCGCCGGGTTGGAAATCGGGTTCGTGCAGGGCGTGGACTCGCCGCAGTTGTTCATCCAGGACGACCCGCGAATGGGCAGCGTGTTCACCCACGACCAGATCTCGTACAAGGTGCGGTTTGAGTTCGGCGCGGGGATCGTGAACTGGCGGCCGTTCGTGGGGTGGATGGGCGAGACGTAGCGGATGGCCGTCGGCAGGCGGCAGTCCGCCGCCGGCAAAGCATCGCGCCGGTAGAGCGCGGGGGCCGCGCGGGCGAACCCCGGCGCCGAGAGAGCCAAGCCCCTGGTGCCAGACCCCAAGGGTCTCCGAGACCCTTGGGGTCTTCGGTGCTTCAGCCTCGGGCAGACGTGCTGCGAGCAGATCCATTATCCTCTGCGGCCTCGGCGCGCTCGGCGGTGAAATAGGGCGCGTTAGGGGTTCGGATCACGAAGGACACGAAAGGGCGCGAAAGGCACGAAAGGGCTTTCGCGCCTTTCGTGTTCCACACGCCTATTCGCGCCCGTTCGCGCTGGCGCTATGAACGCAGGGCCGTGCAGCGCATCCTTTGGTCGCGCGGGTGGTTATTATGGTAAAATGTGGGGGCAGGGCGCATGTGTACGCGGAGGCCGCAATGAGCACACCCGTGTGGTTCGTGAAACTGCTGCAGAAACTCTACCCGGCGCGGTTCTCTTTGGCGAAGGCCACGCACTTTCGCCCCGTCGGGCGACTCATAGACCGTCTGCTGTTCCACGGCGACGATATCGTGTACCTGCCGAAGGATCGGGCGGTCATTGCCGTCAATAGTCCGCTGGAGCCGCCCGAGAGCATGGTGCTCCCCTCGCAGGTGGTGGATCACTTCATCCGCCAGGCTCGCGTCCACTGGATCATGAACTTCTGCATCTGCCGGGCGGCGGAGAAGTGCAAGAACTACCCCATAGAGTACGGTTGCCTGTTCCTGGGCGAGGCGGCGCTGGGCATCAACCCGAAACTGGGCCGGCGGGTGTCGCAGGAAGAGGCGCTGGACTACGTGCGGCGCTGCCGCGAGGCGGGGCTGGTGCACCTCATCGGCCGCAACAAACTGGACACCATCTGGCTGAACATTGGCCCCGGGAGCAAACTCTTGACCATCTGCAATTGCTGCCCGTGCTGCTGCCTGTGGCGCATCCTGCCCCACATCACGCCGGACATCGGCAGCAAGGTTACGCGCATGCCGGGGGTGCAGGTGGCCGTGAGCGACCGCTGCGTGGGATGCGGGGCGTGCGCGCAAGGCGTGTGCTTCGTGGACGCCATCCGCATGGTGGACGGCCGGGCGGTCATCGGCGACGGGTGCCGGGGGGGCGGGCGGTGCGTGGAGATGTGCCCGGCCCAGGCCATTGACCTCACGATCGCCGACCCGACGTTTGTGGAGCAAACCATCCGTCGTATCACCCCGCTCGTGGATTTGTCGTAGGGCCGCCCGCTCTATGACGCAGGTCATGGCGCGCAGACCATTGTGGTATTATGGTGGAGGTGTTCGCTTGGAGCGTGAATGATGGATGCCCGACCGACGATCACCGACAAGACGTGTGTGGAAGACATGACGCAGGGGTACCCTGTTACGGCTGTGCTCCTGTTGCGGATGGGCGTGCAATGCGTCGGGTGCTGGGTCTCGCGGTTTCACACCGTGAGCGATGTAGCCCGCGAGTGGCACCTGAACTTGCCCGACCTGTTGCGTGAGTTGAACGCGCTGGTGGAGGAGGAGCGCGCGCATCCGCAGGAGTGATGCGCCTTGTATTCCGGTACAGGCCGCGCCAGATGCGAAGACCCCAAAGGTTTGAGAGGCCTTTGGGGTCTTTGTTGTCCCCGCTTGCGGGGCGAGGGAACCCTTGGCCCGCGCGAGGGCTCAGCTCCAAAGTTTGGCGCGCCATGGGCATGGGTCAACGTGCGACGCACTTCCAAAAGTGCGTCGCACGTTGGTCGCCAGGGCAAGACGATCCGAATCCGAGTGGGTTTCCATACCCGACCCCTCACCCTGGCCCTCTCCCTGCAAGCGGGGCGAGGGGACCCTTGGCCCGCATGAGGACTCGGTTCCAAAGTTTGTTGCGCCGTGGGCATGGGTCAACGTGCGACGCACTTCCAAAAGTGCGTCGCACGTTGGTCGCCAAGACAAGACGATCCGAATCCGCGTGAGTTTCCATACCCGACCCCTCACCCTGGCCCTCGCCCCGCAAGCGGGGCGAGGGAACCCTTGGCCCGCATGAGACTCGGTTCCAAAGATTGTTGCGCCATGGGCATGGGTCAACGTGCGGCGCACTTCCAAACGTGCGTCGCACGTTGGTCGCCAAGACAAGACAAGCCGAATCCGCGTGAGGCGCCGCTTGCAAATTCGCACTATTGTGCATATACTTGAGCACGACAGATGCTGCGATTCAAGTCGCTCGGGGGGCATTCGTGGCCGGCTTTGACGTGCGGCTCATACTCCTTCTGGGATTCGCCGTAACCGCCCTGGAAGCGCTGGCGTTTGCTTCCTATCGCTTGAGCAAAAGGGCCTCCGTTTCGGTCATCATCTTCATTCAACTCGTGGCGCTTTCCGTGGCCTACTTCGGCAGCGTTCTGGGCGCGGGCCCCGAGGGGCGGTTCCTGTTCGGGGGTGTGTTCCTTGCGCTGCTGCCCCCGGCCTTGCTCATGGCCTACATCCTGGAAGGCATCCGCGATGCCCGTTCTGTCCTCTTCAGCCTCATCACAACTCTGGTGGGCTTCACACTGGTGTGGATGCTGGGAATCACGCTGTCCCTCGCCTTTGGCAAGCGCCCGCTGGAGGCAGCGCCGTTGGATGCGGTCTGGCTTCTGGGCGTCTCGGCCGTCCTGGCCGAGTCGGTGGGACTCGTTGCCGTCATCCCCGTCTATGCGCTCCTGCGCCAGCGACTTCGCCTGCCGGTGTGGGCAGCCATTGCTGGAACGTTGGTGCTGAACCCCGTGATCGCCGCCGCTGTGCTCCTGGCGGGCAGCCTCTTCTATCCCCAGAGTTCCCCGCACTACGGGACTCTGGGCTTGTCGCTCGCCGCGCGCATCCTCGCCGGCCTGTGCGTTACCCCCGGGCTTCTGATTTTTCTCCGCGGGTACGCCATCCGAGTGCCAGAGGCCAGCGTGGGGGACGTTTTGGCCCAACTGACCGTCGCCCGTCGCAGCCTTGAGGATGCAGAGGCGCGCCATTATGCCCTGTTTGCCGCCGCGCCCGACGTGATCATCCTGTTTGACCAGGATGGCATCATCCGCGACTGCAATTCGCAGGCCGAGCAGCAACTCGGCTATGGCCCCGGGCAACTGGTCGGCACGCCCGTCTGGCGTATCTGGGGACACGGGATGAGCGAACGCGAGGCCGAGGCTCGGGTGCGCGCCTGGCTCAAAACCATCACGGGCGACGGCGTAACTCAGTTTGAGGGCGTCGCGCGCCGTGCCGATAGGAGCACGGTGCCCATGGACATCAACCTGACGCGCATCGCGGGGCCCACGTCGGGCTTTCTGGCTGTGGCGCATGACCTGAGCCGCCAGCAGCGCGACCGCATGCGGTTGGAGGCTCAGGTCTCCGAACTGAACACCTTGGCCGAGGTCGCCCATCTCGCCTCGTCGGCCAAAGACATGCCCTCCCTCCTGAAGATTGTCGCCGACCGCGTCGCCGACCTTGTGGGGGCAGACTCGTGCTACGTTACCCTGTGGGACGAGGAGCGGCAGGAGATGCGCCTGGCCGCTTCCAGCGGCGCTAGCCACGAGGCCGTTCGGCAGGCCGGCCCCGTGCCGGAAGCCGAGCGTCCCACGCTCACCTGGAAGGTGCTCTCGTCGGGCCACCCGATGGTGGTGCACGACTTCCCTCGCTCGCCCTACTTCAAGCCCGACCTGGTGCTGGGCGCACCGATCCAGTCGGCGGCGGCTTTCCCCCTCATCGCCGAGGGCCGCAAACTGGGGGCGCTCACCATCGGCTACTTCCAGCATCACGCCTTCTCGCCCGACGAGATGAACGCCCTGGAGCGCATGGCCAACCTGGTGGCCCTGTCCATCGGGCGCATGCGCCTGCTGGAGCAGACCCAGCAGCGGCTGCGCCACGCGCTTGTGGTCAACCGCCTGGCCCAGCGGGTGGCCTCTACCCTGGATACGCAGGACATTCTCCAAGCCCTTGCCGAGGAGGCCATCGCCGCCCTGGGCGCGCGCCAGGGCGTGGCTGCAGAGCACGATGCGGACCGCGCTGTTCTCGTGCTGGCGGCGGGACAACTCGTGCCCGAGGCGCAGGACGCGCTGGGCGCTCGGATTCCCACGGCGCAACTCCCCACGATCCGCGACCTGACACCCCCGCGTGCGCCCGTAACGCTTCAGGACGCCCAACACGACGCGCGGCTGGCTCCTCTGCACGACATGCTTCGGCGCGCAGGCATCCGCGCCCTTATCTTGGCGCCCATGGAGGCGCACGGGCGGCTGTACGGCCTGCTGGCGCTGGACGGCACCGATCGCGCGCCCCTGGGCGACGCCGAGGCTGACCTTCTGGCGTCCATCGCCGACTACGGGGCGCTGGCGCTGGAATCGGCCGAACTGTACGCCGAGACCGTCGCGCGCCAGCGCCTGGCCGAGTCGCTGCGGGAGGTGGGCCTGGCGCTGGCCAGCACGCTGGATTACGATGAGATTCTGGACCGCGTTCTGGACGGCCTGGCGCGCGTGATCCAGTGCGATGCGGTCAACATCCAACTGGTTCAGGACAGCCAAGCGCGCATCATTCGCGGCCGAGGATACGAACAATTCGGCGTCGCCGACCTGGAGATGTTAGCATTGCCCCTGGATCAAGCGCCGCTGCCCCGCCAGATGATGGAGACGCGGCGTCCGGTGGTCGTGCGCGACGTGCTGGCCGAGCCGCGCTGGTTCGCGCCCGCGGCGTGGCGGGGCAAGCCGCCGTTCTGCCGCTCGTGGATGGGCGCGCCCATCGTCGTGCGCGACCAGGTCATCGGGTTCATCAACGCCGACAGCGCGCAGCCCAATGCCTACAGTGAGCGTGATGCCGAGACGCTGGCCCTCTTCGCGGCGCAGGCGGGCGCGGCGCTGGAGAATGCCCGCCTGTACGCCGAGGCCCAGGAGCAACGCACCATCGCCGAAGCCCTGCGCCAGGCCGCGCTGGCGCTGAGCAGTAGCCTCAACGCCGAGGAGATTTTGGACCAGATTCTGGTACTCCTGGAGCAGGTAGTGCCCTACGACGCGGCCAACATTCAGACGATGCGCGATGGGCGCGTGGTGCTGGCGCGCCTGCGCGGCTACGAGCGCATCGGCCCCGACGCCGAGCGCGCCGCCCGCGGAGCCTTCTTCGTGGCGCGTGATGTGCCCAACATCCGTCGCATGCTGGACACCGGCAAGCCGCACGTCATCCCCGACACCTGGAGCGATCCCGGCTGGATCAGGGCGCCTGGCCTGGAATGGATTCGCTCCTGGGCTGCTGCGCCCATCGTCTTGCAGGATGTCGTCGCCGGATTCATCAACGTGGACAGCGCCACCCCAGGGCAGTACGGTCCGCAACACGCCGCCATACTGGAAGGCTTCGCCCGACACGCGGCGGGCGCGCTCCGCAACGCTTACCTCTACGAGCAGTCGCAGCGCCAACTGCGCGAACTGACCGCCATCTATCGGGTAGGCCAGCGGTTACAGCAGTTGCAGCCGGCCATCGCCCTGGCCCAGGAAGCGATTGACGCGCTGTCGGACATCATCGGCTACGAGCACGGCGGCGTGATGCTCTTGGACGAGCAGACCGGCATCCTGGACACCGTGGCCCTCACAGAGCGGGGGATGGACGCGCCCGACGTGGCGGCCGAGAAAGAGCGCGTGCGGGCCTTTGACATCCGGCTGGGCCGCGGCATCACGGGCTGGGTGGCCCAAACCGGCGAGTCGCTCCGCGTGGGCGATGTGCGCCAGGATCCCCGCTACATCGCCGTGCGCACGGAGATGATGTCCGAACTCTGCGTCCCCATGAAGATCGGCGACCGCGTCATCGGCGTTATCAACGTGGAGTCGGTGCGCCCGAATGCGTACTCCGAGGCCGACCAGCGCCTGCTGGAGACAGTGGCCGCGCAACTGGCCATCGCCATACAGAACGCCCGCCTGTACGAAGACCTGCAGCGGGCCTACGAGCAACTGAAGGTGAGCCAGGATGAGGCGATGCGCGCCGAACGGCTGCGCGCCCTGGGTCAGATGGCATCAGGCATCGCCCACGACTTCAACAACGTCCTGACGCCCGTGCTGGGCTACCTGGAACTGGCGCTGGAGAATCCCGCCATGCCCGATGATATCCGCGCCGACGTGGAACGTGCGCGCCGCGGGGCGCTGGCTGCCAGCAGCATCGTGGCCCGCCTGCGCGAGTTCTACCGCCCCCGCGACGCTGCCGAATCCTTCACGCCGGTGGACCTCAACCGCGTGATCGGCGAGGCTGTGGACCTGACCCGCCCGCGCTGGCGCGACATCCCGCAGGAGCAGGGCATCGTCATTGACATGCGCCTGGAACTGGGGCCTTCGCCGCGCGTTCAGGGCGACGCCGCCTCGCTCCGCGACCTGCTCACCAACCTCATCGCCAACGCCGTGGACGCCATGCCCAACGGCGGCACCATCACCATCGGCACAAAGACCGAAGGCGACCACGTGGTGCTGTCGGTAACCGATACGGGTGTGGGCATGACCGACGAGGTGCGCCGCCGCGCCTTTGAGCCGTTCTTCAGCACCAAGGGCAGCCGAGGGACCGGCCTGGGCCTTTCCATTTGCTACGGCATCGTCCAGCGGCACGGCGGCGCCATTGACCTGCAGAGCGCGCCGGGCCGGGGGACCACTGTGCTCGTGCGTCTGCCCATCAGCGCCGAGACGCTGCCGCTCGGCCAAGAGGAATCGCTGCCGGTGCTGCCGCCCCTCACCATCCTGCTGGTGGACGACGAGGAGTCGGTGCGGGGGGTCATCGGGCGGATGCTGACGCGCGCCGGCCATAAGGTGATCTCGGCGGGCGGGGGGCAAGAGGCGATTGACGAGATTCAGGCGCGCCGTCCCGGGGAGATAGACGTGGTCATCACCGACCTGGGCATGCCCCGCGTTACAGGCCGCGAGGTGGCCGCCGCCGCCAAGGCCCACGCCCCGCAGATGCCGGTCATCCTGCTCACGGGCTGGGGGGGGAAGGCGGGCCCCGAACTGGGTGCGCCAAAGGACGTGGATCACATCCTCACCAAGCCCGTGCAGTCGGGCGACCTGCACCGCGCGCTGGCGCGTGTGTTGGGGCTGCTTCGCGGGGACAAATAGGGCCGGCCTCGCTGATCCAGCCCCGTCCGCAATTCGCGTTACTGGCGGGTGCCGCCCCCATCCCACTCCTCCGGGGCGCATTCGTTCCGCAACTCGGCCAGCGCCCCGTTCAGGGCTGCTGTCAGTTCCCCCTCGCCTAACGATGCGCGCTGCTTCCACAACTCGGCGAGCCGCGCTAGGCAGCCGTACAACTGGCGCACGTAGGCCAGCATCCAGCGGGGGCCTTCGTCGGCCGCGTGGGCTTCGTACCACGCCTGGAGGCGGTTCAGCGCCAGCGCCGCGTGGGCGGCCAGGTCGTCCAGCGTGTAGTCGGCGGTGAGCGGCCTGGCCTGCACGGGGCCTTCGGGTTCGCGGTGCGGGGGCGCGGCGCTGCGATGCGCGGCGCATACCGTCTCGCCGCGCATCGCCCACGCGCGACACCCGGGCACGGCGCAGGGTCGCTTGCTCGGATTGCGTGGCATGGTCCCCTCCCGATCGCGGGGCGCGTCTAGAGTCCCGCGGCCCAGATGGCCATGCGGAGGAACAGCACGTAGAGCCGCCGCATCATCGCCGTTCCTCCTTGCCGTTCAGCCCGAGTAGTTCGGCGGCGTTCTTCACGGCCTCGTAGCCGAAGGTGGCGAGCGTAGCGCCCCAGAAGGCCGCTGCCAGCGCGCCCCAGTAGTCGGCGCCGGTCAGGGCCGCCGCGATGACCTCCAGCACCGCCGTGATTCCCAGCACCAGCAACTGCGACCAGTGCTTGTCGGGCAGGTAGATCTTGAGCCATTGGGTCAGGAAGATGGCGGCCAGCCCCGCCGCCCGCGGGTCCAGGAACCCTTCGGGAGTCAGAAGCGCATCCATGGTTCACCTCCGCACGGCTTTTGCCCAGGATACGCTCGGTGCGCGGGGTTGATAAGGGCAGGCCCGCGCGGGGTTTCACCGCCGAGAGCGCGGAGGACGCTGAGCCGCCCGACGCTGAAGCGCCGGGCTGGTGTTGAAGACCCCAAGGGTCTCGGAGACCCTTGGGGTCTGGCGCCAGGGGCTTCGTTGCGTCAGCGCGGGGGTTCAGCCCCGCGCGGCATGCGCGCATGCGGCCGCGATTTTCGCGCCTTTCGCGCCCTTTCGCGTCCTTCGCGATCCGGACGCCCCTCACCCTGGGGAACGAGGCCCCGCGTGCACCACCCCGCCCGAGGCTAAAGCCGTCGGGCTGAACGAGCAAAGCCCTGCGGGCTGGCATCAGCCCCGACAGGGTCTTCGCTCCCCCAGCGCGGGGGTTTAGCCCCGCGCGGCATGCGCGCATGCGGTCGCGATTTTCGCGCCCTTTCGTGTCCTTCGCGATCCGGACGCCCCTCACCCTAGCCCTCTCCCAGCGGGAGACGGGACGGCGCCCGCGTGCACCACCCCGCCCGACGCTGAAGCGCCGGGCTGGTGTTGAAGACCCCAAGGGTCTCCGAGACCCTTGGGGTCTGGCGCCACGGGCTTCGTTGCGTCAGCGCGGGGGTTCAGCCCCGCGCGGCATGCGCGCATGCGGCCGCGATTTTCGCGCCCTTTCGTGTCCTTCGCGATCCGGACGCCCCTACGCGCGCAGGGGTGAGCCGCAAGTCGCCCCCAGGCGCTACCGGCACGTTACCACCAGTTCATGCGCGCGGCGGTCGCCGAGGTTCGCGCGCGTCTTCTGCCCCAGAATCTCCTGCCCATCCAGGCGAATGCTGACGATGTCTCCGCCGAGCGTGTAGGGCACCGCGACGCCCAGCACGCGCACCGACACCTGGCCCGGCTGGCTGGCGTCCACCTCCACCGCGAGGCGCGGAAGCGATATGGTGGCCGATCCGCCCGGCGGGATGGGCGCCGACGGCAGGCTGACCCCCGGCACGGGGAAGGGCAGACTCGCGGGCAGGCGGATGGGATCGCACCCCTGATTGACGATGGCGATGTCCACGGCGGTCGCCTCGGCGTAGATGACCGCTGCGCCGACGAGGATCGCCGCCGCGACGAGCCCGCCGCCCAGAATCTTGCCCAGGGAGCGGCCCGCCGGCAGGCAGCGGATCAGGTTCTCAATCTCCACGTCCAGCACCTTGCAGGCTTGCTTCAGGCCCTTGCGGGTCGTGTCCACGGGACGCATGGCGTTCTGAATCCGCTCGTAGCAGTCGGGGGGAATCACTGGCGCGTACTCCTGGAGCAGGTCGGCCAGGTCTCGCATGAGGCTATACCATTCGTCGGCCGAACCCAAGGCCTTGCAGGCGGCGCGGAGACGCTTGAGGAAGAGAAGGAAAGCCCCGCGGGCCTTTTTCTTCTTTTCCTTCTCCTCCTTGCGGGTCAAGGTGCGGTTGGGCATGGGATGCCCTCCTTTCCCGGCGGGGCGTTGGCCGCCTGCGCCGAATGCGCGCAGTGTACCACCTACGGCCGTGGCGTCAAAACCCGGCCTGGCGTGGGCGTTACTCTTCTTTCTCCCCCGCGAACTTGAACAGCCAGGCGCGCGCCGTGGCGTCGTCCAGCCAGCCGCGATCCACTGCCGTCCCCAGGGCGGGCACCAGCGCCGATAGAGCCTGCGCCTGTTCGCGGTTGTCCGACGGCGTCAGGTCGGGGAACGAGAGGGTATAGGGCGCCACGTGCCCCAGCCGTCGCACCAGCGCCCGATTGAGCACATCGCGCACGAGCGCGGCGACCTCCTCGCGCATGGCCTCAAAGGTGCGGAGCGACGGCCCGCCCATCTCGGCGGCGACGGCCCGCGTGCCGCTTTCCACCTCGCTGAGCCAGTGGATGGGGATGCCCGCGCCCGCCGCGATCATCAGTTTGATGGCGTGGCCATCCCAGCGGGCGTCGTCGGCCTGCAGGTTGGGCGCCGCGGCCCGCCATTCCTCGTCGTCGGCGTGGAACAGCACCGAGCCCGGTTCGGGCGCATGGGCGTACTGGTTGGCCTTGGCCCGCAGTTTCTGCGGCGTGGCGCTACGCACGGCCACCGTCCACATCCACGACGACCGCCCGCGGTTGAGCATCACGCGGTCGGCCAGCCACTGGCGGTACCGGCGAAGCCAGGGGAGCAGAACCCACAGCGTGGAGCGGCCCCGCAGCGCATTGGACACCTTGTGGATGGCGAAGTGCTGCACCTCGTCGGGGACGGCGTACCAGACGCCAGGCCCGCCTTCGTGGCCCATCTGATGGACACGCACCACGACCTGCGCGTTGGCAGGGTCGGTCTGGAGTTCGTCAACGGTGGACGGGTCCATCTGCCAGATGGTGCCGTCGGGCAGCCAGCGGATGAACTGCTCGCCGTAGAGGTGGAGTTCGCGGACGATGGCGCGCCCCCTGCGAGTCATATCGTTGGCGGCCCAGAATTCGTCCAACGCGGCCTGCACGGCGGGGTCCGACGCCGTTACGGTTGGCCCCCGGCCCCACAGGTAGGCCGTGAGAATCTCAATGATGCGAAAGGCCAGAGGGTTGCCGGTGTAGGCCTCGTAGGCGGCGGCATGGAGTTCCTGATACGTGGCGGGCGTCAGGTCCTTGTCCGACGGCCACGGGCCGATGGCGCGGAACAGCAGGTCGTCGTCCTCTTCGGCCTCGGCTTCCCTGACGCGGACGATGCGGAACGGCAAACGCATGGCACACCTCCTGCGCGAGTTGTCGGAGGCTCCATATCACGGCGGCGCGGGGTTGATAAGGGAGAGGCGCGGGGGCGGTGCGTGCGGCGACCCTTGCGCTTGCCCTCGCGCGGTGCTATACTGGGCGCACGGGACGCGCTGGGCACACGCCGCCGCGCCGAGCGCCGTGTTCCGCCTTCGCCTTCTCGCTGTTGTGCTTTGGCGGCAAGAAAGGGGTTGCACGATGTCCACCGACGCCCAGAAGTTGGAGTTCTACCGGCGGCACCGCCTCCAGATGCACGCCACGCCCGGCCTGGAAGCCGTCGTGCTGCACTGGACCATCGGCGAGGCGTTCCTCCCCGGCCTGGAAGGGTTCACCATCTTCCGCACCGACCCCAACGGCACACGAGCGCCCCTCCGCAGTTTTGATTGGAAGACGGACTCGGAGTTGGACCCCATCCGTCGGTTCTCGTGGATAGACTTCGCGTGCGCCCAGGGCCAGACGTACACGTATGAGATTCTCGCCCGCTACAAGAGGGGCAAGCGGTTCAAGCCCGGCGAGCACGCCGAGTTCGCCGACGCCGCGCCGTTCCTCCGAGCGCAGGCGCAAGTAACCACCCACTCCAACGCCAACCGCACCGTCTCCGTTCACTTCACCAAGGCCATTGACACGGGCATCCCCAACTGGGACACCACCAACGGCATAGACCGCCACTTCGTGGAGTTCATTGACTCGGCGCCCGCGGGCGGCTCCATCAGCGCCCACTTCTACCAGTGCAACCGCGCCAACATCCGCGACGCCTTCCTACGGGCCGCGGACCGCGGCGTGAAAATCCGCTTCCTCACCGACAGCGAGTACTACAGCAAGAAGGTCTCCTGGGTGCCCAAGCCGCGCAAGTTGAAGGACAAGGCTCGCCCCGAACTGTGGGAGGACTTCGCCGACCACATGCAACTGCCGGCCCTGCCCCTGCCCGGCGACCTGCCCGTAACGCATCTGGAACTCCAGCAACTGGTGGACTCGCTCAGCGCGCAGGGGTTGCAGGCCGTCGCCAACGCCGTGCTCCTGCCGGCGTACCAGGCCGACGCCGAGGCGCTGGAGCAACTGCGCTCCTACCGCGCTGCCCTTCTGGCCTTCCTCATCAACCGCGCCAAGTACTACGATGTCTTCTACAAGCCGCTGGAGGAGCATCCCAACATCCGCTTGGAATCGGATCGCTCGGCAGGGTTCGGGGGCGACTGGCAGTCGCACAACAAATTCGCCGTCATCTGCGACGCGGCGGGCAACCCGCTGGCCGTGGCCACCGGCTCCTACAACCTCACCGACAACGCCACCGAGCGCCAGAACAACACGCTGCTCATCATCCGCGCGCCGGAGGTGGCCCAGGTGTACCTGGAGCAGTTCAACCAACTGTGGGGGAGCGACGGGTTTGAGTTTGACCGCGCCCGGTCGCAATTGCGGTCGCGCAGCGGCGCGAAGTTCTGGGAGAACTACACCGACCTGTCCCGCGTGGTCCTGGTGCCGGCGCGCTTCCCGGGCGAGTCGCCGATGGTGGTGGAGGTTCTGTTCTCGCCGTCGCCGCTAGAGCCGGCCATCAACGACCCGACGCGCCAGGTTACCCACGACACCAACCGCGTAGTGGACTTCGTGCAGCGGGCGCGCAACAGCATCCACTTCGCGGCCTTCTACTTCACCGACGACGCCGTGGGCGAAGCGGTGCGGGCGCGGATGGCCGAGGGTGTGGTGGTGAGCGGCATCAGCGACAACGAGGGCGCGGGCAGCCAGTACAGCGAATACCACTTCACCATGTGGCACAAAGGGGAGATTCTTGAGGGCAGTCTGAATCCAGGCCTGGTTCCTTTCCACATCACCGATGTGCGCGTCAACGCCGACTACGTGGTGCACCACAAGTTTTTCGTGCTGGACGTGGGCGCGGTCGGCGCGACGGTGATCACCGGCTCGCGCAACTTCACCGACGCCGCGGGACGCGAGAACGACGAGAACATGTTGATCCTCCAAGACCCGCGCCTGGCGGACATCTTCTTCGTGGAGTTCTACCAACTGTTCTCGTTTTACAAGACCCGCTACGAGAAGGCCAAGATGTGGTATCTGAAGTATCTCAGCGGGCCGGACAAGACGTTCCGCGAGATGTTCTTCAACCCCAATTTCCAGGCGCAGGGGTAGGCGTGAGAGACTGTCCCCTCGCGCTCTATGAAGAGGCCAGGGTAAGAGGCATACGTGCGACGCACCTTGGAGGTGCGTCGCACTTGCAATCTATACCCTCGCAAACGCCAGCCCGCAGGGCTTCGCCCCTTCAGCCTGATCCTTACGCATCGGGCGAGGTGCTCCGCGCACATGCGCCAACAGGCGATGGCCCGTCCCTCATGCCACGGCGTCGGCGATCTCTATGTCCAACTCGCCCACTTCCTTCGTGTTGGGCACGATGAGGATTCTGTGTTGCCCCGCCGCCAGGGGCTCCCCCTTGACCCGCACCGTTACCACCAGGTTCACGGCGAAGTCCAGCGGGTTCTGAACCGAGACCTGATCCAGCGTCCAGGTCTTGCCGCCGAAGGCCACTTCCACGCGCGAGCCGTCCACCTTCTGGCCGTCCACGACGAGGGTGCGGATGCCCACGATGGTGCCCGGGGCCAGGGTATTCTTGAGCGCGAACTCAAACCCGCTCTCGGTGTTCTTCAGGCTGCCCTTGACGTATAGTTTCTTCAGCAGCGTGCCGGGTATGGTCGGCATTGTATCCCTCCCGAAAGGAATCGTGCGCGCCCAGTGTAGCAGAAGTGCGCGCGCATGGCAAACGCCGCGCCGTCGCCCCGGCGCGGCGCTTCGTTCCGGGTGAGGGGCGTTTGGATCGCGAAGGGCGCGAAAGGGCAGGAAAGGCGCGAAAGTCGCCCCCGCGCACAGCCCGCGCGGGGCTGAACCCCCGCGCTGAACGAACGAAGCCCCTTCGGGGGCTACACCCAGCCCGCAGGGCTTGGCCCCTTCAGCCCGATGCTTTAGCGTCGGGCGGCTGCGCCCTCGGCGCGCTCGGCGGTGAGACCCCGCGCGTTGGAGGGGCGTTTGGATCGCGAAGGACGCGAAAGGGCACGAAAGGCGCGAAAAATCACGGCCGCGCACAGCCCGCGCGGGGCTGAACCCCCGCGCTGAACGAACGAAGCCCCCTTCGGGGGCTACACCCAGCCCGCGGGGCTTGGCCCCTTCAGCCCGATGCTTTAGCGTCGGACGGCTGCGCCCTCGGCGCGCTCGGCGGTGAGACCCCGCGCGTTGGAGGGCGTTTGGATCGCGAAGGATGCGAAAGGGCGCGAAAGGCGCGAAAAATCACGGCCGCGCACAGCCCGCGCGGGGCTGAACCCCCGCGCTGAACGAACGAAGCCCCCTTCGGGGGCTACACCCAGCCCGCAGGGCTTGGCCTCTTCAGCCCGATGCTTTAGCGTCGGGCGGCTGCGCCCTCGGCGCGCTCGGCGGTGAGACCCCGCGCGTTGGAGGGCGTTTGGATCGCGAAGGACACGAAAGGGCGCGAAAGGCGCGAAAAATCACGGCCGCGCACAGCCCGCGCGGGGCTGAACCCCCGCGCTGAACGAACGAAGCCCCCTTCGGGGGCTACACCCAGCCCGCAGGGCTTGGCCCCTTCAGCCCGATGCTTTAGCGTCGGGCGGCTGCGCCCTCGGCGCGCTCGGCGGTGAGACCCCGCGCGTTGGAGGGGCGTTCGGATCGCGAAGGACACGAAAGGGCGCGAAAGGCGCGAAAAATCACGGCCCACGCACAGCCCGCGGCGCGGCGCACCGCGTAGGGGCGACTCCCCGAGTCGCCCCTACGACCAAATCCACAACCCTCCGCGCCCCTCATAGAAAAATAGTCCCATTTTGTCCCTATTTTGTCCAAAACCGTTGCGCAACAGGCCGTTTGCGTGTATAATGCAAATGCAGTACTCGTAGCGCCACCGCCCATCCATCCAAACCGTGGCAAGCAAGGAGGCCGCAGTGACAGGGCCAACACAACAGACAACGCCGTCTCCACTCCGCCGCACGCGCATCCTGGCGGTGGACGACGAGCGATCCATACTGGACGTGATCCGGCGTCGCCTGGAATCCGAAGGGTACGAGGTCATCACCGCGCGGGACGGCGAGGAGGCGCTCAAGGTCGCCCTCGCCTGGGGGCCAGATATCGCCATCCTGGACGTGATCATGCCCAAGATGGACGGCCTTGAACTGTGTCGCCGCATGCGCGAGCAGCCCGAGTTGGCGGGTCTGCCCGTCCTGTTCCTCACCAGCCGCGAGTCCGTGGAGGACCGCATCCGCGGGTTTGAGGCCGGTGCCGACGACTACCTGCCCAAGCCGTTTGACCTGCGCGAACTGTCACTGCGCATTCGCGCCCTGTTGCGGCGTGTCCGTCCCGTTCCCGAAGGGACCGACGTGTTGCGCGTGGGTCGGTTGGCGCTCCACCTCAATACATTCATCCTTGAGGCTGGCGACCGCCAGGCGCTGCTCACGCCGGTGGAGTTCCAACTCATGCAGCACCTCATGAAACATCCTGGCGTCGTGTTCACGTCCGAGCGCCTGTTGAAAGAGGTGTGGGGCTACCCCGCGGGGGCTGGCAGCACCGACCTGGTCCGCGCCCACATCCGCAACATCCGCGCCAAGATTGAGCCGGACCCCGCCGAGCCGATCTACATCCGCACGGTGTCGCGCCACGGATATACGGTAACGGGCTAGCGAGCCGCTTCTCCTCTCGCTCACGGGACTTTCACGTCTCCTTTACTTCACTTTCACGCTCGCGAGGGCAATTCTGTCCTATAATGGCAGTGGAAAACGCGAGCGGGACCAGCACGGTATCATTGCCGATCATTCACAAGAATTATCCCGTCTTACCGTCTTGGAGTGCGTCAAGCGTCCCAGCGCACTCCGCCAGGCGCAGCACCCACGTGGCAGCCGGACCGACGAGTCCGGAATCGCTATCCTCCGCAGGGGCACCCAGCGCACCGGTGCCCCCAACCGAACAGCGGGCCTCGGCAGCCGGCAAGCGGCCAGAACCGCAAACCCGCCACCTCTCCCACGGGCCGGCGAGAGGCCCCGAAACCCCAGAGGGTTCCCCGAGGAACCCTCTTTTCTGTCCCCGCGTAGGAACCTTTCTGCGCGCCTGCGCGTCTAAACGTTGCGACATCACACAGAAACGGAAGCGAGGAGAAGACCATGAGGAAGCACAAGTTTATCATCGCGGGGATGCTCCTGCTCGTGGGCGCGTTGATTCTGAGCGCGTGCGGCTCGGCTGGCGCGTCGCAGGCGGGCGCCTCACAGCAACCCGTCCGCACCATCACCGTCGTCGGCCAGGGCAAGGCCAGCGGAGCGCCTACCGTGGCCCACATCAACGTGGGCGTGGAGACCTCGGCACCGTCGGCCCAGGAGGCGATGGACGCGAACCGCGCCAGGATGAGCGCGCTGCTGGAGAAGATCAAAGCCCTGGGCATCGCCGACAAGGACATCCAGACCAGCAACTTCAGTATCTACACGGAGCAGCGGCCTGTCGTCATGCCGTCGGCCGGCAAAGAGGACTACACCGTCGTGTACCGCGTTTCCAATCAGGTCAGCCTGACCATCCGCGACATCGCCCGATTGGGCGACATCCTGGACCAGGCCGTGGCAGCGGGGGCCAACAACGTGTACGGCGTGTACTTCGGCGTGGAGAGCACCGCCGAGTTGGAGGCCCAGGCCCGCGAGAAGGCCATGGCCGATGCGGAGGCGCGGGCCCAGGCCCTGGCGTCGCTGGGCGGCGTCAGCGTGGGCGAGGTGATCACCATCAGCGAGGTCGTTGGGACGCCTGGCCCCTTGTATTACTCTGTTGCCAAGGCCGAAGGTTTGGGCGGGGCCACGCCCATCCAGCCGGGCGAGTACGAAATCAGCGTGAATGTGCAGGTAACCTACGCCATCCGCTAGGGCGCTGACGAAACGGCGAACGATGCATTGCGGGGCCGCCGAGGGCTTGCGAGTCACCGGCGGCCTCGCGGCATGTTCGCGAGTCTCCGATCGTCTGGACGCTCGCGCGCCGTCAGGCCACGAAGAACCCCACGCCCAGGATCCCCGGCCCGCCGTGGGTAACGATGGCCGGCGGCACGTCCAGGATGGGAACTTGCCGCACGCCCAGCGCCGCGCCCAAGTCGCTGGCCAGGGCCTGGGCCTGTTCGGGTACCCCCGCGTGCATGACCGACAGGTGGCCCTCGGCGTTGCGTGGATACTGGTCCAGCACCAAATCCTTGAGGCGGGCCAGGGCGCGCTTGTGGGTCCGCTCCTTGTCAAACTGGTCCACCTTGCCGTCGCGGAACGTGAGGATGGGCTTGATCTGCAGGACGCTGCCCAGGAGCGCTGTGGCCCCACCGATTCGCCCGCCTTTCGCCAGGTACTCCAGCGTGTCCACCAGGAAGTAGATGCGGCAGCGCGGGATCATGTCACGAATCCGCGCCTCTATCTCATCGGCGCCGACGCCCGCCTCGGCCCATTGCGCCGCCAGCGTTACCATCGTCGCCAGGGGGCTGGCGATGACCCGCGAGTCTATCACGCGGATGTCGGCGCCCGGGAAGTCGTCCTTGGCGACGGTGGCCGACCGCACGGTGCCGCTCACCTCGGCCGAGGGGTGGATGCACAGGATCGGCTCGCCGGTGGGGACCAGCCGCCGAAACTCCTGCGCGAAGAGTTCGGGCGGGGGTGCTGCCGTCTTCGGGAGTTCGGCGGATGTGGCCAGCCGCGCCATGAACGCGGCGTTGTCCATCTCCACCCCCTCGCGATACGAGTCCTTGCCGAAGATGATGATCTGGGGGATGACGGGGATGTTGTAGCGGCGCGCGATCTCCGTGGGCAGGCCGGACGTGGTGTCTGTGATGATTTTGACCATGACTCCATCTCCTTTCGTTGGGGGGAAGTCGGTTGCAGGGGCATTATAGACGAGCTGTGCGCGCGCGTAAAGGAGGACGCGGGCGTTATCCCTCACCCTGGCCCTCTTGTGGCGGGAGAGGGAACAGTCCGCCCGACGCTAAAGCATCGGGCTGAAGGGGCAAAGCCCTGCGGGCTGGGGTCATCCACGAATAACACGAATCTACGCGAAGGGTCTTGCGCCCGACGCTAAAGCATCGGGCTGAAAGGGCGAAGCCCTGCGGGCTGGGGGTAGGGACGACGCATGCGTCGTCCCTACGCGGTGCGACGGCCCGCGCGGCTGTGACTTTCGTGTCCTTCGCGGTCCGAACGCCCTCACCCTAGCCCTCTCCCAGCGGGAGAGGGGACGAAGCCCCGCGCGCGGGCCACCCCGCCCGAGGCTAAAGCCGTCGGGCTGAACGAGCAAAGCCCCGAAGGGGCTTCGTTGCCTCAGCGCGGGGGTTCAGCCCCGCGCGGCATGCGCGCGGTTTTCGTGCCCTTTCGTGTCCTTCGCGGTCCGAACGCCCTCACCCTGGCCCTCTCCCGGCAGGAGAGGGGACGAAGCCCCGCGCGGCATGCGCGCATGCGGCCGCGATTTTCGCGCCTTTCGTGCCCTTTCGTGTCCTTCGCGGTCCGAACGCCCTCACCCTGGCCCTCTCCCAGCGGGAGAGGGGACGAAGCCCCGCGCGCGGGGCTGCCACCCCCTTCTCGCCCTGCCTGCGGGGAGAGAAGGGGGACAGGGGGATGTGAGGGGTAACCCGCGGGCGCGGCACTACCGCTCAAAGATGGTCTCCAGCGCGTTGGGCGGAGCGCCTTTGCCCAACGCCACCATGAGGCCGATGCGCGCCTTCTGCCCGTTCAGCCCACCCGCGAAGTACGCCCCCTTCGCTCGGTTGTCTCGGTACGACCCGGAAAAGCCGTATTTGTCGTACACGCGCCCCTCTGGGCAGCGGCTCGCGATGACGACCGTTGTCCCCCTGGAGATGGCCTTGCTGATCCCCGGCAGCCACCAGGGCGGGATGCGCCCTCCCCCAAGCCCTTCCAGCACGATGCCTCTGGCCTCCGATGCCAGGGCGCACCGGAGGAAATCGTCCTCCATGCCGACGGCCAGTTTGATAAGCGCGACCCTCGGTTCCAGCGCGTCGCATAGCACCGTCTTGCGGGCGATGCGGTGGGCGAAGAAGACCTTGTCGGGGTCCACCCGCCCCAGCGGCCCCCAGCCGGGCGAGTGGAAGGTGTCGGGCGCCAGGGTGTGCATCTTGGTAACGTGGCGGGCGGCGTGAATCTCGTCGTTGAGCACGACCAGGGCGCCCAGATTGCGGGCGCGTGGCTCCGCGGCTACCCGCACGGCCGCCACCAGGTTCGCCGGCCCTTCGTACCCCAAATCGGACGACGTGCGCATCGCGCCGGTCAGCACGATGGGCTTCTCGCTGGGGATGGTCAGGTCCAGCAGGAAGGCGGTCTCCTCCAGCGTGTCCGTGCCGTGGGTGATGACAATGCCGTCCACGTCGGACTCCTGCGCCGCCGCCAGCGCCCGCGTGCGAATCTGCCAGAGGAGGTCTATCGTCATGTGCGCGCCGGGCAGGTTGCAGACCTCTTCCACTTCCACCGGCGGCGCGTCCGGCGGGAGGAAGGCGCGAAGGTCTTCGCCAGTGAGGGTGGGAACCGCGCCCCGACCGGGCTGCGTTTCCCGCATGGCGATGGTGCCGCCGGTAGTGAGAATGCGTATCTTGCCCACGGCATGCTCCTTTCAGGCAGGTCTGCGCGGCATGGGGAGCGCGCCGGCAGCCTGGAGTGGCCGCGCAATGCCGGCGCCCCTCGCGCAACCGACTATACCGCAGTTCGGGGGCGGTGTCAAGGATGATGCCCCGCGGCGGGCGCGCAGCAACCGCGAACCCACGCGAATGGACGCGAATTTGCCCCGGCCCGCAGGGCTTTGACCGTTGAGCCTGGCGCTTCAGCGGCGGGCGGCCACGCGATCAAATCCATCCTCTCTGTGGGCTCCGCGCACTCTGCGGTGAAGTCCCGCGCGCGCACGGCGGCGGCGCAAGCGAACGGGGGCCTAGCGCGCGCGGAGGAGCGCCCGCAGCCAGCGCTCGGGCAACGCGGCGGTCGCCTCCTGGCCGTACCCGCGCGCCGCGACCGGCAAGAAGATGCGGAACGGCGGCAAGCCAGGGTTTCGGAGCCGCGTTCCCGGCGAGTTGGACAGACACGACCAGTTGAACACCTCGTCCGCGGCGCGGATGCAGAAATAGTACACGCCGCCGTCGTCCTCAAGGCCGACCGCTACGTAGGACTCGGCGGAGCCGGCCACACGGGGCGCAGGCACGCCCGCCAGCGGGGTGGCCGCCTCCCAATCGGCCTGGGTCAGGATGGGCGCACGCGCATAGCGAATCTCGTAGAGCGCGGCTGTCCCCTCCATGCCGTCGTCCCCGGTCGCCGTCCAGTAGAGCACAAGCGCGCTGTCGGTCAGCGCAGCCATGCCGCCGATGCGCAGGTCGGTGATGCACGCGGGGGGAGTGGTGTCGCCGGAGCGCACGGTGAACACGCCGCCCGCCGATTGGCGGCCGGGTGAGCGGGCCGACGCCGTCGGCAGCGATAGCGTCAGCGCCGCGATGACAAGCGCGTAGGCGATCCGTCGTGTCATCGGCGACATGGGTTCTCGCAACTTTCTGCCGTCGCAAGGGCATGCGCGGACGTGCTGCCCAAGTCCTTGCGGCTATGAATCCTTCTGTTCGGGTCGGGCCTTCTTGCGCCTGCGGGCCAGGGCCGCCGGTACGAGGCCGATGAGCACCGTCCCGCCCGCCGCCGACAGCGTCAGCGCCCAGTTGATGCCGCCGGAGTTCGCGCGGGACTGCGCCGCGCCGCTCTCCTTGCCGGCGAGGCTGGCTTCCGCGGCAGGCTCCACGCGCAGCGTCTCCACCGGACTTGCGGCGTAGGTCTGCCCGCCGATGGACAGGAGCGCCTGGAAGGCGTACTCGCCGGCCACCCAACCATCCGCCGGAATGAAGGCGTAGTGGAGTCCCACGCTGCCCTTCTCCAGCGGGGCCAGCGTGGCCATCTGAATCTGGGCGAGCGGAGCCCCGTCGCGATCCACGGTCAGGATGGTGCTTGCCTCGGGAAAAGCCTGGTACAGGTTGTTCAGGGTGTACACGATGTCGGCGAAGGCCAGCGCGCCGTTGTCGTTGCGGTAGTTGGGCACGACGCCGAACCCCTCAAAGTAAACGGTGGCGACGGTGAGGGTTACGGTCTTGGCCTCGCCGTCGGCCACGTCAAAGGTCTCCTCGCCCAGGCGCTGACCGCCCATGTAGGCGGCGGCCGCAAATCGGCCGGGCGCGACGGTGGCCTCCAGGTCGCCGGTTTCGGCATAGGCGACCTCAAGCCGGTCGTCGCCGGCCAGCCGGAACAGGCGCACCGTCGCCGGCACCGGATCGCCCGACGGGCTGACCGTGCGCGCGTGCACGGTGGCCGACGTGCCCAGCACCACCAGGCGCGCGCTCTGGCCTGCCGCGCCCAGCAGTTGGATGCCCTGCGCTTCGGCCCTGTACGACTCGGCCGTGAGGTTGATGGCGTATTCGCCCGCCGGCGTGTCGTGGCTCACCGCCACACCCACCAGGACTTTCTTCTGCTCGCCGGGCTTCAGCGTGAACTCTTCCTCGGACAGCAGAACCTCTACGCCCGCGGGCGCTTCCCAGGTCATGCGCACGCCGAATTCCTCGCTCCCCTGGTTGAACACGATGACGTAGATGCTGGGGGCGTTGACCGAGGAGCCTTGCGGAATCTCAAACGATTGGCGGTAGAACGAGCCGGACATCGCCAGCCCGCCCTGCGCGCCCACCGCAGGCGCGAGCAGCATCCCAGCCATGAGGATGAGCAGGACCGCCGCGACCTGCCTCCGCCTATTCGCATGCCATAACCTGTTGCCCATACCTTCCCTCACGTGGGCCTAGGCCCGCTGGCCGTTGGCCCGTGATACCGACGGGTTCGGCTCCCGCACCGTCGCGAAGGCGCGGGAGCCGCCACCCCATCGGTTGTGCGCCCCTCTCCCAGGGCCTCAGTCGTTGATGATCTGGAAGTACACGTAGCCGCTGTAGGTGTCCTCAAAGAACGGCGAGCCGAGTTTGAGCCACAGGCTGTTGCCGGTCTCGTCGTGGCCGCTCTCGCCGGTTTGGGTGCCGGTGTTGAAGGTGGTATAAGCCGCGCTCTGCACCTGCACCGCGTCGGCGATGGTGTTGTCGTCATCGGCCATGAGCGAGAACTCGTTGGCCGCCGGCGTGCCCGCGGCGTTCAGGGCTGCCGTGTGCGAGGCGCCGGCCCAGGAGCCGCTCGCCTTCACCTGCTGGTTGTAGCCGCCGTTGGCCAGGTAGTTGACCTGGATGCCAGTCTGGATGGTGTAATCGGTGCCCGGCGCCAGCGTGCCCCAGTCCACCAGCGCCGTGTTCACGGTAACCTCGCCGTACCAGTTCATGTCGTAGTCGCTGCCGTCGTAGCGCGTGCCGGTGGCGCTGTTGTCGTCGGTGGCCACAGCGTAGGCGTCCCAGTCGGTGGCCTCGGTCGCCACTTTGCCCGGCTTGAAGTGGAACCACCACGTGCCGGTGCTGCCCGTCAGGCTAGGCTCCACGCAGTTGGCCGTTACGATGGCCCAGGTCGTAGGCGAGCCGGCGCTGATGGTCCACGTGGACGGCGTCCCCTTCGTCCACGTGAGGATGGCCGCGGTCTGCGTGTTGCCCGTGCCTGGCACATCGCCCGGATCGTCGTCGCCGTCGGCGTCCAAGAAGATCGTTACCTTGACGGTTACCAGGTCGTTGAGCGTGTTGGCGTCGGTAACCGTAACCTTGACGGCGTACTCGGTGCCCGGCGTCATCGCCGTTACCGCAGTGGCGTGATCGGTCTCATAGATGCCCAAGTCTCCCACGCTCGGGGCGGCGTTGGCCGTCGTGAACTGGCCGGTGGTCTGGTCTTCGTCGGCGAAGGCCGCCATCGGCAGCATGGCCACAAGTATAACCAGGGCTACCAGGATTGTAAAGAACCGTTTCTTTTCCATTTCGCTATCCTCCTAGAGTTTGATTGTGTCGTCAATGAAGAATCCTTGTTTACGAATTCGCTGAAGCCTGTGGAATGCCTGTTGTTCGCCTCTCGTTGCCTCCTTTCCGGCTATGGGCCGCATGGTTTATGGCGCAATGCGATAGAAGATCGTTCCGACGTATGTCGTGTCAGGGATGCCCGACGATCCCAGGCGGAGCCAGAGGGTGTTGGTGGCGATGGCGCTCCCGCCCTCCGGCGTCCGCGTGCCTGCGCCGATGGTTGCGTATGCGCTGGAGCGGACGACCTGGGCGCCGGGCAGGTTGTTGGTGCTGTTGGCCTTGAGCGAGAATTGCCCGGGCCCGGGCGTGCCGCTCTCGTTGAGCGCGATCCAGCGGGGCGCGCTGCCCCACGGGTTGGATGTCCGCACCTGCTGCTGGTACGGGCCGTTGGCGATGTACGTAACGGAGATGCCGGTTTTCGGGTTCGCCGAATAGTCGGAGCCGAGCAGGACGACCCCCCAGTTGACGCTTGGCGTGTTCACGGTTACCTCCCCGTACCAGTTCATGTCATAGTCGCTGCCGTCGTACAGCGATGCGTGCGCGGCGCCGCCATCCCGCGCTTGGGCCCAGGCGTCCCAATCGGTGGACTCGGCGGCCACCTTGCCCGGGCGAAAGTGGAACCACCACGTGCCGGATGTGCCCGCCAGGTTGGGCTGGGCGCAGTTGGCGGTTACCAGCGCCCAGGTGGTGGGCGAGCCGGCGTCCATGCTCCACGACGGCGTGGGCCCGTTGGTCCACGTGAAGATGGCGGCCGTCTGCGCGTCGCCCGAGGCGGGGACATCGCCCGCGTCATCGTCCCCGTCGGCATCCAGGAAGACCACGACGCGCACCCATTGGAGGCTCGCCAGGCCGTCGGGGTCCGACACCGACACGCGCACGGCGTACTCGGCCTGCGGATCCATGGCTGTTGCCGGGTTCACGCGGTTCGGCTCGTAGATGCCCAGGGCGTTGACCGACGGCGGGGCGTTGGTGGGCGTGGGCGTAGGGGTCGGCGTCGGAGTATGGGTTGGCGTGGGGGTGGGCGTTGGAGTTTCGCCTGGACAGCAGGGGCCGTCCAGGGAGCCAATAGCCTCGTCAGGCGGTACACGCGCGGCTACCTGTACGACGACGGGCGGGTACTGCTCCGACAGGGTGAATGTGAACGTCTGGGGCGGGTCGCCAGGCCGGATATCCACATTCCAGTAGATGCCGTACAAACTCAGCGCCGGAACCCAACCGACGCTGGCGGGCGGGTTGCTGGAGACGACGGAGTGATACGTGGCAATCTCCAGTGCCCAGCGCTGCAGGCGGCGGGTAGCCCCGCAGTCTTGTACCGTGTACGTCCAGGTGGACGTGCCGTCGTCGTTGTACGTTACGCCGTCAAAATGGAAGCAGTAGCCGGCGAGGGTCTCGGTGTCGGCGGGGAGGTTCCGCTGTGGTTGGGGGGCGTCTGTCCGAATGTCTCCGCGGACGACAGGCGCGAGCAGGGCCGCCAGCAGCATCGCTGCGGCGATCAGCAGCCCCCGAATTAGCGCCCGTTTGTCCTGCGGTACCATGGAATTGTGCCTTTCATTGCGCCCCTTGCGTGAAGAACACGTGCACAGAGCGTGAATATTGCGTGAACTCGCCCTCATTCTATGCTCACCAGCAGGCGCGCTCAATGGGAAAATGGTACTATTTGTGAAGGATGCGTGAAAAGGGGAGGGTTTGCGCGGGTGATGGCGGGCGCATCGTGAACCGACCGTGAATCGCGGGCGAGTGCGTCCGGAACGCGAAAGGCTTTGGAACACGAAAGACGCGAAATCCCACGAAAGGCGCGAAAGACTTTGGAACGCGAAAGACACGAAAGGCCGCGAAAGATTTCGGAACGCGAAAGACACGAAATCCCGCGAAAGGCTTCGGAACGCGAAAGACACGAAATCCCGCGAAAGGCGCGAAAAACACGAAAGGGTGAGAGGCTTCGCGTGTCCTTCGCGCAGCGCCCATGGCCGGGGTAGGACGTGCGCCTTTCGCGCGGATGCGGCGTTGCCCTCGCCTGACGGTAGCCTGACGCGAGGTAAGGCACGCGTTCATTGGCGCGATCTCTATGTTTGGTATATAGTTATGGGCGAACCCGAATTCATTGCCTCATAGGCGGCGGGGCGAGGGGACGAGATGAGCGAGGGACTACGCCGAAGCGCCGGACGGTTCGCCGTCGGCATGCTGATCGTCGCAGCAGGGCTTGTGCTACTTGCTGCCTGGGCCTTGGCTGGCGCGGCGCAACCGTTCCCGCTGCGGCAGGACGACGGACGGTTCGCCTTTGCCGTGGCTGCCGACATGCGTTACTACACCGGCCCCGGCCTCTACGACACGCCGCAGTACTTCCGCGGCGCGGCCCAGGCCATTGCGGGCCTGGGCGTGGCCTTCCTCGTAACCCCGGGCGACATGGACCCTGTGCCCGATGCCTTCTGGACGATCACCAGCACCCTTGGCGCTACCCCCTGGTATCCCATCGTTGGCAATCACGAACTCCCGGGGCAAGGGCGGGAACCCACCGCCGGGGCGAATTTGGCATGGCTCAACGCTTACGACTATGGGCCGGTGAACCCTGGCCCTACCGGCTGCCCAACCACCACGTACTCGTTTGACTACGCCAATGGGCATTTCATCATGTTGAATGAATACTGCGACGCGGCGGGAGATCACGCCACGGATGGCGACATCCCTGACCACCTGTACAACTGGCTGGCGGCGGATCTGGCTGGCACCGACCGGCAGCATATCTTCGTCTTCGGCCACGAGCCGGCTTATCCGCTGCCCGACGCCGACAACGGCCGCCTGCGCCACACCAACGACAGCCTGAACGCGCACCCCGCGAACCGCGACCGCTTCTGGGTGCTGCTCCGAGACTATGGCGTGGGGGCCTACGTCTGCGGCCACACCCACAACTTCAGCGCGGCGCGGATAGGAGGGGTGTGGCAGGTAGATGCGGGGCATGCCCGCGGGCTGGGCGATCCCGGCGGGCCGAGCACGTTTCTCGTTGTCTATGTGGACGGCGGCCTCGTGCGGTTCCATGCCTATCGCGACGACGGCCGCGGCGGGGCCTACGCACTGCGACACGTGGGCTACCTGCGCCCGACGGAGCGGCTGTACCTTCCGCTGATGGCACAGGACAGGTAGTCCTAGGCCGGCCTCGCCCGACGGCATCCCTGAGCGGTGTGTTACCATGGCCCACAGGAGCCTCTTCGCGCCGCCCGCCCCGTCTTGACCCCTGGCCGCTCTGTGCTATCCTATAGCGCATCTTTTTGCCATCTGGCGCATCAAAAGGAGTGTATCGGTGCCCGACGAGGCGGCCCTGCTGGAGAAACTACGCAAAGGCGACGCGGCGGCGTACCGCGAACTGGTGGACGCCTACTCACCCCGCGTGTACCGGCTGGCCCTGGGCATGCTGGGCGACCCAGCCGAGGCCGAGGACGTGCTGCAGGAGACGTTCCTGAGCGTCTATCGCAACATCGGCGGGTTTCGCGGCGACTCGGGGCTGGGCACGTGGATTTACCGCATCGCGGCCAACGCCAGCCTGATGCGCCTTCGCCGCCACAGGGATACCGCCTCGCTGGACGAGCCAATGGACGGCGGGGCCGAGCCGAAGATCGCGCCGTCGGGCGGGGTGTCGTTGGGAGACCCCGAAGAGGCGGCCTTGAGCGCCGAAGTGCGCCAGGTGATGACCCAGGCCATTTCGGCGCTGCCCGAGGCGTTGCGCATTGTGTTCCTGATGCGCGACGTGGAGGATATGCCGGCGGCGGAGGTAGCCGAGGCGCTGGGCCTCAGCGTCGCGGCGGTGAAGTCGCGGCTCCATCGCGCGCGCATGTTCCTGCGCGATCGCCTGCAGCCGTACCTTGTCGCCGGTGAGGGAATGACATGAGTCCCGATGCCCATTGCGAACAACTGCTCCATCGCATCTGCGAGTACATGGACGGCGAACTGGACGCCGGCACGTGCGCCGAATTGGAGGCGCATCTGGCCGAATGCGAGGACTGCCGCGCGCTGCTGGACAGTCTGCGCAAGACCGTGTCGCTGTACCGCCGGTGCGTGCCCGACGATCTGCCCCCGGACGTGCGCGCCCGTCTCCACGCGGCGCTCAACCTGGACCCGCCGGATGGCGGATGAGTTGTTGGGCAGCCGCGTAGCCCCTGGCCTAGAAATCCCAATCCGGATGCGGGGTGGGCAGCCGCAGGACGGCATCCAAGTTGCGCAGGAGTTCCTCAGGCCCCGACAACGCGTCCGTGGCGGTTAGCGCGCTGGCCGGCCGCACCCCTAGCCACAGGCGCGTGAAGGCGTTGACCGTGGCGGAGAGCGTCGGCAACGATGGGTCCATGCCCCGCTCGGCCGCCGACGAGGGGCCCAGGGTTACCACGTAGTCGCCGCCGACGCCGCGCCACCCCGCCCCCTCGCCCAGGTACGACTCAATGGGATCGGACAGGCGCAGGTTGAACCGCACCTGGCCCCAGGGCAGGTGGGTGCGCGCCAGGCACCCCGGCAGGTCGCAGATGCGCATCTGCCAGTAGGCGTTTGCGGCCATGAAGTTCTCCATGTCCGAGCCGCGGGTGGCCCTGCGGGTGTGGAAGGGGTGCTCCAGCAGGTCCTGGATTTGGATGTCGGGCGGTTCGCGCATTTGCACGAGAAGCACCTGGTCGCCCCAACTCCGAACGAGCGCCATGAGTTCCAGGAACTGGGCGGGGGTCTGATACGCGAGCCACAGGATGCGGTAGGGGCCCATTTCGCGGTTGGCCGGCACGCACCACAGGTGATGGGTCAGGGCGCCGTCGGGGCCGTCGGCGTAGCCCAGGCCGAACCCGCCGTGCTCTATCATCTCGCCCCGGCTCAAGGCGAGGGGCGGGAAGTTGAGGCTTCCATGACGGCGGCGGCGCGCCAGGCGGGAGGCGTGGATGGCCGGCGTGTCGTCCAGGCTCAGGCGGCGCGGCACGCGGGGGCGCACGCTCACCTTGAGGGTAGCCGGGTCAAAGCGCGCGATGTGCTCGTACACGCCCGTGCCGAAGCCGAGGGCGTCGTAGAACCCCAGGTCAAACGCGCCGAGACCCGCGACAAGCGCGCCGTCGGCAGCGGCCTGGGCCAGCGAATGGGCCGTGAGCCGCCGGGCCAGGCCCTGCTTGCGGGCGACGTAACTGGTGGCGACGGCCGCAACGCCCGCGAAGGGCAACTCCTCGTCCATGTAGCGCAGGGAGCCTGGGACGATGGCAACGGCGCACTCGGGGCTGTCCCCGATGTCGGCGACGAAGGTGTGGCCGGCCCCCAGAAGGTCGTCCACGGCTTCCTCTTTGCCCTCTTTGAGCCAGCCGGTTTCCCACCAGATGCGGAGGACGGCGTCGCGGTCCTTTGTAGGGTCGTAGCGGCGGAAGTTCACGCAAGCACCTCTCAGGCGGAGTTTGGCGTCCAGGCACAGGGCGCGGATGGGATTGTACCCTGTCGGGCGTCGGGCGGCAAATGGGGGACGCCGCGACCCCATGGGTTCTTCTCGCGCTACACCCGCAACTCCACCACGTCGCCGTCCTGGAGGATGTAGTCGCGGGGGACCATCTGGCCGTCAAACTGCGCGCTGCCCCACACGCGCGCCGCCTTCAGGTCGCGCAGGAAGTCCTGATGCACCGCGGCGGCGAAATCCTCCACCGTGCTCCCCTTCTTGATGACGAACGGCGCGCTGAAGTCGGGGTCTTTTCCGGGCGGCTTGGCGTAGATGCGGATGACGCCCAGGTTCTGGAAGACCTCGTGCTTCAGCCGCTCCAGGTTGCGCCCCGTCGCCGCCGAGACGGGCATCACGGGCCAATCCTCGTCCAGCAGTTCGCGGAAGATGTCGTACACCTCGTCCCATTCCTCGGAGTCGGCCTTGTTGGCCAGCACCAGGAACGGCTTGAACGTCCAGCGGCGGTCTTCGGGGTAGCGGGCCTTGCGGTGCAGGGGGACGATGCGGCTCTGCTCCAGGAGCGCCACCGACTCCTCCAGGTGCCGGAGCGGGTCCGTTCGCACGTCCACCACCAGCAGGATGAGGTCCACGCGGCGCAGGAGGTCCATCATCGCCGGCTCTACGAATTCGGCGCTCAGGGGCGGCGTGTCAATCAGTTGAATCTGGACGTTTTCCACCGGCATCATACCGGGCGTCGGCGTCCAGGTGGTGAAGGGCGCATCGGAGACTTCCGGCTCGGCGTTGGTCAGCGCCCGCACCAGGGCCGACTTGCCCACGTTGGTGGGGCCGACGACGGCCACCTGCCCCGCGCCCTCGCGGTCAATCCGATAGGCCGACTCGCGGCGGCTGGCGGCCTTGGCCCCCTGGGGGCTGGTGCGCAGTTTGGACAGTTTGCGCCGCAGGTCGCCCACCAGGTGCTCGGTGCCCTTGTGCTTGGGAATCAGGGCGATGAACTCCTCCAGCCGGGCGATCTTCTCCTCGGTCGTCTTCGCCTCTCGGTATCGTCTTTCGGCCTCTTGGGCCTCTGGGGGAAGGTTGGTCGGCATGATTCCCACTCGCGCAACGGTCTGGCCCATTGTATCCGCGATTTGCGGGGCGCGTCAAATGGCGCGGGGCGAAGTCGCAGGCGCGCCACCCGTGCGCGCGTCGGCCTTGCCTGCCGGACGGCGACTCGGTTCCAAACTCTGTTGGTCGCGGCATGGGACAGGTGCGACGCACTTCCGAAAGCGCGTCGCACCTGTCCACCTTGCTCACCGACACAGGATGGAACCAAGCCCAGACTGCCGCCTGCTTGCGGCGGCGCGCGCCCTGGGGTATAATCCGGCTGCCGATGAGCAACCCGATGTCATTCCGACAAGGATAACACGATGCTAACCTTTCTTCAGTTCATCCCGTTTCTGCTTCTGGTGCTCCTGGCCAACTACGCCGAACGACAGCAGACCGTCAGGTACGTGGTGTACGCGCTGCTGGCGCTGATGGACGCGGCGTGCCTCCTGGGGAGCCTGGTCTTCGCCGCCGCGCATGTGTTGCAGGCGTACATGCCGTCGGACCTCCTCGCTTTCTTGAACGCGAACCTGCTGGGCGTGGCGGCGGTGCTGTTTCTGGTGGGCGCGGTGGGGTTGGCCGCGCTTCTGCCGCCGGTGCGCCGCTGGATCGCCCGCTTCACCGACACCAACCCCGCCTCGCCCGTCGGTGTCGTCGCGCTGTCCTTCGCCGCCTACTACGTGGGCGCGAGCGTGGGCCAGGTGCTCCTCGTGGGCGGGCTGGAGGGCCTGGCCGCGCTGCCGCTGGAGACCACGCTGGCCGACCTGCTGCTGACGGGCCTGGCGATGGTGATGTTCGGCGTGTTCGGCGTGGGCTGGCCCATCCGCCGCACGTGGGGCGACACCCTGCGCCGCCTGGGTCTGCGCCGGCCCACGTGGAGGCAGGCGGGCTTCGCGTTTGGGGCGGTGGCGGGATTCCTGCTGCTGGACTACGCCGTGGCGGTGGCGTGGCACGCCCTGAACCCCGACCAGTACGACTTCATCGGGCGGGTGAGCCTGGGCTTGTTCGGCGAGATGAGCGTGGCCAAGGCGGCGGCTATCGGCCTGTCGGCAGGCATCGGCGAGGAGGTGCTGTTCCGCGGCGCGGTACAGCCCCGCTTCGGCCTGTGGATCACGGCGCTGCTGTTCACCGCAGGGCACACGCAGTACGGCCTCAGCCCCGCCACGCTGGAGATCTTGCTCATCGGCATCGTCTTGGGTATCATCCGCAACAGGGCGAACACCACCACCTGCATCGCCATCCACGTGCTGTACAATTTCGTGGACATCCTGTTGCTGCCGCTGTTTCCGTAGGCGAGCGGTCAGCCATCAGCATTCAGCCGTCAGCGACTCATGGGCAGCCCTTGACGGCGGATGGCTGATGGCTTACCGCTGATTGCTGATGGCTGATGGCTACTCCCGAAGACCGTCTGCGCAAACTGAGATCGCTGGGCGTGCACAAGGGGACGGCGCACCTGAAGCCCGCCCCGCCTGCCCGACGCCGCTACCCGGTGGAAGACCTGGTGGCCGGGCGCGTGGTGGAGAACGAGGCGGGGGCGTTCTACCTGGTGGAGGAGACGTTCCCGCTCCATCACGCCCACGGCGCGCCCACCCTGGGCGACCTGCTGGCCTGTCCGTGCGATGTGCCGGCGCGGTTGGCGCGCGACCCCGCCATCGCCGACATGGACTACCGCCGCGCCGCGTTCCTGGACATTGAGACCATCGGCCTGGCCGGCGGCACGGGCACCGTCGCCTTCATGGTGGGGCTGGGGTTCTACGAGGACGACGCCTTGCGCGTGGAGCAGTACTTCATGCGCGACTTCCCCGAGGAGCCGGCCATGCTCGCTGCCCTGGCGCGGCGGCTGGACGAGATGGACTGGCTCGTGAGTTTCAACGGGCGCGGGTTTGACCTGCCCATCCTGACCACTCGCTTCATCATGAACCGCATGCCGCCCCGCCTGGCCGATGCGCCCCATCTGGACCTGCTGTTTCCGGCGCGGCGACTGTGGAAGTCGCGCCTGGAATCGTGCCGACTGAGCGCGCTGGAGAAGGCGATCCTCGGCTTCTACCGCGACCAGGCCGATGTGCCCGGGTATCTCGTGCCCCAGATTTACTTTGACTACCTGCGCACGGGCGACGCCCGCGAGATCGCCCGCGTGTTCTACCATAACCTGTACGACATCGTGTCGCTGGCGGCGCTGGCGGGGCACATGTGCTGCCTGCTCCACGCGCCCGACACCGCGACCGCCGTCCCGGGCGAAGACCTGCTCCGCGCCGCCGCGCTGCTGGAGCAGGCGGGAGACGCCGCGCGGGCCGAGGCCGCCTACCGCCGCGCCATCGCATCGCCCCTCTCGCCCGAGGCGCGCGAGGAGGCTTTGCACCATCTGGCCGTGCTCCTGAAGCGGCAAGGGCGACGCGACGAGGCCCGCGAAATCTGGCGCGCCCTGGCCGAGGCCCGCTACGGGGCGGATGTCGCCGCGCTGGTGGAGTTGGCCAAGGACTGCGAGCACCGCCAGCGGGACTACGCCGCGGCGCTGGCCTATACCGAGCAGGCCCTGGCGCGGGTACAGGCGTGGCCGCCTGGCGCGCAGAAGACTCGCGCCCTGGCCGAGTTGCAGCGCCGCGCGGAGCGGTTGAGGGGCAAAGCGCTCGCGGGCGGGGGCGCGGCATAAGGGCGAACCTGCGCGCCTGCCTCGCCGCCGCGGAAGCGCGAACGGCTGCAGATAGGCAATCGGAACGCGAAGGGCACGAAAGGGCGCGAGAAGCACGAAAGCCGTTTCGCGTCTTTCGCGCCATTTCGCGAGTTTCGTGCTCCAAGTGTCTCCCTTGCGCGCTGATCATCCACGAATGGGCGCGGGTATGGGTTTCGTTCGCTGTGCCATCAGCGCGCCGTCGCGCGCTACTCCCGCACCCAGGCCCGCACGACGGCGAGACAGCCCACGGTGGCGGCCAGGGAGACGGCCGCAAGCCCCGCTACCCCCAGCCGCGTGAGCGCCCACGGCCCCGACACGCTGGCCACGCTGGCGCCCGCCAACCCCACCACCGCGCCCAACGCCAACGCCTTGCCCCGCTCCTCGGGCGCCTGTTCGCTCAACAACGGAATCAAACTGACGATGGAGAACTCAAACGCGAAGCGCATGAGCGCGATGCCCGCAAGGGCAGGAACCAGCCCGCGGTTCAGGACGGGCAACAGCGCATACGCCACCAGCGAGAGCGCCAACCCGCCCAGCACGCTGCGCCGCTTGCCCAGGCGGTCGGCGGCCACGCTCACCAGGACGCTCCCCGCCAGGTCCGCCGCGCCCACCACCAGCGCCGTCGCGCCCAGGGCTGCCGCGTCCAGACCGTACTCGCGCTGAAGCCACGCGCCGTACACGATGGAGACGTTCATCCCCGCCAGGACCAGAAGCCCCATGCCGACAATGGTGGCCCAGGCCGACGCCCCGTTGGCGCGAAAGGCCACGAGCCGCCGCCCCTTCGCGCCGAGGCTGAGGCTGCCGTCCTGCGCCTGGGGCGGAGGATCGGCAGGCGCCACGGGCGGTGCTCCCTGGAACAGCCATGCGGATGCGGCGATTCCCGCGCCCAGGATGAAGAACGGCGCTCGCCACGAGGTCCGCTGGATCAGGAATCCCATGGCCGACAGCCCGACGAGGTTGGACAGCGCCCAGGCGTATTCCACGATGCCCAGGCCACGCGCGCGGCGGTCGTAGGGCAGGCGTGCGCTCAGGTACGCCTGGAGCGATGGGACGAACGCCGCTGTTCCCACCCCCACCGTGAGCATCCCCAGCATGAGCGCCCACGGCGAGCGGCTGGCGCCGATGAGAATCATGCCCGCGCCAGAGATGACCAGTTCGGCCTGGAGGATGCGGCGGTACCCGAAACGGTCGGCCAGCGCGCCGAAGATGGGCGCCGTGATGCCGACGGCGTTGCGGGCGCCGAGGAGCCTGCCCAGCGCGACGATGTCCATGCCCACGCCCGCGGCGAAAATCGCCAGGAACGGGCCGAACATCTGCTTGGCCGTGTCCACCAGCAAGCGGGTGCCCAGGCCGACGCCGATGAGCCATGCGGTGGAATGGGGGCGTGCTGCCGATGGGGTTGCGGCGTGTCCGTTGTGCGTCAAGCGATGCTCTCCATGGCGAAGGGTTACGCTATTGTACCACAAGTGGCGGCAGGGGCGCGAAGAGGGCGTGTTGACCCCTCACCCTGGCCCTCTCCCGCCTTCAGGGGTAGGTTGTTTTGTTCGTTCCAGCAAGGGGTGGCGAGACAGATCCTCTGCTGCTATATATGGTAGTTACCAGACTGCCAATGTAGCAGGAGGAAGATCATGTCTCGCCACCAAGGATTATCCGACTGGACCCGTGATTGTCAATCCACATGCCTCACCTCAGCAAGCCACGGGTTGCAGTTCTCGCGATGTTGAGCATGGGATTGTTGTCATTCAGAAGTGTAGCGATACCACGATGTGCTTGGTGTGAGCAGGGGTTCAAGCGCCTCAAACGGGGTGGCTGGCAATGGCAGCACACGCGGATGACCGACCCTGCTCGGGTTGCT
>Ga0272448_1000505_pt1 | contig 60774 bp, 57 predicted proteins | sample YNPCB0191_FD_202220 | JGI IMG/M metagenome (GOLD analysis project Ga0272448, IMG submission 202220) | Hot spring sediment microbial communities from Yellowstone National Park, WY, United States - YNP-CB-019-1 | ecosystem: Environmental > Aquatic > Thermal springs > Hot (42-90C) > Sediment... | reverse complement strand
CTCGTCCGTTATGCTGCGGAAAAAGGCATCTCCCTTCACGCCCGTGGAGCAGGCAGCGGGATTGCCGGCGAAGCGTTGGGAGCAGGCTTGGTGGTGGATTTTTCCGTCCATTTTCGCCGCGTGATTCGCCTGGAAGAGAATCGCCTGCGCCTCCAGCCCGGCGTGATTCACCAGCGGCTCAATCAGTATCTTCGCCCGCTGGAGCGGATGTTTCCGCCCGATCCTGATCGTTCGGCCACCACTACTATCGGCGGCATGATCGCCGTGGATGCCGTCGGCGCGCGAGGCTTGAAATACGGTTCTACCCGGCGCTACGTGCGCAGTTTGCAGGTCGTGCTGGCCGACGGCGAGGTGTTGGAGCTAGGGCGTGAATCCCTGCGGGAAGCCGAGAGCGCCAACCTTCGAAAGCGAGAATTGACTGCCCGCCTGTCAGCGCTGTTCAAAGAGCATGAGGAATTGATCCAACGGTTCCGCCCACCTTGCTTGACCGACCACTGCGGATATAACCTCGAAGGCATTTTTGGGGAAGATTACCTCGACCTTGCACGCTTGTTAGTCGGTTCCGAGGGAACACTGGGGCTGGTGACAGAAGCTACGCTGGAGTTCCTGCCTTTGCCGCCGGGGCGTGGGGTGGCGCTATTACTGTTTGATAGTTTGGAGAAAGCAGCACGAACGGTAACTGATGTTCTCACCAGTCAACCTGTAGCTTGCGAGCTACTCGATCGGCGGCACATCAGTTTGGTCCGCGAAGCAGACGCTCGTCTGGTGCACCACATTCCCCTGGAAACCGAAACCGTGTTGCTGGTAGAGCTGGAGGGCGAAGGGCCGGTTGATGTTCGTCAACGACTCCATGCGCTGGTAAATGCGGTCTGGCAACGCAACCGCCTGGCATTTGCCGCGCGTGAAGCCCTGGAACCGCGGGAAATGGAGCTTTATTGGCGCGTGGTGCAAGCCGCCCGACCGGCTTTCACCAGGCTGACCGGCATCGTTCGTCCGGTGGCTGCGGTAGAAGCGATGGCGGTGCCGGTGGAAGCCCTGGCTGATTTTCTGGTGCGGGTGCAAAATGTATTGAAGCGCAACCAAGCCACCGCAGCGGTCCGGTTTTCCGCCGGTCAAGGCCAGGTGCAATTGCTTCCCTTCCTCAATCTGGATGACGCCGCGGACGTTCAACGTTTACGGCGCATGGCCGAAGAATTGTACGAGGAAGTTTGGGCTTTCCGCGGGAGTATTTGCAGCGGGGGCGCCTGCGGCCTGAGTCGCTCAGGCTTCGTGGCGCGACAAGCCGGCCCGCTTTTGGAAGTCTTTCGTGAAATCAAACGCCTGTTTGATCCGCAGAATATTCTCAACCCCGGAAAGATTCTCAGCGACGACCCCGAGTTGTTGACGCGATGTCTTCGGCCCTCACTGCGGGCAAGCGGCGCCGGGATGTCTTCGACAGGTGAGCCGGCTCCCACGGAACCTACGGGCACTGATGCCCCGGCAGAGCCGGCTTCGACGCCGCGCTTACGAAAGGTGGTGGAGTTGCAGTTGGACTGGCAACCCGGCCGCCTGAGCGACATTGCGGCGGCGTGCAATCGTTGTGGAGATTGTCGCACACAGTCAGCCGAGCAGCGGATGTGTCCTTTCTTTCGCTGCTTTTTGACGGAAGAGGCTTCACCGCGTGCGAAGGTCAATTTGCTGCGCGGCGTGTTGACCGACGAATTGGACCTGTCGGCACTGACCAGCGAAGAATGCAAAGCCGTGGCCGACCTTTGCGTACATTGCCACAGTTGCCGGCTGGAATGTGCGGCGGGCGCGGATGTGCCGCGGCTGATGTGCGAAACCAAGGCTGCCTACGTCGCCGCTCATGGACTGACGGCGGCCGAACGGGCAATAATCCGCCTCGATTTGCCGGCAGCCCTCGGCGGCATGTTCGCCCCGCTGGTTAATCGCTTGCTGGCCAATCGCCAAATGCGCTGGTTGCTGGAAAAGACGCTGGGCATTCACCAAGGTCGCAAGCTGCCGCGACTTGCGGGGGGTAGTTTTCTTCACCGCGCCGCCCGACACCGGCTCGACCGCCCACTTCGCCATGGCGGCCAGAAAGTGCTGTATTTTCTCGATGTTTTCGCCAACTACTTTGATCACCAACTGGCGGAAGCGACGATTGCCGTTCTGGAACATAACGGCTTTAGCGTCTATGTGCCGACGGAGCAGAAGCAGGCGGGAATGGCGGCTATCGCTTGCGGCGCTCTGGAACATGCGCGACGTTTGGCCGTGCAGAATGTGCGCCTGCTGGCGGAAGCAGTTCGGCTCGGCTATACAATCGTGGCTACAGAACCTGCGGCCGTAATGTGTCTGAGGCACGAATACCCGTGGCTTCTCGACGATGACGATGCCCGGCTTGTCGCCGCACATAGCACCGACGTGTGCAATTTTCTTTGGGATATGCACACTCGCGGCCAGATGCAGCTGGACCTGAAGCCGCTGGGGATGAGTTTCGGCTATCATCAGTCCTGCCACCAACGCGCGTTACAGGGCGGTATGCCAGGGCCAGCTCTCCTGAACTTGATACCCGGCCTTCAGGTAAAAGAACTCGAGGGCGGATGCTGCGGCCTGGCGGGTACTTACGGACTGCTGAGAAAGAACTATCGAAACAGTCTTCGGGCGGGTCGGAAACTCATCTTGCAACTCCGCAACGCCGAGGTGCAAGCCGGCGCCACGGAATGCAGCGCCTGCAAATTGCAAATGGAGCAAACTTCTTCCAAGCCGGTCCTCCACCCCCTCAAACTGCTCGCCTATTCCTACGGCCTCTTGCCGAAACTGGAAGAATTGAAATCTCTGCAACAAGGATTCGTAAGGTCGAGTTGAATGCCATGAATGCGGAGCTTCGAGAAATTGAGAAAAGCCGCGTGTGGTTTCATGCCGGTCTGAAATTTTCCTGCACCAACTGCGGAAGATGTTGTAGCGGAGCACCGGGCTACGTCTGGGTGGAGGCGGAAGAAATCGCAGCTCTGGCCGCCGCCTTGAGCATGGATACGCAACACTTTGAACGCCGTTTCGTCCGACGGGTGGGCAAGCGAAAAAGCCTCATCGAACGAGAAAACGGCGATTGCGTATTTTTGGGCAATGTCGGCCGACGATGTCTGGTTTACGAAGCTCGACCCCGCCAATGTCGAACGTGGCCTTTTTGGACCGTCAACGTGGCTTCACTTCAGGCATGGGAGGCTGTCGCGCGAAATTGCCCGGGCTGCAACCATGGACGGTTGTTCTCAGCCGCCGAAATCGTCGCGCTGCTCGAATAACACCTGGAATTTTCAGCCGCTTTCTTCCAGCCGCAAGGGGACATTCAGTTGTTGTCCTCCGCGAATCACCGTGATAATCACCTGATCGCCGGGCTGTTTGGCTTCGATAGCTTCCAGGAAATCGTCGGCGGTTTTAATCGGACGGCCATCGACGGCGACGATTAGATCCGCCGCCGCACGGTCGATGGTGGTGTATTCATAGAGGAACAAGCCCTGCCGTTTCTGCTTGCGTTCGATTTTCGGGCCTTGCAGACCGGCGCGCTCCGCCGGCCCGCCGGGCACGAGCGTGGCGATCAACAATCCCCGATCCGTCTGATAGACCCGCGCAATACCGGAATCCGGTCGGCGCACGCGGCCGTTGCGGATAAGTTGCGGGATGACGCGGGCAATGGTGTTGACAGGGATGGCAAAGCCCACCCCGGCGCTTTCGCCCGTCTTACTGGCGATGGCGGTGTTCATGCCGATCATCCTGGCGTGACTATCGAGCAGCGGCCCGCCGGAGTTGCCGGGATTTATCGCGGCATCTATCTGGATGATGGAGCGCAAGCTGCGCCGCCCCTGACGACCCGGCAAGGAACGGTTCAGGCTGGAGATAATGCCCGTCGTAAGCGTGCGTTCCAGGCCGAAGGGATTTCCGATGGCGAAGACACGTTGCCCAACCATCAAATTCGTGGAGTTGCCGAGCGTTACGGGATACAATGATTCGGCGGGAGCATCAATCCGCAACACCGCTACATCCGTATCGGGATCGCCGCCGACGAGTCGGGCGTCGTAGGTCGTGCCGTCGAAGAGTGTTACCCGAATCTCACGCGCACCTTCGATTACGTGATAGTTGGTCAAAATGTGTCCTTTCCGGTCCAGGACCGTACCGCTGCCTTCGCCCTCGGCGATAATCTCGAACATCAACAGCGGATTGGCGGCCACGCCGCGTGTATTGATGTTCACCACGCTGCGGTTGACCTGTTGATAGACGAAAACGTTGACCCGCTCGTCAGGCGTCAACTCAGCAAGTGCGGAATTGTCCGGCGCGGAGCTGGGCGGCAAAGGTACTGCTTGAGGTTCCCCGCTCGGCATCCTCCCGAGCCAGGTCGTTTCTTCCTGCGCAGACAAAGAATGCGAAGGCGACAAAGGGTGAGTCCAGCTCAACACCACCAGGCCGCCGACCAACGCTGAAAGTAAACATAAAAAGACAATCTTTCTCATCCCTTTCACCACTCCCTGGGAATTATGTTAGTCCCCGAATTGATTTATTTTATCCTTACAATCGATTTTACACTAAAAACAGTCTATCCCTGAAGGCGGTTTTATTCGAGCCTTTGGCTTCAAAGGCGGAATAATCGAACCCTTATCTTACGTCCGCCTTTGCAATGCCTGCCGGAAAACGCCGGCGAACCCCAACAAACGGCCGGTGGTTTTCGCATCTCGTTGAGCGTTTAAAGAAGCTCCCAACTATTCGGCCCCTTGTTGACCGACATCGAATGTCAAATCCGAAAGAAGCTAATTGCTTGTAAAATAAGGAGTTGCGCTTCCACATCCACTTCCGCGTACCCTGTTGGTTGCTTTGAATGGACAGCACATGGCTGAACGCCGATTTTCTAAAAGCCGGCAGCTTATGAGGCGGCGGAACGGTTTTTTGATTGGCAATTCACCCTACAATTCGCTAAAATAACATGAGGCCGTATTCTTTGCGGGTATGCCGCCAACTGAATAGGTCGCTTTCGGAACACTATCGTAAAAACCGTTGCTAGCGTATTTCCTTCCCGTATGGAGTAAATCATGTTCAGGAAAAGATTAGTCGGTAAGGGCGTCATTGTGTTGTCGCTGGTTACCGTCTGGGGGTTAGGAGTTTGCTTTGGGGCGGAGCCTTCAAGTGGTGAGAAGCTTTCCCTCAAGATGGAAACGTTTTCTACGCCTGAGGGAGTCAACTACTTCGCTTTGGTTCTTAAGCCGACGGAATCGTCCCAGCCAGTCGTCGGTCCTCGAGACATTGCAGTGTTGTTTAACACTTCTGCCGGCCAGATGGGCGATTTTCGTGACAAGGCTCTCGAAACGCTCCGCGGCTTTCTGGCAAACCTCCCGATGGGCAGCCGCGTCCGACTATTCGCGGTTGACCTGAACGCGATTCCGCTGACAGAAGGCTTTATCGCGCCGAATAGTCCGGAAATGAAAACAGCCTTGTCGGCGCTCGAATTGCGTGTGCCGCTCGGAGCAACCGACATGGTGAAAGCGCTCGAAGCCGTGCTGGAAAGCTTCCCCGGCGCCGGAAAGAACGCTCGTGCAGCAGTGTATATCGGCGATGGCCGAAGTGCGGCAAGATTGGTGTCGAAGGATGATTTTCAGCGGCTTGCCGCACGCTTGGCCGACGCGCGCATACCGCTTAGTAGTTTTGCCGTCGGCTTGCAGGTGGACGAGCAGTTGCTGGGCGCTTTGGCCGTCCAAAGCGGCGGAACGGTGATCGTCGATAGGGATGATCTTGCCGGCGAAGAGGCGGGAAAACAACTTGCAGCCGCAACCGCGGCGACCGTGCTCTGGCCGACGACTGTAAATTGGCCTGCCGGCTGGAAAGAGGTCTTCCCCAAACGATTGCCGCCGCTTCGGGCTGATAGAGAAACCATCGTGTTGGGCGTTTTTGAAGGCCAGGGACCGTTTGCCGGCGGCATCTCGGCCGAGGGGCCGACAGGCTTGCGAAAGGTGGAGTTTCAAGTTGCGCCTTTGCCTTCCGACGACAACAATAATTACCTGGCTCCTTTGGTCGCGCAAGCCCGAATCGATGGAGGAATCACTTTGCCCCTGGTGGGCGAAGCGAGTCTGGACCAAGCTCGACAAGCAATTGGTGCAGGCGTCAGGGCGCTGACACAACTCGCCCGCGAAGCCCTTGCCGCCGGAAATCTGGATGGTGCAGAAGAAATTATCAAGGAAGCCCTGCGGCGCGATCCGAACGATACGGAAGCCCTGGCCGTTCGCGGGGCGATCAACAAGCAAAAGGAAGGCGGCCCGGCCGCGCCGCCGCTCGTACATGCGCAGCCGGCCGTGCCTGGCGTTCCTGGCGACCTGGACCTGGTTGCGCCTGAGCCGGAAGAACCGCCTGCCGGGGCGGTGGCTGAAGCCTTCCAGCACGACCGCAGGGTAGTTACCCAAATGGTCCAAACCGAAGTGCAAAACGTGTTGGTGCAGGCGCGCTCGTTGATGGGCGTCGATCCTGCTACCGCCGAACAAATCTTAAAACTCATGCTAGACCAGGTACGTCAGACTCCGCAGCTTGAGCCGGCGGTGCGCGAGCAGTTCGTCGGCCAGCTTCAGACGGCTTTGCGCGAAGCCGCCCGAAGAAAAGTGGAGGTGGAAGCCGAACGTCAGCGGCAACAAGAGACCATCGCCGCCGCCAGAGAGCGGGAACTCGTGGCCGAGGAATTGCTCCGCAAGCAGGAAAAAGTGCGCCAGTTGATGGAGCGATTCAATTCGCTGATGGACGAAGGGCGTTATCGGTTCGCTGAAGAAGCCACGGCGGCCGAAGCCCAAAAAATCGCCCCTCAAGACACTACCCCTGTACTCGCCACCTTACATGCCCGCACGGTCCAATATTATCAGGAAGCGATGGTTCTGCGTGTGGCGCGGCAAAAGGCGGTGGTGGATACGCTTTATCAAGTCGAGCATTCACATGTTCCCTTCCCCGACGAGCCGCCGATTGTCTATCCTGATGCGGAAGTTTGGCAGGAGCTGACCGCGCGACGAAAAGACAGATACAGCTCTATGGACCTGGCGAAACGCAAACCGGCCGAGAAGAAAATCGACGATGCGTTAAAATCGCCTACTCAACTCGAGTTTATGGATACGCCGCTCACGGACGTCATCGATTACCTCAAAGACTTACATAAGATAGAGATTCAGCTTGATAAAAAGGCATTAGACGACTCCGGCATATCCACAGACACGCCGGTAACGAAAAACTTGAAGGGTATCAGTCTGCGCTCCGCTCTGCGGCTGCTGCTGCGCGATCTTGGATTAACCTATGTGATTCAAGATGAGGTGTTGCTGATCACCACGCCGGAAGAGGCGGAAAATCGCCTCTCCACCCGGGTTTACCCTGTCGCCGACCTTGTGCTGCCGATTCCTCCGCCAGGCTCAATGGGCGGTTTCGGCGGCATGATGGGCATGGGCGGTATGGGTATGATGGGTATGGGCGGTATGGGCATGGGCGGCATGATGGGCATGGGCGGTATGGGTGGATGGGGCGGCATGGGCGGCATGGGCGGATGGGGCGGCATGGGTATGGGCGGTATGTGGAATATCCCCCGCGAACTCCTCCCCAAAATTCCTCCCCAAGGTTTCAAAGCCTTCGCCGTTAAAGACCTGCCCCAAAGTAATTCCCAAGACCAAACGCCCGCTAATTCCCCCCAGACTCCTGCCGCACCAGATGTCGAAAGTCCCTCAACTGCCATCCCTTTGGATTTCGACGATAACATCGAGCCGAACACTCATTGGGAGCAGTATTTTTCTCATCACCAGCCGAAACCGGCGGAAGTACGGGAGGCTGTGCGGCAGTTGATGAATCAACGTTCGTTCGACCATGTAGCGGCTTTGATTGGGGCGGCGCTTCGACACCGCCAGGGCCAGCCCTGGATGTTCGAAGCCCTGGCTCTGGCCCTGGACGCCGCCGGTCGCCCAAAGGCCGAAATCGAGCGGGCAGTGATGTCGGCGATCGAGTTTGCCGGCAGCACCGCTGACATGCTCTACGTGGCGGCTTACCTCTCACAAATCGGTTTGCATGGGCGGGCTTTGCAAGTTTATCAGCAAGCGGCCCTGCTGGAGCCGGAACGGCCCGAGCCTTATATGCTGGGCCTGCGCGCCGCACGTGCTATCGACGATCTGGAAGGCTTGAAGTGGGCCTCGCTGGGAATTCTTTCCCAACCCTGGCCGAAGGAATTGGCCCATGTCTGGCAAGCCGGATTGGGCGTTTCCCGCGAAGTCCTGGAGCGGCTGAAGGCCGAAAAGCGCAACGCCGAGGCCGAGGCTTTCCTGGCTGCTCTGGACGAAGCCGTGCGTCGAGATTGCATCGCCATTGTTACCTGGACCGGCGAAGGGGACATTGATCTGGCGGTAGAGGAGCCGGGCGGGTCGGTGTGTTCCCTGCGAAATCCGCGTACCACCGCCGGCGGAATACTCATCGGCGACGCCATCCGTCAGATCGGCCGCGACAGCTACGGCGGACGGAGTGAAGTGTATGTCTGCCCGAAAGGCTTCGACGGCACTTATCGCCTCCTGGTGCGCCGCGTATGGGGCGAAGTTACGGCCGACAAGGTGAACGTCGAAGTGGTAACCAATTTCGGTTCGCCTGAGTATCAAGCCCGACGAAAACGCATCCCGCTCGATCAAGACCAAGCTCTGGTCATCTTTGAATTGAAGAACGGCCGCCGCAAGGAGCCGCTCCAGCAGCGAAAAGTGGCCAACGTCGTCGGCGCCCAATTGGCCATCAATCGACAAATCCTCGCTCAACAACTTGCTTCGGCAATTGACCCCAGGGCGATGATGGACCTTGCCGGTTCGCGCGCCGGCTATGGCGGCTCATACGGCGGAAGCAGCGGCGGCGGGAACTCCATCGTGCCCTTCCCCTATCCCTTCACGCGCGGCGGTGCGGTGGGCTATCAGCCGGTCATTACCGTGCTGCCGGAAGGCGCCAACCTGGGCGCTTTCGCCGTGGTTTCCGCCGACCGACGGTACGTGCGGATCACCGTCCAGCCGATGTTCTCCGGCATCGGCGAGGTTAACACTTTCAACATGGCCACCGGCGAAAACACCACCGGCATCGGCGGCACCGGCGGACAAGGCTATAGCGGCATGTTCGGCGGCGGATGGGGCGGTATGGGCGGCATGGGCATGGGCGGCGGTATCTACTAATCGCTCCACATGGAACAACTACTCGCTGCCATAATGGGTGTGGTGGAGGGGCTCACGGAGTTCCTGCCTGTCTCCTCCACCGGACACCTGATCCTCGTCGGACATCTAACAGGGTTTCATCGTGCGGTAGGTGCAGAAGCCGCTGCGGCGTTTGAAATCGTCATCCAACTGGCGGCGATTCTTGCCGTCGTGGCCGCGTATCCCCGCCGTTTTGCAGACCTCTGCCGTTTTAATTCCACTCGCGGCATGAGGGGATTGCGCGGCCTGTGGTTGTTGTTTCTCACCTCTTTTCCGGCGGCGTTTCTCGGCTTGCTCGTGCGCAAGATGATCTACGAATATCTTTTTAACTCTCTTGTCGTTGCCTGGGCGTTGGCCGTCGGTGCGATCTGGATGCTGGCCGTCGAATTCTATCGGCCGAGAAGCAATGTTGAAGAAATGGACGACATACGCTGGCCGCAGGCTTTGCAAATCGGCTTGTTCCAATGCCTGTCTCTCTGGCCGGGTATGTCCCGTGCGGCTTCGACCATTCTCGGCGGGATGATGTGCGGACTGTCACGACGGGCGGCGGCGGAATACTCTTTTTTTGCAGCCGTCCCGCTGGTTTCCGCCGCAGCGGTTTTTAAGTTTGTCGAAAGCGCCCCCACGCTGGCCGCCATGAATCGCTCGACCTTGCTTATCGGCTTTGCCGTATCCTTCCTTTCGGCTTTTGCGGCGGTAAAGTTGTTCATTCGCTTTCTTTCGCGGTACACTTTGCAACCCTTCGGCTGGTATCGACTCGCCGTGGCTTTGACGGTGTTTTGGTTTATTTGGCGTTCCGCCCTGAGCATCGCTCCCTAAGGTACAGCAGGCGGGGGAAAACTGCAATTCGCCCCCCTTACAATATCCGGAAGTATTTGCGATACTCTGCTTTAGAGTATCAACAAGCAGGAAACAAGACTGTTTCTGGAGCGGAAAGCACTATGTTCAAGAATCTCAACCCAATGGCGCTGGGCGTATCGGGGCATCAGAGTGAAATTATCGAGCTGGCATTAAGCTATGGATTTTCCGGCATCGACTTGAACATCGTGGAGTTTTCGGCGCGGGTAAAGCTGAAAGGCATGGAGTACGCCCAACGGCTCATCAATAGTGCCCGCATTCGTATCGGCTCGTTTCCTCTGCCGATGGAAATAGACTCCGACGAGGAGAGCTTTGACAGCGGTTTGCGAAAATTGCCGAAATACGCGGAGGATGCAGCGCACGTCGGCTGCAAACGATGTACGGTGGTTTTGTCCCCGGCGAGTGATCGTCGGCCCTACCATGAAAACTTCGAGTTTCATCGGCAGCGTTTGCGCGCGGTGTGCGACGCCTTGCAGCCTGCCGGCGTGCGGCTGGCCGTAGGTTTTCAAGCCCCGGAGTATTTACGTCGGAATCATGCCTTCCAGTTCCTCCACGATTTTGATGCGCTGACGCTGCTGCTGAACATGGTCGGGGCGTCGAATATCGGCGTCCTGTTGGACGTATGGGATTTGACCGTCGCCGGCGGTTCCATCGATACGCTGCGAAAGCTGCCCGTCGAACAAATTCTCGTCGTCCAACTGGCGGACCTGCCGGCCGGCGTTTCACCGGCAGAACTGGATGAGAAATCCCGGCTCCTGCCAGGTGAAGAAAACATGCAAATCAATCTCCCGGGCTTTTTGGCGGCTTTGCGAGAGATGGGCTACGATGGGCCGGTTTCGGTGAAACCTTCGCGAAGCGTTTTTACCAACCGGCGCCGCGACCTGATTGTCAAACAAGCCGGCGAGGCGCTGGATAAGGTTTGGCACGCCGCAGGACTGCCTGCCGCCACACGGCTGGTTTTAATAGGGAAATAATTCTTTCGTACCTCCGAGTATCGACAAGTTTTCTGCCGGCGGTCGTAACACCTCTTGTTTCACTGGGACCAAGGACTGAAGCTGACGAAGGCCGACCTGGCGATCGATTTTCGCCGGCGGCAACCAAGGGCGTTTATTTCTCACGCCCACAGCGATCACATTGCGCGCCATGAGTACGCCCTCTGCACGCCGCAGACGGCGGCATTGTATCAGCAGCGGCTCGGCCCCAGACCCACTTTGCACATGCCATACGGCAAGCGGATTCGTTGGGGAGGGCTGTGGCTGACGGCATACCCCGCAGGACATTGCCTCGGCTCCGCGATGTTGTTGGCCGAGGATGGCAAACATTCTCTTCTTTACACCGGCGATTTCAAGCTCACGGAGTCCGCCACCGCCGGAAAGGCCGAACTGCCGCAGGCGGAAATTCTGGTTATCGAATGTACTTACGGTCATCCTGAGTATCGGATGCCGCCGCGCGCACGAGCGATTACACAATTGCTCCAAGTCATTCGTCAGGTGCTGGCCGCAGACGCCGTGCCGGTGATTCTGGCCTACGCTTTAGGCAAAGGCCAGGAAGTTACGCGGTTGCTCACCCAGGCCGGCATTCCCGTTCTGCAACATCGTGAGATATTCGCAGTCAGTCAAGTGTATGAGTCTTTTGGGGTGAGCTTAGGACGCTACGAGCAACTTTCAGGCAAGCCGCCGCGAGGTTGGGCGGTGGTCGTTCCCCCGGGAAAAGCAAACTATGTCCCAATTGAAAGCAAAGAATGCGTGCTCATAGCCGTAACCGGTTGGGCAGTGGAGGAAAGCACGAAGTATCGCTTCGGTGTGGATTATGCCATTCCACTTTCCGATCATGCCGATTACGACGAACTCTTAGAAGCCGTCGCCCGCGTCCAACCGCGTGTGGTGTATTGCACGCACGGCTTGGCCGGTTTTGTGGAGCACTTGCGCGACGCCGGCTATGACGCCCACCCGCTCGGCCGTATGGACCAAGGCCGGTTGTTTTAAGCAGACCGCTTCGGCCCACGTTTCGGCCGAAACTCCGGTTGACGCAACAGCCACGACAAATTGCAGGAAATTTGGTTGCGGCCGACTGTGGGTTGACGAGTTTGAGAAAGAAGGATTCTTTTCTCGGCGCCGATTAGGTCAGCAAGCCGGTTGAGCCGTTCCATATCGTGGGGTGCTGGGGCGGAGGAGAGCCTGATCTCAATCGCCCAACGGCAACGACCGAAATCCAATACCAGGTCGATTTCTCGGCCGTCGCTGGTACGGAAAAAGAAAGGCTCAACCGGTTGATCGGCTTGCTGAAGAGCAGCAAGGATCTGTTCGACGCAGAAGCCTTCCCAGCTTGCCCCCACCCACGGCTGTGCCAGCAGGGTGTTAGTATCGACCACGCCCAACAGTGCGTGCAGTAAGCCGGAGTCGCGCCAGTACAATTTTGGGCTTTTCACCAACCGTTTGCCGATATTCGCGTGGTAGGGCGGCAAAAAACGCACGAGAAATACGCCTGCGAGAAAATCCAGGTATCTTTGAACCGTGTGATAAGATAACCCCAGGCTTTGCCCGATTTGCGAAGCATTCAGTATCTGCCCTTGTAGCGCGGCAAGCATGCGCAGTAGGCGTTGCATGAGCTGTGGTTGAGCGGATAAACCCCAGTTGGGCAAGTCGCGCTGTGCCAGGAGAGTCAGGTAGTCGAGTTGCCAACGAGGATAGTGCTTCTCCGCTAAAACACCGCCGTCAGGGTAGCCGCCGCATGGCCATAGCCGCTGTTGCGCCGCTTTGCTCGGCAGTTCGTTCCAGGTAAAAGGCGTCAATTCTACCAACGATAAGCGACCCGCCAGCGATTCCGAGACTTCCCTCATCAGCGACGGAGAGACTGAGCCTAACAGCAGAAACCGACCCTGTCGCCGACGCTGGGCGTCTATCACACCCCGGAGTCGCGGAAAGATCGCCGGCCAGGCCTGGGCTTCGTCGAGGATTACCAGCCTTTTGCTGCGTACCATCTCCGGCCATTCGAGGTCCAGTCGCAGACGATCGGTTTCCTGCTCCATGTCGAAGTAACGACCGGCGAACGACCGCGCAAGCGTCGTCTTGCCGCATTGACGGGCGCCGACCAATGCTACCGCCGGATATTGCGAAAGACGTCGCCGAAGCACGAAAGTAATTTTCCGGGGAATCATATATTGAATTATAGAAAATAATTTCTATTTTTCAAAAGAGAATTTCGGTTGCGCCATCTCAAATACAGCAACTTTCCATGCCTGTTTTTCCTTCACTATGGAAAAACTATATCCAGTAGGACCGGCCTTACTAATGCATATTTAGGGCATCGTCCAGGGGTTGGGCCAATCGCCCCAGTGCGCCAGGTAATGGCGAAAAGCCGGAGAATTCCCGGCGCGACTTTCCAGCCACTGCTTCGTTTGGGCGACCAGTTGCTGTTCCGTTTCCAGGGTGAGTCGGCCGACGAGGACGCGGGTGCGCAAAAATACAAAATAAGTATCCAGGACGTCGCAGCGGCAATAGTCGTTGATTTCAGCCGTCTTTCCGGCTTCGTACATCTCCTGGACGAGGTTGCCCTGGACATCCATTTTGCCGGGCTTGCCGAGCAGGTTGGCGGCCAGATTCAGCCCGCCGTAAAACCTGGTACTGCCGAAGTTGGTCAGCAGTTCGCAGAGATCGAGATGTGCCGCGGTGTTGTAGCGGCTGCGCGGCTGATCGGAGGTCCTGCCCGACGCTTGAAACCAGCCTGGCACGCTCAGCCCGTAGCGAAATGCCGCCAATTCCAACAGCGGCAAATCAAAGCCGCGGCCGTTGAAGCTGACCAGCGTAGGGCGGTGGTAGAGTTCCCAGCCCCGCCAGAAATTTTCGGTAATTACGTGCGGCCGGAAGTGCGGCTCATCCAGGGCCACCACGTCTTCCAGCTTAAAGTCTTCCGTTACTTTTCCGACTGCCACAGCCACCGGCACCTGGAAGCTGTAAGGGATAAAGTCGCTATCATATTTTTCCAGCAGTTCCTCCCGCCAACGGCGAACAGCGGCGGCAGGTTCGAGGTTTTCGCCGGCGTAGCGCAATTTGGCCACCAGTTGAGCGTCGGCCGCACTTTCCACGTCAAACACAAGATAGCGAACAGAAGAAGTCATAGGTTTGGTTTCCTAACGGAAAAAATGCATTATTTTTCACCACCCAGCCTACCAAAGAACGAACATTTTTAGGAAGATAGGGGAAAAGAAAAAAACACTATTTCCTGGGCTTTTTCACGGAGTCGCAATTATGACCGCTCGCCGACTGCTAGAACGCTTCCTTCGTTACGTCCGGATAGATACGACGGCACGCTTCGAGGCCGACGGCTACCCCAGTTCGCCGGGCCAATTGGAGCTAGGCCGCTTGTTGGTGGCCGAGTTACAGGCTCTGGGCCTCAACGATGCGCGGCAAAACGAACATGGCATAGTCTGGGCGACAATTCCGCCGACGGTCTCACCCCAGGCGCCCGCTATTGCTTTTTGTGCCCATCTGGACACCTCGCCGGAAACAAGCGGCGCCGGTGTGCGGCCGAAGGTGATCGAGAATTACGCCGGCGGCGACATCGTCCTGGAAGGCGATCCGAGCAAGGTCATCCGCGTGGCCGACAATCCCGACCTGGAATCTCTCCACGGCCGAACGATCATCACTTCCGACGGCACGACCCTCTTAGGGGCCGACGATAAGGCCGGCGTGGCAATCATCATGGAAACCGCCTCGCGGCTTGTCGAACACCCGGAAATCCCTCACGGTCCGATCCGCATTTGCTTCACTTGCGATGAGGAAATCGGTCATGGAGTGAGCAAACTTACGGTGGAGGATTTTGCCGCAACGGTCTGCTATACGCTCGACGGGCATGGGAGCGGCGAAATCGACGTAGAAACCTTCTCCGCCGATCAAGCCGTAGTTACGATTCAAGGAGTAAACATCCATCCTTCGATAGCCAAAGGACGGATGACCAACGCCGTGCGGGTGGTGGCGGAGTTTATTGCCCGATTGCCCCGCGATCGACTCGCGCCGGAAGCCGCCGAAGGACGCGAAGGCTTTTTGCACCCTTATGAGCTTGCCGGCGGCGTGGCCGAAACGAAACTCAAAATTCTGCTTCGTGATTTTGATGCCGCACAGCTTACGGCGCAAGCTGCTTTGCTGCAACAAATAGCCGATGAAGTAAAACCCCTTTTCCCCAAAGCACAAATTCAGATTGCCATCGAACGGCAATATCGCAACATGGCCGAAGGCCTGGTGCGCGAACCCCGTGCCGTCGCTTACGCCGAAGAAGCACTCCGCCGATTGGGCAGAGAACCTCGACGGACCATCGTCCGCGGCGGAACCGACGGCTCGCGGCTGACGGAAATGGGCCTCCCCACGCCGAATCTTTCTTGCGGCGGGCATAATCCCCATTCGCCGCTGGAATGGGCGTGCCTCGAAGAGATGCTCGAATCCGTTGAATGGCTCGTCGCCCTTGCCGAACGCTGGGCAGGGGAAAATGCTTGATTACCGCCGGTTGAAACCCGGCAGGCTGTGCGGGCAATGTGCCTTCTCAACACAAGGAGGATTCATAGTAATGGTAAAACATTTGTGCAGCGTCCGTCAGGATGAGAAGCCGATTTCGCGGCAGGTGGCGAAGGTGCGCATTCCCCACGCAATCTGGATGCTGGGGCTGGTCAGCCTGTTTATGGATGTTTCCTCGGAGATGGTGCATTCTTTGTTGCCGGTGTTCCTCGTCACGGAAATCGGCGCAGGCACATTTGCGGTGGGCTTGATCGAAGGCGTGGCCGAGGCGACGGCCTCCATCACCAAGATTTTCTCCGGCGCACTAAGCGACTGGATCGGCCGCCGTAAGCCCTTGGCCGTGCTCGGCTATGGGTTGGCGGCCTTGACGAAGCCGCTGTTTCCGCTGGCTGCCACGGCGGCCTGGGTCTTGGTCGCCCGATTTGTGGACCGCGTCGGCAAAGGCATTCGCGTTGCGCCACGCGATGCGCTCATAGCCGATTCCACGCCGGCCGAGGTGCGCGGCGCGGCCTTCGGCCTACGGCAATCGCTCGATTCCGCCGGTGCTTTCCTGGGGCCGCTGACGGCCATCGCCCTGATGGGCCTGCTGGCCGATAACATGCGTTTGGTCTTCTGGATTTCCGTGATTCCGGCCTTCCTCGCTGTGGCGACGCTCGTTTTCGGCGTGCGGGAGCCGGCTAAACCCCTTGTGCAGTCGGAGCGGCACTTGCCGCGATGGCGCGACATCCGTTTGCTGGGAAGAGCGTTCTGGACGGTGGCGGCCGTGGGAGTGGTCTTCACGCTGGCCAGATTCAGTGAAGCCTTTCTCATTCTTCGCGCACGGGAGGCGGGCTTTTCCCTCACATGGATTCCGCTCGTGCTGGTGGTGATGAATCTAGCGTACTTCGCCTCAGCCTATCCGGCCGGTTGGTTCTCGGATCGCGTGGGGCGCCTGCGGCTGTTAATATGCGGACTGCTGGTTTTGATTCTCGCGGACCTCGTCCTCGCCCTGGGACAACAGGTAGCCGTGGTTGTGCTGGGTATCGTACTGTGGGGTCTGCATTTGGGTCTGACACAAGGACTCCTTTCCGCACTTGTGGCCGATACCGCCCCGCAGGATTTGCGCGGCTCGGCTTTCGGCGTGTTTCATTTTCTCGGCGGCCTGGCCGCTCTGCTGGCGAGTTTGTCGGCGGGCGTGCTTTGGCAGTGGGGCGGACCTTCACTGACTTTTTTCACGGGCGCCGGTCTCTCAACGGCGGCGTTGCTGGGCGTGTTCTGGAGTCGCGGCAAGTTCGCTTCATCTTCCGCGCCTTGAACCGTTCTTCGCTTCCCCGGCTGAGATGCAAGACACAAGAAAGAGCGCCTTATCACACGGCAAAGCGGCATAATTGTCTCTTTTTCGGCACACCGCGGCTGCAAGCCCCTTGGATTGTCGCCGAAGCACAACAAGGGGGGTTGCCAAAAAACAACCGCCGATAGTAAACTTCCTCCGCATTTCTCAGCGAGCGCAAAGAAAAAGCCCCGACGTTTGACTCACGAAGGCTTTTGACACAGATTTCATATAGATACTTAACAGCTCGTCTTGAGCTTGTCGTTACTTGTCGAAATTGAGTCTCGTTTGTCGAGGGTCGGTTGGGGGTTGCTTGACCGGCGCTCGCTGAGTTTGCAACACGGGTGTACATCATGCGCTGCGCGAGCAAAAAAGCCGGAAAGACCGGCGTCCGCCGCAGGAGCTTGCGATTCGAGCCGCTGGAACTGCGCTGCTTATTGGATGTGGCCGGCGCGGCTTCGCTCATTTCGCCCTTATGGTTCGAGGATTTCTCATCTCAACTGGAGATCAAGCACGCCGGAGCAGCCGGGGCCGCGGCCGCTGCCGAGGAAACGCTTCCCGCCGCCGGCGATGCCCAGGTTGCTCAAAACTCGCTCTACGATTGGATCGTCCAGTTTGATACGGCATCGCTCACCGGGGTGAACTCCGTCGCAGAAACCGTGAGCTTATTGGCCGGCGGCGGAATCGAGTTTCAGGTGGTGCGCGGCCTTGGGCTGGTCGGTCAGGTTCTCGTTCGCAGCCTTGACGCCCCGCTGGAAACCGTCCAAAGCTGGCTGGAAAATAACGTCCACGTTACGGCTTTCGAGTTGGATTCCCTGTACAAAATTGAAGCCCTGCCCAACGATCCAAGTTATAGCAGCCTCTGGGGCATGACGGCTATCGACGCTCCTTCCGCCTGGAACATCACCACCGGCAGCCGGAACGTCGTGGTGGCCGTCATAGACACCGGAGTGGACTACACGCATCCCGACCTGGCTGCCAACATCTGGCGAAATCCCGGCGAGATTGCCGGCAACGGCAGAGATGACGACGGCAACGGGTTCGTGGACGACGTTTACGGCTATGATTTCGCAAACAACGACAGCCTGCCGTTCGACGACAACGGACATGGAACGCACGTGGCCGGAACGATTGCCGCTGTGGCCAACAATTCTCTCGGCGTGGCCGGCGTGAATTGGGCCGTTTCGGTGATGGCCCTGAAGTTTCTCGGAAGCAACGGGACAGGCTACCTTTCAAATGCAATTCGGGCAATAAACTATGCCACGATGATGCGTACCCAATATGACATAAACGTCGTGGTGTCCAACAACAGTTGGGGCGGCGGCAGTTACAATGCCTTAATGAAAACCGCCATTCAAGAACAATACAACGCCGGTATTCTTTTCGTCGCCGCCGCCGGCAACAGCAGCGCCAACAACGATGTGACGCCGCAATACCCCGCCAATTACGATGTGCCGAACGTGATCTCCGTAGCCGCCACGGATCAAAACAACCGCCTGGCTAGCTTTAGCTGCTACGGCGCTACGACGGTGGACATTGCCGCACCGGGCGTGTCGATTCTGAGCACCCTGCCGGGCGGCTCTTACGGCTACTATTCCGGCACGAGCATGGCCACCCCGCATGTCTCCGGTGTGGCTGCCCTATGCTGGGCGGTCAACCCGAATGCTTCGGTAACAGCGGTGCGTAATGCCCTCATTCAGGGTGCCAAGCCTGTCAGTGCCCTGAGCGGCAAGGTCTTCAGTGGGGGGCTGCTCAATGCCTACAATGCCGTGCGAACCATTGCTAACCAAACGCCGCAAAGGCCGGCCATCGGTTCTTTAAGTGTCACGCCGAATCCGGCGGTTCGCGGACAAGCCGTTACCGTGGCCGCCGGAAATTTAAGCTCTCCGGGGGCAACCGTTACAAACTTTTATGTCTGGTGGGATGCCAACAAGAACGGAACCTACGACGCCGCCGACACCCAGGTCGCCGCCACGTCGAATATCGTCAATGGGCAAGCAACGGTCGTAATAAACACCGCTTCCTTCAGCCCTGGAACGCAACGCTTTTTCGCCGGCGCAAAGGATAGTTTGGGGCGCTGGAGCACCCACATAGCGTTCACGCTGGAGATTTTGCCGGCCGATGACCACGGCGATTCGCCCGCCACGGCGACGGCTGTCGCAGCGCCCAGCCTGACCTCCGGGACCATCGGCCTTCAAGGCGACCGGGACGTATTCAAGTTTCAGGCTGTTCGCGGACACAGGTACACTTTCTCCACGGAGCTGGATTCGTTGTATGATTCAACTCTCAGACTCTACGACCGCGACGGAATCACGCTTTTAGCCTATAACGATGATAATGGCAGTTCGCTGGCTTCGCGCATCGTATGGACTGCTCCCGTGAGCGGGACATATTATCTGGATGTTCGTGGTTATGGAGATGCCTATAGAGGCGATTATCGCCTGCGTGTGCAAGTGCAGAACACCGCGCCCACGCTGGCGGCTATCAGCCCACAAACAATGTCGCACCGCCAGACCACCCTTGTCGTGCCGCTTCAGGCCGCCGATGCCGACGGCGACCCCCTAACCTTCTCCGTTCAGGTAGGCACGGTCGATCCGCTGGCCATGAAAGCCTACGAACTGGACCAGCAGCTAAAGCTCTATCAGTGGCAGGGCAGCTACTGGACCAACCTGCGCGGAGCGAATGAAAAGTATCTGGCTAGCGAGACCAATGGGCTAGCCTATCCTTGCTTCATCCTGCCCAATGGAGATTTGTATCGTTGGGGTGGGAGCATCGCCCGCAGTACACTCATTGCCAAACTCAGCCCAGCCTACTATAACAATCCGGCCTTATTGTGGCAGGCGCAACCGCCGGCGATAACGCCGGTAACCGGCTTGAGCGCGACGGTAGCGGATGGGCTGTTAACGATTACGCGATCGGCCGAGCAAGCGGGCGATTTTTATGTTCGCGTAACGGCCGGCGACGGCATAGCTACGACAACGCAATTGTTCCGCGTCTCGGTAACGAATGCCGCGCCGACGCTGGCGGCCATCGGCCCACAAACAATGTCGCAAGAAGAACTTACACTTGTCGTGCCGCTTCAGGCCGCCGACGCCGACGGCGATCCCCTGACCTTCTCCGTCCAGGTAGGCACGGTCGATCCGCTGGCCATGAAAGCCTACGAACTGGATCAGCAGTTAAAGCTCTACCAATGGCAGGGCAGCTACTGGACCAACCTGCGCGGAGCGAATGAAAAGTATCTGGCTAGCGAGACCAATGGGCTGGCCTATCCCTGCTTCATCCTGCCCAATGGAGAGTTGTATCGTTGGGGTGGGAGCATCGCCCGCAGTACACTCATTGCCAAACTCAGCCCAGCCTACTATAACAATCCGGCCTTATTGTGGCAGGCGCAACCGCCGGCGATAACGCCGGTAACCGGCTTGAGCGCGACGGTAGCGGATGGGCTGTTAACGATTACGCGATCGGCCGAGCAAGCGGGCGATTTTTACGTCCAGGTAACGGTAAGTGATGGTTCATTGTCAGCCTCGACCAGGTTTTGCATTTCAGCTTCAACCGCCGCTTCTCAGACAAATTCCCTGGCGGTGTTCCAAGCCGCGGCAGCCGAAGAACCTCTACCTGCCGCTTTTGCCGTTGTTGCTGAAACGACGCCCAACGTCCTGAACAATAGCTCGCCGGTGCAATGGCAACTTGGGCTGGGCGGAGAGTACGTAAACGCCGCAGCTTCGAGTCAACCGCAAACACTCTTTTCGACAAATAAACCAACCGACCAATCTAATCCAATCGAGCAATCAACCGCAGCTCGTGGGACAACGGTGGACCTTAGCAGCGGTCTGAAGGTCGGCCGTCAGGACATAGTCAGGACAATCCTGCGTGATTTCGGGGCGGCGTGGACCATTGAGCGTGGGTCGGTGAATGAGCTTGCTCTGCTCGCCACAAGAAGAACCATACAGCCGAGAATCACCGCAAAGGTCTTTGAAGAACTCGCCCTCGAATTAGACGGCTTTTGGCGCTACGACCATCTTGCCATAGACCTCCACGTTTTGCGGCCGTAAGCGATGCTCGCAGTTGCCGGACAACACAATGGAAAACCGTGCCTTGCCCTGGAGTGCGATTGCCTCAGAGGGTGGTTCCGGCGGTCAACTGGCTCCAGACGGCGTCGAGCAATGGGGCGTCGATCTGCGGTGAACCTTCGCCGGCGCCGGCCAAAAGGGCCAGGTCGGCCAGTTGGACGATGCGCCGCGGACTGCCGCCGGAAAGCAATTGTAGCCTCTCTATTGCAGACGCAGTGAACACCGGTTCTCGACACCCTGCTCGCTTAAGCTGTGTAGTGAGATATGCACGGGTATCGTCAAACTGCCATGCCTCCAGCTCCATTCGCAAATCGACCAACTCCAGCAGCGAACTCCCGAGCGCGCCCAGTTCGTCATTTCGAGCAGTCAGCACAACGGTCAGCCAAGTGTCAAGGATGTCGGCCAGGCGCAACAATCGTTCTACCTGACACAATACGTCCGGCCTTGCTTGGCCGGCGTCGTCCAAAAGCACGACGGCCTCGATCTGCTGATAGCGATATTCGACCAATCTGTCGGTGAGCATTTGCCAAATAGCAGGCGGGGATTGAGGCCAGGCCGGATTGAGACCCCAACAAAGCCCAATTCGCCAGAGCAGTTCCGTAGGCTCCAGGCCTAGCAGACTCACCAGCGCAACAGCCCGACCTTGCCAGCTAAGTTGGTCGGCAACGTAGGCCAGGAGCAGCGACTTGCCACTGCCGGCAGGCCCGAACAGCACGCCCAAGCGACGATGTGCCTCAACTAAATACCGCAGTCTGGCCAGAGCTTCCTCGTGAGTTGGACTTGGATAGTAATCCTTCGGGTCCAGCCCTGCTCGAAACGGCGTGTGAGCTAATCCCCAATGTTCCTGATACATGAGCGGCTTCTTTCCCGTATCTATTCCTGCTGCTCGCTATTATCGGAACAATTTAACTCGCGGCTTGATGGTTCCAATGATTCACGGACGCAACCATGTTTAGCGACGCGGAAGGCCTAGAAACATTCTCCCCGGCCGGTTAGAAAAGAAGCGTTTTGGTGGTCTGGGCAAGACTGGAGAGTCAGGTAAGATTTTTGTGCGGGAAACACTTCGCCCAACTTCTTCCTCTTTCCCGGAAAAACCTCTGAGGAGAAAAAAATAATGTTATTGGTGTCGGAGAAGAAGCGGGCGTTTCTGGCCAGTTTCTTGCTAACGCCAGGAAAAACGAAGACCACGCAGCCTAAAAGCGTGGTCGTGGATAGCAAGCGGAGGGCACGGGATTCGAACCCGCAACCCCATTACTGGGGCACCACATTTCCAGTGTGGCCGCTAGCCATTCGCTTACCCTCCGAAAAAAGAAGAACTATCAACAAACCGGCATCAACCTATTTCAGAGTTTAGCTTATCCGTGTAAGTCTTTCCAGTATGTCGCTGATCCGACGGCGGTTTAGTATTCCGCCGTTTTCGAACCGATAATCAAGTCGATAAACTCCTGGTTGGACTTAAACTTCGCCAGCTTGGTCGTAAGCTGCTCCATGGCATCAACCGGATGCATCGTTGAGAGCGTGCGGCGAAGCATGGTTACGGCGCGCAGAGTCTCAGGCGAGAGCAACTTCTCCTCGCGGCGCGTGCCGGATTGGCTGATGTCGATCGCCGGCCAAACCCGCCGGTCAGCCAGTTTCCGGTCCAGCACCAATTCCATGTTGCCTGTGCCCTTGAATTCCTGGAAGATCAATTCGTCCATCCGGCTGCCGGTGTCGATCAACGCGGTGCCGACGATGGTGAGCGAACCGCCTTCCTCGAAGAGTCGGGCGGTGGCGAACAGCTTTTTAGGGATGTCCATGGCCTTGATGTCCACGCCGCCGGTCATGGTGCGCCCGGTGTTACCCACCCATTTATTAAAGGCGCGAGCCAGGCGGGTGATGGAGTCCAGAAGCAGCACGACATCCTTGCCCATCTCGGCCAGGCGTTTGCAGCGTTCGACGACCAGTTGCGAGAGTCGGACATGGCTTTCGATGTCGCGGTCGAGGCTGCTGGCCACGACTTCGCCGTTGACGGCGCGGCGCATATCGGTAACCTCTTCCGGCCGTTCGTCGATCAGCAGGACAATGAGCTTAACATCAGGGTAGTTAGTGGAGACGCCGAGGCTGATGTGTTGCAAGAGAATGGTTTTTCCGGTGCGTGGTGGGGCGACGATCAACGCGCGCTGGCCTTTGCCCAGCGGCGTGAGCAAATCCATTACCCGTGTCGTCAGCGGCTCCGGGCCGACTTCCAGCCGCAGCCAATGTTCGGGATTGATGGGCGTTAATTCGTCGAAGCATTTAACGTTTTTGTATTCTTCGGGAGGCAGGCCATCGACATCGGTGATTTCGCGCAACCTGGGCCCTTGTTGGCGCCGCGCCGGCTGGACCATGCCGTGGATAAGCACCCCTTCGCGCAAGCCGTATTTTTCAATCATACTTCCCGGCACGAAGGGATCGGTCATCTCCCGCATGTAATTATTTTTCGGGTCGCGGAGAAAACCATAGCCGTTGGGATGCAACTCCAGCACGCCGCCGCCCGGCTCCAGCGGGCCGATGTCGTTGCCCTCGGCGGCTTCGACGGGATGGACGTCGCCTTCTTCAACAACGGTAGGCTGATGATTGGCAGGGCGCGGCGAGGGATGCCGATAGCCGCGCAAATTGACACCTGAGACACCATTACGGCCGAAAGAGCGGCCTTTTTTCCTTTTGACCATGTCCATTGCTACCTAATGAGGGTCCGCGGTGAAACTAAAGCCGCAACACGCTCCGGCTGCCTCACCTGAACCACTGCTCCCAAACTTGTAGAATCCGGCGCCCCTCTTGAGAAACCGGACGCCTAAAAACGGACCAAACTTTCCTTCCGAATGACGATAGCTTTCGCCACCTGCCAGCGCGGATTGCCTATTGAGCAGCTCGCCAAAACTGTATATCGGTCAATAGCGAAATGCTATGAGCGAGAGGCGTCTAATGTAAACTGGCAGGAAACTCCTTCCTGCTTTGAACCACGCTCCCCACAATCCCAGGAGCCTTTAGAGCGCCCACCTGCCAGGCAGAATACCAAAACCAAGTATGTTATCTACAAGCGACTTCTTGTCAAGCGGCGTTTCGTAGTTCGGCTGATAATTTTTCCCGGCTGACTATGATTATTCTATATTATTATTTCGCACTTAGCAAGGTGAAAAATCGCTAGAAAAACTGCTCTGAAAACCCCGCCGCCAAAGCACAAACTGGAAGATATGCCATCAATTCTTGGAGATTATCTTCCCAGGAAGCGAAAAGCCACGCTCAAGCAAATACACACTCCCCTCTAATTCCTACGAAAGCCGGCCCTGAAAATGTTCTCAAGGCCTTTTCGTAGTACAGTATCGTTGGCGTTCGGGACGGGAGACCGAGTCGGCGCAAAGGATGAGAGATTGTCGAGCTTTTATCCTTCTAATTTATGATTTAATACCCTACTGCAAGGGTGTCTTTTCCCGCCACAATCTGTTCTACTTCCCTAATAGCCGGCATAAATGAAAAAATCCGTAAAACTGATATTATTTTCCACTACCTTGGGCAAAAGCATGTCCGATAACTAACAGATGAAGTAGCAAAGGTTTTTCTATACCAAATCTAATAGGATGGGTAAAATGCGCAAAATAACTCGACTGTTGTGCGTTTCGACCATCTTCTTTCTTTCTTTTATGTCTGCCTCTGCCCAACAGTCTTTAACATGGACGGCCAGCCTGGAGGATGCTCTTCGGCAAGCTGCGCAGACGAACCGCCTGGTTCTGCTCTACTTTTGGGCACCGTGGTGCGGGGTTTGCAAGCAGATGGAAGCCGAAGTCTTTTATCATCCCTCCGTAGGTGCAGAATTGAAAGAAGACTATGTGGGGGTGAAAATCAACGCCGATCACTTCCCCGCTACGGCCAAACAATATGGCGTAACCGCCTTGCCCACCACGATAATCGTCCTCCCGAACGGTCAGGCGGTGGAGACTATTCGCGGGCGGTTGGATGCCGTGCAATACGTCGCCCGACTCACCCGCATTGCAACTACGCTGCGTCGTCCTTCCACTTCCTTAATATCTCACCAGCCCACGACCACCACACCCGAACAACCACTTGCAGCGGGTTCGTCAAATCCATCAGGCTATACTGTGCCGAACACTTCTCCGCCACCTGTTGAGCGCCGGCCGATGCCGCCGCCGGAGACATCAAATCCAGCCTCCATACCGACAAATCCACCAACCGTGGCGACATCTCCGCCGCCGGCAACGTCAACGCCTGCCATGCCAACGCCGACCATGTCAACGCCGGCCACGCCATCGCCGGCCATGCCAAATATTTCTTCGGGCGTACCGCCGACATCGTCGCCGGCTCCGCCTCGTAATCCGCCGCTGGGATTGGATGGATATTGTCCCGTAACATTGTGCGAGCAGCAACGCTGGGTGCCCGGCAATCCGCGTTGGGGAGCAATCCATCGCGGCCGGACCTACCTATTTGCCGGTCCTGAAGAACAACGGCGTTTCTTCACCGACCCCGATCGCTACGCACCCGTGATTTCCGGCAACGACATAGTATTGGCTACCGAACAAGGCCGCGTCGTAGCGGGCATGCGCGAACATGGCGTGTTTTATCAAGGACGAGTGTATTTATTTTCCGACGAAGGGACGCTGGAGAAGTTCTCGCGCAATCCGGCTGCTTACGCCGCCCAAGCCTTGGCTGCCCTGCGCGGCGGCGCACATCTGAATCAAACCATTCGCTAAGTCGGGCGCTTTTCTCAGCCGACCGGCGGGATATAGTGATTCAGGACCAACCACCAGCGGGTGCAGTGGAAGAAGACCGGGGCGGCAAAACAGATCGAGTCGATTCGGTCTAAAACGCCGCTATGACCTTCGACCAGCGTGCCGTAGTCCCGCACGCCGCGTTCGCGCTTGATGGCCGACATGGTAATCTTTCCGGCAAAGCCCATCACGGCGATCAACGCCGCCATGGCCGCGGCCATCCACCAATGAGCGCCTTGAAAAGGCGTCGCCCACCACAACGCGGCGCCGATAAGCGTGGTGCTGGCCGTGCCGCCCAGAAGACCTTCCCAGGTATGCGTCGTGTTGATGCTGGGGACGATGACATGCTTACTCGGAAGCTGCGACCAGGCATACTGCAAGGCATCGCTAAGCTGCACCAGCAGGATAAAGAAGAAGAGTAAGCGGATATTGCCGCCGGCATCGAGAGAGATGTTTTTCAGCGGAGTTTTGTTCGCGGTTGAAGCAAGCGGCTCGCTCACCGCGATTGTGGCCTCGTTTGCAGCGGCTTCCAGGGTTATTGGAGTCGCGGCCTCGGGAGAGTTTAAAGGCAAGCTTAACAGCGCCGGGGCATGACTCAAACAGTAAACGCAGATCAACAACCCAGCCTGGATTTTCGCCGTGCGCTCCAGAAAACGCCGATAGTCTCCCACCAGGGCGATCCGCGCAGGAATAAACAAGAAAGCGTAAACCGGTATTACAATGCTGTAGAGGCCGAAGTAGCCGATACCGACGAGGATGAATTGCAAAGGGGTGAAAATAAAAAACACCCAAAACAAGGTGATATGGTCGCTGGGGCGTGTAGGCGTAACGGTAATGAACTCGCGCAGCGCCCAAAAGCCCATCAACCCGAAAAGAATCACCGTTGCCCAATGTCCCATAAGGAAGGCGCCTGCCAGGGCGGAAAAGAGGATCCACCATGCCCGCACCCGTCGCCGAAAAGTTTCCAGCGCGGCGGCGTCCAATCCGCTATCCGGTCGGCGTTTGAGCATAGCCAGAACCGCCTCAGCCAGACCTAAGAGGATCACCACCGCCCCAATGAGGCTCAGCGTTTGGGTATTGAATATTTTCACGTGCGTTCTGCTCCCGGAGAAAATCCCCACCTTCGTTCCGACTTCTTTTTGGTCAGGGAAATGAACGCCATGCCGATTATAATTCCTTCAACCGCAGAAGAGCATCCCGCGCCCGATTGAGAAACGAAGTTTTCGACTCGCCGGCTTCAAGCCACATCGGCGGGCCGAAGGCGATGCTGCTTAACATCGGAACCGGCAAAACCTCGCCGCGCGGCAGAATACGATTCATGTTGTCGATATGCACCGGAATCAGTTCCAGGTCCGGGCGTTTCTTGGCCAGATAATACAAGCCGCTCTTGAACTGGCCGATCTCAAAGCCCGGCGTCCGCCCGCCTTCGGGAAACAGAATCAGCGAATACTCCTGGCCGATTTCCCGCAGAATCAACTCCACCGGGCTTTGATGCACCTTGATCTCCGAACGGTCAATGAGAATCGCATTAAACAACCGGTTTGCCAGATACCGGCGGATCGGCCCCTTCGTCCAATAGTCCTTGGCGGCCACCGGTCGCGTGCGGAGGCGGATATCCGGCGGCAAGGCCGACCAAATGACAACCGGGTCCAAATGGCTCGTGTGATTGGCAAAGTAGATCCGCTGACAGGAATCCGGCTGGCAGTCAACCCAGCGCGCACTGACACCGCTGAGAAACCGCGCAAGTAAGGCCAGAAAATCCCGCATCAAATTGGTGTCCATCGTCCGTCGCCTACCGGTGATTTATCCTACCTTCAACCGGCCCGGCCGCCAAGAACCTGTCGCCGTTCTACACGAAGAGCTACTAGTCGCGTCTTCCATAATCAATCACCGGAAACAAGAGCCATCCGCCAATTTCTCACCTGGGTGCAGCATATAACCCATGTGATAGAATATACATCTCCACCGCCGGCGGAACGAGATAACGAATGGTTTGCCCCAGGGCTACCCGGCGGCGAATCTCGGCGCTGCTTATCCCGATACGCGGCATCTCCACCTGATGACGGCGAATGTAAGCCAGCCGTTCCGGGGAAACAAGATGTTCCAGGCAGGAAAAATCCAGGTCGGCGTCCGCACCGCGACAGGCCACGACAGGCACGGCCAATTGACACACCCGCTCCGCTTCGCGCCAGTTGGGCAAGTCCAGCAACATGTCCGTGCCCATCAAAAAAAACAATTCTCGGCTGGGGTCCTGGGCGTTAAGAAAAGAGAGCGTCTCGACTGAATAGCTTATGCCGCCCCGTTCGATTTCCTGAGTGCAAATCGAAAATGCCTCATTGCCGGCAATCGCCAGCCGGAGCATCTCGATTCGCTTCTCCGCCGATGTCAACGGCCGATCCTTTTTGTGCGGCGCGGTGGCAGCCGGTAGAAACCAAACCGCAGCCAGGCGACATTGCTCGCGGGCATTCTCCGCCAAAATCAAATGGCCGTAATGTACGGGATCAAATGTGCCGCCGAGTAGTCCGAGTCGCATGTTTTCCACCGCTTGCAGCCCTGCCTCGCCTTCGAGCAGAGAAGCACATAAACCTCCACTCACAGCCCGAGAACATGATTCATGTCATACCAGCCGGGCGGTTTGCCTGCCAGAAACTTTGCAGCCGCTAATGCGCCGGCGGCGTAGCTATCCCGGTTGGCGACGCGAACGGTCAACTCCAGCGATTCGCCCAACATGCCGAAAAGAACCGTATGTTCGCCGGCATTGTCACCGGCCCGAACCGCATGAAAGCCGATTTCGTTTCTGGGTCGTGGGCCGCAAAGGCCTTCGCGCCCATGACGCTGAACCATCCCGCCCAGCACGCCGGCAATCAGTCGTCCGAAATGCAAGGCGGTGCCGCTGGGGGCGTCCTGCTTGAAACGATGATGCCGCTCGATGATTTCCACGTCGGCGTCCCGCTCCTTCAAAGCCACAGCGGCTTTTTCGGCCAGCTTCAAGGCCAGGTTTACGGCCACGCTCATATTCGCCGCCCAGAGAACAGGAATCTCCTCGGCCGCGGCGCGGAACTTGGCCGTTTGCGCGTCGTTTAGGCCGGTCGTGCCGCTTACCAGTGGGATTTTCGCAGCCCGACACACGTCCAGAAGCCGTTCTGTAGCTTCCGGCAGCGAGAAATCGATCAGCACGTCTGCTTCTCCGAGCAGTTGCGCAGATAGCGGCACGCCCAATCGCCCGACTCCGGCCAACAAGCCGGCGTCTTCGCCGAGTCGCTGGTGGCCGGGCGCCTCAAGTGCGGCCGTCACGGCGAACTCTGCGGGAGCTTCGGCTGCCAGAGCGATAACTCTTCGGCCCATGCGTCCGGCAGCCCCATGAACGGCAATTCGTCGTATCATCTGTAACTCAAGCTGAAACTAAACAATTCTGGATATGTAAGTTGAATATCGACACTTATTGATACCAGGGGTTGATTTTCTAAAAAACTCAAGGTATTATTTTAATCGGGAATGGCTGTGATGATAGAGTGCAGCCTTTCCCTTTTGGTTTTTCTGCGAAGAGAAGCCGCTTCAACAGAGGCCTTGAACATCCTTCTGGGGAATAGTGTAACGGCAGCACAAGTGACTCTGGATCACTTAGTCTAGGTTCGAATCCTAGTTCCCCAGCTCTTCTGTCTTTTCTTCGGCTGCCAATTTCATCCCTGCCGCACAGCCTATGCAGCCAGCCGGGTCAGGTTTGTCAGCCGGCTCGCTTATCCTTTGTTCTTCACAACATTTATCGGCACAAAGCTGGTGGGCTGGTGCTTGAAAGATAACAGGAAAAGCTTTTTGTTTCCGGCATCGCGAAAAACCGAAGAATGCGGCTTTGGAATGAAAAAGCCGGAGTGCGTGGACGGTAAGCTTTCTTTACCAAAGTCGGGGCGAGAGGATTTGAACCTCCGACTTTCTGGTCCCAAACCAGACGCGCTAGCCAGGCTGCGCCACGCCCCGCGAGACTATCTCCAGTCTAGCAAACCGTGCTAAAGCTGCAAGCAGGGAAGAACGCCGTTACCATAATTATTAAGCGGAAAGAAAGATCGGCTCCAGAAAAAGGCCGCCTTAGGTATGTGCTACAGTGAATCCGCCAACGCAGGCGCCATCAAAGAATCCAGCATATCTTGCGCTTCATCGGCTTCAGCCAGAATGCGCGTCAACCACAGCGCATGGCTGAAAGAATATCTTTCCACTGCTTCTCTGGGCAAGCAGGCCAGGACGCCGGCGGCGATACCGGCGATTAAGTCGGCGTTCGGACTGGAAAAATCCAACTGCCCAGTAAAGGCCGAACGAAGCGAACCAAGCAGCAGAGGCCAGGGGTAAGGCTCGGTGGGCGACCGATCCTGCGGCCGCGAGGTTTCAGCGAAATCTTTTACTCTGTCGGCATCAAAAGCAAAGTCAGAGACTTCGCCCAGCACTGTCATGTGGCTGAGCAGCAAGTCGCTCCAGCGTTCTGCACGTTGTCGCAGGCGGTCGAGTTTGATGGCGACGGTTGTTTCGATTTGCGAGTTTTGAACCAGCAAGGTCAAGGCGCGGTGTCGGGCTTCGGCCTGGCCGTGAAAAACGCTTGTTGCCAGCGGCGCGGTGTCATTGCTGTCGTGGCGTCGGTCGTAGGCATGAAACAGGGCGGCACAGGTGCGCACCAGCAGTTCGGCGGAAAAAATTTCTTCTAGTGTTCCGTAAAGCAGCAAGGGACGTTGCAAAGATGAGGGTTTATCGTTTTCGAGGTAGTGAGCGGCGTTTTTTAATGTCCAGCCCCAGCGCTCATGCCGGAGCTTCGAAGTGGTCCAATACTGCACCACCGCCCTGTGAGGAATCTGCCGGCAGCCTTCCACCAGTGCGCCGCCACAAACGGACACCAGCCCGGCAAGCTCAACCAAGTCGCGTGCGTGCATAGGGTAAAAAGTTCTGTTTAGTGGAGCTCGAAAAGCACTCAAAACACAATCAGTATGCTTCCGCCTTGCGACGGCCTCCGATGGGAGCTTTTCTCATGCAAACGGAGCGCCAAAACATTCCTTCACCTGACACAAGAACCCGCTACACACCATAACCTATTATGGCGTAAGACATTACGGCTATGGCGCAGGCCGGCGAGAATGCCGTCAACCGCTGGTTCATGTTGCCCGATGTCAACACTCCGCCCATGCCCGCTTTTCCTTCATGCTACATCAAACAAGAGGGCGTTCAGTCCCAAACAGCTCTTTGATGATATGTCTGACCAGTGTCGGCGGGTCAAGCTCATCGGTGGCAACGACCACATCGGCCAGCGCGCGGTAGATGGGCGTGCGAAACTGAAGCAGTTGAACAATCTCTTCCGCAGGCTCTTTAGCGGTCAGGCGCGGACGCAGTTGGCGGTTGCGCGGGTCGGCGGCCATTCTAGCGAGAATGGTTTCCGGTCGGGCGGTAAGACAGACGACTTTGCCGGCTTGCCGAATCGCTTGACGATTTTCCGCGCGCAACGGCGCACCACCGCCGGCAGCCAGCACCAGTCGGTCCCGTCGGCAAAGTTCGGCAATGACGGAGATTTCCAACCGGCGGAAGGCTTCTTCGCCTTGCGCGGCGAAGAGTTGCGCGATATCTTTTCCCGTGCGGCGTTCGATTTCTTCATCAGAATCCGCCCAATCGCAGCCCAATTCCGCCGCCAGAAGTTTGGCCAGCGTGGTTTTGCCGGTGGCGCGATAGCCGATCAACGTCAGAAACATCGTGGCATTATGGACGGAAAAAAGCCAATCCCTAGATCAAACCGTTCTCTCATCGACCCACGTTTTGCAATCGTGCGAAGCTATCCTTGCAACTTTTCAACTTTTTTCCTGACCTTCAAGCCGCTTAACCGCAAAAAGTTAGCGAGTATTAAAAATCCATGCTCACTGAGAATGGCTTCCGGGTGAAACTGGAGGCCGACGACCGGCAAGCTCCGGTGTGCTACGGCCATTATCGTCCCATCCTCCGTCCAGGCAAGCGTCTCCAGCGAATCGGGCAAAGAAGCCTTCTCCGCAATAAGCGAATGGTATCGGCAGGCGCGAAAAGGCGTGGGCACGCCGGCGAACACACCCTGTCCGTGATGATAGACCAAAGAGGTCCGCCCATGCACCGGCTCTACCGCCCGAATCACCCGACCACCGAAGGCTTGAACAATCGCTTGATGACCCAGGCACACGCCCAAAATCGGCAATTGTGTGTGCCGGCGACGAACAACCTCCAGTGAACAACCGGCTTGCTCAGGCGTACACGGGCCTGGCGAGAGCACCAGCGCCTCCGGCTGTAATGTCGTTATACCCTCGGCGTCGATTTCCGTGTTGCGGATGACACACGTCTTGTGGCCTAAGAGCGTAAAATACCGCGCGAGGTTATAGACGAAGCTATCGTAATTGTCTATGAGCAGAATCACAATTCGCCTCGACTGCACGATACGGTGGATGTTCGCGGCCGCGGGCGAGCAAAGTTCATGGCCTGAAGTAGTCCGGCGGCTTTGTGCCAGGTTTCATAATATTCGTTTTGCGGGTGGGATTGGGCGACGATGCCGCCGCCGACGGCCAACTGCCACCAACCCCGACCGGCGACAATCGTGCGAATAAGGATGCTGAGGTCCATCGAGCCGTCGAAACCGAGATAGCCCAACGAGCCGCAGTAGGCGCCGCGCGCCGTAGCTTCCAATTCGGTGATGATCTCCATAGCGCGGACCTTCGGCGCGCCGGTAACGGAACCGCCGGGAAACGACGCCCGCAGTAAATCCACCGACGAACATTCATCTCGCAATCGGCCCACGATAGTAGAAACCAAGTGCCAGACGTGCTGAAAGCCTTCCACGGCGCAAAGCCGCTTGACGTGCACGCTCTCCGGCGTACATACACGGGCAAGGTCGTTCCGCAGCAAATCGACGATCATCACATTCTCCGCCCGATCTTTCTCGCTGGTACGCAATTCAGCGGCGGCCTGCCGGTCCAGGGCCGGTCGAGAATGCCGCGGTCGGGTGCCTTTGATGGGCCGCGTCTCTACCAGCCGTCCGCGCACGCGCATGAAGCGTTCCGGCGAGGCGCTGAGCAATTGAAAATCGCCCAAATCGAAGTAACCGGCCATAGGAGCAGAGTCAAACTCGCGCAACCGTCGGTAGAGCGTCGGCGAATCGGCCGCAGCCGGAGAAAGCAATCGCTGGGAGAGATTCACCTGAAAGACATCGCCGGCATAAATATAGTCTATCGCGCGCTGCACGGCACGAAGATAGCCTGCTTTGGAAAAATTGCTATAGACTTCGGGCAAGGCCGTTATCGCATGTCGTGGCGCCGCACCAGATAGGGCCGAAAGTTCCAGGCGAACAGGGTCGCCTGCCGGCCACCGCAGAGATTGCTTCACCGTGAGCGAGACGGAATCGACTTCGCCTGAAAGCCAGGCCCGCATGGCTCTTAGTCTTTCGGCGGCGCGTCGGCGGCGCAGGGCCGGAGTCGTTTCCGGGAAGCCTTGCGAAACAATCCACGCCCGATGGCGAACGTGATCAAACGCCAGGACCACATCATACAGCCCCACAGCCATCGCCGGCACATGGAACTCGTCGAACTTTGCTGCGGGCAAGCGTTCCAGGCTGCGGTTCAGCTCATAGCCGAACAATCCCGCCGCTCCGCCCTGAAACGGCGGCAGGCCGCGTATGGCGGTTGTGCAATACTGTCCCCAGCTTCTTTCCAGCGCCGACAAGGCATCGCTGCCATCCGCCGGAAAGCGAAGAAATTCGAAAGGGTCGGCAGCCAAAAACGAATACCGGCCCAGCGAAGTATAAAACAAGGCGCTATCCAGAAACAGACAATAGGGCAATCGCACCAGCCGCAAAAACGCTTCCAGCGGCTGAGGCGCAGGTGTGAGTTCTTCTACTAAAGGCAACAAGCCATTGCCGGCCACAGAAGGCGTCCCCCACATCCTCGAAAATGCTCACCGCATCAGCAGGCTAAAACCTGCTTTATGGCGGAAATCAAAGCGGAGTATCCGGCGTCCAATGCCACTTCCGTCCGGCCGCGCGTCTTCAGGTCTTTCACTTGACATTGCGCGGTTTGAAACTCTTTCTCGCCGATAATCAACGCCAAACGGAAGCCGCGCCGATCGGCATATTTCAACTGTTTGTCCAGCCGCACCGGTTCAGGATAAAGTTCGACGCCGATGCCTGACCTCCGAAGTGCGGCGGCCAAGCGCAAGTAGTCCTGCAACCGGTCTTTTTCGAAAAAGGGGATAAATACCGGAGCGGTGGCGGTGGGCTTTTCCAACAAGTGCAATTCTTCCATCGCCGCCAGCAACCGATCGACGCCCAATGAAGCCCCGACGCCGGGCAGCTCCTCGGACGTAAACAGTCCGGCCAGGCTGTCGTAGCGTCCGCCGGAACATACGCTGCCGATGTCAGGCAGACGGTCGAGGTAAGTCTCGAATACCGATCCGGTGTAATAGTCCAGGCCGCGTGCGATGGAGAAATCGATTTTCAACCGTTCCGGCGGCAGTCCGGCGCCGTCGAGCAACGCGGAGAGCAGTTCGCTGAGTTTTTTAATGCCTTCGGCTCCAGCGGCGCTTCGGCCGACGAGCGGTTCCGCCTCGTGCAAAAGCGATTCGTTTTCACCGGCCAGTTGAGCGAAGTGTTTGATTTCCGCCGCCTGCGAGGCACTGGCACCGGCTTCCGAAACCAGCAGACTTTCGACTTCTTCGGCCCCAACTTTTCCGAGCTTGTCCAATACACGAAGCACGGTCGTGGCCTTGTCGGCCAAGCCGAGACGTTCCAACAGACCGCTCAGGATCAGGCGGTTATTCAGCCGAATCGTGAATTCCTGAAAACCGAGGGCTGTTAACAAATCATTAATCACCAATACAATTTCCGCGTCGGCGGCAGTGGAATGGACGCCAATGGCGTCGAAATCGCATTGCATAAACTCGCGGAAGCGACCGCGCTGCGTATTCTCGCCGCGCCAGACTGTGGCAATATGATACCGTTTAATGGGCAAGCCCAACTTGGTGAGGTGCTGTGCGGCGAAGCGCGCCAGCGGCACGGTTAGATCGAAGCGCAGCCCTACCCAACGCCCTCCGTGGTCTTGAAACTTGTAAAGCTGCTTGTCGCTTTCCTCACCGCCCTTGCCGGAAAGTATCTCCAGATATTCCAACGCCGGCGTGTCGATGGGCACAAAGCCGAAAGAACGAAAAACTTGTCGGGCGGTATCAATGAGCCGTTCGCGGGCGAGCATCGCCTCCGGCAAATAATCCCGAAAGCCTTTCAGTGTACGGGGAGTTATGCGTTTGGATTCGTTCACAGACAGGAACCAGCAAGATAACGGGTGGCGTGGCAGGGCCTCACTCTTTTCGCCGGCCGGCGTTCCTCGGCTAGTTTTCCGCCCAACTCGCTTCCAATTCCGGCACGTCAACTTCCAAATTAAGGAAAACCGTCTTTTTCGGCGGCGCGAGCCTGGGCATGGGAAAACGTGATTCCCAGGCGGCAGCCACATGTACGTCGCCTTTCGACGCAGGGCCGCAATACGGCACTCCGCCTAACATTAGTACAACCGCAAAAGCCGTTAAAATCAATACCGCCGGCAGCAGGCGAAAACAATAACACCACCTTCTCATATCAGCCCTCAAAGTCTGTACTGCTTCTCTATTTTAATCAGCGACCTTGAACTCTCAAGGGCGGAACACTGCTTCGCCTGCGCAATTTTTCGGGTGTGAGGGGAGCCAAGTTAATCAAAAGTCTAAAAAGGTGGAGTCCTGCCGGCGAACAATAGCCAAATCGGCTTAACATCTGTCAGCCGGCGAAGGCTGCTTCCTGAGATGCGTGGCATCTGCATCTAGAACTCGATCTGAGAGCGGATTTGGAAGGTGTTGAGGCTTCCGTGGGACTCCAGGGAAGGACGATTGATATCGGAATAAATATACTCGATCATAAAGCGTGTAAAAGGATTGAGATACCAGCTCACGCCTACACCGTGATCGCCGATTCGGCCGCCGGCCAGTTTGCCGCCGTCCAGCGCATCCAGGTAGGAGTATCTGTATCTTAATTCCCAGGCGCCTTTGCCGGTTCGAATCTTCCCGTCTGCCGTGCGTGTGCGGTAAAAGTTCTCATAGGGCCTTACCTGGCCGAAAATGGCTTGAGATTTCAGGTAGTTTCGATTCTCACCCGTCAAAAAGTAACTTACCAGAATATATGTTCCCTGGACGGTTGCTTCCGACGCGCCAATAGGATCGACAAACGCAAGAAGGTATTCCGATTGCACAGAAAACGGCCCGTAAACCAGCGCCAATTCCGTACCTAGCAAATCCACGGTATCAGCGGGTATGTCGCCGGTATCTATGACATAGGACGCCAGGAAAGACTCCGGTCGGGTGCGAAATCGCGCCGTTTTTTTAAAACATTCGCGGTGGCTGACGGCAATTCCCGTATGGAGCAACTTTCGGCCCTGGGCGGCTTCGTCATACCAGGGCAGCCATGTCAGTCGCGCGGTAACTGCGCCGCCGAAATCATCATCTTGAATGAAGTTCGTGCCGGGAGCATCGGAGAACAGACCTGCCGCCCAAGTTACACGTTCATCGGCTGCAACATCAAATGCCATGATACCGATGCGTCGCGGCGGGTAATGTACGGCTTCAGCCACGGAGCGCTCCATAAAAGTGTTGTACTTGGGGCTGGGAATTTGTTCGAGGCAGAACGGCTCTTTCATGTGCCCGATCCGAAGATTGCCCAAGTAAGGCAAATCTTTGATGCCCAGCCATAGGTCTTCCACATATAGCCGCGCAAACTCAAACTCCACTTTGTAGCTCATAATCTCTACGCCCGTCCCTTCCACAATCAGCCGAGCGACACGCGACGTGATGCCGTTCTGTTCATCATATCGTAGTTTGTCTTCCGCGTTTTGGCTGAAAGCGGCGCCGTCGAACAAGAAGTTGCCGTGAATGTTGATGGACATCTTCTCGGCGGCTTTTCTTTCCCCTGCTTTTTGCTCCACCTTGATCAGGCTTACGCTTTCCTCAATCTCCCTCAACCGCTCGGTGATCTCGTCAGAGGGCGACTGAAAGGAATCCTTTTGAAAATCCGAAAAAGAAATTTCAGGATATGCTCCAACTTCCGAAAGGGAAGGAAACTCGGACTCGTTATCCTCGCCGGCGGCCATATTCCACATTAGACAAGTATGTCCCACCAGCATAGTGGAGACGAGCATAAGCGAGCTAAAGAAACGGCCTCCCACCGCACATCGCAACCAGCACCAGCAGCGGTGTATTATCCAGCTCGCCGACATAAATCGAGGCAGCTAGCGAAAAGAACAATCCGGACCGATAAGAGCCTAAGATGATAAGCCAACGTGCGGCTTCGGTCAAGGTCGGTACACCACCGGTTTTTTTCAGGCTTCAAGCACAGGTGAACACATTCTGCTGCGAAAACAGTGTCAGGAAGAACCTTCAGAGGTTGTTCCCGGGTTCATGGGGATGTAAGTTGTACGGAGCCAAGCCAACATGGCCGCAATGTTGCGCTTTGTACGATCCTGTATCCTCCGTTCATCTTGTGTCAGCGGCTGTTGCAAAATGGGCAGTTTGGGAACACCTGGAAAAAGCACGCGTCCTCAATGTCTTCTGTGAAAGAACGATAAATCCTGTCAGCTTCAAGTCCGGGAGTCAAGCGTGGAGATGAGAGATTGACATTCTTGCATTTTTGGCTAAAAATGCAAAAGCTTTCGTCTCTGCCATTTTGCAGAAAAGCCTTTTTGATTTGAAAGGGCATTTTGTATGCAACAGCTTTCGACCAGAATAACGGACCACCGGCGACAGAATGTTGATTTTGGGAAAGCGGTTCTTCCCTTGATAATAACGCTTATAGTTGTGTTGTTTCCTTCCGTAGGACGCGGACAAAGCATCCCTGAAGAAAGCAAGAAAAAAGCCTCTTCACCGCCGAGCGGAGTTTGTCCCCCTTTTCCCCTGCGCGATGAAGAGGGAAAGGTCATCAACCCTGTAAAAGGCGAAAATGCCGACAAGCCTTATTCCCCGAAGATGACCTGCGGAGCGTGCCACGATTACGAGAAGATAACGAAGGGATACCATTTCACACAAGGCCAGGGCGAACCGCCTACGCCCGAACAAACTCGGCGTTGTCTTTGGGCGTTATCGCCGGGAAATTTCGGCGGCAATTGGTGTTCGCCGGCCCCACCGTATCGCTATTTGTCGCCGAAGAAAAACCCCTCTGCTGCGATGATGGATTTGACTGCCTTTTCTTTTTTTACCTCCCCGTGCGGAGCCTGTCATCCCGGCGGCGGCTCGGCCGAATATGACCGGGAAGGGAAGCGCTATGACCGCTGGATGCGCAACCCGAAAAGCGGTTTTGTTTCCAAAGGCGATAACAATTTCGACGGCGATTATTACCAGGCTCGTTGGACGGAAACCGGCGTTTTAGAAGCCGACTGCTTGCTGTGCCACATGCCGGGCTACGATTACGAACAGCGGAAGAAGCAACTCGATGCGTGGAATTTCCGCTGGGCGGCAACGGCAGGGGCCAAGCTGGCTACAGTCAAAGGTTCGATTCAAAAAGAAGAGCCGGTCGCGGTACGCTACAACCAGGAACTATTCAACCCAGACGGTACCATCGAACTCCACATTGTCCGCGAACCGCGCAACGAAGCGTGCCTAAGCTGCCATGCCCAGCCGGCCTGGAAAAAGCGCGGCGCCGACTTTTCGCCCCGCACGGATGTGCACCTGCGCGCCGGACTTAAATGCGTGGATTGCCATCCGGCCGGCAGCGCGGCTACGGACCCACGCATCGCGGGAAAGGAAGAACATCAAATCGGTAAAGGCGACGACCCCGGCGGCCTGGTCCGCAATGACCTGGACAACACTCTAGTCAAGTGCGAGGATTGCCATCAGACCGGAAGGTCGGGGGCGCCGATAGCTAAACACTATTGGTTGCCACCGTTACACCTAGAACAACTCGCCTGTCAGACCTGCCACATTCCCGAACGAACGGTCATGCCGATTGAGATACAGGCCGGCGATGTCTTTAATGTCGCTCCCAGAATTGATCTGCCGAGCAAGAGACTGTGGACTTTCTACGGCCCTAATTGGCAGTTCCGCAACCATTACGGCTATCTGCACATGATGGGCTACGATGATAAGCCCTCCGAACGTTTCCGACCGAAACTGGTGCGGTATAAAGGCAAAATTTATCCCGCCAATCGAATTCATAGCGCCTGGTGCGGCATTGAAATCGACGGCGAAAACGCCTTGATGCAGCCGCGGATGGGCGATCTTCTAAAAATGTGGACGGCACATCGCGCAGACCCCGCCGGAAAATATCCCGAGCTGGCCAAGATTACCGACGACAACGGCGACGGAGTGCCGGAGGTCAACCGACCGGAGGAAATCGACGCCCTCATCGCCGCGGTTACTCAAATGCTGGCCGATGTCGGCTATCCCATGGAAAAAAAGCGCGTGGTCTGGGTGATGGACGATCGCATATATCGTTCCGGAACGGAGTACCGCCTTCTGGAAAAACACGACTGGGAGGCATCGCCTTATGCCAACGTCCACAAATATAGCCATGAAGTTTTTCCGGCCAGGGCCGCGCTGGGGGCCAACGGCTGTACGGATTGCCACCGAACGGATTCGGAGTTCTTTTTCGCACCGGTGCTGGTGCATTTATTCGATGAGCATGGCCGGCCGGTTGTCACGCCGCAATACCAACAATTGGGGTTGAATCGCAGCACCGTAATGCTCACCACCTATTGCCAAACTTATATCAAACCGGCCCTTTACACTCTGATGCTCTTTTTCCCCTGTGCGATCGTCGCTCTGGCCGGAGGCTCGGCCGTGCATTGGGTGTACGGCAAACGCCGCATTCCCCTGCCGGTCCGGTTGCTTCCGCCGGCGGTTGCCCTGTGCATTTTATTCTTTGCTGTGGCGCTCATGTTTCGCACGGAATTGCGCGAATACATGTTGCCCACGCCCATCTGGTTGGACGCCAACCATTTTCTCATCTCCGCCGGCGTACTACTGAGCGGCCTGATCGCCTTACTCTGGGAACTCAGACTCCGGCTTTACGATCATGGCGAGCAGCGCTCCGCTTTCGGCGTCATAATGGCAATCGGGCTTGCAGGAGGGTTGATCGTCGCCATCGCAACCGGAGCGCTGATTTTCCTGAAAATTCCTGCACTGGATACTCTCACACGCGTTTCCTATACGATTTATGATACGGCAGCCGCTTTGCTGATGGCGCTGGTAATTCTAGTCGTGCTGCATGGCGTCATACGGCAGTTCCGCGGTCCCGCGTAGAGATTTTTTCCGGTGTGGCAGCATGGATGTCGAGCAAGTTGACTTGATTTTACCAGCTTTCGCCGTTGGGGCCGGAAGTGAGGATTTGCACGCCGTTTTCCGTAATCGCTACGGTGTGCTCGAAATGGGCGCTGGGGCGGCCGTCGGCCGTTACTTGCGTCCAATGATCGTTTTTGGCGCGCACCCGCTTCGTGCCCATGTTCACCATCGGCTCAATGGCGATCACCAGGCCAGGCACAAGACGAAAATCGCCGCAGCCGCGACGAAGCTGACTGCTGAGGAAATTGGGGACCTGGGGGTCTTCGTGCATTTGCCGGCCGATACCGTGGCCGACAAAAGCCTCGACCACGGAAAAACCGTGTTTCTTCACGTATGCTTCCATTTCCGCGGCTACTTCGCTCCAGCGCGAACAGCGGTCCGACAGTGCAATCGCCAGATGGAGAACATTTCGGGTTACGTCCAGGAGTCGCTGCACGTCGGGAGCAATGCGGCCTACGGGATAAGTGGCGGCTGCATCACTGCACCAGCCGTTCAGCTTACAGCCGGTGTCGAGACTCACGATGTCGCCTTCGACCAGTTGTCGCGGGCCGGGAATGCCGTGAACCACTTCTTCATTGACGGAGATACAGGTAACGGCGGGAAAAGGGACTCTGCCCGGCTGACCCTTAAACAGCGGCAAGGCATGATGCGCAGCGAAAAACCGCTCCACCGCCGCGTCCAACTCAGCGGTGGTAATGCCGGGTCGGATGAGTGAAGCCGCCAGTTGGTGCGCCTGCCACACCAGGAGGCCGGCTTTGCGCATTTCTGCTATTTCTCTGGGTGAGCGAAGAATCTCCACGCAACAACCTGCTCTAAAGGGAAGCCCAGCAAACAAACCATCCGCTCTTCGCCGTCTGCCGGAAGCGGGCAACGGCCCTTGCTTTATATCACGACCGGGCGATAGCGTCCAGAATCGCCGTGGCGCGGGCGAAGACTTCCTCCACCGAACCCAGCCCGTCAATGCTTCTGAGCAAACCGCGCCGCCCGTAATAATCCAGCAGAGGCGCCGTTTGTTGATGATAGGCTTCGAGGCGACGGCGGATGACCTGGGGGTTGTCGTCGGCGCGGCCGCGACCCGCCAACCGCCGGAAAAGCTCTTCTTCCGGCACACGCAATTCGAGCACCACCTGGAGCGGAGTGCCCTTCTCGGCCAGCATTTTATCGAGGGCTTCGGCCTGGGCGATGGTTCGCGGAAACCCGTCCAATAAATAGCCTTTCTCACAATCCGGCTCTTGCAACCGTTCGGCAATCAGGGCGATGATGACATCGTCGGGCACCAGCGCGCCGGCGGACATATATTTATCGGCTTCCAAGCCGAGAGCCGTGCGTGCATCGCGCGCCGCACGAAGCATGTCGCCGGTTGAAAGATGCGCCAGCCCGTAGGTTTTTACCAGTCTTTCCGCTTGAGTTCCTTTGCCGGCGCCCGGAGGGCCGATGAAGACCATGCGCATAGTTGTTGCAGACCTCGGAAAATAACAACTCTCAAAACCTTGTCCCTTATCAACCTCTTTCCAGCAAGCCGCGATAGTTTCGCATTACCAGGTGGCTGTCGATTTTTTGCACCACATCGAAAGCCACGCTTACGGCAATCAACAAGCTCGTGCCGCCATAGAAGCTGGCCAGCCCGTAAGGCACGTGTGCGGCGGAGGAAACGATCGTCGGAAAAATGGCCACCACGGCCAAAAAGCCTGCGCCCACGTAAGTTATCCGCACCATGACTTTTTCCAGATAATCCGCCGTACGTCGGCCGGGGCGATAGCCGGGTATAAAAGTTCCATAGTTTTTCAGGTTTTCCGACATGTCTTTGGGGTTGAAGGTGATGGCAGTCCAGAAGTAGCAGAAGAAGTAAATCAAGATGATATACAGCACGTTATAGGTCCAGGAATCGCCGCGATGGAAGGAATGCTCAATCGGCCCCCAAAACGATGGATAGTGTCTGGCGAGATATTGGAAAAGCACAGAGGGAAAGAGCAACAAACTGCTGGCGAAGATGATGGGCATCACGCCGGCCTGATTTACCCGCAGCGGCAGGTATTGGCGCGTCCCGCCATACACCCGACGACCGCGAACATGCTTGGCGCTCTGTGTGGGAATGCGGCGTTGGCCCTGGGTGATGAGCACCACGCCGACCACCACGCCGATAAACAGCAGCGCCAGCAGCAACAGCGTTTCCGCGCCGATCTGCCCTCGACCGCCGCCCAGTTCCAAACCGGTTTGCTGAAGGGGCTTGATAATGTCGATGTAGCCGGTGGAGGGCATTCGGGCGAGGATGCCGGCCATGATCAAGAGGCTGATGCCGTTGCCGATACCGTATTCGTCGATTTGTTCGCCGAGCCACATCAAAAAGATGGTGCCGGCGGTCATGGTCATCACCCCGACAAACTGCCAACTGAACGGCAACGTGTTGTTCACCAGAAATTCGTCATATATCAGCCCGTTCTGAATCAGAAAGCCGACATAAAACCAGCTCTGCCCGATACAGAGAAACACCGTGGCATAGCGGGTGTATTCGTTGATTTTCTTGCGGCCGGTTTCACCTTCTTTTTGCAGCTTTTCCAGCGGCGGGTAAACACTGGCGAGAAGTTGGAAGATAATCGAAGCAGAGATATAGGGCATAATGCCCAGCCCGAAGATCGTTGCCTGGCTGAGTTGGCTGGCGCTGAAGACCGCCACTTGCTCGAAGAGCTGACTCAGCCCGTGCTGACCTTGCTCAAAAAAAGCGGTCATCTTCCGATGGTCAACGATGGGCAAAGGAATCTGCCAGCCCACGCGGTAGATGGCCAGGAGCAGCAGCGTGAGCAGGATTTTTTGCCGCAGTTCGGGGATGGTGAAGATGACGCGAATCTTTTCCCACATAGCCCGATCCTTCGGAGTAAATGGTCCAACAAACCGCGGCTGGAGAAGAGCTTGTCCTGTGGGGGGGCAGGCACTAATCTCAAGCCGTCGGTTCTTTCTGTCGTGTTACCTTCGGTCGCGTTTTATTTTTCACCGGCGGATTTTTGTCCGGCAAGAGGACAGCTTGGCCGCCGGCTTTTTCGATTTTTTCCCTGGCCGATTGACTGAAGCGATGTGCGGAAACCTTTAGCCCTTTCGTCAACTCGCCGTCGCCGAGGACCTTAAGAAGTTCGAAGCTGCCTTTCACCAAGCCCTTTTCGCGGAGGGTTTCGGGCGAGACTTCTTCGCCGTTTTGGAAATGCCGCTGGATTGCGCCGAGATTGACGATCGCCACTTCGCGCGCCCAGCGATTGTGGAAGCCGCGTTTGGGAATACGTCGCACGAGGGCCATCTGCCCGCCCTCGAAAATCGGCGACATAGAATGGCCGGAACGGGAGCGTTGTCCTTTATGTCCGCGGGTGGCGGTTTTGCCACGGCCGGAGCCTGGGCCGCGGCCGACGCGTTTTCGCCGCTTATGCTTCTGAATGCCGCGATGAATTTCATCAAGGTTCATGTCAACGAAACTCCTCTTAAGCGTTCAACTTCGCCGGGCGAACGCAACTGCTGAAGCGCCTCGATGGTAGCCTTCACCAAGTTGATGGGATTGGTGGAGCCGAAACTTTTGGTCAAGACGTCGCGGATGCCGCACGCTTCGCAGACGGCGCGGACGGCGGCGCCGGCGATTACGCCCGTCCCCGGCGCGGCCGGCAACAGCACCACATCCGCGGCGCCGAAATGTCCCTTTACGGCGTGAGGAATAGTGGTTCCTTGTAAGGGGACGGGAATCATCTTCCGCGTCCCATCTTTGATGGCTTTTTCGACGGCGGGCGGGACTTCGTTGGCCTTGCCGTAGCCCCAGCCGACACGGCCCTGGCCGTCGCCGACGACGACCATCGCTGTGAAACTGAACCGCCGACCGCCTTTAACCACGGCGGCGCAGCGGCGGATTTTTATCACCTTGTCAATGAGTTGACCCGGGATTGTTTCGGTTGACATATCGTTTGGCATACGATGGAAGGCTCACGACTGAAGGTTGTATTTCGTTGGTAGAGAATGACTCCTCGCTTAAAACTCCAAACCGGCCTCACGGGCGGCGTCGGCTAAGGCGGCCACCCGGCCATGATATTTGTAAGGTCCACGATCGAAGGCCACCTGCCGGATGCCGAGCGCCAAAGCGCGTTCTGCAATGGCCTTGCCTACCATGGCAGCGGCGGCCTTATTGCCTCCGTAACGAATTTCCGGCCGCAATTGTTTGTTCCTGGTAGAAGCAGAAGTTAATGTCCGCCCATGGGCGTCGTCGATAATTTGCGCGTAGATGTGCTTTTGACTCCGAAAGACACTAAGCCGAGGGCGTACGGAATCGCGTTTAAGGCGATTTCGCACGCGCAAGGTCCTCCGGCGGCGCTGTTGTGCAATACGTTTTTCAGCTTTCACGCGGCAACCTCATATAATTCTTATATCTGTCGGGCCGGCAGCGTCCGAAACATACTGCGGCTTACTTTACCATAGCCTTGCCCTGTTTGCGGCGCACGGCTTCGCCCAGGTAGCGGATGCCTTTGCCTTTGTAAGGTTCCGGCTTTCGCAAGGCGCGGACCTCGGCCGCAAACTGACCTACAAGTTGTTTGTCGATTCCTTGAATAACGATATGCTGTTGGTCGGGTACAACGACTGTTAAGCCTTCAGGAATAGGCACCTGAAGTTCGTTTGCCAACCCGACGCGTAGTTGTAAGGTGCGTCCCTGTAAGGCGGCGAGATAGCCTACTCCCTGGATTTCCAAACGTTTTTCATAACCTTGAGTAACGCCGACAAGCATGTTGACGATCATGGCCCGCGTTAGTCCATGGAGTGCACGTACCTGTCGCTGATCATTCCGCCGGCGGACCACAAACGCGCGCGACGGCTCGTCAAACTCGACGAAGATATCCGGGTGATGCCGCCACTCCAGCTTGCCTTTCGGACCCTCGACGACAATTGTCCGGTCGGCGAGCTGAACTTTCACGCCGGCGGGGACGGGTACAGGTTTTTTTCCGATGCGAGACATGGCTTATCTAATGGTTGATGTTAGTCTTCTCCAGTGGGAACGATACCGAAATCGGCTACCAAATTTCGCAGAGCACCTCCCCGCCGAGCTTCCGCCGTCGCGCCTCCCGATCGCTGAGCACGCCGCGACTGGTGCTGAGGATACGGATTCCCATTCCGCCCAATACCGGCTTCAGGTCCGCCACGCGGCTATAGACGCGGCGGCCGGGTTTGCTGATGCGGCGGATGCGGCGGATCAAGCGCTCTCCGTTAGGGCCGTACTTGAGGTGTACGCGGAGGCGATTAACGGGTTCGGATTCCACTTCCTCCCAATCCCAGATGTAGCCTTCGCGCTTCAGCACCTCGGCCAAACCGCGTTTGACCTTTGAGACAGGCACTTCCACGTGAGGCCGTTCCACCCGTACCGCATTCCGAATACGGGTCAACATGTCGGCAATGGGGTCGGTCATCATCGTCTCTGGTTCCCCTTTCACCAACTCGCTTTGCGGACGCCGGGAATCATACCATTGTCGGCAAGCTTCCGAAAACAAATACGGCAAATCCCAAACTTCCGAAATACGCCGCGAGGGCGGCCGCACAACCGACACCGCCGCACCAGGCGCGTGGAAAATTTAGGCTTTCGCAACGCTTTGGCAATCTTCGATTTGCTGGCCATCTCGCGCTTCTTTCGCTCCTTATATCGGCCGCAACGGCAAACCCAGCCCGTACAGCAATTCACGGGCTTCGTCGTCGCTCTCCGTACTGGTAACCAAGCTGATATTCATTCCTTGCGTAACGGAAAACTTATCCGGATTCAATTCAGGAAAGACCAACTGTTCGCTCAGGCCCAGGCTGTAGTTGCCGCACCCGTCGAAAGCATACGGATCCAGCCCGCGAAAGTCGCGCACACGCGGCAAAGCCAACGAGATCAGCCGGTCCAGGAACTCGTACATCCGCTTCCCGCGCAAGGTAACCTTGCAGCCGATGGCCACGCCCTTGCGCAGGCGAAAGTTAGCCACCGACTTGCGGCCGCGCGTAATCAAGGGTTTTTGTCCGGTGATCTGCTTTAAGGCTTCTACGGCCTCGTCCAAATATTTTTTTTCATTCACCGCCTTGCCGACGCCCATATTGACGACAATCTTTGTCAGGCGCGGCAGAGAGAGCCGGTTGGTGCGGCCGAGCTTCTCGGCCAGTCGCGGCAGGACCTCCTTTTCGTACTTTTCCCACAACCGCGGAGGAGGCGCAACGGCCGGCTGTGCCGCCGCTTTTTTGCCGCCCCCCTTGCCCTTTTTCTTCTCGTCGGTTTTCTTTACGTCGCTGGCACTCATGTCGGTATGTAAATGACCTTGTTTTTAGGAATTGTTTTGCAGTCGAGCGCGACGGGCTTTGGGCGGGGACATCAGCCCACACCCCTGGCCGCACTTCTTGCAATAGCGTTCCTTGGCGCCGTCGGGCAAGAAACGCACGCCGACGCGCGTCGCGGCTCCGCAGGCCTCGCAAATCAACTGCACATTGCTGACGGAGATCGGCATTTCTTTGGAAAGCCGTCCTCCTTGCGGGTTACGACGATCGCGCCGCACGTGCTTATACACCCGATTCACCCCTTCGACCACCACTTTGCGCGTTTTGCGGTCCACGCGGAGAACCTTGCCGATAACGCCGCGGTCCTCGCCGGCAATCACCTTCACCGTATCATTGGTGCGAATACGCATCAGACCACCTCGCTGGCCAAACTGATGATTTTCATAAAGTTTCGTTCCCGGAGTTCGCGGGCGACGGCCCCGAAAATTCGCGTCCCACGTGGATTTTGCTCGTTGTCGATAATGACGGCGGCATTGCTGTCGAAGCGGACGTAGCTTCCGTCAGGTCGGCGTGTGGGCTTCTTGCAGCGAACGATGACCGCCCGCACCACGGCGCCTTTTTTAAAGTCGCTGCCGGCGGTAACGCTTTTGATGCTACAGACTACCACGTCGCCGATACGGGCGTATCGCCGCCGCGAGCCGCCAAGAACCTTAATACACATCAATTCTTTGGCGCCGGTGTTGTCAGCGACATCCAATCGTGTTTGTGCCTGAATCATGGTTGCTTCTCCGAGTAACGCAAGGCGGTGGGGGCAGGTGCGAACGGCTCTCCTTACGCGGTCGGTTCCTCCACCTCGGAATTTTCGGTCTGTGCAGCTTTTCTGCGACGCAAGGCGAGCCGCATAGCCGCGAGGTCGAGCATTCGTCCCCGCTCCACCACCCGCACCAACCGCCAGCGTTTCAGCCGCGACAGCGGTCGGGACTCGATAATTTCCACCACGTCGCCTAAATGCGACTCGTTGTTTTCGTCATGTACGTAGCAGACGGTTTTCCGGCGAACGTATTTTTTGTACTGCGGATGCTTGACCAGCCGCGGGATTTCGACGCGGCGGGTTTTGGCCGTCTTGTCGCTGGTTACGATACCGGTTGCCGTTCGCCGAGGCATAACACTCTTTCCTCCTACGCTGTTTTGCTTTCCCCTGTCATGGCGGCCTGGGCGGCGCGGCGGCGCTCATTCTGGATGGTATTAATCCGCGCAATCAGCCGGCGATGCTTCCGCAACTCGCTGGGAGCATCGAGCCGCTCGGTCTGCGCCTGAAGCCGCAGATGAAACAAATTGCTCATGGCTTCTTTCAAGGTCAGCGCCAATTGTTCGTCGCTCATTTCCCGTAATTCTTTGGCCTTGTTCATCGCCGTCCTCTTACCGCCTCCAAAAACTTCTTAACAGGTCTCTCTTGCCGGATTGCTCCTAACTCGGCCGACGACGGATGAAACGGACTTTGACGGGCATTTTGTGAGCCAGACGTGCAAAGCACAGCCGTGCTCCTTCTTCGGAAATGCCGCTGATTTCGTAGAGCACCGTGCCCGGCTTGATCACCGCCGCCCAATACTCCGGTTCGCCTTTGCCTTTGCCCATGCGCGTTTCCAAAGGGATGGAAGTAATAGGTTTATGTGGGAAGACGCGGACGTAAAGACGGCCTTCATTGCGGAGGTATTGCTGGGCGGCGATTCGGCCGGCCTCGATCGTGGCCGCGCTCAGCCAGCCGCCTTGCATGGCCTGGAGTCCGTAATCGCCAAAGACCACACGGTTGCCACGTGTGGCCTTACCTCTTATACGCCCTCTTTGGCTTTTTCGATGCTTGACCCGTTTGGGCATCAGAGCCATCGTCTTGTTCCTCGCTATAAGTACCCAGGTTGATCCAAACTTGCACGCCGATATGCCCTTGCGGGATCAACGCTTCGGCGAAGCCGTAATCGATCTTCGCCCGCAAGGTGCTCAGGGGCATGGAGCCGGCGATTTGCTTTTCGCGGCGGGACATTTCCGCCCCGCCCAAACGGCCGGATAATTGTACCTTAATTCCCTTTGCGCCGGCTTCCATGGTTTGTTCGATGGCGCGTTTCATGGTCCGGCGGAAGCCGGCTCGTTTTTCCAATTGTTCGGCGATGTCTTCGGCCACGAGTTGGGCCACGAGTTCCGGCCGGCTGATTTCCTCGATTTTTAAGTTGATACGGCGGCCGGTTTTTTCTTGCAGTTCCTTTTGCAGTTCCTCTACACGTTCTCCCTTGCGACCGATTAACAGGCCCGGCCGCGCGGAAAACAACACCACCTTGACTTCATCGCGGGTGCGTTCAATTTCAATTCTGGCGATGCCTGGATAAAGAGGCTTGCCGTATTTATCTTTTCGCTCCTTGATGTAGTTGCGAATTTTCCGGTCCTCAACCAGCAGGTCGGAAAACTCCTGCTTCGAGGCGAACCAGCGACTTTGCCAGCCGGTCATAATTCCGGTGCGAAACCCGATGGGATTAACTTTCTGACCCATGTGCGTTCTTATTCCAGTTCCACGCGGATATGCGAAAACCGTTTTTTAATGAAGTAGGCCATGCCACGGGCGCGAGGGCGGATGCGCTTATACATCGGTCCGCCGTCCACGCGGCAGTCCACCACCCGTAAATGCCGCAAGTTCGGCGCGCGTTGGTCTTCGGCGTTGCTCAGCGCGCTGCGCAACACCTTTTCCAAAAGCCTGGCGCCGCGATGCGGCTGGAATTTAAGGATATTTAAGGCGTCGTCCGCCGTTTTTCCCCGGATCAAGTCGGCCAGCGGCCGGACCTTGCGGGCGCTGATGCGTGCGAAACGATGTCGTGCCACGTAACCCATGATTTCTGTCCCTCTCGTATCCACCAATTATCGTTTTCCTTTCCCGCCGTGGCCACGAAAGGTCCGCGTGGGCGCGAACTCGCCCAAGCGGTGTCCCACCATTTCTTCCGTCACGAACACTTTTACGTGCTGTTTGCCGTTGTGTACCAAAAACGTGTGACCGACGAACTCCGGCACGATGGTGCAGGCGCGGCGCCAGGTCTTAATCGGTTCTTTCGTGCCCGTCTCGTTTTGCTTCTGCACTTTCAGAAACAACTTGGGGTCAACGTAAGGGCCTTTTTTCAGCGAACGTCCCATATTACAAACAAATCATTACTTGGCTGATGGTTAGTAATTCGCACAACCGGAAATGTTTCTCCTCATTCTTAAAATCATCTGATTTTCAGCAGTCCGTACCTCCTGGATCGCCGGCGTCGAATGATGGCCTTGCTGGACGGTTTGCGTCGTTTTCTGGTGGAGCCGCCTTTGGCGGATTTGCCGGTGGGGCTGACGGGATGCCGTCCGCCTTTGGTGCGTCCTTCGCCGCCGCCGTGAGGATGATCGATGGGGTTCATGGCCGTGCCGCGCACGTGCGGTCGGCGTCCGAGCCAGCGTGTCCGTCCGGCCTTGCCCAGCATGATCCCCATGTGGTCCGCGTTTCCCACAATGCCGATGGTCGCCCTACATGCCGCCGAGACGCGCCGAATTTCGCCGCTGGGGAGGTTCAATTGCGCCCAACCGGCGTCGCGGGCGGCCAGCGTGGCATGCATCCCTGCTGCACGACACAATACGCCGCCGCGGCCGGGTTGCATCTCGATGTTATGCACTTCCAAGCCCAAGGGAATCGCCGACAGCGGCAAGCAGTTGCCCACCGCCACCGGTGCGTCCGGTCCGCTCATCACGCGATCGCCGGGCTTGAGCCCTTCCGGGGCAAGAATGAAGCGTTTTTCGCCGTCCACATAATGCAGCAACGCGATCCGCGCACTCCGGTTCGGATCGTATTGAATGGAATGGACGATCGCCGGTACGCCGTCCTTATCGCGGCGGAAGTCGATGATGCGCAAACTGCGTTTGTGTCCGCCGCCGCGATGCCGGGCGGTGATTATCCCCTGGTTGTTTCGTCCGCCTTTACGTCGCTTGGGCAGCAACAAACACTTCGGCGGCTTGGCGCCCGGCGTAAGCTCGGCAAAATCGCTGACTGTGGCGCCGCGACGCCCAGGCGTAATCGGCTTGTATTTACGAATACCCATCGCTTGCGTTTATCAATTATTAAAGGTAACTTGCCTGGAAATCTTTCCGGCAATTAGAAGAAACTAATCCTGTGTTCGGGGTCCAATTTGACAACGGCCTTTTTCCAGGCGTTCGTCGTGCCGCGACGAAACCGTGTGCGGCGCGGCTTTCCCCGGCGGTTCTGGATGTTCACCCACAACACCTTCACGTCGAACAATTGTTCAACCGCCCGTCGCACATCCTCTTTGTTCGCCAGCCGATTGACCTCAAAGGCATAGATGTTGTAACGGCTGGCTTTGTGCGTGCCTTTTTCCGTAACCAGAGGCCGCAGGATGATTTGGTGCGGCTCCAGTCGGCAGGCGGTTTTCGTCGCATCTCGACCCATGTTTATTCTCTCCTCAACCCAGCGGCAGCCGGCGCGCCGGGAGCATCCTCTTCGCTATTCGCTGTCATTACTCTCTTTCTCTTGTGCCAGCTTTGCCCTGAAGACGTCCAAAGCGGCGGTGGTCATCAATACCCGTTTCGGACGAAGCAAACTCAAAGCGTTCAGCTCCCTAACCGGCGCGACTGAGACGCCGTCGAGGTTTCGCAGGCTTTTATATACGTTCTCATCATATTCCGGCACGGCCACGAGGAGCTTGGTTTGCGTCAGTTTCAAGGCCTTGAGGACGGCGGCGGCGTCGCGGGTTTTCGGCTGCGAAAAACTCAGCTCGTCAATCAAGGTAACTTCATTGTCCTTAATCCGCGCGGCCAGCGCCATGCGCGTAGCCAGCCGCAGGGCCTTTATCGGCAACCGATAAGACCAATCGCGCGGCCTTTTGGCATGGATATGCCCGCCCCCCCGACGAATACCGCTGCGGCGCGAACCGGCGCGGGCGTTTCCGGTTCCTTTTTGCCGGTACATTTTTTTGGTGGTGCCGGCCACTTCGGAGCGGGTTTTCGTTTTCGCCGAACCTTGCCGCCGGTTGCTCAGGTACATCACCACGGCGTCGTGCAACAGTTGCTTGTTGATCCGCGGCGCAAGCTGAGCGGGGTCGATCTCGTATTTGCCGACTTCCTCTCCCGTCCGATTGTAAACCGGCAAGGTAACCATCTCTGCCTTGTCCTAACTTCTTGCTGGCGAAAAATGCAATCTTGTACGTCGAAGCTAAACTTTGTTCGTTTTCCGAATAATCAAATAACCGCCGTTTGGTCCGGGCACGGCGCCGCGAACCACCAGCAGGTTGTTCTCCACGTCGATTTTGACGACTTTCAAGTTGCGGATCGTGCAGCGTTCGGAGCCGTAATGTCCGGCCATTTTCCGCCCTTTAAAAAGATGGTGGGGGTCGCTGTTGCAGCCGATGGAGCCGGGATGGCGATGCACCTTTTTCACGCCGTGCGAGGCGCGCTGTCCGCGGAATCCATGCCGCTTCATCACGCCGGCCGTGCCGCGGCCTTTGGTGATGCCGGTGATATCCACGGCAGCGACTTGCGAAAAGATGCTCACGTCAATTTGTTGCCCGACGGTGAAGCCTTCTACCGGAACCCGAAACTCGCGGATAAAACGTTTCGGTTCACAATTCGCTTTCGGCAGGAGCGGAACACCGGCGGCGGCAAGACGTTTCTGCCGCTTGCTCTCAAGTCGGGCGACGTGGCCGCGAGCTGCACGACCGGCCAGACGACGCGGTTTGTCGAGGTATCCTAATTGCACCGCCTCATAGCCGTCCCCCTCCTTGGTCCGCAACTGGAGGACATGACAAGGACCGGCTTCAATGACCGTAACCGGGATCACTTCCCCGCTAGGTTGGAAGACCTGAGTCATCCCGACCTTGCGGCCGAGTAGTCCGACTAACATGGCTGTGCTTACCTTTCTACCGCGTCGCCGTCGGGAACATCCGACCCCGATGGCCGGCATTACCCGAACGGCTTCCAATCCATATCCGATTCCACCTCATCATCGAGGAAAAGCCTTACCGCCTGCTGGTGGCCTTGATTTTAATGTCCACCCCTGCCGGAAGACTCAGCTTGTTTAACGCCTCGATGGTTTTGGAAGTAGCCTGTAAAATGTCGATCAGTCGTTTGTGAGTGCGAATTTCAAATTGCTGCCGAGCCTTTTTGTCCACGTGCGGACTCGAAAGCACGGTATAACGTTCGATTCGGGTGGGCAAGGGGATCGGCCCATGAACCACGGAACCCGTTCGCTTCGCCGTATCTACAATCTCCGTCGCGCTCTGGTCGAGGATGGCGTGATCGTAGGCTTCCATTCGAATCCGAATAACTTCATTCGTGGGGTCGGCCACAGAAGACCTCCGCTAAAACGACTTTCGACATGCCAAACAACTACCTGCCAAACCGGCTAAAAATACTAATGATATTTATATCGTTCCAAGTAGTCAAGGTAGGCCAAACTAAAAAATGCACCGCGACGATTCGGGTGCATGGCAAGTCGGCTCCAAACGATAGAGGTTCCCTGAGCCGAATCAAGCAGGAACCTGCCCCAAATACAGCGCATTTTAGCTAGATTACGGTTTTACCCACTAAATATATTATTCTCTTACCCCCTCCTAAAGCCCGGCTGCATAACCCTGGGCATCCGGGAACCGTGCTCCATGGGGTTCCATTCGCTTTAACTTCCGAGCTTGACCGAAGTCTTACAAAGCGGTATCTTTTTGCCCTCCAAGCGCCTACGGGAGGTGCGGTTGTCGCCGAAGATACCGGACAAGCATTGGCATGGAGTCCCCCTGGTTGATAGCGTATCTAGTAATCTCAGGCCTGATATTCGTTTGGTCGCTTTTGCTGGCCCTGTTGACCTGGGAACATCGTCGATATGTCCGGAGCTGCATCCGGGATATTACTCGGCACCAACCCAGCGGTCGCGCGGCTTTGTTCGTGCCGTGCAAAGGCGTGGACCTGGGGTTGAAAGAGAACCTCCGGGCGCTTATGCAACAGGACTACGATGATTATGAAATCACGTTCATCGTCGAAAGCCCGGAGGATGCAGCCTATCAGATAATCCGCCGCACCATGGCCGAGTATCCCTGGGTGCCGACGCGCATCGTGGTTGCCGGCCGAGCCGTAGATAGCGGTCAAAAGGTCCACAACCTTCTCGTAGCTACGGAGCGTCTATCGCGGCGCATAAAATATCTGGCCTTTGTCGATTCCGATGCCCGACCTCGCCCGGAATGGTTGCGCATGCTGGTGGCCCGCCTGGAAGAGCCTGGCCTGGGGGCGGTAACCGGCTACCGCTGGTTCACGCCGCAGCGGCCCAGCCTGGCCAACGCCCTGGTTTACAGCATGAATTGCGATGTGGTTTCATTGCTGACGCGAAACAGCCACTATCTGATCTGGGGAGGATCGTGGGCGATTCGCCGCGAATTGTTCGACGCCATCGGCTTGCGCGAAGCGTGGCGTGGCACGCTCAGCGACGACCTGGTTGCCGGCCGGCTCATGCGTCGGCTGCGGCTGCCGGTGCGATTCGAGCCGGCGGCTGTCGTGGCCTCGCCCCTGAATGAATCTTTGCTCTCCGCTCTGTCGTTCATCCGGCGCCAATATCTGATTGCTCGTTGCTACACCTTTGATTGGTGGCTGTTTTCGCTGGTTTCCGCCACGTTCACCAGCCTTCTCTGGCTGGGCAATCTGAGCGTACTGGTTGCAAGCTTTCTGACAGAATCGCTGCCGACGTGGATACCCTTATCGGTGCTGGTCGCCTTATATGCCGTAACGGTCTATCGAGGCCGATTGCGACAAGACCTGGTAAAAACCTACTTCCCTTATTGGGAAAAGGCCTCCCGGCCGATCCGCTGGTGCGATATTTGGCTGAACCCTGTGGTGGAGTTGGCGCATTGGATCGGGATAACAGCCGCCGCCTTCGGCCGATGGATCTCCTGGCGCGGCATTCGCTATCGCTTACTTGCCGGCGGGAAGGTAGCGGAGATTGTTCGACCTGACGATGCCGCTATTTCGGCCCAAGAACAGCCAACCAGCTATCGTCAGGCTGCATGATGCCACCCTGGCATGGGTATAGTGGCGTCTTTGTCCCGTCGCTCATCCACCCCCCTACGCTGTTTGCTTTTTTCGGTTTTTTCCAGCAGTATGTGCCGCAAGGGGTTATTCCGCCTCGGCTTGAGATGCTAGACGGGCGAGTTCGGCGGCGCGTTGTCGGAGGATTTTAATTTCCAGGTCAGCCCTGGTTTTTCGCGCCCAATGTTCAAGTTTTGAGCACCATTCCAGGGCTTTTTTCTCATGCAAGGCGAACTCAGAAAGCCCCGCTTCACGGCTCCGGCAGGCCATTTGTCGCACGATGGAGGCCAAATCCAGCAGCCGGAGGGCGAGCTGGTCCAGCTTTTCAGGGTCATATAACTGGAAAGTCATGTCCTAAATTTTAACCAAAAAAATTTCATTGTCTAGAGTAAAAACCTGAATTTATGGGAATTAACTAGTTATTTTTTACCAAAAAGTGTACAAAATAATGGTTGAATAAATGCCATTTTTTGCTACGCTTAACTCTGTTCTGAAGCTTCTAAAAGGCCGAGAACCGGCCCAAAAATTTTGTCTAATTACTTGTTTCGGATGGGGGTAACACTCATGCTGGCGGACTCTGTGGTTACAGAAATCCGACAATTGCTCACAGAAGGACTTCTCTCTCAACGGCAAATCGCCAGGCAATTGGGCGTCAGTCGCGGCACGGTTAACGCCATTGCCCTCGGCCATCGGCCGGAACGAAGCGCCAGGCAGAAAGAGCAGCTTAACGGCTTCAGGTATCCCGCGGGACCGCCGCAACGTTGTCCGGGCTGCGGAGGGTTAGTGCAGATGCCGTGCCTGTTATGTTACCTTCGGGCACAGAAGAAAGCGGTAAGCCGAAGGAACGGCTCTCCTTGTTGCGGACCTGGTCGTAATACCACCGCAGCAGCGCTTCACGGTTAAGGATGCCGACCGGGTAATTTTGTTTGGTGATGACAACGCTGCGGACCGCGACGCGACAGAAAAACTCGTGAATCGTGCGGAGCGGAGTTTGTTCTTCATAGCTTACGATGTTCGTGCGCATCACGCTGCTGAGCGGCTGCTTCAGCCCGTTCGGCGCCAAAGCCACAACCATCAGGTCCTTTTCGGAAATAAAGCCCGTCATAGAACCGTGCTCGTCGAGCACAGGCAAAGAAGCCGCTCCGGTCCTGACGAACAGCTCCAGCGCTTGCACGATGGGTGTTGTTTCCAGCACACAACCGTAGAGCGGCACCATGAGATCGCCGGCACGTTTGTCGCGGAAGACTGCATCCCAGGTGTCGGAGATTACTTGTTGCTTTGTTTCACCGCCTTCCGCCAAGGAACTGTAACGAATGACGCGGTCGCGGCCCAAACGTTTTGCGCATAGCAGGGCTTGGTCGGCCTGGTCCACTAGTTCCTCACAACTTTGGGTATCTTCCCGACGTTCGGCCACGCCGAAGCTGCCGGTTACATGCAGTTCCGCCGTAGCGGTGGGAATGCGTAGGCCGGCCATACGTTTCCGCGTGCGTTCCGCCCATTGGACGGCGTCGGCTTCTCTTGTTTCCGGTAACATGATGCAAAACTCTTCCCCGCCATACCGGCAGATGACATCGCTGGAACGGCAGTTGTCGAGGAGCAATTCCGCCACGAACTTGAGCATCGCGTCGCCTGCCAGGTGCCCATGCACGTCGTTTATCTGCTTGAAAAAGTCCAGGTCCAGCATCGTACAGCTTAGCGGCCGGCGCGAGCGCTGGCTGCGTCGCCATTCCTTCTCCAAACTTTCGTAAAACGCCCGCTGGGTAAGCAGGCCGGTCAAGGCGTCGGTTTGGGCCATCACATTCAGACGACGCTCCAGGTCCAACACCCGTGCGCTGGACTTCATGCGGGCGAGCAGTTCTTCTTCGGAGACCGGCTTGGTAAGGAAATCGTCGGCGCCGTTTTCCAGCCCGGTAATCATTTCGCCGGCGCCGGTTCGCACGGTGAGAAAGATGATGTACACATAGTGCGGCAGAATCATTTGCCGCAACCGACGGCACAACTCCAAACCGCTGACGTGCGGCATCTCCCAGTCGGTAATGACAAAGTCAGGACACTCCAGTTCCACGGCCTCCAGTGCTTCTTGACCATCGGCGACAGTGCGCAGCGGATAGCCCGCCTTCTGCAACCATCGCGAAAGCAAACGAAGCATCGCCGGGTCGTCGTCAACTAGCAGAACCTTATAGTCGGCTGGCGACATGGAGCGATAACCAAGATGCATATTGCCGTGCCCCTCCGGCAAGAGATTACCAACGTCCTTTATGTTCAAGATTAGCTTGTTTTTCGGCAGATGGTTAAGAATTACGTGCCCGAATGCCATTCTTGGGGGGGAAACACCGGCGGACTAAATTTCCCACCAGGTAGCTATTCTTTATCGTCCGTTATGCTGGGCGAAAAAACTGTTACAACCGAACCGGACGGCTTTGCGGCGAAACCGACTTTCGCCCCACTTACTGTGCCGCAAATCCTCACGAATTGAGCCGCGGAAGGGGGTTCTTTTTACGGCAATCCCTGTGGTAAGAGAAAAAGCGATTGGGTTTTTACTACCGCATAATCCGCAGGAAAGGTATGGAAGGTCTGTATGAGCAGGCCGCTGGGACGCGGTTGAAAGTTGATGTAACTCAGGGCTTCCAGCGAAATTCGCCCTACCGGCTCAAAGCGATAAAGCATTCCTCTGCGACGGCCCACTTCCAACAACGCCTCCTGAATGCTCCGAAACATCTTCGGCGTCGTCGTTTCTTGCTGAAGACAGGTGTGATAACGCACGCCGCCGCGACATTCCAAACCCTTGTTCTGCCGGCCTTGAAGCTCGCATGTCAGCAAGCGCCGCATCCTGGGCAGGGGTTGTCGAGTCGAAGTTATCACTTCGGCCAAAGTAACGTCGCCCATACGCCAGTTGACGACATGCCCCGCGTCGATAATCTCAAGCCGCGCCGTGTAGTGCTCACACTCCACCACGCAGCGCTCGAATACCTCAAACAATTCCGGGTGCAAAGAACGCTCGAAGAGATGAAACGTCAATTCCGTGACGGCAGGACGAACAGAAATCACGTCCGCAATTCCTCCGAAACAATAGCCGTAAAATCTATCCGTTACGGAGGGGAATTATATGATAGTTGCGGCCTATAAGAGAAGAGCGTTTTTTCAGGGCAAAACCGCTAAGGAAACAGTCCGGCGACAGTCGGCGGCGACAAAACACAACCGGCCGAACTAACCTCCTCTAAAATACCGCTTGCGCAAGTATAAAGCCACGTTCACCAAAGCAATCAATATCGGCACCTCCAACAACGGCCCCACGACCGTCGCCAACGCTTGACGCGAGCCGGCACCGAAGATTGCCACCGCCACGGCGATGGCCAGTTCGAAATCGTTGCTCGCTGCCGTGAAAGCGACAGCCGTCGTCTTCTCATAGCCGCCCCCCAGCTTGGCGGCCAAAAAGAAAGCGACAAACCACATCGCAAAGAAGTAGATCACCAGCGGTACGGCCACGCGGAAGACATCTCCTGGCCGCTTGATGATTTCCTCCCCTTTCAAGGCGAACATCACCACGATCGTAAACAGCAGGGCCACTAAGGTTATGGGACTGATTCGGGGAATGAACACCGCTTCATACCATTGCCGTCCTTTCCATTGGAGCAAGGAAAAGCGGGTTACCAAGCCCGCCAGGAACGGAATCCCCAAATAGATGAACACTGTTACGGCCGCATCGAGGATGGAGACCTGCACGTCCAGCCCTGCGACCAGTCCCAGGGCGTTCAGCAGCAAAGTGATGAACAGGTAAATATACACGGCATAGAAAAGAACCTGAAACACGGCGTTAAAAGCCACCAGGCCTACGGCCAGTTCCCGATCGCCGCCAGCCAGCTCATTCCAGACGATGACCATAGCGATACATCGGGCAAGCCCCACCAGAATCACGCCTACCATATACTCCGGGTAACTATGAAGGAAGAGGATGGCCAGCGCGGTCATGAACACGGGACCGACCACCCAATTCATAAACAAGGAGAACCCCAACAGCCGCCTTTCCCGCAACACCCTGCCGGATTCCTCGTAACGGACCTTTGCCAGCGGAGGATACATCATCAAGATCAGACCGACGGCGATAGGCATACTGGTGGTCTGGCCCACCCTGAGACTGTCGATGAACTGGGCTAGCGGCGGCGCCACGTAGCCCAACCCAATGCCCAGGGCCATCGCCAAAAAAATCCACAATGTCAAGTAGCGATCAAGAACGGACAACCTTTTCGCGACTGCTTTGCTCATGGTTTTCACGCAACTTGTGTGAATGAAACGGAGCTCGAAATCGCCTGCTATTTCATCTTCGTCTAACGGAAAAGGCACGCATTATTATTTTACAATTTGGCCAAAAAATCAAGGATGAATTGATAAAGTTTTTAGTCGAAGAGAAAAAACGACGCCGGCAGGAACGGTGGCTGTTTTTCGGCGGAAGGCCGGTGAGGTTGTCCCGTCGGGAAATGGGCAATTACAAACACCTTGGCAAAGCCAGGAATATGCCCGCCTGGGAAATTAACCAACCCCGGCGAAGGTGGTCGTACTGGGACTCTCCACCGGATCTGCCGGCTTCCTCTCGGCAGGGGAAGATGCGAAATCGGCGCTCGCGGCTTCACCCCGCAGACCGCAGCAGATACTCGACGTATGCGCCCATAAGAAAGCCGTTTAACACGCGAAGAAATAAAGGAAGTTTGCTTAACAGCCTGCGCTTCATCTGTCGAGCAGAGCAAGCGAAGCGAGGCGAAGCGGGAAGGTGGATGCGAGTGTTAGCTGGCCGTTGCTTTTCAAGTCGTCACTCCCAGGACCAGCACAGGTATATCTATATCGGCAACTCCGCGATGCTCCAAATCCCAGACGAACTGCTCAAAATACGATACCCCTGTGGACATCTCTTCCGCAAAGCTTTTAATCGGTACGATCTCTATTCCTGCGTCTATTACTCCCAGCTTATGAAAGATAGTCATCTTGGCACAAACGTTGTAAACCATAAAAGCATACTTGCCAAATTGAACTTCAACACCCACGCGGCTTTTTACGAAATCCATCTCACGGAAAGCCCCTTTGGATGAACTGTTAGGGGCAAAGCCGGATACATAGTAGGCGTTTGAGTAGTCGCATTGTACCTTGTATTTCTCCCACCCACGTAGTTTAAACTCTTTTATGAAAGCCCTGTTCAACGCTCGCGGGCTAAATAGAGTTCTACCTGGCATTGTCTTTTCTCGACTGGTTTTGGTTTTACATTGGGTGCTGTCAACAGCAGCAATAACTTGTTCTACTTCTCCAAGTTCTGCCGGATATTGAGAGCGGATAACTTCTTCACCATCCTTGAAAGAGTAAATTCCAGCAATGATCAAATGATCATTAGTTTTCCCCTTACTCTTCCAGAAGTCGTTCCTGAGAAGTCTCCCGCCACTCTTCCGGAATTTGCGACACTTTTTCTTTGCCTGTGGGCTGATAGACTGGTTTTCCTATGGCGCGATAACGAAGCGTACCATTAAAAAAATCTAGAAGACGTTGGCGGGCTATCGCAATATACTCTGATTCTTTTTCGCAGCCCATTGCTCGCCGATTATGCATAACAGCCCCAATAAGTGCTGATCCTACACCCATATAGGGGTCAAAAACCCAATCATTTTCATTTGTGAGCGCAAGCACGCAACGCTCAACGAGTTCGATAGGGAATTGGCAAGGGTGAATCGTCTTTTCAGGATGATTTGATTTTACATTAGGAATATCCCACACTAATTCTTCCCAGTCTTGAACCACGATTTCCCATACATCAGAGGGGTTTTTTCCTAAAGGATTGCCGGAAGGTTTTCCCTTATTTGGTCCCTTGAAATGACGCTTTCCAGGGTACTTGGCCGGTACACGAACAGAATCAAGGTTAAATATGAAGCGATCGGATTTTGTAAACCAGAGGATAGTTTCATAACGACCTGAAAAACGTCTTGATGCGTGCAATCCGTGTCCAAATTTCCAGATAATCCGATTGCGCAACTTCATACCGAGTTCTTTAAAAATCGGATAATAGAAAACATCGAGAGGATAAACTTCTCCATTCTCAACAAAGTTGCCGACCTGCCAGCAAATGCTGCCGTCTTCTCGGAGAACTCGATATAATTGAGCAATAATCTGAGCCTGTTTTTGTAAGTATTGCTCAATTGAGACACGATCCTCATACTCTTTACCCAAGTTATAGGGTGGAGAAGTTACAACGAGAGCGACTGTATTATCCGGAATTTGCGCAAAGAAATCAGCGACATCTCCAGAAAAAATAACAATCTCAGCCTCGGGCCTAAAACTAGAGGTGGACCCAGTTGTCTAGACCACTGATTACGAATTCTTAGATAGAGGGGACTAGCGGCCCGCGAAAGCCATTCCAAAGCTTTCGCGCGGCCGCAGAGCCGCCCCCCCGCTATGAGTACC
>Ga0272448_1000504_pt1 | contig 60794 bp, 43 predicted proteins | sample YNPCB0191_FD_202220 | JGI IMG/M metagenome (GOLD analysis project Ga0272448, IMG submission 202220) | Hot spring sediment microbial communities from Yellowstone National Park, WY, United States - YNP-CB-019-1 | ecosystem: Environmental > Aquatic > Thermal springs > Hot (42-90C) > Sediment... | reverse complement strand
TTCGAGCACGGCACAGGTGATAACAGCCACTTTCTCGCTCATGATCCTGTGACGGCTACTGTAGCGGGCACGGAGGCGAAATCAAGGTTGGGTTTGCGGAACATGCAGTTGGAGACGTTGAATGATCGGATTGCCGAGGATCATAAAACCCGCCCGCATCGAGCGACGATAATCACGCGGCGATACGCGATAGACCGCCTTGAATTTCTTGGAGAAATGATAGGGCGAGACAAATCCGGTGGCATCGGCCACTTCTCGTACCGCCAGATTGGAACGCACCAGCAACGACGCCGCTCGCTCCAACCGAGCCAGTCCGGCGCATTCCAGCGGACTGAGATTGAGGTGCCGACGAAACAACCGACACAGATGCGGCGCCGTTACGTGGCCGGCCCTCGCCAGAGCTTCGAGAGTGATCGGTTCGGGCGGATCCTGCGCCAGCGACCGCCGAATCGCCGACAACGCCTTCTCCACTGCCGACGGTAATTTGCCAAACGGCTCCGGTGCCACCGCCGTCTGCCCGGACAAAAAACTGTGCAGCATCAACGTCACGGTGGATTCCAGCAAACGGTCCCGACTCGGCGTCGAGCACTGCGTCAGGCCAATGGCGTATCGGAACAGCGGACGCAAAATGTCGTTGAGAGTCATCCGCCGCATCAACGGCCATTGTTTCAGCGGCGGCCATTCAGGCGCCGAGTAATCAAAACTGAAATGCAGATACCCCAGAATGGAGCGTCGTTCCTTGTCCCAATCATAATGTTCGGTCATACCGGGGCGTCCCAGCAGGATAGTATCAGGCAAAACGGAGAGTTCCACCCCATCAAAACTTGCCGTAACATTCCCCTCGATTACCCAGAGGAATTGGAAGTCATAAAGAACACGCGGACCGAAGGTTGCGCCGGGCGGATAGGCGGCAATCCCGGCGCTGCCAACGAGCAAATTGTCCATCGGGTTCAGTTCCATCAGCGGTCAATAGCAGGCAAGTATCGGCGAATCATGGGTATTGTCAAGAATCCGCTCTCTGGTTATTCTGCCACCATAGTCAACAGAAGGAGATCCCATGAGCGACTTGAATAAACTGACTGAAGCGGTGGTAAAGGGAAATCGCAAAGACAGCGTGGAGTTGACCAAAGCGTTGCTGGCCGCCGGCATGAAACCGTTGGACATCGTCGAGAAGGGACTTGTCCCCGGCATGGCCGAGGTGGGCGAACGGTTCAAGAACAATCAAATCTTCGTCCCCGAAATGCTCATCGCCGCCCGCGCCATGAAGGAAGCGATGGCGATTTTGGAGCCGTTGCTCGTCCAGGCAGGTATCAAACCCAAATTCACCGCCGTCATCGGCACCGTGCAGGGCGACCTCCACGACATCGGCAAAAATCTCGTTGCCATGATGTGGAAAGGCGCCAACTTCGGCGTTGTGGACCTCGGCACCAATGTGCCGCCCGAAAAGTTTGTTGCCGCCGTCAAAGAACACAACGCGCGACTGGTCGGGCTGTCGGCCCTGTTGACCACCACGATGCCCGCGATGAAGACCACCATCGAGACGCTGAAAAAAGCCGGCCTGAACACCATCAAGGTCATCATCGGCGGTGCGCCGATCACGCAGGAGTTCGCCGACGAGATCGGAGCCGATGGGTACGCGCCCGACGCCGCCACCGCCGTGGACGTGGCCAAACAACTGGTCGCCGCCTAATCGCCCGTTACAAACACAACTGGAAAAAGCAACAAAACCGCCGGCCCGGCATGTCGTTGCCGCGCGAAACATGAACCCTGCGAGCACCTTGCGGGAAGCCTTCAGCAGCGGCCGGTTTTGCTACGGAGCGGAACTGGTCAGCACGCGGGGATTCGTTTCCTCTGCCGAACCGGCCAAGTTTGTCGAACTCGGCAACGCGCTGTCCAGCGACCCGCGCATCACGTGGGTTTCCATCACCGACAGCCCCGGCGGCAATGTGATGCTTCCGCCCGACTGGCTGGGCCGGGCACTGGCTGGACGCGGGGCGCACATCATCATCCATCTCACCTGCAAGGACCGCAACCGCAACGCCCTCGAATCCGCCGCATGGCGACTGGCTTCCGAAGGCCTCACCAACATCTTGGCCATGACCGGCGATTACCCGCGCAGTGGCTACGGTGGATTGGCCAGCCCGGTGTTCGATCTGGACTCGGTGAGTTTGATCGCGCTTCTGAAAGCGATGAACGATGGTTTGGTGGTGCCGGGGCGCAAAGGCGAAACCGTCACATTGCCGCGAACCAATTTCTTCATCGGCTGCTGCGTCTCACCTTTCAAACGCCACGAAAACGAGTTGATGCCGCAGTATTTCAAGCTGCTCCGCAAAATCGCCTGCGGCGCTCAGTTCGTCATCACCCAGCTCGGCTACGACATGCGGAAGTTTTACGAGGTCAAACTCCTGCTGGCTGCTCACGGCATCCGCGTCCCGCTCATCGGCAACGTCTATCTGCTGAACAAAACCGTCGCGGGAATGTTCCACCGCCACGAAGTCCCCGGCTGCGTGGTCAGCGACACATTGCTCGCCCTCGCTGAAAAATACGGCGCCGGTCCCGACAAAGGACGCGCCTTCTTCCTGGAGCTGGCGGCCAAACAACTCGCCGTCTTCAAGGGGCTGGGCTTCACCGGCGGCTATCTCGGCGGCATCACCAAGCCGGAAACCTTCTTCGAGATCATCGAACGCGCCGAACGATTCGGCGAAAACGACTGGAAACAGTTCGCCAAAGAAATCCAGTTCCCGCAGCCCGACGAGTTTTACCTCTTCGAGCAGGACCCGCAAACCGGCCTCGGCGACCCCAACCGCGTCAATCCTTGTCTCGCCACGCTGCCCGACCGCGTGGACTTCAGCTATCGCCTCTCGCGCTGGGTGCACGACAAGTTTTTCACGCCCGGCACTGCCGGTTACCGTTTCATGCAACGAATCTACCGGCGACTCGACAAAAAGCCCGGCCCGCTCGCCCGCGCCGCGCACGGCATCGAAAAGCTCTCCAAATTCGTCTGGTTCGGCTGCAAAGACTGCGGCGATTGCAGCCTGCCCGATGTCGGTTACCTCTGCCCGCTCGCGTCCTGTTCCAAAAACACTCGCAACGGCCCCTGCGGCGGCTCCGCCAACGGCCAGTGCGAAATGCTCGACAAACCTTGCATTTGGGCGCGCGCCTACGACCGTCTCAAACATTACAACGAGGCCCAGGACATGCTCCGCGGCCCTGCCATCTTCTACAACGCCCAACTCAAAGGCACGTCGTCGTGGGCCAATACCTATCTTGGCCGCGACCATCATGCCTCACCACCTCACCAACAAAAGGAGAAACCCTCATGATACTGCCCGGCCTCACCCTCATCGGCGAAACCATCAACGACTCCGTCCCGTCCACCCACAAACTCTACGAAGCTGGCGACATCGCCGGCCTGAAAGCCCTCGCCCAAATGCAGGACGCCGGCGGCGCCGACTACATTGACGTTAATGTCGGTAAACGTCCGCCCGAATTCCTCGCCGAAATGGTTCGTCACGTCCAGAGTGTGACCGCCAAACCGCTCTCCATTGACACGCCCGACCCTGCCATGGCCGAGGCTGCCCTCAAAGCTTACGACCTTGAGCGCGCCGGCGGACGCATCCCCATCCTCAACTCCATCTCTCCGCTGCGCACACAGATGTTCGAACTCAAAAAAATCATCCCCTTCAAGCCGATCCTGCTCCTCACCGAACGGAACGAAAACGGCGTCGGCCAGCCCAATCACACCGCCGAAGAGACCTTCGCCACCGCCCAACAAATGCTCGCCGAAGCCCACAAACACGGCATCCCCACCACCGATTGCATCCTGGACCCCGGCATTTCCCCCATCGGCGCTGACTCCGAAGGACAATTCCGACGCCTGATGACCTCCATCCGCATGATCCACGACGACCCGCGTTTTCGCGGCGTCCACATGTCGGTAGGCCTCAGCAATTTCACCGTCATGCTCCCGCCGAAACGCGCCGACGGGACACCGACCAAAGGCCCGCTGGAAAGCGCCTTCCTGACGATGGCCATGCCGCTCGGACTCGACCACATCATCGGCTCGGTCAAACGCAAATATGAAATCCTCGCTCCCGATCATCCCGCGATGCAATGCCTCGCCGACTGCCTGAAACTGGAAGGTTTCGACGTGATTATGCGCGTCCAAGAATTTTACGCTTGAGGAGGAAAGGAAACCGTCATGGCTACTGCTGCCCAAATCCGTTCGCTGGAGATTGCCCGCCAAACCAAACTGTTGCCCATCGCCAAAGTCGCCGCCAAACTCGGCCTGACCGAGAACGACATCGAGTATTACGGCAAGTGGAAAGCGAAGATAGCGCCCGGCGTTTATCAACGCCTCCAGAATGCGCCGACCGGCAAACTCATTCTGGTCACCGCCATCACGCCCACGCCCGCCGGCGAAGGCAAGACAACCACGAGCATCGGTCTGACCGACGCCCTCAACCGGCTCGGCCACAAATCCATCGTCTGCCTGCGGGAGCCGTCGGTCGGCCCGTGTTTCGGCATCAAAGGCGGCGGCACGGGTGGCGGTCGCGCGCAGGTTGCTCCGATGGAGGAGATCAACCTGCATTTCAACGGCGACTTCCACGTCGTCACCTCCGCCCACAACCTGTTGGCCGCGATGCTCGACAATCACCTGCATTTCGGCAACACGCTGAACATTGACGAGCGGCGCATCCTCTGGCGGCGCGTCCTCGACATGAACGACCGCTCGCTGCGCAACGTCGTCATCGGCCTCGGTGGCGCGGCCAACGGTTTCCCGCGCGAGTCCGGATTCGACATCACGCCGGCTTCCGAGGTCATGGCAACGCTCTGTTTTGCCGAGTCGCTGTCCGACCTGAAGGAACGGCTCGCTCGCATCCTCGTCGCCTACACCTACGACAACAAACCAGTGACGGCGCGCGACCTGAAAGCCCACGGCGCCATGACCGTGCTGATGCGCAACGGCATCCAGCCGAACCTCGTTCAAACGCTTGAAAACAATCCCGCCTTCGTTCACGGCGGACCGTTTGCCAACATCGCCCACGGCTGCAACAGCGTCGTCGCCACGAAGCTGGCAATGCGGCTCGCCGAGTTCACCGTGACCGAAGCCGGTTTTGCCGCCGATCTGGGCGCGGAAAAGTTTTTCAACATCAAATGCCGCAAAGCCGGTCTGAAACCGGATGCGGTGGTCCTCGTCGCCACCGTCAAAGCGCTCAAATACCACGGCGGCGTCAAGGTCGCCGACCTAGACAAGCCCGATGTCGCGGCGGTGCAGCGCGGGCTGGACAACCTCGCCAAACATGTCGAGAACATCCGCTTGTTCGGCCTGCCCGTCATCGTCTCCATCAACGTCTTCGCGACGGACACCGACTCCGAAATGCAGGTTATCCGCGACCGCTGCGCCGTGCTGGGCGTGCCCGTCGCCACCTCAACGCATTTCACCGACGGCAGCGCCGGCGCGGTCGAACTGGCAAAAATCGTCCTTCAAACTCTCCAGGACGGCAAAGCCAACTTCAAGCTTCTCTATCCCGACGAGATGCCGTTGCTGGAAAAAATTCGCACCATTGTCCAGAAAATTTACGGCGGCAAAGACGTCGTCGCGGAGGACAAAATCGTTGCGAAGCTCAAAGCGTTTGAAAACGACGGCTATCGGCACTACCCGGTCTGCATGGCCAAAACCCAGTTCTCGCTTTCCGCCGACCCGACCCTGCGCGGTTGCCCGCGCGATTTCGTCGTTCACATCCGCGATGTGAAACTCAGCACCGGCCCCGGTTTCGTGGTGGTGTTCCTTGGCGACATTATGACGATGCCCGGTCTGCCGAAAGTGCCTGCCGCTGAAACGATGGACGTGGACGAGCACGGCAACACCATCGGCCTGTTCTGAGCGCGCCGCTCATGGCACAGCCCACGCGCGTCGCAACCGAAAAAACAATCCCGTCGGGTTCGGATACGGCGTCACGTCCACCGCTAGGAGCACCTCCTCCCAGCCTTCCTCGAAGTTGGCGGTGGTCGGTGCAACGTCGTTGGTGCTTGCGGGAAACCACGTCCAGAATTCGGGCGCGAGAAGATTGGTGTTCACAGCGACTTCGTCGAACGTTCGCGTGCCGATTTGTGTTCGGGCGCCCAATACCACCTGCGTGTCGGCCATCGAGGCAATCCGCAGCCCGATCCGCGACGGGTCAAATTCGAGAAACCGCGCTGCGATGTCGCAGGCGCCATAGACGGCGCCGTTGGTGACATTCCACAGCGGCGGCAGCTCGACGAATCCGCCGTTGGCCGCCAGCGAACGAAGATGGGTCACGCACAGGAATCCGCCGTCCGATCTGATCCGCGCCGTGTAAATGCGATGGGGCGACGGCGGAGTCAGGAATACAAACCGCAACCGGTTCGTGCACGAGACCGACGCGCCGAACGGCGACGCCATGATGAGGTCGCCTCGAAACAGGCTCTCGCTGGTGGCGGCGCGGCAATCGGTCACCAGGTCCTCGCCGTCGGGCTGCGTGACCAGAACGGGCCACGCAAGGTTGGTGTTGGCTGGCAGACTTGCGTAGGTCACGTCGAAGGCGTCGTTGGTTTCGCCGGCGCCCTCACGGTGGACGGCGTGGAAGATGGCGGCGCCAAAACTACGGTTGGTGGCCGACCAATCGCCGCTGATGACGCGCACGACATCGAACGGACGCGGCTCGACCGGCCCGGCCAGGTGCGCCAACGCGCCGACAGCGGCTTGCGCGAAGGCGGTGAAGTAGTTCGTGTTGATGTGGGCCAGCGAATCGTTGAAGGTGTGATAGTAGGGATTGAAATCTTCGGGATAATGTTCGATGGCGAGGATGGCCGGGTAACCTTCGTTCCAAAACGACGCATGATCGCTGTAGGTCATGCCGCTGTCGGGGACAATCACCGGTTGAAGCCGCTCCGCAAGACCGTAGGCGGCGACCACATTGGTGAAAGTGACAGCCATCGCCAACTCGGCGGCATAGTTCGGATGATTGGTCGAGTGAGTGTACAACACCGCCGTCGGGCCGCCCGAACCGTCCCACGCGATCATGTCGAGATTGACCACCGCCTGAATGTTGTCGCCGGCATCCGCTGCGGCGGCGGCGTAGGCGGCGCTGCCCAGCAAGCCCTGCTCCTCGCCGCTGAACAACACATACCGAACGGTCCGCTCGAATCGCCACTGGCTCAAGATTGCCGCCGCCGCCAGCACGGCGCAGGAACCGCTCGCGTTGTCGTCGGCGCCCGGCGCGCGTCCGCTGGCGGGCATGTCGTCCAGATGCGCCACGATCAAGACCTGTTCTTCTGGCGCGCTGACGCCTATCTGGGTCGCCACCACATTGGTGCCGCGATAGCCACCGGCGGTCCACAACTGATATTCCGTGCTCAAACCCAGCGCCGCGAAAAACTCGCGGCAGAATCCGATGGCCCGGTTCAACGTCGGCGCAGCGGTGGTGTGGCGCGAAGAAATCATTCGCAGTTCGCCGCTCGCCGGCGCCGGCTCCTCATCGGCAATCTGGCTCATCAGCGACAACAGGTAGCTCGATGAGGTGTTGCTGATCATCGCGGCGACCCACGCATTGGAGGTGAACGACTCCGAGGCGCGCAGCATTGGCTGCGGCGCGGCGCGAGTTCGGCGAAGGGGCCGCGCGCTCAGCCGCGCGATGGCGAATCCGGCGTCGGCAAGTTCCATGGTGTCCTGTTCGCTGCGCAACCGGACAATCCATTGCGCGCCGTCGTCTTCGACCACCGTAACGCGATCGGCCATCGTCCGGCGGGCGTCCTCGCGCATGGGGCGCGCAATGACATACGCGCCCGCCGAAGCGTTGCGGTCGAGAATCCGATACGGCCAACCGGCCCGATCCAGGTCCGATGACCGCGCGATGACCAGCGCATAATCGGTTCCCGCCCCGTCGCGCAACAGCGCCCGCGCGGACAGGGGAAAATGCTCCAAGGGCTTCTTCAATTCCACGCGGGCCAGCACCGGCGGCGGACCGGCGGCGAAGACCGGCGACGAGACTAGGCAGAAAATCATGATTGCGCTGGTCCACCTGCTCATGGACTGAGAGCGTAACAAACGCGCAGCCACTTCGCAAAAACTTCTTGTTTTGACGGAGAAGCCAGCGCAAAGTTTCGCCATGAAATCTTCCTTGCTCGATGCCCTTGCCGACCGCGCTCCTCTGCTCGCCGACGGCGCCACCGGCACGATGCTTCAAGCCGCCGGATTGCCCGTCGGCGAAGCGCCCGAACGCTGGGTCCTCGAACGGCCCGATGCCATCCGTCAGCTCGCCGCGCAATACGTCGCCGCCGGGTCCGACCTGATTTACACCTGTACGTTCGGGGCGAGCCGCATCGGATTGCGTCGTTGCGGATTGGAAGAACACCTGGAACGGATCAACCGCACCGCCGTCCGACTTGCGCGCGAGGCTGCGGCGGACAAAGGCGTGTGGGTTGTTAGCTCCATCGGGCCTACCGGTGAGATGCTCGAACCCTATGGCGAGTTCAGCGCCGAGGAGGCGCGCGCGTCTTTTGCCGAACAGGCCTCCATCTTGGCGGAAGCGGATGTGGATGCGCTGGTGTGCGAGACGTTCACCGATTTGCAGGAAGCTCTTCTGGCCGTCTGCGCCGTGAAGGAGAAGACCGACAAACCGATTTTTGCCAGCATGGCTTTTGAATCCAATGGCCGCACGATGATGGGCGTGACGCCCGAAGACGCCGTCGCGCAGCTCGCCGAGGCGGGCGCCACCGTGATCGGAGCGAATTGCGGCGTCGGGCCTGACAGTCTGGAAACCGTCATTCGCGCGATGAAGACCGCGCGTCCGAGTGCGCGCCTGCTCGCGAAACCGAACGCCGGTTTGCCGCAGGTGGTGGATGGCCGCGCCGTCTATCGGCTCGGTCCTGCGGCGCTGGCTGCGTTTGCCGCGAAGATGAAAGCGCTCGGAGTGGCCGTGGTCGGCGGCTGTTGCGGGACCACGCCGGAGCATGTGCGCGCCATGCGGGATGTTTTGAGATGAATCACGTCGAACGTTTTCGGGCGGTAATGAATTTTCAGCCGGTGGATCGGTTGCCGCGCTGGGAATGGGCGATGTGGTGGGACCAAACCATTGCGCGTTGGCACAACGAAGGACTGCCGCGCCAGTGGAAGTTCAGCCAGGTCTTCGACATCGCCCAATTCTTCGGCCTCGACCCGTACCAGCAGTTCTGGTTCAGCACCACGGAGGCAACCATCGAGGCAACACAACACCATGTCGAAGGCGTCGTGGCCAACATGGACGACTATCGCCGGATTCGCCCGCACATTTTTCCTGATCACACGGCGGCCATCGAGACCATGCGTCCCTGGGCGGAACGTCAACGGCGCGGCGAAGCGGTGGTGTGGATCACGCTGGAAGGGTTTTTCTGGTTCCCGCGAACGTTGATGAACATCGAACGACTCAGCCTCGCATTTTACGACCAGCCCGAACTGGTTCACGCGATCAATCAGGACCTCTGCGAGTTCAACCGCCGCCTCATGGAACAGATCGCCAAGGTCTGCGTGCCGACGTTCATGACGTTTGCCGAGGATGTCAGTTACAATCTCGGTCCCATGATTTCCGAACAGGCCTTCGATGAGTTCCTCGCTCCCTACTACCGCCAACTCATCCCGATGGCCGAGGAGTTGAACATTATCCCCATCGTGGACACCGATGGCGACGTGACGCTGATGGTGCCGTGGTTGCGGCGGGTCGGCATCCGCGGCGTCCTCCCCCTCGAACGCCAAGCCGGTGTGGATGGCTCGAAACTACGCGACCAATACCCCGACCTCTGCATGATCGGTCATTTCGACAAAATGACGATGAATCGGGGCGAGGCGGCAATGCGTACGGAGTTTGAGCGGCTTCTGCCGTTGATGAAGCGCGGCGGATTTATACCGAGCGTGGACCACCAAACACCGCCCGGTGTTTCGCTGGACGAGTATCGCCTTTATCTCAAACTCCTCGCCGAATACACCGTCCGCGGTGCTCGCTGATCAGGAGCGGGCGAAAAAAACATCTTGACGCCACGAGCAAAAAGTCTTCAATATGATTGTCAGGGCGCGCTGCCGCGGGGCGGCGCGTCCTCGTCGCCGACATGTTACCTATGAGAACGCGCGTTCTGTTGTTGTGGATCGGGATGGTGGGGCTGGCTGTTTCTTCTTTGGCCGCCGGCAAGAGGCCGAATATCCTGTTCCTGTTGACCGATGACCAGCGATGGGACGCCATCGGTTTGGGCGGGAGCAAATATCTGAAAACGCCGAACATGGACCGGCTGGGTCGCGAAGGGGTGTATTTCAAGAATGCTTTTTGCACGACCTCGCTGTGTTCGCCGAGCCGGGCGAGCATCCTCAGCGGTCTGTATGCGCACGTGCACGGCGTGGTGAACAACTTCACGGAGTATCCCACGCAACTGAAAAGTTTTCCGCTGGTGCTGCAATCCATCGGGTATGACACCGCCTACATCGGCAAATGGCACATGGGTGAGGACAACGATATGCCTCGACCGGGTTTCAACTGGTTCGTCACCCACAAGGGACAGGGCAAATACTACGACACCGAGTTCAATTTCAACGGCAAGAAACGCGAGGTCGTGAAAGGCTACTACACCCACGTGGTCACCGACATGGCCGAGGAATGGTTGAAACGCCCGCGCGACGGCAAGCCGTGGTGTTTGATGATCGGGCACAAGGCGCCGCACAGTTTCTACATCCCGGAGCCGAAATATGAGAAGGCGTTCGAGAAGGTGCGCATCCCCTACCCCGAAACCGCCTTCATGCTCGATGACAAGCCGGCCTGGATCAAACAGCGTCTCTACACCTGGCATGGCATCTACGGGCCGCTCTTTGACTGGCGCAAGAAGTTCCCCGACGATTCGCCCGAAGCGGTCAAGGATTTCGAAGCCATGACGCGCGCCTACTGGGCCACGTTGTTGTCGGTGGACGACAGTGTGGGGCGACTCTACGAATTGCTGCGACAGCGGGGCGAGTTGGACAACACGATCATTGTGTTGATGAGCGACAACGGTCTGCTGAACGGCGAACACGGCATGGTGGACAAACGCACGGCGCATGAGCCGAGCATTCGCATCGTGCAGGTCGTGCGATTCCCCGGCCTCACCCCGCCCACGAAACCGAAGGTGATCACCGAACAGGTGCTCACGGTGGACATGGCGCCGAGTTTGCTGGAGCTTTGCGGCGCGCCGCCGCTGCAGAACATTCACGGCAAATCCTGGGTGAAACTGGTGCAACGCGGCGACCGTTCCTGGCGCAAATCGTGGCTCTACTACTACAACTACGAAAAGCAGTTCCCCTACACCCCCAATGTCCGCGCCGTTCGCACCGAGACTTGGAAATACTCCCACTCGCCGCACGGCGACGGCGGCCCGGATCGGCACAAGGCCGAGTTGTATAACATCGAGTTCGATCCCGAAGAACGCTACAACCTGATTGACAATCCCAAATACGCCGGCATTGTCCGTCGGATGCAGCGCGAACTGCTGACCGCAATGAAACAAGTCGGCCTCACGCCCCAAAACGACAAGATGCCGCTCGATGAGGGCATCAAGTCCGAACTGCCCGACGCAAAAATCCGCTAACCCGGTACCTTCCCATGAAACGCTTTCTCATTTCGCTGTTGCAGGTTTTCATTCTGATTTCCGCGCGGGCCGCCGACACGCGCCCCAACATCATCCTCATCTTCGCCGATGACCTGACGACTCAGGCCATCAGTGCCTACGGTCACCAGCTCAAGCTGCTCCAGACGCCGAACATGGACCGGCTCGCGCGCGAGGGGATTCTCTTTGAGCGTTGCCTGGTGCCCAACTCCATTTGCGGCCCCAGTCGCGCCGTCATTCAGACGGGCAAATACAGTCATCTCAACGGGTTCTACCGCAATGGCGACCGCTTTGACGGCTCGCAGCAGACGTTTCCGAAGCTGCTGCAACAAGCGGGCTACCAAACGGCTGTCATCGGCAAGTGGCATTTGGAGAGCGCCCCTGTCGGCTACGATCACTGGCACATCCTTCCCGGTCAGGGCATCTACTACAACCCGCCGATGATCCGCAACGGCGAGCGCCTGACCCACAGCGGCTACACCACCGACCTGATCTCCGCCTTCTCCATCGAATGGCTCAAGAAACGTGACAAATCAAAACCGTTCCTGCTGATGTCCCAGCACAAAGCCCCCCACCGTGAATGGGCACCCGCCTTGCGTCACCTCGGTTGGAATGGCGACCGCAAGTTTCCAGAACCGCCCACCTTGTTCGACGATTACTCCGGCCGCGGCCGCGCCGAGCGCGAGCAGGACATGACGCTGGCGAAAACGTTCAACGACCGCGACGCCAAACTCAAACCGCCCCCCAACCTCACCGAAGAACAACTCAAAATCTGGAACGCCTACTACGAACCGCGCAATGAAGAGTTCCGCAAGGCCAACTTCACCGGCCAAGACCTCGTCCGCTGGCGCTACCAACGATACCTCCACGACTATCTCGGCTGCGTCAAAGCCGTGGACGAAGCGGTTGGCGAGATGCTGAAGTTTCTGGACGAAGAGGGCCTTGCCCAGAACACGCTGGTCATGCTCTCGTCGGATCAGGGATTCTTCCTCGGAGAGCACGGCTGGTTTGACAAACGATGGATTTACGAGGAATCCCTCACCACACCGCTGATCATCCGCTGGCCGGGCGTGACCAAACCCGGTGCCCGCAGCCGGGCGCTGGTCTCCGTGCTCGATTTCCCCGAAACCTTCCTCGACGCCGCCGGCCTGCCCGTCCCCGCCGATATGCAGGGACGCAGCCTTCGACCGTTGCTCGGCGGCACGATGCCGGCAGATTGGCGCAAAAGTTTTTACTACCACTATTACGAATTCCCCGGCGCGCACAGCGTTCGCCGACACTACGGTGTCGTGACCGACCGGTATAAACTCTTCTACTTCTACGAGCCGGAAATGAACTACTGGACACTCATTGACCGCGAAAAAGACCCCCACGAATTGAAGAATGCTTACGACGATCCCGCCTACGCCGAGACGCGCAAACAGCTCCACGCCGAACTCGACCGTCTGCGCGCCGAGTTGAAAGTCCCCGCGGCCGATCCGCCCGAAACACGCGGTGGAGCTGCGAAAAGCAGAGGCACTGCACCCCAAAAAGGAAAAACCAAAGCGCCGTGAGAAAGCTGTTTCGGCTGGGGCTGATTGCGGTTCTCGGATTCTGGTGCTGCAAGGCCACCGCTGCGCCGCCGCGTCCCAACTTCATCGTCGTCTTCATTGATGACATGGGTTGGGGCGACCTCTCCTGTTTCGGCAACACGGAGGCCGGGACTCCCCACGTGGATCGGCTCGCCGCCGAGGGGCTGCGGTTTTCGCAATTCTACGTCAACTCGCCCATCTGCTCGCCGTCGCGTTGCGCGATCACCACCGGCCAGTATCCCCAGCGTTGGCGCATCACCTCCTATCTGAATCACCGTGCCGACAACGAGCGACGCGGCATGGCGCAATGGCTCGACCCGGCCGCGCCGACTTTGGCGCGACTGCTGCAGCAACACGGCTACGCGACCGGCCACTTCGGCAAATGGCACCTCGGCGGTCAGCGCGACGTGGATGATGCCCCGCCCATCACCGGCTACGGATTCGACGAGTCGCTCACCAACTTCGAAGGCATGGGACCCAAACTGCTCCCGCTGACACTCAAACCCGGCCAAGAACAGCCCGGCAAAATCTGGGCCGATGCCGAACGACTCGGCGGACCGTGCACGTGGATGTTGCGCTCCCGAATCACCACCGGCTACACCGACGCCGCGCTGTCGTTCATTCAGAAAGCGGCTCGCGCCGGCAAACCCTTCTACATCAATCTCTGGCCCGATGATGTTCACAGCCCGTTCTGGCCGCCGGTGGAAAAATGGCGCGAGGACAAACGCGGTCGTTACCTGGCCGTGTTGGAAGAAATGGATCGCCAACTGGCCAAACTGTTCGATTTCCTCCGCAACACGCCCGACCTGCGAAACAACACGCTCCTGCTGATCTGTTCCGACAACGGACACGAACCCGGCGCCGGTTCCGGCGGGCCATTGCGCGGCGCCAAAACCACCCTCTATGAAGGCGGCGTCCGATCCCCGCTGATCGTTTGGGCACCGGGTTTTATCCCCCAAAACCAATCCGGCACGCACAACCACACTTCCGTCTTCGCCGCCTTCGACCTCGTGCCCTCGCTCCTGGCCATCGCCGGCGTTCCCCTGCCGCGAGACATCTCGTTCGACGGCGAAAACCTTTCCGATGTGCTCCTGGGAAAAACGAACCGCTCGCGTCGCGCCCCGATTTTCTGGCGTCGTCCACCCGACCGGAAACGCTGGCCGCCCTTCATTACCGAACCGCAGCCGGACCTGGCTGTACGTGAGGGCGACTGGAAACTGCTGTGCGACTACGACGGCAGTCATCCCGAACTGTACCACCTCGCCACCGACTGCTCGGAGACCCACAACGTCGCCGTGCAACACCCCGATATTGTCAAACGCCTCGCCGACGCAGTGGTTGCCTGGCATCAAGCGATGCCGCCCGACAACGGCCCCGCGCTTGGCCGCTCGAAACCGTGAAGCGCTGTTTTCACCAGCTTTCGCTTCTGTTCTGAACAGGCCGCAAGAGCGTGGGCGTTTCTGCCAGCTCCGTGTGGGAAGGGCTGCTGTTAGTCGTGGATTCGCCACTCCAGAATGCCGCCGGAGAATCCCGGCTGAAGTTGAACTTCCAGACGCAGAGCGGTGGTTGTCACGGGCTGAAAGGTAACCTTGTTGAACTTGTCCTTCGCCACTCCGTAGGGGTCGGCGGTTTCTACGGGTTTCCAATCATCGCCGGATTTGTAGAGAAGCTTCCAGCTTTGCGGAACACGGCACCGACCGCGACCGGTATCGTCGAACCAGTACAGTTCGACGCTGGAAATCGTTGTCGGTTTCTCGAAGACGCGCTCGACCCACTCGACAGTGCCTTTGTGGTCCCACCACGTCATGCGCGGGATGCTGTGATCGTTGGAGTTCTTCGGCAACAAGCCGTCAAAACACGCTGCGACGCTGTCGTTGGGATGACAAAACGACGCCCTCCACGGTTCCGGCGCTGCGGGTTGGGTCCGAAACCAAACGCTCATTTCATTCGGACCGCGATTGGCCCAAAGGCAATACGGAATCAGCGTCAGCGAATCGCCGGCGCCTTGCGGCACAATCTTCACGGCGACAATTTCGCCGCCAAGCAGTTGTCGCGGTTGCCTCTCGAATCGCGGATTCGGTCCGGGCACTTTGGCAAGCACCTTGCCGTCGTTGTCGGCGCCCTCGGCGCAATAGACCAGCGGCCCGCATTCGACGGCAAACTTGTCCGCGTTGTCCTTCACCGCCGGGTGGGCGACGACGCGCCGCACTGGCAGCGGCAACTCCAGCGTCACCGTGTCGCCCTGACGCCACGTTCTTCTGATTTCAGCAAAGCCTTTCTTCAACGTGAGCGCCAGGGGCCTGCCGTTGACGGCCAGTTTCACGACGGGTCTGAGGCCGTCGTCGTAGCGATACAGATCGCTCGGCACAGGCTCGTTTCGCGCCCAGCCGGGAATGCGAATGTGGACGGTAAAGGTCGCCGGTTTCTCCGGCGCGATGGCGAGTCGCACGTTGCCGTCCCACGGGTAGCGGGATTGCAGGCGCATCTGGACGGCGGTTTTGCCGACGACGGCTTTGGCAGCGCCGGCGATGAAGAGATTGACGTAAAGGTCGTCACCGCGCACTGCGTAGATATAGCCCGGGACGGAGGGAATGAAGCGGACGACGTTGACCGGGCAACAAGCGCAGTTGAACCACGGGCTGCGCTGGTAGCGCGCGTCGCTTTCGAGCGGATTCGGGTAAAAGAATTCCACGCCGCTCACGGCCACTCCACTGAGGAAGCCGTTGTAAAGAATTCGTTCCAGCACGTCGAGGTATTTTGCGTCGCCGTGAAGCAGAAACATCCGGTGATTCCAGAGCGCGTTGGCGATGGCGGCGCAGGTCTCGTTGTAGGCGGTCTTGTTCGGCAGCTCGTAGTTCGCGCCGAACGCCTCGCCATGCCGCGTCGCGCCGATACCGCCGGTGAGGTAGAGTTTCTTGCCGACGACGTTTTCCCAGAGCCGGTCAATCGCGGCGATGAGCTTCCCGTCGCCGGTCAGCGCGGCGACATCGGCGGCGCCGGCATAGTAGTACGCGGCGCGGACAGCGTGGCCGACCGCTTCGTCCTGCTCGTAGATGGGTTTGTGGTCCTGCTGGCCGGGTCCGCGAAGTTTGTGAGTGTCTTCACGCCCCCGCAGCTCGACGAAGAACCGCGCCAGATCCAGATACTTTTTTTGGCCGGTGACGCGGTAGAGTTTGCAGAGGCCGATTTCGATTTCCTGATGGCCGGGCGGTTCCTGAAGTTTGCCGGGACCGAAGGTGTTGCAGATCAGGTCGGCATTTCTCAGCGCCACCTGCAGCAGGGACTTTTTGCCGATGGCCTGATAGTGGGCGACGGCGGCTTCGTAGAGGTGGCCGACGTTGTAGAGTTCGTGGCTGGAAGCGAGATTCGACCAGCGGTGCGGGCCGGACATTTTCGGCATTTTTTCCGGCGGGAACAATCGGCGCGCAGTGTAAAGGTAGCCGTCGGGTTCCTGCGCGGCAGCGATCTTGGCGATGAGGTCGTCGAGGTAATGCTCGAGCTTCGGATCCGACGCAAGCGCGAGCGAATAGGCCGCGCCCTCGATGACCTTGTACACGTCGGAGTCGTCAAAAGGGATGCCTTTGAACTCGCCCGACATCAGCTTGGCGGCTTTGGCGAAGTTGTCAATGCGTCCCGTCTCCTCGCAGCGTTGGAAGTCGTACCAGACAGTCGTCTGCCGGTTCGTCTCCATGCGCGGAGTCCAAAAACTGTCAGCGACGCGGACAGCCGTGAACGGCACGGGCTGGATGGGGTAATCACTTCGCGTGGCAAGCAATGCGGCAGCGATGAGGATGGCGTTCATGGTTTCTGGTTCTTCGCAAACCACGAGCGGAGCAGTTTCTCGCGGTCGGTTGGCGTGGGACTCGGTTGACGGTTTTTGGGGTCGGGACCGTGTTCGACACTCCAGCCATCCCATTCGCGGAAAGCGTGGTAGCTCCAATCCCAGCCGTGGCTCTCAAAGATGTCTATGCAGTCTTTGAGGTAACGGCAGGCGCTGTCGCCGGGCGCCCAGCGAATGGCGCTGAACTCGCCGATGTAGATGTGGACGTTGTAGTTTTTCTGAAAATCCACGACTGGCTGGAGCACTTCTTCCAACGCCGCTTTGTCCCAGAGCTTGCCCTTGATCATGCCGGGATAGGGCACGCCGACCGGATGGTTGTGGACGCCCTGATGCGTGAACTCGCTCGGGACATACATGTGAACGCTATAGACGACGTTGGAGACAGGAATTGGCGCGAACTCGGCGAGACTGCTGGGGCCGCCCCACGGCGGCGCTTCGCAGATGATGGCGCGGGTCGGGTCCATTTCGCGGATGGCGCGGGCGGCTCGCGTGGCCAGCGCGTGCCAGTCGTCGCAGCCGTCCTCGACGAATTCCTCGACTGGCTCGTTGGCAAGATCGTAGCCCCAGACCGCTTTGGAGTTTTTGTAGCGCGTGGCGATGTGCCGCCAAATCTCAACGAACTTGTTCTGCATCCTGCGGTCGGTGAACAATCGGTCGTCGCTGCCGTAATAACCGCTGCGGGTCGGTTTGCCGCCCGGCGGCGAATGCAGGTCCACGGCCACCATCAAGCCGTATTTCTCACAAAGCCGAACTCCTTCATCGAGCCGTCGCAACTCGCCTTCGAGCCACTGGTCGTAGTCGTCGGTGGTGGAGGTGCGCCGGTTGCGGATCAGTTGCCAGCGGACAAGATTCGCGTTCCAATCACGCCCCAACGTGCGCAACCCGTCCTCGTCCATGCGCGGTCCGATCATCGCGCCGCGCAAACGCGGCAGCGAATGCCCTTGGAACATTGGTCCGGGAATCGGCGCAGGCCTCGCGGTCCGCGGCGGTTTTGCGCCGCAGAGTTTCACGTCGTTGAACCAGACGGCACCGGTGACCTTTTCCAAACCGAGGCACAACGTCACGGCGGTGGCGTTGGTCGGGATACGCGTCATGAACACGGCGCGTTTCCAATCGAACGTCCCGACCTCAAGCGGAGCCTGCGGGTGAGACTTGCCGTGGGGCGTCTCGATGAGGAGCATGAACTTGATGCCGTTCCACGGATTCGGCTTGGCGGAAACATGTTCGGCTTTCACCATCGCCGAGCCGCGCACGGTCCAGCCACGCATCCGCTCGACGGGAAGACGGAACGTTCGCATCGTGGTCTGCGCAACGGCCACGTTGTTGGTCTGGAAAAAGACGCTCGCACGCGCTGTGAGCGCGCCGAGAATCAGCACGGCGAACGGGAAAAGTGGTCTCATCAAGGGCTTCTCGCGGCGGGGCCGGAACTGTGTTCGGGCATGACGCTGATGTCCACCATCAGGTCGGAAGCGATTTGTTCGAGAGCGGCGCGCAATTTGGCCAGCGGCAGAAGATCGGGAAGCCGGACGCGAGCCGTGGCATGGAACAGCATTTCCCCCGACATCGGCGCGCTGGCACAATGCGTGGCCAGTTCTTCGACATTGACCTGATAGGTGGCAAGAATCTGCGAAATCTGGCGGACGATGCCGGGACGGTCGTGTCCGACCAGTTCAATGACAGCCAGTCCGCCAGTGACGACGGGTGGGACTGTTCGGTCGGGCTGCACGTGCACGGACAATCCGTGCGCGGCGAGGGTACGCAGCGCGGCGAGCAGCGCTTGTTCGTTTTCCGCGGGCACCTCGACCCGCAAAATGCCGGCGAATTCTCCGCCCAAGTGCGCCATGCGGCTTTCGAGCCAATTGCCACCGTGGTCGGCAATCGTTGCTGCCAGCCGTTCCACCAGACCGGGACGGTCGGGGCCGATGATCGTCATAACCAGCAAACCGTGCATGACCGATTGTTGCGCGGCCGGCATCGCAAAGTCAAGAACGTTGTCCGCTCAGCCGGTGATGATGACCTTGACCACGTGATCTTCGTAGGCGGCGTTCAGACGAAAAGCGCGCGGTGCCTCCTCCAACGGAAACTGGTGACTGACGAGGGAACGCACGTCCACACGGCCGGAGGCCACCAGACGAATCGCCCGCGGATAGGTGTGTTTCATGCGGCGCGCAAACAACAACGTCAGTCCCTTGCGGCGCGCCACTGAATGAGAAATCTCAAAACGATTGTCTTCGGGCACTCCCACCAGCACCACGCGTCCGCCGGGCCGACAAAGTTCCACCGCCTGTTGCGCGGCTTCACCAGCCCACGCCGCCTCAAAAACCACGTCGGCCTCTGCCGAAAACGTTCGCAGAGCTACGCCGCCCAGTTTCTCAGCGAGGTTCTGCCTCCAGAGCAGTGGGTCGCTGACGTAAATGCGTTTTGCGCCGGCCAAACGGACGGTTTGCAGCAGGCATAGACCGATGCAGCCGCAACCGAGAATGACCACCGTGTCGCCCTTTCGAACGTGGCCGAGCGCGGTGGCATGGAGAGCGATGCCCAGCGGCTCCAACATCACGCCGTCCATGTCGTTGAGGGCGCGCGGCAGCGGAAAACAATTTGGGGCGGGCATTCGCATTCGTTCGCGCAGACTTCCGTGAAACGGCCAAAGCCCGCAGAAACGAACGCCCGGACAGAGGTTGACATTGCCTTCCTGACAACGGGCACAACGACCACAGGGAATCGCCGGGTCCACGGCGACCCGCGTGCCGGGCTTCAGTTGGACGCGCGAACCGACGCGCTCGATGATGCCGGTGAATTCGTGGCCAAGAATCAAAGGCGAATGCAACTGGGTGTCGCCAATGCGTCCCTGCTTGTACGTGTGCAGGTCGCTGCCGCAGATGCCGGTGGCGGTCACCCGCAACAGGACTTCGCCCGCCGACGGTCCGCCGGGCGGAGCCACCTGTTCGACCCGCAGATCGCGCGGTCCGTGGAGACGAGCAGCTAACACAGAAACGGCGATTAGTAGGTGAACCGCACGCCGGCCCAGAAGCGGTTGCGGTCGTAGCTGCCGGCGCCGACGCCGGAGCTGTGAGCGAACTCATAATTGGCTTCTGCGAAAAACCACCTCGTGAAGCTGTAGCTGGCACCCACCGTCACGCGCCACGCATCTTCGGAGGGTTCCGGCGTACCCGATGGAATGGTGAAGTCCGGGTCGTTGAATTCGCTGTGCAAGAAGGTGAGATTGAGGCGAGCCGTGAGTTTGGGCGTGATGGCATGTGTGCACTGCAAGAAGGTAGCCACCGTATCGCTCGTGCGGTAGCCGTATTGGTCGCTGGTGTAAAGGAAGTACGAGGCACCGATGGAAACCGTGCCATTCTGGGAGTAACGATACGTCAGGCTTCCCGATGCGTACGGTGAGCCGCTGGTATGATCGTCGCCCATTTCCGTGTAGCTGCCGCCGGCACTGAGCTGAATGGACAGTTGCGGATTGAACAGGTGCGACAGGAAAAGATAAACGGTTTCCGACACGCTGTTTTTCTGGTCGTTGGGGCCGGGGTCATCGTAGTCCACAAGCCCCACCCGCAAGTTCAATCCCAAGGTGGTGACCGGACTGAGCAGATAATTCACGCCGATACCGGGCGAGTAGATATTGCGGTCTTGTTGGGTGGAGTCATCGTAGCTCCAGTACTCCCAACTGTTGAAGATGTTCAGCGTCCACACGCGAGTCAGATTGTAGGTAAATGTGGTGCTCAGGTTGTTAAAGAAGTAGTCGCCGGTTTCCGGACGTGGATTGGGAATGCCGCCAATCTCGGTGAGAGCAGGAGAGAGGCCGCGACGGAAATTATCGGTGATGTCCAACTGGAACCGGGGGGTGAACCGATGCGAGAAGATGAGGTCCACCGTGTGGTTCTGATCATACTCCTCCTCGTATTCATCGCCGGCGTGCGCGCGGTCGAAGTAGTAAATCCAGTCGTAACTGTAACGCAAACCAATAAAGGTCTGGTCCAGCGGGATGTTGATCGCAAGGCGTGGATTGAGAATCATCGTGCCGCTGCTCTGTTTGTTCGGGTCATTATCTGGACGGCTGTGGATGTTGTCGTCGTACCCCCCCGATATACCGAGGTCCACCGACCAGCGGCGCGACGGGTCGGACAACGGGCTGGGTTCATAAACCGCGTGGGCGAGACCGCCGATGAACAGACCGAGGACGATCAGCGATGCTGTGAGATGTGCTTGACGTGTTTGCTTTCGACTTTTCATGTCATATCTCCATCTGTTGGCTACACGAACTCCAGTTGTACCGGTTTCGGCAACAATCTCGCCCGGTAACCGCGCGCCAACAAGCGCGCAATCGCCGCGCGTCCCTGCTCGCCCATATCCACCGTCCGGTCATTGACATACATTGCTACAAAACGGTCCGTCATGCAGGCATCCATTCCCCGTGCATACTGCATGGCGTGCGCCACGGCTTCCTGCCGGTGGGTCAATCCATACTGAATACTCCGATTCAGCAGCCCTACGACCCGTTTGATTGTCCCGTCTCCCAAATCCTTACGAACCACGTTGACTCCCAACGGAACCGGCAAACCCGTATCCGCGTGCCACCATTCTCCCAAATTTATCACCGGATGCAAGCCAAATTTCCGGTAGGTCAACTGCCCCTCGTGGATCAACAAACCCGCATCCACCACCCCGCCGGCCACCGCTTCGGGAATTTGATCAAACGGAATCACCTCGAAGCGAAAGTTGGTTAGCAACAATTTCAACAACAGATACGCGCTGGTCATCGTACCGGGCACTCCGATGCGCACCTCGGCAAGCTCCCCCACCTGCATGGGACGACGCGCCACAACCAACGGACCGAAGCGATCCCCAAAACTCCCACCGCTGGATATCAATGCATAACGGTCCGCGACGTAGGCGTAGGCGTGCACGCTCAACGCCGTCACCGCCAGTTCCCCTTGCAGCGCACGACGATTCAATTGCTCGATGCCCTCGATCACCTCTTCAAACACCAGTCCGTCAGTGTCCAGTTTGCCCTGCGTGAGAGCATAGAACATGAAAGCGTCATCGGGGTCCGGGCTGTGGCCGAGCGTCAGATGCATGGTTTCCAACGCACCGAGTCTATGGAGTTGCCGCGAAAAATGCACGCAAAATTTTCCAACTGCAATCTGTCCATCCTCGTGATACGCTCCGCGCCATGAACATCCTGGTTACCGGCGGCGCCGGATTCATCGGCTCCCACACGGTCGAACAGCTTCTGAAACGGGGCGACCGTGTCACCGTGCTCGATGATTTCAACGATTTCTACGATCCCGCGCTGAAACGCCGCAACATCGCTCCTTTCGTCGGGCGCATCGCTTTGGCCGAAACCGACATTTGTGATGTGGCGCGGTTGCGTCCGATCTTTCAAGCCGGTCGTTTTGACGCGGTGATTCATCTTGCTGCGCGGGCTGGCGTCCGTCCTTCGATCCGCCAACCACTGCTGTACACCCAAGTCAATGTCGGCGGCACTCAGAACCTGCTAGAACTGGCCCGCGAATTCGGCGTCCCCAAATTCCTCTTCGCCTCGTCCTCCAGTGTCTATGGCGTCAATCAAAAAATCCCTTTCTCCGAAGACGATCCCGTGGTTCACCCCATCTCACCGTACGCCGCCACCAAACTGGCGGGCGAAGCCCTGGGGCAGGTGTACCATCACCTTTACGGCATGGAAGTCGTTTGCCTGCGTTTCTTCACCGTGTACGGCCCGCGTCAACGCCCCGATCTTGCCATCCGCAAGTTCACCGCCGCCATCGCCGCCGGCCAACCCGTGGAAATCTACGGCGACGGCACCACGCGACGCGATTACACCTACATTGACGACATTCTGCAAGGTGTTCTCGCCGCCCTCGACCGACCGCTGGGTTACCAGGTGATCAACCTCGGCGAATCGCGCACCGTCGAACTCCGAGAACTGGTGCGCCTCATCGAACAAGAACTCGGACAACCGGCGAAAATCCGATTCCTGCCACCGCAACCCGGCGATGTTCCTCTGACCTGTGCCGACATCACCAAAGCGCGTCGCCTGCTGGATTACCGACCGCAGGTGCCCATCGAAGAAGGAATCGCCCGTTTCGTTCACTGGTTCCAACTGCAAGCTTGAAACCGGTTTCACCGCTTTCTACATTGCCCGCATGAAACTCCAAGCCTTTGCCGCGTTCCTCCTGCTGGCAGCCGGTTCCGCTCTGGCGCAGGACACCGCTGCGCTCGGCGTGCTGGAAGAAAAAATCAGCCGACTTCGCGCCGAACTGGAAGACCTTCAATTCCGCCAGCAGAAAATGGAAAAGACCCTCCAAACCATTCAAGCCGACTTGAAAGAGCTGCGCCGCAACACCAGCACGGTCACCGCTGAGGATCTGAAGGCGCTCGAAGCCAAGATTGCCGCCGTGGATGCCGCGCGCCAGAAAGACAACAAGGCCCTCGTGGAGGAACTGGCGCGGCAACTGGCCAGTATCAGCAGCACCAAACCCCCAAAACCCGCCCCCGCCAGCGACACGAAGGAACACACCGTTCAGAAAGGCGAAACCCTCAGCGGCATTGCGCGGAGTTATGGCGTGAGCATCGCGGCGTTGAAGAAGGCCAACAACCTCACTTCCGACACGCTGAGCGTCGGCCAAAAACTCATCATTCCGCCGAAATAAAATTCACTGCCTCACCAGCTTTACCCCGCGCTCGCGCAGGTAGTCGTTCCACGATTTCACCGTTTCGCGCGACGGCGGTTTCACGGTCTCGGGCAGCGCAGTGGTGAGGCCGAAACGTTTCAGCTTCGCGCGCCAGAGATCGAAATACGGCAGCAACTCGACGCCGACAAGCTTCGGGAGTTTGCGGGAGAGCGCCATGATGCCGTCGAGATGCTCGCGCCGGGCGTTGTGCTGCGGAATCATCGGACAGCGCAACAGGATTTTCGCGCCGCTGTCATGGAGTTGTCGGAGTCGCTCAACGATGGTTTCGCGTTCGCGCCCGGTGAACTTGGCATGAAGGTTCGGGTCGGTCTCCTTGTAGTCAAACAGCCACAGGTCCACGACCATCTTCAATCGTTCAAACACCTCCCATGCGGCGTAGCCCGACGTCTCGATGCAACAGTGGATGCCGCGGTTCTTTGCCGCATGCAACAGGTCTTCGGCGAACTCCGGTTGCCACAACGGTTCGCCGCCCGACAGCGTCACGCCTCCGCCGGACTGCACGTAATAATCGTTGTCGCGCAGCACCACGTCGAGCACTTCCTCCACCGTGACATCCCGCCCGACCATTTCCAGCGCCTTCGGGTCGCAAACGCGGGCGCAGTCACCGCTGTTGGTGCAGCGGGCGCGGTTGACGACCGCTTTGCCGCCGGAATCTTTCGTGAGCGCGTTCTGTTTGCAGGCGTTGAAACACGCGCCGCAGGCGATGCACCGGTCGGGCAGGTAGGAAAGTTGCGGCTTCGGATCAATGCTCTCCGGGTTGCTGCACCAGAGACAGCGTAGCGGACAGCCTTTGAAGAAGACCGTCGTGCGAATCCCCGGTCCGTCGTGGATCGAGAATCGTTGGATGTCGAAGATGCGTCCGACGCTCATGGGTCAACATTACTTCTTGCGGAGTTCAGCAAGCGACACTTCCGCGCTGCCGCGCTCTTTGCTCAGTTGGGCAGCGGTCATGAACTCGAAAATTTCAAGGGTCTCGGCGACATCCACCGGCGCGCGCCCGGTGTGGAAGAACTCGGCCATCGCGCGCACCAAGCCATCGTAGCTGCTGCGCCCCTTCGTTTCGGCGGTGCCGTTGGCGCTCCAAACCCGAACCATCGGCAACGACTCGCCCTTGACCGCGCTGCGATAAATACCGACGCGACCGTCGTTCCATTTGCCCGTGGTCACGTCCGCGGCGCCGTCCATCGTGCGCGAGACGCTGACACAGCCGGTGCCCATCACTGCGTAGATGGCCTCGACGCCGTGAATGCCGTAGAAGAACAGGTCGGGATGGCCCGGAAGTTTGTTCAACGGCGAAGTGCCCTGGACTTTCGACGGCTTGAGCGCGCGCAGTTTCGGCAGATCGGGATGAAACCGCGACGACGAGCAACTGAAAAACGGCGTGCCGGTTTGCTTGGCCAGTTCCACGATCCGGCGCGCGTCCTCCAGACTGGCGGCTAGCGGCTTGTCAATAAACAGTCGTTTGCCGGCCTTGAGGACGGGCGTGGCCTGCGCCAGATGCGGTCGTCCGTCCACGCTTTCCAGTAATACCACATCCACGCGCTCCAGCAACGCCTCGATGCTGGGCACAATCTCGACGCCGTATTTGTCTTGCAGCGTGGCAGCGAACTTCTCGACGCGGTCGGCGCTGGCGGGCACGTCGGGACTGCCGCCCTTGAACGCCGCGACCACTTTGATTCGCCACTCCGGGTGCGACCGAAACAGGCCGGTGAACGCCGGCACGTGCGAGGTGTCGGTGCCGATGATGCCCGCGCGAAGATCGCGTTTCGCCCAATCGGGCGCCGGCTCCGCCGCGAACACGGCTGTCGCGGCCAACAGTAGTATCCACAATCTCACAAGTCGTCCTTTCGTTCTCAGAGCGGCCAGCCGGGCCGATACGTCTCCTTGATGAAACGGTCCGCCGACGGACAATCCGTCGCCTTCAGTTTCGCGGGGTCCCATCGCAGCGGCTGCCCGGTGCGATACGCGACGTTGCCCAGCAACACCATCTCCGTCAGCGCCGCGCCGTAGGCGAAGTTGCAGGTCGTCGGGCTGCCGGTTTTACAGGCGTTGACCCACTCGCGGTGATGACCGACGGAAGGGGGAATCGTCGGTGTCGGCTGGAAATCGCGGAACTTCGATTCGGGCAGCAGTTTCCAGTTGGACAGATCGGCGGCCAGCATCCCTTTCTCGCCGATGAACAACACGGTCGGTTTCCATTTCGCCGGTTTCCATTCGGGCAGATTCTTTTCGTCGAGCGCCGGTGGCGGCGTGGCGGTGTGGTAAAAGTGCAGCGTCACCGGCGGCCTGTCGCCGCGCGCACCGAATTCATAGCGGACGGTCATGCTTTTGGGCGAAGTTTCCGGGTGCACGGGCGGTCCGTGCGCTTCGATGGTCAGCGGGTGGTTCAGGTTCAACGCCCAGAACGGAATGTCGAGCGTGTGAACGCCGTTGTTGCCTGTTTCACCGGTGCCGAAGTCCCACCAGAACCGCCATTTGTAGGGCACATAATCGGGATGATACGGTCGGTACGGCGCTGGACCGAGCCAGAGGTCCCATTGCAAGTGCGCCGGCACCGGCGGCGTGTCCGTCGGACGCTCGCCGCCGCCGCGACTGCCGCCGATCATTGCATGCGCTTCGCGGACCGGGCCGATGACGCCCGAGCGGATGATCTCCACGATCCGGCGATGCGATTCTTTGGCGTGATGATGCGTGCCCAACTGCGTCGCCAGCTTCTTCTCCGCCGCCACCTGCGCCATCACGCGGCACTCATACACATTGTGGGCAAGCGGTTTCTCGCAGAAACAGTGTTTGCCCATTCGCATCGCCATCACGCTGGCAGTGGCGTGCGTGTGATCGGGCGTGCTGACCACCACGGCGTCAATGTCCCGGTCCATCTCCTCTAGCATCCGGCGAAAATCGTAATACTTCTTCGCCTTCGGGAATTTGGCGTAGGCAGTGCCCGCGCGCTCGTCGTCCACGTCGCAGAGCGCGACCACATTGTCGCCAAAGCCGGCGATGATGGAAAGGTTGGCCGCGCCGCGTCCGCCGACGCCGATGAACGCGATGTTCAGCTTCTCGTTGGCCGACTTCACCGGCGCGCCGAGGGTGCTACGGGCCGCCCACATTCCCGCGACTGTTGCGGCCGATCGGCGCAACATTTCACGACGACTGACAATATTCATGGCTACATGTGCTCCGTGCGGGCGATGATGTCTTCCTGCATGTCGGGGGTGAGGTTGACGAAGAACTCACTGAACCCGGCGACGCGAACTACTAGGTCGCGGTATTGCTCCGGGTTTTTCTGCGCCGCGCGCAACGTGGCGCTGTCCACGACGTTGATCTGCAACTCCTGTCCGCCGTTTTGGAAATAGACGTTGAGCATCGCGCGCAGTTTGTCGCGTTGAGCGGGGTCGGTGATCATGCCGGCATGGAATCGAATGTTCACCTGATAGCCGCACTGCCAGCTCTTCGCAGGATGGAGCTTGCAGATGGAATTCAGAACCGCCGTCGGCCCGGTGCGCTCGCAACCGACCGACGCCGCCACGGAACTGGCCAGCGGCGTGCCGGCCAGCCGTCCATCGGGCGTGGCTGGCGTCACACGGCCTTGTTTGACGGCGCCGCTGCGGACCACGTGGCTGTTGCCGAACGGAGTGCCATCGCGCGGGTCGCGGCAAACGGCTTTCATCGGTTCATCGCGCAACCGCTCCACCAGCGTGATGATGTCCTCGATGCGCGGATCGTCGTTGCCGTGTTTCGGGGCGGCTTTCAATTTCGCTCGTAACCGCTCGTGACCCTGAAAGTTCGCCGCGCACGCCCGCGCGATCTCCTCCAAGGTGGCCTGTTTCTTTTCATAGACCACCTCGCGCACGGCGGCCAAACAGTCCACGGCGTTGGCGAACCCGATGCCGCCGCAGGAGAGGATGTTGTATTTGGTGCCCTGCGCCATGTCGCGGGCGCGCTCGATGCAGCCGTGGAAGAAACAGGAGGTCAACGGCGTCACGCCCCACTGCATCTGGGCCTTGAGGACTTTCATTTCGTTGGCGTAGGATTGCTCGACTTGACGCCACATGTAGGCGCCGACGGCGGCGGCGAACTGGTCGAACGTCTTTAGTTCGCTGACCGGGGGCGCGACCTTGTGCCACTTCCATTGGTTTTTGTAGCCTTTGCCGCTGGTGAGCACGGCCTCGATGGCTTGCAGGTAGTTCACGTTCGCGCCGGGGTTGTAGTAGCACTGACCGGGGATGGCCAGTTCGTTGCAACCGACGGGCACGTAGTTGAAAGCGTCTTCGCGGCTCACGCCGAGTGCCATCAACCCTTCGGGCACCACCTTGTCGTTCCAGAACATCGGGAAACAGGTTGTCCGTGTCAGTCGGCTCAGGCAAAAATCGAAAAATCTCTGGTCCATCTTCGGGTGCCAGCGCACCCACACCAGCGGCTCCGGCAACGCCATGTTCGTGGCGGCTTCGAGCATGAGCCAGCTCAACTGGTTCGTCTGGTCGCGCCCGTCGGGCGTCGAGCCGCCAACCACAAAGCCCTGCGTCAGATGATGCTCCGGTCCCCAGAAGGTATTGTCGAACATTTTGAGCACGAAGTTTTCCATCAACCGGATGACTTCATCGTCGTCGAGCCGGTCGGCCTTGTAGAAGGGCAGCAACAACTGATCGAGCCGGTCCGGCGTGCACGAGTAACCGTGTCCCTCGATGTGGATGGCCTGATGCGCCAGCCAGATCAGTTGCAGCGCCTCCCGAAATGTCTCCGGCGGTTCCGTCGCAATCTTCGCGCAGATGCGCGCCATCTCGGCGTCCTTGACGAACTGGCTGTAGCGTTGCGCCCACGCCGACAGACCTGCCAGCGTGTGTTCCGCCGCCGTCAGAAACGCGAGCTTGTCGGCGTTGGTCTCACCTTGACGTCGGGCGGCGACTTTTTTCCGCAAACCGCCGATCCCGATGCGCAGCAACTCGGTGTAGCTCGGACAAAGATGCCCCTGATTCGAAATGAATTTGTAGCCCGGATTCTGTTTCAACTCATCGTGACTCTTGACGGGTTTCATCCCGATAATCTTGGTCCGAAACAATCCCCACATGTTCCGGTTGGCCCAATACTCGCGGATATCTTCCGGCACCTTGCCGTGAAGGTAACCGGCCCGGTCGGGGCGTTCGCTGGTGTAAATATTGTTCTCCGCAATGCCCAGCTCGACCATCAACGGCATTGCGCCCGGTTTCTCGCTGACCGAACCGGCAATGCGGTCGTGCGGACGCACGTAGAGCGGCACCGTCTCGAAGTATTCGCGCAACGCCAGCGCCTTGCGGACAATCCACGGCTCCGCCTCGTGTTGCTGGAAAACTTTCGTAAAGACTCTTGCCCGATGCAGCGCCACGTCCAACGGCGAATCCATCATTGCCTTCCGCAACGCCAGCATGTCGGCATGCGGTGTTTGCGCCGCTGCGTTAGCCACGCGAACCCTGCCAAACATCATCAAGCCGCCCGCCATCATGCCGGTGGCAGCGAGGAACTCACGTCGTGACATGTTTGGGCTATTCATTTTGGCTGCTTTTCATTTTACCATCATTTGGCGCCGTTGCACCTGTTCTTCTGCGGGTCTGCTCGGCCAACTTCAACAACCGCTCCACAACTTCGGGATGCTGCGCTGCGACATCGGTGCTCTCGGCGAGGTCGCGGCTGAGGTCGTAGAGCCTGGGTGGTGAGCCGAGATGTAGTTTCCAGCGGCCTTCGCGCAGGGACTCAAGACGGCGCTCCTTGTATCCGTAAAGCGAATAGAGCGTGGTGCGCGGCGATGTCGCGCCCTTTTGACCGAGCAGCACCGGAGAAATGTCGAATCCATCGAGGTTTTTGGGCGGTTTCGTCCTCGCGAGTCTGGCGAAGGTGGGTAGTAGCTCCAACGTGGTGACGAACTCATCGCAGACCCGCCCCGCTGGCACGTGGCCGGGCCACCACGCGATGCACGGCACGCGCAGACCGCCCTCATAGACGGAGTGTTTTGTGCCGCGCAACGGGCCGGCGCTGCCGGGGGTGTTGCGTTCGGGGCCGTTGTCGCTGGTGAAGATGACCAGCGTTTTCTCCGCCAGGCCGAGCGCGCGCAGCTTGTCGAGGATTTGCCCCGTGCTGTCGTCGAGTTCCTCCACGGCGTCGCCGTAAAGCCCGCGTTGCGATCTGCCTTTGAACTTCGGCGACGCATCGAACGGAATGTGCGGCATTGCGTGGCCGATGTAGAGGAAGAACGGCTTCTCTCGATTGGCCTCGATGAACTTCAACGCCTCCGCCGTGTAGAGTCCGGTCATTTCCGCCGGCACAGCAGGGCGTTTCTCCACGACATCGCCGCGCAAGACCGGCATGCCGCCCTCTTTTTCAAAACAAACGGTCTCCCAGTGGTCGAGATTGTGGAGCACACCGTAGTAACTGTCGAACCCTTGATCCATCGGTCTCATGCCTTTGACGAAACCGAGATGCCATTTTCCGATGCAGCCGGTCGCGTAGCCCGCCGTCTTCAACACCTCCGCCAGCGTCACTTCGGCGCCCGCGAGGCCGTTCGTGGCGTCCGGTCGCAACACGCCTGTCGCCAGTCCGACGCGCCCCGGATATTTTCCCGTCATCAGCGCTGCCCGCGATGGCGTGCAGAGCGCGGAGGTCACGGAAAAGTCGGTAAACCGCGTTCCTTCCGCCGCCATGCGGTCGAGGTGCGGCGTGCGGATGTCCTTCGCTCCGTAGCAACCGAGATCGCCATAGCCGAGATCGTCGCAATTGATGAGGATGATGTTGGGCTTCAATGGTCCTGTGGCACGCAGAGTTCCGAGCATTGGAAGCAAACCGAGTGTCAGGGCAAGGAAGGGTTTCATGGTTTGCGATCTCCGGGATTGGCGCCCGTTGGGATACGATGAGTGCTCAAGGTTTCGTTTCATTCGATCGGATAAATCCCGGCCCAGTCGGGCGCGAGCAACCACGGGCCGGACATGACCTCTTTCGGCACCTCTTCGCTCATCGGAAACTCGGCGATGGGGAAGACGGTTTCGTCGTAGGCCATCGCCAGGTGGGCATGCGGCGCCCACGCCCAGTGCAGATTGATCACCAGCGGCGGCCGGTCGCGGTAAGTTTAAAATCGGATTCAGTTTCTTCGGCAACGACGAAATCTTCACCAACTCCCACGACTTGATCCGGACATCCTCTGCCGCCTCCAGCATCGGCCCAAGCCAGCCGCCGGCGCAGGCGGCGAAGCAGGTTTGCAGAAACGTCTTTCGGCTAAGTCGGGACTGGGTTTTCATGGCGCTCGCAAGATGGTCATGGCTCCTGCTTCAAGCCGCCGAATGGATGGTTGGCGAGGACCTGCCAGATGATGTCGTTCACAGCCTTCGCGTTTTCCGTCGTGATCGGCAGCAACTCGCCGCCGTCGTGGTGCGGGTCCTCGCCGTATTTGGCGCGATCATTGTAGAGCTTCCAGTCGAGTTTGCCGGGATGCTCCTGAAACAGGCAGGCATAAAACATCGCCGCCGCCGTGTAACGCGGCAGACCGAAACGGATGTGCTGCACGTCCGTGTAAAAATCCCGGATATCGCGGCAGCCGGGCACCTGACCGGCACGCATCCGCTTGTCGAGTTCGAGGAATAAGTCACCGGAGGGAATCATGCGGAGCCGGCCCGCGCGCCACAGTTCCGGGAATCGCTCCTGCAATCCGCGAAACACCTGATAGCTGAAGTCTTGAGTCCGGTTGACGTGACCTTCCCATGGCTTTTCGGTGTTCGGTTCATACTTGCGCATCCACTTCTCCTCGTAGTTGAAGTTCTCCCGATCGGGAAACTCGGCATTGCGGAGCTTCTCCTTGCCCTTGGCCCAGTCGGGCAGTTTCTCCGGCGGCGGAACCTGGCCGGCCTCCATTGGCGGCCAGACTTGGTAGATGAACACGCGCCCCGACGGATTGAGTTTCAGGTATAGCCGCATCAGGTCGGTCGCTGCGCCGAGATCGCCCACGTCCTTTTTCGCGCTCAACTTCTTGCCCCACATCGTGTCGGTTTCGTGAGTCAGGTATAGGCCAAACAACTGCAACACCACGGCGTCCCATTTTTGTCCGTAGAACTGCTTGGCATTCCATGTCGCCGACTGGATCAGGTGCTCGTCCAGCGTCAGGTCGCCTTTCGAGCCGGCGCCGAAGATGTCCTTGCCGGCGGCCAGCTCCTCGCGGTGTTGCCAGAGTTGCCAGCCCGCGCCGAGCCAGGCCCAGTTCTGCCACTGTTTGCCTGCGCTCTTGCCGAGGTCTTTGTGCCAGTTGGGATTCGTTGCGCCCGTCAGGCTGTTGCCGAAATAGAACGCGCGCACCGAGTCGGCAGCCTGCGCGCGGCTGAGAACAAGAACGGCTGAAACGAACGTGATCAGTGTTTTCATGCTGGTTCACTCCGATACGAAGAATGGAAGGTTGCCGTAGGCGATGTGCCCTTGGCCATCGGTAATGGTCACGAACAACCGGTAAGCGCCGGGCTTGTCGGGCGCATTGAACTCGACAGTCGCGGCGGCGGGATTGGGAATCAACCCCGGTATCGGCTGCGCTCGTTTCTCCAAACTGCCCGCATAGGAGCCGGGCGGAATCACCACTTCAGGACGAATGTCCCAGGCGAACGTGAGCGGGTCGGAATCCGGGTCCGCTGCAGTCACGGTGGCGCGGTAACGTTTCGCAGCTTGCAGCGTCGTCGAACACGGCTCGGCGAAGCCCTCGATGGCTAGGCGCTGAATCGCCGGGGCGCGGTTGGTCGGCCACGCGCCGGTCCAGAGGCGCTGCATCACGTCAATGGACTCGGTGCGCAGGCCGCTGCAGAACAGCCCATACCACGTGTGCGTCGTCTCCTGTTTCTCGCTCCAGTAGAAAACGAACGAGCCGAGGCAATGCGACCGGTCGGCAAGGATGACGTTGCGATAACGGTCCTCGATGACCTTTGCTTTTTCGCTGCTGGTCTGCTCGATGGGCGCGCGCCATTTCGTCTTGGGCACTTCCCAGTGGCCGGTCGGTCCCCATTCGGTGACGACGTAGGGTTTCGGCCAATGTTTGCGGGTCAACTCGCACGCTCGACGGATGTCGCCGTAGGCGTTGATGCCCAGCAGGTCCATGTCCTTGCAGCCGTCGGCGATTTCCTGAATTTTTTTCTCGAAGCGACCGGTGCCCACAACGGTCATCACCGGATGGCGCGGGTCGAGTTGCTTGATGGCGACGGCGAGATCGTTCAGCCGCGCCCAAATCCGCGGGTTGTAGGGTTTGTTTCCCGGGATATGGTCCAACTCGTTGCCCACCGACCAGAACATGAGCGCGGGGTGATCCTTCAACTCGCGCACAATCGCCAGCACCTTCTCCTTCTGCTCGGCGACCTGCTGGGCGTCGTCCCAGTCGAGCTGGTTGCGTTCGCCACGCACGGGCAGGTTCGCCATGACGGCGAGACCTGACGCCTGCGCCGCGTCGAGCGCCTTCTGGCTGGCGTTGCAGCGGACCGCGTTGCCGCCGCACGCCTTCAACACATCAAACCGGTTCGGCGCGACCGCGCCCTGGATGTAGAACGGCTGGCCATCACGAAGCAAGCGCCAGCACTCGGCGGTTGATGTGATTTCCCAGCGGGGCGCGCCCTGCGCCGCCGCGGCCGCCAGCGCAAAACCGATTGCCAGCATCTGGGTGATCTTCTTCATTTTGCCAGAGCCTGTGGTGTGGGCAATGATTCATATATGCCGAGCTCATACACGGTGTAGCCGCCCCAATCGGTGCCCGGCTCGGTGCAGAGCAGGCGGACATGGCGGGCTTTCACCGGCTGGAAGGCGATGGCGTCGGAGTCGCCGTGGAAACTGCGCTTCTTCTCCCGCCGAAACACATCACTCCACGTCTGGCCATCCTTGGAAACCTGGACTTGGTAGGCGCGAGCATAGGCTTTCCCCCACAAGATGATGACGCCGCCAACCGTCTTTTCTGCACCGAGGTCCACCGCCAGCCACTGGCTGGCAGGAACATCGGCGCCGGGCACGGTGGGTTTTCCTTTGCTCTTGGCGGACTTGGCCTTCTTTTCACCGCCGGAACGTTTGCCGTTCCACCCGCTGAAAAGATCGCCATCCACGGCGCTGGCGGCTTTGGCTTCGTCGGAGGAAGCCGTAGCCGTGGCGTTGCGAGCCAAGTTCGGCATGCCGGCGGCCACCCGGGCAAAGTTGGAAAAGGCCTTCTTCCCTTCACTGTCCGTGGCGATGGCCAAGATGTTGTGACAACCCGCGGGCACGTTCGGCCAGATGAGGCTGAAATGGCTGTCGGGGCCAAGTTTCGCTTCGCCGATGCGAACGGCGCTGGCGAGCTCTTTGTCCATGCCATCCTCGTCGCGCGAGAACCAGTTCTTCCAGGAGCCGAGCAGGGCAAAGAACTCGACGCTCTTGAGATTGCCGTTGCGGTCTTGGGCGAACGCCCGCAGTTCGACGCTGCCGGTGGCCAGCGCGGCACCATCGGCAGGCGCGAGCAGGCGCACGTCGGGCGCGATGTTGTGCGCGCCGAGCAGCGGCAACTCGTCGGCGGTGAGGTAGTGCTCGTGCGTGAAACTCCGCCGCATCCAATCGGCTGGATTGGCGCCGAACGCAAACCACGGCAGACAGTACAGCCACGGCGGCCCGGATCTCTTCAGTTGGTCCGGATTAACGAGTGCGGCGGTTTCGCAGAGGGCGAGGATTTTGCCGGGCGCGACGGCTTTCATGATCTCGAATGCCTTGGGATACGTGTCCTCCATTGGAGCGCCGTAGCCTTCGGCTTGGTTCGGGTAGATGTCGATACCGGCAATGTCCACGAATGCCGGGCCGGGATAGTAGCGTTTGCGGAAGGCGATCTCGTCCTCCAACTTCGGCTCACGCTTTTCCTTCTTGAGCCCTTGCTTGTAGCCGCCGCAGTGGACGCCGGGGTTGAAGACCCAGATGAGATTGTGCAGCTTCCGTTGCTTTGTGAAGTAGTCGAACATCATCCGCCAGAGCGCGGCGGTGTTTTCGGGCTGCTCCTTGTCGGTCCACCAGAACCAGCCGCCGTCGATCTCGTGCAACGGACGCCACAACACCGGCACGCGCGCTTCGGCGAGTTGCTCCAGGTAGTCGGCCGTCCGGCGCAGATCGTCCATCGCCGCCTGATGCTCGGGCGTGCCAGGCGTGACGGTCTTGGCGATATCCACCGGACCGGTGCCTTTGGGCGGAGCGACCCATGCGGAACCGTTCGGATCGCCGGGCTTGCTCCAGTGCCACTGCATCGCCGGAATGCCGCCCTTGTCCTCCCACCAGCGCCGGGTGGAGTCAATCGAACGCTGCAGGATGCCGCGGTAGCTGTTGCCCCAGACCGGCTTGTTCCAACCGCTTGCGTCATTGCTGTAGATGGCCGGCGCTCGACCGCAGACTTCATAGACCGGCCGCCAACCGCCGTAGCTGGCCATGCCGGAAAGCGTCTTCTTGCCATAAACCGACGCGAGATAGTCGAGCACCCGGCGGGCTTCGGGGATTAACTCGCGGTCAGCCGGTTCGATGGCCGCAACGTTGCTGGCCGCCAGCAGGATCGCGGCGGTTGAGGTTAACAGTCGGGTTTTCATGGGCATCCATCTCCGGTTACTTCCAAAATTTCTGCCGATACTCCGCAGCCAGCTTCTTCAACGTCGCCAGCGTCGCGGCGTGTTCCGGTCTGCTGGCGAGATTGGTCCACTCGCGTGGGTCGGCTTGAATATCGTAAAGCTCGGCGGCCTTCTTCGCATCGGTGGATTCGATGTAGCGGAACCGCTCGGTGCTCACGGCGAGATGGACGGGTTGGTTGTTGCGAGCGTTGATGCTGAACGCGGCGTGGTCCCACGACGCGGCGGGGTCGTCGAGCAATGGACGCAGGCTCCGGCCTTCCAGGTCGCTGCGCGCAGGCAGGCCGCAGAGATCCACCAATGTCGGATAGAGGTCCACGTATTCCACCAGGCGCTTGCAACCCGCCGCCTTCGCCTTGCCGGGCGCGGCGATGAGCAGCGGCACGCCGCAGCTTTCTTCGTAGGGCGTGCCCTTGCCCCAGTAACCGCCGCGTGTGCCGAGGTGATAGCCGTTGTCGCCCAGCATCACGACGACGGTATTGTCCCAGAGTTTGAGCCGGTCCAGCGTGTCGAGCACGCGGCCGAGTTGCCGGTCCATGAAACTGATGCAGGCGAAGTAAGCGCGCAGCGCGGCGCGCCGAGAGTCGTCCGAGGCGGGAGGAACCTTTTGATTCCGACCGCCACCGGGACGCGGCACATCGCCACGGAGCGGCAGCGGCAGCTTCTCCGGCGCGTAGAGGTCGAAGTAATGCGCCGGCGCGATCCACGGGAGATGCGGCCGGCGGAAACCGCACGCGACGAAGAACGGCTTGCCGCCCTCAGCGCCCTGTTCAATCAACTGCGACACACGCCGCGCCGTGTTCGGGTCAATCAACTTGTCTTCGACGGCCTTGAGTTTATACCAGTGTCCGCCCTCGCCCGTGTCGCCGTCGAGCTTGTCTTCCTGCGCGATACTGTCGGCGAGGCCAAGCTTCTCCGGCTCCTGCGGTTGGTAGATGACCTTGCCGTCCGGCGTGCCTTCCTCGGTCACATCCCAACACTCCGGCACGTCGCGGCCAATGTGGAAAACCTTGCCGACGCGCGCGGTGAAGTAACCTTGTTGCTTGAAATACTCCGGCAGGAACACCGCGTCCTTCAGCGACGGCGTGCGCGACGGGCCATCGTTACCGAACACCCGCGTCTGTTCCGGCCGCCGTCCGCTCAGGAACGACACGCGCGACGGGCTGCACACCGGATACTGGCAGTAAGCGCGGTCGAACCGCACCGCTTGCGCCGCGAGCCGGTCCACGTTCGGTGTTTTGACGATGGGATGGCCGTAGCACGGCAGGCTGCGGTTGAGGTCATCGGCGATGATGAAGAGCACGTTGCGCGCGCCTTGTGGCTTGTCGGCGGCGCACAGCACGGCCAGCGGCGCCAGCAGCAGAACTGACAGAAGACAACAGGAGGATTTCCAACACGAACGCATTGTCATGGTGAAATGTGGCATAGCCACGTTGTTTGTAGCGTTTTCGCTGGAATCTGTCAACTATAGCTTGACGCGAAAACTCAAGCTGTGCTAACAATTGTGCGTGGCTATGCCACTACGACCATGACCCGCAGAAGGCATCCAGTGTACTGCCAGCTCAACGAGAAGCTGCGTGAGCTGATTCGCAGCGGTGAGTTCAAGGCCGGCGACAAGTTTCTTGCCGAGCGAGAAATCGCCGACCGCTTCGGGGTCAGTCGCGTCACGGCCAACAAGGCACTGACGAACCTCGTCACCGAGGGTGTGCTGGAGTTCAGGAAGGGGCTGGGCACCTTCGTGCGCGGCGGCCTGCTCGACTACGATCTCGCGGCGCTGGTGAGCTTCACCGACAAAGCCAAGTCCGCCGGCAAGGAGCCATCCACGCGGGTGTTGCGCTTCTGCACCATGCCGGCTGCGCAGGCGGGCGCAGATGTGCTCGGCGCGTTGCGCGTCCAGCCGCACGACCAGCTTTTCTACGTCGAACGGCTTCGGCTGGCCGACCGTGTGCCGGTGATTATCGAACGACGGCACATCGTGGCGCGATTTTGTGCCGGACTGGACAAGAACGCCGTCAAAGGCTCGCTCTATGCCGCATGGACACAACGATTGAAGCTGGAACTGGCCGGGGCCGATCAGGTGATTCGGGCGGTGGTGATCCGTGGGCAGGATGCGCGGTTGTTGCAGGTGGCCAACGATGCGGCAGGACTGTTGGTCACCGCCACGGGGTACCTGAGCGGAGGCGTTCCGCTGTGGCACGAACAGACGTTGTATCGCGGCGACGCCTATGAGTTTCACAACCGGCTCGGCCCGATTCAGGCCGCCCGCCCCGCGGCCGGCGTGCTTTTGGATTTGACCTCGATAAAAAAAGTGAAACAATCCAGCCGAGAATGATTCTCCTCGAGACAGTTTTGATTCTCGTACTGTTTGTGGCTGCCAACGCGGTGGCGCAAGTGAGCGATCACAATATCAAATCACTGCGGCTAGCCATCAACGACCTTATCACGACGCACGGCGCAAAGTATCCGCGCGGACGCGAGTATCTGGCGCGGCTCGATGCGCTGGAGCCGGCATTGCGCGCCGGCGACCCGGACGCGACAAAACAATTCGAGTCGCTGCGGCGCGAGGCGTTGCTGGCCAACCCGGCGTTGAGTTTCGAGAAATTGTTGGTCGTTCGCCGCAAACATGTGAAGCCACCGGAGAAAACGTGGAAACAAGGCAACTGGGCTTGGTTGACGCATCAGGCGGGGAAAGAACTCGGTTTGCCGTCGAATCACGAGTGTTACCAGTCCACACCGAAGCTCGGATGGGACAATGAGATTGCGACGCTCTCGATCAAGCGTCTCGAAGATGCGCCGACGAGCGTGTTCCGTCCGTCCGACGGCGGTTGGGTCGGCGAGATCAAGCTGCACTGGGACGGGAAGCGGTTGTTGTTCACGCGCTCCGACGCGGAGAGCTGGAAAATCTGGGAAATCAACGCCGATGGAACGGGTTTGCGGCAGGTGTCGCGGATGCCGGCGGACGTGGATTGCATGGACCCGTGTTATCTGCCGGACGGACGGATCGTTTTCGGGAGCACCGCGCCGATTCAGTCCGTGCCCTGCTGGCACGGGCAACGGCGCGTGACGAATCTTTACATCATGAACGCCGATGGAACGGGCGTGCGCCAGCTTTGTTTCGATCAGGACCACGACCTGCACCCGCACATCCTGCCGACCGGCCAGGTGCTTTACAATCGCTGGGAATACACCGCGCAAGCCCACATGTATCAGCGCACGTTGATGGTGATGAACCCCGACGGCACCGGCCAGCGCGGCATCTACGGCAGCAACTCGTATTATCCGAACGCGCTGTATTTCGCCAAACCGCTGCCGGGCGATTCCGCGCGGTTTGTGGTGATTCTTTCCGGTTACCATGGGCCGCACCGAATGGGGCAATTGATCGTGCTCGACACCACGCGCGGATTCTACGAGGGCGAGGGCATTGTCTGTCGCGTCTCCGGCCGCGGCGAACCGGCCCGTCGTGAAGTGCGCGACAACCTGCTGGGCAACGATTGGCCGAAGTTCCTGACTCCGTGGCCGGTGACAGACAAACACTTTCTCGTCGCCTGCTGGCCGTCGGCGAAATCGAACTGGGGCATCTATCTCGCGGACGTGTTCGACAATCTCGTGCTGTTGCGCGAGGAGCCGGGCTACGCGCTGCTGGAGCCGGTGCCGCTCGCGCCGCAGCCGGTGCCGCCGGTCATTCCCGACCGGATCGAACCGGGTCGCAAAGACGCCCTAGTGTATATCCATGACCTTTATTCGGGGCGCGGCCTCGAAGGCGTGCCGCGCGGCACGGTGAAACGGCTCCGTGTCATTGCCTATGACTACGGCTATCCCGGCCTGGCCGGGCCGGACAAGATCGGTTTCCATGGCCCGTGGGAAGTGACGCGGATTCTCGGCACCGTGCCCGTCGAGGCGGACGGCTCGGCGTTCTTCCGCGTGCCAGCGAACACGCCACTCGCGCTGCAAACCCTCGACGCCGACGGCCAAGCCGTCCAACTGATGCGCAACTGGTTCACCGCAATGCCCGGCGAAAAAGTGTCGTGTGTCGGTTGCCACGAAACGCCCGGCGACACCACCAAGCCGCGCCCCGCGCTCGCCGCCAAGATTGCGCCGCGCGACCTGACGCCGTGGCGCGGCCCGGCGCGCGGGTTCTCGTTCGCCCGCGAAGTGCAGCCGGTGCTGGATGCGTATTGCGTGCGTTGTCATGACGGCAGCGGCGGCAAACCCGATTTGCGCCCGCTGGAACAACGCCCCGATTATAAAGGGTCGTTTGTCAGCAAAATGTCCCAGCAACGGATGCATCCAGCGATGAAAACCGCCACGGGCGGGCGCGTGAAATACACGCCTGCCTACGAGGCGTTGCGGGCGTATGTGCGCGTCCCGGCAGTCGAGGACGATGTCAGCATGCTCGTGCCCGGCGAGTTCCACGTCAGCACCAGCCCGCTGATCCAAATGCTGCGCAATGGTCATCACGGTGTCCAACTGGACGCCGAAGCCTGGGATCGCCTCGTGACCTGGATTGACCTCAACGCCCCTTGCCACGGCACCTGGAGCGAAGTGTTCCCAATCCCCGATGGGATGCACCAACGCCGCCTCGAACTCCGCAAACTCTACGCCGGCTTGACGGACGACCCCGAAGCCGATGCCGCGCTTCCGCCCGCCGTGCTGAAAACCGCAATGCTCCCAAAGGCGTCCGAGACGGACGCCACTACACAATGTAGCAGCCGCCGTCCCGGCGGCTCCTTGTCCAACATCGTTCACACCCGAACGCTCGACCTCGGTGGCGGCGTCACCATGCAGATCGTCTGGATTCCGGCGGGCGACGGAGTTGAGCGCGGTTACTGGATGGGCGCGTGCGAAGTGAGCAACGAACAGTTCCGCCGATTCGATCCGTCCCACGACTCGCGCTATTACGCGAAACGGCACGCCCGCAGCGACGACGAAGGCCTGACGCTGAACGAGCCGCGCCAGCCGGCGGTGCGCGTGTCGTGGATGCGGGCGATGGATTTCTGCCGGTGGCTCTCGGCGCGCACGGGATTGAAAGTGACATTGCCCACCGAGACGCAATGGGAATACGCCTGCCGCGCCGGCACCACCACGCCGTTTCACTTCGGCACGCTCGACACGGATTTCTCAGCGTGGGCGAACATGGGCGACGCGTCGTTTGCCGGGAAAACGCCGGTGGCGGGGATTTTTCAGGTCACCGGCGGCATTGAACATCTCGTGGTCGAAGGCTCGGCGCTGGCCGATGCGCGGTTCGACGACCGCGCCATCGTGACTGCGCCGATCGGCAGCTACCAACCCAACGCATGGGGTTTGCACGACATGCACGGCAACGCCGCCGAGTGGACGCTCACCGACGACGGCCCGAACAAGGTCGTGCGGGGCGGCTCGTTCTTCGACGCGCCGAAACGTTGCACCAGCACGTGGCGCATTTCCTATCCGCCGTGGCAACGCGTGTTCAACGTCGGCTTCCGTGTCGCCTGTGAATCCCCCGATCAAATCGCAACCACCAAACAGGATTCTCGACCATGAGTGCACCATGGCGCGCAGGAATTATAGGCACCGGGTTTATTGGCCCGGTGCATCTGGAGGCGTTGCGGCGGCTCGGCGTAACGGTCACGGCGCTCTGCGACCTGCCCGACCGCGTCCGGGCGGCGGCCGAGAAGTTCGGCATTCCGGAGGCCTTCGGCGATTACCGGGAGTTGCTGCGCTCGCCGAATGTGGATGTCGTTCACATCACCGCGCCGAACCGGTTTCACTGCGAAATGTCGCTGGCGGCGTTGCGCGCCGGTAAACACGTGGTGTGCGAGAAACCGCTGGCGATGAACACGCGCGAGACGGCGCAGATCGTGAGGCTTGCGCGCGCCAGCGGCAAGGTGTTTGCCGTGAACTACAACGTCCGTTTTTATCCGGCAGTGCTCACGCTGCGTCGGATGGTGGCGCGCGGCGAACTGGGCGACATCATCCACGTCAACGGCTCCTACATGCAGGATTGGCTGTTCAAGCCGACCGATTACAACTGGCGGTTGCTCCCGCAGGAAGGGGGCAAGCTGCGCGCCGTCGCCGACATCGGCACGCACTGGATGGACACGGTTTGTTTCATTCTCGGCGCCGAAATCCGCGCGGTGTTTGCCGATCTCGCCACCTGGCACAAGACACGGAAACGTCCGCTCGGTGAAGTGCAGACGTTTTCCCGGGCCGACACCACGATGAAATACGCCACCTACCCGGTTAAGACCGAGGATTTTGCGAGCGTGCTGTTGCAGTTCGCCAACGGCGCGCGCGGTAATCTCGCCGTCTCGCAAGTCGCTGCTGGTCGGAAAAATTGCATTCGCATCGAGATTTACGGGAGCAAGAAATCGGCCTGGTGGTGCTCGGAACAGCCGGAGATGCTCCATTTCGGCAACCGCGACGCGGCCAATGAAACGGTCGTGCGAGCCACGCCCGCCTTTGGGGACGGCGCGGCGGGTTTCATGGATTACCCGCCGGGCCATGTGGAAGGGTTCCCGGACACGTTCAAGATGTTGTTCCGCAACATCTACGCCGCCATCGGGGGGCAGAAGGGCGAACGACTGTTCGCCACAGCCGACGACGGTCACAAGGAGGTCGCCGTCTGCGAAGCGATCCTGAAAAGCCACGCCGGGCGAAGGTGGGTGAAGGTGTAAACCACATTGACGGATTGAGTTTCTTCAAGTGAAACCTGAAATAACTCATTTGTGAAGTACATCCTGCGACAGATGGAATCGTTGCTTCGGTGCTGCGCGAAAGATTTCGCGGCGGCGGTGTTGACCGGGCCGCGTCGGGCGGGCAAGACGTTTCTGCTGCGCCACCTGGTCCCCAGGGCCGACCACCAGTGGCTCGAAGACCCGAGCGTCATCGCGCGGTTCCGCCACGATCCCCGCGGTTTTCTGGACTCGCTGCGGTTGCCGGCCATTCGGGACGAAGTGCAGAACGTGCCGGAGGTGTTTGCCCATGTGCGTTCGCGTGTGGACCGCGAACCGCAACGAACAGGCCGTTGGTTCTTGACCGGTTCGCAAAAGGCATCACCGATGCGCGGGTCAGCGAATCCATGGCTGGCTGCGCGGCGATTGGTTTTTTGCTTCCGTTGTCGGCGCGGGAGACGCCGTTGAAAACCACCGCGTTGGCGCCCGGCGTGCAAGCCGTGGGCTGGCAGGATTTTGTCCGTAACCTGTAACCGTTAACCGAAAGGAGAAGATTATGAAACTGGGATTTGTCAGTGCCATATTGCCTGAGTTGTCGTTGGAGGAGGTGTTGAAGTTTGCGGCCGCCGAGCGGTTGGCGTGCGTCGAGATCATGTGCTGGCCGCTCGGCAAAGCCGAACGCAAATACGCCGGGGTCACCCACATTGACGTGAGCGGCTTCACGAAGGCGCAAGCCGACGATGTCCATGCGCTGTGCGCACGATACGGCGTCAGCATCAGCGGTCTCGGTTACTATCCCAACCCGCTCGATCCGAATGCGGAAGTGGCCAACGCGGCCGTTGCCCATCTCAAAAAAGTCATCCTGGCCGCCGAGAAACTGGGGTTGAAAACTGTCAACACCTTCGTCGGACGCGACTGGACCAAGACCGTGGACGAAAACTGGCCGCGTTTTCTGAAGACATGGAAACCGCTCATTGCGTTCGCCGAGGACCACGGCATCAAGATCGGCATTGAAAATTGTCCGATGTTGTTCACGCGCGACGAATGGCCGGGCGGCAAGAACCTGATGACGACGCCGGTGATCTGGCGGCGCGCTTTCAGCGATATTCCGAGCAAGAACTTCGGGCTGAACTATGATCCGTCCCACTTCATCCTGCAACACATGGATCCGCTCTCGCCGTTGCGCGAGTTCAAGGAGAAGCTCTTCCACCTGCACGCGAAAGATGTCCGCATCCGCTGCGAACGCATCAACGACGTCGGTATCTTCGCCTTCCCGCTGGAATGGCACCAGCCGCGCATCCCCGGCTACGGCGACATCAACTGGGCGAGGTTCATGGCGGCGTTGATGGACATCGGCTATGACGGCCCGGTGTGCATCGAGGTTGAGGACGACACCTTCGGCAAAACACTCGAAGGCCGCAAGGCGGCGGTGAAGGTCGCTCGGAATGTGTTGGAGCCGTATTTTGGATGAGTTCACAAAGAAGACGCAAAGACGGGAAGATGAGATAGAGCATGGCAATGATGACACAAACCAAGCGCGTGGCAGTTCCGGCGGAAGTGGAACGGTTGACGGAGATTGCTGTGGATGCCGCCTTTGTCATTCATAAGGAACTTGGACCCGGCCTGCTCGAATCGGCCTACGAAGCGTGTTTTGTCCGCGAACTACAATTGCGCGGAATCAAGTGCGAACATCAAGTCGAGGTTCCGCTTCGATACAAAGGCGTCTTGATTGAAGTGGGCTACCGCGCTGACGTGTTGGTGGAGGGGAAGTTGCTCATCGAATTGAAAGCCGTGGACCAACTTCTTCCCGTCCACAAAGCACAACTCATCACCTACTTGAAACTGCTGAACCTGCAGCTCGGCCTGCTCATCAACTTCAACGAAGTGTTGATCAAAGACGGCATCCGCCGAGTGCTGAACATCCACAAACAAATAAACAGTAAAGACGGGAAGACGGAAAGTTACTGAATCTTCTTCGCGCCTTCGCGTCTTCCCTGTTACATTCACTTTATGAAATACACCTACGAAGAACTTGCCAAGATGATTGACCACTCGCTGCTGCATCCGACGATGACGGACCGAGAGCTGGAGGACGGCTGCAAGCTCGCCGCCCGATACGGTGTGGCGTCGGTCTGCATCAAACCGTATGCCGTCAGGCGCGCTGCCGAACTGCTCCAAGGCACTGGTGTGAAAGTCGGCTGCGTCATCGGGTTCCCCCACGGCAATTCCTGCACCGAGGTAAAACGCTACGAGACGGAACTGGCCTGCCGTGACGGCGCCGAGGAGATTGACATGGTCATCAACATCGGCAAGGCGCTCAGCGGCGATTGGGATTACGTTGAGCGCGACATCCGCGCCGTCTGCGACGAAGCGCACCGCCACGGCGCCAAAGTGAAGGTCATCTTCGAGAACGACTATCTGCCGACCGATGAGATCAAGATCAGGCTCTGCCAGATTTGCGAACGCGCCGGAGCCGATTGGGTGAAAACCTCCACCGGCTACGGGTTTGTGAAACAGAAAGACGGCAGCTACAACTACAAAGGCGCAACGGAACACGACCTCGCGCTGATGCGCGCGCACGTTTCAGCGAAAGTCCAGGTCAAAGCGGCCGGCGGTGTGCGCGACCTCGACGGGCTGATCAAGGTGCGCGATCTCGGCGCCACGCGATGCGGAGCGACAGCCACCGCCGCGATCCTTGACGAATATCGCCGTCGCGAGGCCGCCGAAAAGGCCGAGCTGAAAGCCGAAACCAAAGGCGGCACGATTGGCGGGGGCGGTTATTGAAACGGGCTTGTGAGCTGTTTCGCGGCGACGGGTGCCGCCCGGAGATGACAGCACGGTTTCCCGTTCACTTGACGGCGGCCCAGACGCGGTGAACGTCGTCGTGATCTTCGAGGGCCTGCAGGAATTCGCCGACCTCGGCGCGTTGTGGGTCGGTGAGATTCGGGTGGGTTTTGGCGATGTAGCCCAGTTCGCTGGTCACGACCGTCCAGCCGTGAGCCGACAACCATCGAGAGACGGTGTGCACGGCGGTGCGATCGGTGATGAAGCGAGCGCCGAGCGCGTCGCGGGGGATGTCGTCGTTCTGATCGTGGGTGAGCGGCTCGACTTCGTTGGCGCCGGCTTCGATGGCGGCGGCTTCGCGGTCCATCGCGGTGTCGGGGTGATAGGCTTCAACGAGACCGACGAAATCAAACAGGTAACGATTGCTGCCGGCGCCGCCGAGCTGGCCTTTGCGGAAGAGGACTCGGATTTCGGGGACGGTGCGATTGGGGTTGTCGGTGTACACTTCGACGATGACCGGCACTTTGTGGGGCGCGTATCCTTCAAAGACAATGTGTTCCATCACGGTTTTCTCTTCGCCGTGACCGGAGCCTTTCTTGATGGCGCGTTCGATGACTTCGCGGGAAACGCTTTCTTTGCGGGCTTTTTCCACGGCAGCCGCCAAACGGGAGTTGAGGTCGGGGTCCGGGCCTCCCATTTTGACCGCCACGGTGATTTCCTTGACGATCTTGCTGGTCGCCTGCGACTTTTTCAGCGAGGCCACTTCGCGTTTGGCCTGTAACCACTGGCGTCCCATAGTTACCGGTCGATCTTGATGCCCGGCAACACGCGCACGGGTGTGAGGTCGAGACTTTCGGGGCAATCCAGAACGCTGAGATGCTCCAGCGGGCAATCTCGCAAGGGGCGGAGATCGCGGATGTTTTTGCACCGGTTCAGAGAAAGCTCCTTCAGCGGCATGCCGTGAAGAGGGCTGAGGTCTTCGACCAGCGTGTCGTCAAGGGAAAGCTTTTCCAACGGCATGTTGGCCAGCGGCGAGATGTCGGCCAGTCGGGTGCATCCACTGAGGTTCAATTCTTTGATGGGAAGACCGGCCAGCGCGGATAAGTTGACCAGTCGCTGGCTGCCACGCAGGCTCAAGACGATGCCGTTTTCTTCCAGCACGGCGCGGCAATGGAACGGGGAGCCGGGGTTGTCGGCGCGCAGTTGTTCGATGGCCCTGTCAAAAGCGTTCTCATCCACGCGAATACTTCTGGTGGCTTTGGTGCCGATTTCGGTCAACGCGCTCAACACTTCGGCGTGGGATTGCGCCCAGTCGGTTCGACCGTGCTGAATCCAATAGGCTTGCAGCGCAGTTTGGATCTTGCTGCGAACAGCGGGCGGAACGGGTGTGCGACGGATCAAACCGGGAAGAACTTCCGGCGGTTGGGTGGCCAAATCGGGACCCAAAAGTTGCAGCAAGGACTGGTACGCTGTTTGCGAGGCGGCTTCGAGCATCGCTTTCTCGCGCTGGCTGGCGGCGGCCTGGGCATCGCCGACCCGGACCGCCAACAATGCGCCGAGCGGATGGCCGGATTGCTGAAAGGCTTCCCGCGCCTTGTCCGCGGCCTTGGTCTGCCAGAGCAACAGACCGCGCATCAGTTTTTGTTCGACGCTGTCGCCGTCAAGCCGCCGCAGCCATTCGTCCACGGTGAACTCGGCGATGCGATATTTCTCCTCCACGAAACCGGTAACCTGCCCGCCGATGACGACGTTTTTCTTCACGTGAACCACGTCGCCGGTCAGCCCGGCAATTTCGCCCCTGGTTTCGCCGCGCACCGTGCGAAGGGAAACCTCCTTGCCCACATCCCGACGGAACGACTCCAATACGGTTTCGGGCATCGCGGCCACCTTTGCCGCCATCTCGCAAATGGGCTGCGTGTCGGGAGAAGTGGACAACACCGGGTCGGACTGCGCTTCGGCCAACCGACGTTTCAACGCGGGAAAATCCAATCGCATCAGTTCCTCGGCCACGGCGTTGAGGAAGGGGCGGATCTTGGTCGCCAGGAGCCGCTCCCGATCCAACTGCGCCTGCATCTGGTCGGCCTGAGCCGTGCGCTCCGCCTCGGTTTCCTTCTGGAAAGGCCCCGAGTAATTTCGGAGCGCGGCGATGGCGTCTTCAGGTTTGCCCTGCGCCAGCAAACTGGTCACCTCCGTTTGCAGGCGGCTGCGGGCTTCTTCCAACGCCTGCTGATAAGCGGCTTGAAGGCGTCGAATTTCGATGGCGGCCCTGTCGGCCCAGACGGTGCCGGCTCCATTTTTGCGGATGGCTCGATAGCGACTCAGCAGAAGCTCGTAGTCATCGGGATGTTCCCGTTCGTGGCGTTCGGTTTCCAGAAACAGTTTTTGCAAAAGCTGTTCACGTTCTTTTGAGACAGTGGGAGGAGCGGTTTTGGCGGGCGCGGCAACCGACGGCGCGGCCGGCGCATTGGTTTGCACAACGACGACAGGCGGTGGCGGCGCTGGCAATTCCGACTTTGCGAAAAACTTTTTTAGGCGGTCTCGATACACGTAGCCGACCGCCGCCATCAACACCAGCACCACGGCCAGCCCGGCCAGTTCCAGAGCCAGAGACTTGTGGGAGACCGGCTGCGGTGGAGCCAGCGGTTGCGGACCACGCTTCAACGGCAACACTCCCGTGGCCGGGCCGGTGGTCCGCGCCAGCACCGACTCGCCGGGGGCCATCGCGGCTTGCAGCAGTTTGCCGCTTTTGCGCACCCGATGGCACGCCTTCAAAAACGTTTCCCAATCGGGGTATCGCGAGGACGGTTTGCGCCCCAGCATCCGCTCCAGCAATACGACGCAGCCGGACGAAAGGCCCGGCACAATCGTGCGCGGATCCGGCAAGGTCTCCGTGTCCAATTTCTGTAACGTCTCGGCGGGCGTCGGCGCGTCAAACGGCAGCCGTCCTGTGAGCATGTGATACAGCGTCATGCCCAGCGAAAACATGTCGGAGCGAAAATCCAGATTCGGCTCGTTGAACGACTGTTCGGGACTCACGTAGTTCGGCGTCCCAAACGCCTCGGTGCTTTCCGCGGCGGTTGTTGACTCGGCCAGCAGCTTCGACAATCCCATGTCCATCAGGTAGGGTTTGCCGTTGCGGTCGAGCATGATGTTGCCGGGCTTGATGTCGCAGTGGATCAACCGATGCGACTGCCACGCTGCCGCCAATGCGCTCGCCAGTTCCTCGACGATCCCCAACGCCTGCGCTTCGGGCAGCGCGCCCTTGCGCTCCAGGATCGAGTCCAGCGTCTCGCCGTCTATGTAGGCCATCGCCAGAAAATAAACTCCGTTGTCCTCGCCCGCCTCATAGACCGTCACGAGGTTGGGATGCTGGAACTTCGCCGCGGTGCGTACTTCGGAAAGAAACCGCTGCACGGTTTCCGGATCCGACTTGAAATGCGGCGGCAAAATCTTCAGCGCCACATCGCGTCCCAGTGAGAGTTGCTCCGCCAGATACACTTCCCCCATCCCGCCGCGCGCAATCAACTTCTTGATGCGAAAGCCGCCGATGGTCACGCCGGGACCGATTTTCGCCGGCGGAACCGTCACCGACGCGCCGCACTTCGGACAGGTCACCGCCTGTCCGGTGGCCTTGGCATCGGCCTCCAGCACCGTCGCGCAACTTCCACAGGGAAACGATATCTTCATCTTCGACTCTTGTAACGGCGCGGCCGCCGCAAGGTCAAGACCGTTCCCGAATCGTGACCGGGCCGAACAATCCTGAACTTTGCGGCTGCGCGTTCGGTTTGACGCGGATATTGGTTTGGGTCCGTTCGCGTTTCGGATCGCCCACCAGTTGATTGAACCAACTGTTTGCCACGCGGATTTCCAGCTCATTACCCGATGCCTTTACGGCATTTGTAATCTCCACGCGCCACGGCGGACACCAAATCACTCCGAGGTCCTTCCCGTTCAACCGCACGCTCGCCAACATCGCCGCGCCGCGGAATTCCAGGAACAAACGTTTCCTGCTCGTTGGCGCGTCGAAACTCTTGCGATACACTGCCGTCCCGCTGAAGAAACGCATGTCGGGCACGGTGGTCCAGTCCACCAACGTGTCCATCGTCAGCGCCTTGTTCCCAAACGTGACCTCCCACGGCCCCCGGATTTCGGCGACGGTATGCAAGGTCGGGAAGTTTTTTGCGCCTTCCCGCGGTCCGGTGGTTTTCTCGCGGAAAACGACAAAAAGCGAGCCATACGGCGTGAATTCCAACGGCACTTCTGTTCGAGCGTCCACCTCGCGGAATGTCCCCGCCAAGCGACGTTCGCCGGTCACGGGGTCCCACAACTCCGGTTGTTTCCCTTCGATGCGGAAACGGCAGACGGCGCGTGTGAGGGTGTTGGAGATGTTGGCGACAAAATAGAGATCCGTTTCACCCTCTCGGCGATGAAGATAATCGAGATCGGCAGCCTGATCCTCCGCTTCGAATTCAAAATCCAGTTTCACCCCTGCCGCCAGCAATACCGTGCGCGCAGTTTTACCGGTGATAATGCGACCGTTGTCCCATAACTCATCGGCGATTCGCCGAATCTCGGCATCGTCATCGCGCAGACCCGTTCCGCACGACGGTTTGGGGCCGAGGATGGTTGCGCCCGCTTTCGCCAGTTCCGCGACCTTGCGGAGCACCGGCAGCGAGATGGCCTTGCTCTCGCGCAACACCAGCGCCCGGTAACTCATCCCGTCGGGCAACACGATCCGCCCGTCCCGTACCGAGGCACGCGTCAGCAACGCCTCTTCGGTGATGACATCGTAGTCGTACCCCGGCAATACGCGAGCCGGGTCGGTGCGTTTGTGTTGAGCGAAATTCGGCACATGATCTCCGTAGTAGTAGGCGACATCCGCTACGAACAACCCCTGTTGCAGCATGAATTGGCAGCGGTTCAGATAGGCAAAAAACGCGTCGCCCATTGGCCACCAGGTTGTGTTCGGGTTGATGTGCGTGCCGGCAAAATACTGGATGCCCGGCAGTCCGAACTCGCGCGGCGAGCAGACAAACGCGTGCCAAACCAGCAGGTTCAGCCCTTCGCAGCAGGCTTTGTCGAAGGAGGGTTTCAAGTTGTCCCAGAGCGTTTCCTGCCAGTGTGGTCCGATGGTGGTGAATCCTTCCGCCAGCACGAGGCGTTTGCCGTAGGTGTGCGCCGCCGAGGCTGGTTGTTTCACGAAAAAACGGTTGGCATCGCCGATGCGGTGACGCCACGACCATGCCCAGAACTCGCTCATCGGCGCATCGTTGAAACCGAGACACCGCTGCGCGTCAATCGGCACGGCGTGGGGGCCGCCTGATTCGGGATGGATCATCATCCCGTGGCGGTGTGCGCCGTCTCGGAACGGCCGATAATGATTGTCAATCGCCAGATCGCCGATGGTCTTGCGGAAATCGTGCAGGAACCGGTGACTGGCGTTGCGGCTTTCGACGATTTTGCCTGCCAGCGCGGGCATCCACGGCAGAAGGTCGTAACCGCGCCGTTTCTGAAACTCCTCGCGTAACGTCGGCGTCCAGTTCAACGGCTCGACCTCCCAACTGTCCGTGTGCAGATATTTCAACGTCGTTCCCGCCAGCGGCCCGGCGTCGTTGAGCAACGGCTCTACCACGGCGTCCCAGTAACGGCGAAACGCATTCGCATCGAGCACATCCAGCGCATAGCCTTTCCAATTGTCGCTGGACGTTGAAACATACGATCGGTCGCCGATCGTGTAACCGAAACGCAACACGCACCAGGTTCCATTCGGCGCGTCCCATCGCAATGTGCCGTCCGCTGCGAGTTTGTTGGTCAAATCCAGCACCTCGGCAGCCCGTGTGTCCTCCTCTCCGGGTTGGTCCGGAAGCTCCTCCAACAACACGGTCGTGTCCGGCGCGGAAAAGTGCAGCGGTTTGTGCCCGGCTTTTTCTTGCCAGTGTTGGAGGTGTCGCGTGGTCGCCCCACGGCCCGGCCACGAGCCATTCTTGCCTGACAACCGTAACTCGGCAATCTGACAGTTGCGGGGCGCTTGTGGTGACCCTTTGTCGTACGCGCTCACGACCAACAAACGAAACACACTGCCCGTGATCGGCGCAAATGTCACCGCCGTTTCTTTCTTCTCATCCGCTTGAAACGCTTTGATGGGACGGAAAGTTTTCCCGTCGTCGGAGACCTGCAGTTCGCATTCTTTCGGGCCGTAACCGGGGCGCGGCAACAGGCTCAAACGGTTCACTTCCGTCGGCTGCCGAAATTCCAATTGCACCCATGCCGGAGTCTCGCGCGACGGTCCCTTCTTCGATTTTCCCGGTGCGGAAGAAACCCAAAACGTGTTGGTGTTGCCGTCTTGCAGGCAGGTCAACGGATGGTCGGATGTTTCTGAACATGATTTCAGTCCAGCCAGGGGATTCTCCGCCCCCGTGTTCGATTTCATCCGGTAAGCCACCACGAAACTGTCCCGATAATAGCCGTCGCGTCCTTGTGGGGTGGGCAGTTTTTGCTCGATGCGATTGGGTCCTTGAACCACGGATTCCGACCAGACCAGTTTCTTGGCAGCGTCGTCGGCGGTGACCATGGGACCACCGAGGTTCCATCCGCTTTGGATGTTGAGGCTCATTTCGAGGCCGAGGCGATGGGCTTCGCGCAGGGTATGTTTGTAGAGTTCGCGCCACTGGGGCGAAAAAAAGCTTACACCGTGCGGCACGGGGTCGTTGCCGTCCTGGGATGCGCCGCCTGCATCGCAAATGAGCGCGCCGCCGAAGCCTTTGGCTTTCATTTCTTCCAGGTCGCGGGTGATGGCTTCGCGGGTGACGTTGCCACTGAGCCACCACCAGTAGGCGCGGAGTCGCGCCTGCACGGGCGGATCGTTCCAGCCGTCCACCAGCCGATCCTGAGCCAGTGCCGTCGTCGCAAGCAGCACCAACCAAAAGCAGGTTCTCATCGTTTCCCGATGCACCCCAGCGTTTGCTCGGTGCGGAAGAACCGGTCGCCGTTGGACGCGGCAAGGGATGAGTTGGATTTCTCTTTGAGCGAATTGACAGAGAGCACCTCAAACTTCGGGCTGAGTTTGAGGACAGCGATGTCGCCGGACGGCAACGCGAAATAGAGACGGTCGCCCGACAACAGAAGGGACGCGCACGAGCCGCCCTTGGCGCGAACCGAATGCCAAAGCCGTTGAGTGGCTTTCACCGCGACCGTGTTGCCGCGATACCCGCCCATGGCGACAATCACACCTTCGCCGGCAATCGGCGAGGTATAAACGAGCGGATTCAGTCCGCCACGCCGCCAGCGAATGTGACCCGTAAGCGGATCGAAAGCGATGATCTCCATCGGGAAACTCATGATGAGTTCGCCGGCGACGAAGCCGCCGCCGTGGATGAACACCACCAGCGGAGTCGGTTGGTCGGACCTGGCGAGCCAGAGGTCGAGGACGTTGCGTTCGTGTGAACCGTATTTTGCGTCGGCATGCGCGGGTGTCGGCAGCGGCTCTTGCGGCGCTTGGCTCTTGCGGGCGGCCGCCAGTGCGACGGTTGCTACAACGAGGATGGCGAGAAAGGCAAAAACGGTTCGGTTCATTGCGAAGCCGGTGTCTTTTCCCAAAGCTCCACCCTCGCCGTCAAGGACGAAGACAATGATTCAGGTCAGCGGCTGGACTGCGTGAACGAGGAATACGGCGGATTGCTGGCGGGCATGGTAGCTTCCCAGTCATCAAGCAACCTGCGGAGATGGGCGCAGCGATCGGGATGTTGCGGGGCGAGGTTGTTCTTTTCCGCCAGATCGGCGGCGAGGTCGAACAGGCGCGGAGGCTGGTTGCGTTCTTCAAGGTATTTCCAGGAGCCGAAACGCACGGCGCGCTGCGGGATGACTTTTTTGCGCATGGGTTCGGGGACACGACGCCAAAAGAGGGCGCGTTCCGTCGTCGGAGTTTCACCGTGCAGAATGGGAACCAAGTTGATTCCGTCGAGGTGCGCAGATGATTGTGTCTTGGCCAACGCAAGAAACGTGGCCGTCCAGTCCATTGTCATGATGGGCGCACGGCTGACGCTGCCAGCCGGAATCAAGCCCGGCCAGCGCGCGATGCAGGGCACGCGGATGCCGCCTTCCCAAAGGCTGCCTTTCAGTCCGGAAAGCGGCAGGTTCCGCCCCATCGGGTCGCCGCCGTTGTCGGAGGTGAAGACAACGAGTGTGTTCTTGGCGAGTCCGAGACGGTCGAGTTCGTCCAACACCCGCCCGACACTCATATCGAGATGCTCGACCATGCTGATGTAGTTGGCGCGTGTGCCGGATTGCCAGCTTGGAGATTTTGGTTCGACCAAGCGCGCGGCGTCGTTGGGGCCTTGATACGGAAAATGCGGCGCGTTGTAGGAGAGAAACAGAAAGAACGGACGGTCGCGATGTTCGGCGAGAAACCGCAGCGCATCGTCGGTGAAAAGATCCGTGGAATAACCTTCCCGCTCGACGGGCTGATGGTTCAGAAACAGGTCGGGATAACCGAGGCGATCCACATGCTTGAAATAATGATGGTTCCCGCCGAGCAGGCCGAAGAAGTGGTCGAAGCCTTGTGCGTTGGGAACGCGCTCCGCGTCGTAACCGAGATGCCATTTGCCGACGAGCGCAGTCTGATAGCCCGTTTTCTTGAGCAGGCTGGGAAGAGTCTCTCCGCCCGGAGGCAGTCCGGCATTCTTCTCTTGGTAGTTGAGCGCGTATTCCAAGCCGCCGCGTTGCTGATACTGACCGGTCATAAAAGCGTACCGGGTCGGCGAACAGGTGGGGCCGTTCGCGTAGGCGTCGGTGAATCGCATCCCTTGCGCAGCCAGCGCGTCAAGTCGTGGCGTGCGGATATCTGGGCAGCCGTAGCAGCCGAGATCGCCATAGCCGAGGTCGTCAGCCAGAATGAATATGATGTTCGGTTTTGCTGACGCAGTCTTCGGCGCGCCGCCGATCAACGCAAGCAACACGCAAAAAGCGAGAAGAGAGTTCACTGTTTTGCCTGTTTGACGCTCCAGACTTTGAAGTGCGTGTAGCTGCACTGGCCGGTGTGCTGCATCTGGCGCAGGCCGATGTAACCTTCTTTCCAAATCGGGCCGTACGTTTTCCCGTCGTCCTCCCATTGCACTTCGATTTTGCCGTTGGCTTCGACGGCGATCTTGTTGTCGAGCTTCAGCACGCGAATCCGATGCGGCCCCGGACCTTGCCCGGCGACGAAGTCGCGCCCCATCGCCACGAGATGAAACCCGTGGTTCTTGCGGATGTGCGATGTGCCGCGTTCTTTGCCCTGCGGATCAATGGCCCAATAGGAGACGTGGTAACAGTTCAACGCGCCGCTGTGGTAGGTCTTGAATTCGCCGTCGCGCATCGGGAGGCTCAGATCAAAGATGCTTTCGCCATTGCGGCCTTTGGCAGCAAAGAAAACGATGTTCAATCCGTTGCCGGAATCCGCCGGCGAGACGCCAAATTCGATGAGCACGTCAGCGGGAAACTCGCGCGTGTTCCAGAACACCAGATGACTCGCGTCATTTCGCAGCACAAGCCGATTGTTCTCGATGAAGGCGCTGGCTTTGCCTTCGAGCACCCAGTCCACCCCGTCCGGCATCCGTGTTCGCTTGCCATCAGTGAACAGGTCGGCTTCCTTGACGAACTTCAACGGCCCGGTGAAGTCCGTTCCGTACAGCAGCTCCAGTTTCAGCCGCGACAAATCCAGCCCGCGCGTCTCATCCGAAGTATCCGGCATCTCGATCACCTTGCCGCGCCCGGCGGTGATGCGCAGCATTTTCCCCGTTCCTGCCGCGATGGCGGTGCTACACAGCAGTAGAGCAAGAATGAGGCATGTTCTCATGATCGTCATTTCTGTTGGCAGCGGACGAAACAACGCGCGCCCGGTTCTTGCAAGCTTTCCACAACCGCCAGATAATATCAAGTTCCGTCTGACGCGATGCTGCAACGGCTCATTTCAATCGGGGCCAGGGTTTCACTCCGACGCGCCTAGCCCAATCATTGTACTTTGCCGAAAGCTCGGCGACTTTCTCCGGCATTTTGCCGGCGAGGTTGTCGAGTTCCGTGCGGTCGGCTTTCAAGTTGTAGAGTTCCCACGGATCGCCACGGCTGGCGACCAGTTTCCATTCGCCGTCGAGCACGGCGCGATGGCCTTCGTGTTCCCAGAAGATCGGGTGGCGACGACGAATGGTTTCGCCTCGCAACAACGGCACGAGACTTTCGCCTTCAAGCCGCGTGTTCCACGCGCCGGCAAGGTCGAGGCAAGTGGGCGGCAAATCCATAATGTGGCCCGTTTCGCGTATCCACTTGCCCGCAAGCGTTGAGGGGATGCCCCCGAGCCAGCGGACAATAAACGGCGTGGCGATGCCGCCTTCATGAGTAAAGATTTTGGTCTTGCGAAACGGCGCGCAACTGACGTGAGCGCCTTCCAGCGTGTAACCTTCGTAACTGTCGCGGCTCCCCAGAACTGCGCCCGGTTGGCTGCGATTGGGGTTCTCCGGCGCGCCGCCGTTGTCGGACAAGAACATGACAACCGTGTTGGTTTCCTGCCCGGTCTCACGAATCGCCTGCAGAATGCGACCGATGGCGGTGTCGAGTTCTTCCACCATTGCGGCATACACGGCCATACGTTCATCCCAGCGATCTTTGCGCGCCTCGTCCAACGTGTCCCACGCCGGCAACACTGCGGGACGAGGCGACAACAACCAGCGTGGATCGAGCGCGCCGAATTGTTGAAGGCGGGCGAGGCGCTGGGCGCGCACGGCATCCCAGCCCGCGCGGTATTTGCCGCGATATTTGGCGATGGTTTCCGGACGGGCGTGCAACGGCCAGTGCGGCGCAGTCGGCGCAAAATAGAGGAAGAACGGCTCCGGTCGTTTTCCGTGTTCGCGCACAAACTGCGTCGCGCGCTCCGCGAAAGCGTCCGTGGCGAAGAATCCTTCGCGCGGCGGGACAAACACTTCCCGATCCAGCGCCATCGGCGGGTTGATGATGATGCCGGTGTGTTGCATTCCGAAACCGTAGTAGTTCATCGCGCCTTCAATCACGGCGAACGACCGGTCAAAGCCGCGTGCCGCCGGCCACTCGTTCGTGCGGTAGCCAAGGTGCCACTTGCCGGCCATGTAGGTGCGATAGCCGGCCATTTGCAGGGCTTCAGCGATGGTTGGTGTTCCGGGATTGAGCCGGTCGGTATAGGCGGGACTTCGTAACGCTTCCCGTACCCGGCGCGCATATTCGTCCACCATGTCGCCGACACCCGCCTGATGCGGATAGAGGCCGGTCATCACGGTGGCACGCGACGGGCAACAGCGCGCGTTGTTGTAGAACTGCGAGAAGCGAACACCTTGGGCCGCGAGCGCGTCGAGATTCGGCGTCTGAATCTCGCCGCCATAACAACCGATGTCACTGAACCCAAGATCATCGGCCAGTATCAGTACGATGTTGGGGCGCGAACTTGTTGGCTCAGCAAGTTTGTCAAACAGTTCCTTGTCGAATTCCATCAGGCCGAAAATGCCGTTCAGGTGGCTGGTGCTGACCCACGGCAGCCAAAGACGATGCAGGCCAAACCCGCGTCGCGGAGCCAAGCTCCAGTGTTCCTGCTGCCAACCGGGCGCTCTCAAGTCGTAGGCACGACCCGGCAACGCCAGCATCGCCTTCGTGTTGTGCAACAAGATGCGGGCCACATCGAGATAATGCTCATCGCCGGTGTGTTTGTAGAGTCGCGCATATTCGTCGGCGTCGAACGACATGTATTGATCCACCAAAGAGTGACCGGTGGCGATCAGTTGCAAACCGACTGTCGGAACGCCGCGCTTCCAGTGCAACGCGGCATTGTCGGCATCATCGGGCATCGGCACGTTCCACGTGTAAATCCACGTCTCCGCATAGTCTGCCGCCGCTTTCGCGCGCGCCAGCCACTTCGACTCCTTCGTGGCTTCATAGAGGGCCAGATACGCCTCCAGCGAAAGCGTGCCGGCTTCCTTGTCGAGCACGTCGGGATTGTCAATCGTCCCGCCCACAAACCGGCCGCGACTCTGGCCGTTGGCCCAGCAGAAATCTCCGGCGCACCGCGCCGCGTCGAGATATTTCGGTTCGTTCGTGAGACGATTCAGTTGGACCAGCAATGGAATGGCGTTGAATGACGAGTTCGGCGAATCCGAATGCACAGCACCGTCTGGCGGCAACCATGAACGCGGGAAACCGCCGCCGGGCTGCTGTTGCGTCAACAGCCAGTCGGCGAATTGTCGCGCCCAAGCCAGCCATTCGGGACGATCGTGTCCGGCTTTCTTCTCGCGTTCATACGCGCGCAGCAGGGCTTTGATGTCGTCCCCGAACGATCGCAGATACACTTCCGGCAACTTGAGATGCCCGCGAGCCGTCGTTGTCTTGCCGCTTTTGATGTAGAAACCTTCTCCTTCCGGCGGCGCGATTTTCAGGCGCAGAAACGAGGCGATGATCTTCTCGGCGAGTGCGCGCAGCCGTTCGCCGCGCTCCGTGTTATCCAGACGGCTTTCCGCCAACAGAAACTCCGCCGACTCCAACGCTTTGCCGGTGAATCCCATCACGGTTTTGGGGTCCGGGTTTTCGGGCCTGCCCGGCACACAAGGAATGGCATTGGGAATGCCGGCGCGATCCTCCACCTGCATCACGTTTGCCGCCAGCGCGTCCACAAGGCAGCGTCGCACCTGGTCAATATCGTGCGGCACGACTACTGGCTTGATCTCCTCCCATGCCCAGCGCCATGCGTTCGCGTAGCTTGCGGGAAAAGAATCATCACGCCCAAACCGAAACGCCACCTGCCAGCGATGCGCGAAGCCGTCCTTGATGGGATGGTAGCGCCGACGCCATTGATGCATCTGGCCGCCGGGATAGGTGTTGCCAGCGTATGTCACTTCGCCTTCGCTGCCGGGAAACCAGAACCCCACCGAGAGTCTGCCGTCGCGCCGCTGGCCGCCGATGGCCCCGAACTGAAATCGCGCGTTGATTCGCGCTGCGCCTTTCACGTCTAAGGCCTCAAACGCCGTCGTGTCGCCGCGCGGATTCGGGTTCAGCACTGCGACCCACGCGTTGTCCTTGAACCGCGCCAGAAACAATGGCGCCGGCAAGCGGTCTTCCCGGATGCGCACCGTGTAATTACCGGGCCGGTAGTTTGCCTTGCCGCCGATGGCTGTCTCCGTCAGATGCTCGAACCCGCCATAGATCATTCCCGGCGCAAACCACTCGGCGTCCGTCCACAACAGCGGTTTGACGAAATCGAACTGAAACCCGGACATGAACCCGTTGTTGGTAGCATTGCCGGAAACCGAAACATTGCGTTCCAGTCGGACGACTGCGCCTTCCTGACGCCAACGATCTTCGACCTCGAAACGGGATTCGTTTGGTCCCGACAACGTGGCCTTGCCGGTCAACGTGTTTCCTTTTCCGTCAACGGAATGATAACCGGCAAACACATTCGTGACCTTGCCCGGACCGAGCCAGAACTCCAGTTCCACTGGTTGCCGTCGTATCACGCTGGCCAGCCCTTGCCCGTCCACGGCCACGCCCCAAGAGCCGTCGTTGTTGCGACGGCTTTCCAGTTTCACCGGCTCGGTCAATGTGGCTTTTCCGTATTCATCCATCGTGACCCAGAAATCGCTCTTCGTGCCGGTCCACATCATGATGCTTTCGCGGCCTTTGCCGTCGTCGTCACAAACACCAATCTCGACGCCCATGGTCTTGCCGGCCTGCAACGGAACCCCCGGCACCCGGAAACCCACTTCGATCACATAACCTCGCGCGGTTTTGCGGAACGCCGCGTTCCCGTTCCAGTCGCGCTTGAACCGGTCGGTTTGCGGCTTGTCGAGCGCGTACTTGTCAGCGTGATCGAGATAGACGCGCGCCGGATCGGTGGGCAGAAAATGCAGCTCGTAGCCCATCAACTCGCGCGGGTCGCACTTGGCAAACCAATCCTCCCGGCCATCGAGCACCTTCACGCGTCGGCCGCCTTGATTGTTGTAATCGAGATAAATCCCCACGCAATCGCAAAAGAACGACGACGCTTGACTCGGCTCCAGCAACCGGTCATCTGTGACTTCAATGGCAAAATAGAGTTGATCGCCGAACCACGCGCCGCGCCATTGGTAGCTGAGATCGTCGTCGCCAGTCCATTGTTCCGGCGTCATCCCCTGCCCAAACCAAAGGTGTTCCCTGCCACGCACGACATTCGGCGCGATGCCCGCCCAGTCTTTCAAGTCGCCGTCCACGACAATCTTCCGCTGCGTGAAATCACAACGGGGCGCGGCTTTGGAATGAACACCGGCCAAGGTGACGAGGGGCAGCAAGAACAGGGAAAAACCGGTGATGATTTTACGAAACAATGTTGCGGGTTGTGGTGCGTAGATTGATGGCATTCAGTTCGCCTCGCGTTTCTCCACCGGAACATCACCCGAGTTGCGGATGCTGGCGCCCGGACAGCCAATCAAACGCACCACCGGCGCCGTCCCGCCAGCGGAGCAGGCATTGAGGCCGTCAATCACAAGGCGCTTGACGTCGTCGCACACAATCGCCGGGCGTTCGTCGGGTTGGACGGTCCGCAAATGCACGTCGCGCAGTTTCAGTGCTGTCACGTGGCGACAGTAGAAGCCGTAGGCGGGCAGACTCTCGCCAAACATCGTGCACTCCGGATATCTGGCTTCGTTCTCCGGGACTTTTGCGTCGGCTTCCTGCCGTGTTCCGCCGCCCTCGGCCTCGATGTGGATGTTGCTCAGTTGCACGTTTTCGACCGGATGGCCGGGAATGCCGGTGATGGAACAAGCGATCTTCGATGCGCGCGTCGCCACGATATTGCTCAGGATGACATTGCGGAAAGTTCCCACGCCGGGCTTGGGCATGTCCGCGCGAAAAGGCCGCGCGCGGTTGCCCAAGCGCAGGAAGATGGGTGTTGTGACGCCCTCGATGACCACGTTGGCAACTGTGATGTTCTCCAATGCGCCGCCATCCACCATTTCCAGCGCAAGCCCGCTCAAACCGCGACTGACGCCGTTGATCACCCTGATGTCGGCGGGCGGGGACGTGACGACGCAATTGGCAATGGTGATATTCCTGAAGCCGCCATTGGATTCGGTGCCCATCTTGATCGCGCTGGCGTGGCTGCGAACGATGCAATCGCTGATGACGATGTTCTCGCTGGGCTGTTCGAAGGTGCTTTTCAACGTGATGCCATCATCGTCGCTCTCGAAGACGCACCCGGAGACCACGCAATCCTTGCAGCCATCAAGGTCAATGCCGTCGTTGCATTGGTTTTTGTAGTTCCAAACATGAATTCCGCGGACGATGACGCGCTCGCAGCCGAGGTAGTGCTGCATCCAAGTGGCCGAGTCCTGCAGCCGAAGTCCTTCCACCCGGACATCCCGGCAGTTGACGAGCCGAATCAAGAACGGGCGATTCATATCCCTGCCATCGGCTCGCCATCGGGGTTTCCGTTCAAACCCGAATCCGCTGCCTTGGCCATCAATTGTGCCGCGTCCCACCAACCCGATGTTCTGCAGATTCTCTCCTGCGATCAGGCTTTTGTTGACATACTTGTCGGTGTAGGAGCGAATGGCGGGGACGTTGACCGGGTAATGAGCGATGTTGGTGCTGCCGAGCAGCGTCGCGCCGGCGGCCACTTCGAGCGTTACATGACTGCGAAGGTAGATGGTGCCCGACAGGAATTTTCCGCCGGCCAAGCGCACCGTGCCGCCGCCCGCCGCTGCGCAGGCATCAATCGCCTTTTGGATCGGTTCGGTGCAAAGCGTGATGCCATCGGGTCTTGCCCCGAACGCGCAGGGATCGAAGACGTTTCCTGCGGCGACTGTGGAAGCGTTGCCCCGTCCTGCAAGGATCGTTCCAATCAGCGCGACGCCGATGACGGCGATGGCTGCACGTTTAACCCAAGTTCGTCAGTGAAGGGTAAAATGGGGAAAAGTTTGGCAGGGGAAGCAGCGTAAGTGTCTGGTACGCTGGTGGCGGATCACGGAAAGGCCCGTGTAGTGCAGAACAGCCCCTTGCGGACA
>Ga0272448_1000503_pt1 | contig 60849 bp, 53 predicted proteins | sample YNPCB0191_FD_202220 | JGI IMG/M metagenome (GOLD analysis project Ga0272448, IMG submission 202220) | Hot spring sediment microbial communities from Yellowstone National Park, WY, United States - YNP-CB-019-1 | ecosystem: Environmental > Aquatic > Thermal springs > Hot (42-90C) > Sediment... | reverse complement strand
CTAATCAGCGTCTTGGGGTGCAGTATCGTCGGGTGCAGTGTGATCTGGACAAGTTTTCGTATGATCCGGCGGAGATACCGATTTTGTACATGAGTGGGCACGAGGGGTTTACATTCAGTGCGGAGGTGCGGCAGAAGTTGCGCTGGTATCTGCAGGATGGGGGATATCTTTTGGGGGATGCCTGTTGTGGTTCCAAGGAGTTCATGGAGTCGTTTGTGCGGGAGATGAAGGAGATTTTCCCGCGGCATCCGTTCCGGGTGTTGGCGGCGGATCATCCGCTGTATCGGTGTTTTTATGTGCTGGAGAAGGTGGGCTACATTAGCGAGGGGAAGGAGGTGGGGTCGCGGGCGCCGTATTTGTATGGCATCAACATTGGCTGTCGGACGGCGGTGATTTTTTCGCCGTTTGACCTGTCGTGCGGGTGGGATGGGCACACGCACCCGCACGGGGAGCGGGTAGTGATAGATGATGCGCGCAAACTTGGGGTGAACATTACTGCCTATTGTCTGGCGCACTATCATCTGGGGCGGTTTTTGAGCACGGAGAAGGTGTATCACGAGGAGGGGGAGCCGTCGCGTGACCGGCTGGTGTTTGGGCAGGTGGTGCACAATGGCGATTGGGATCCGCATCCGACAGGGGTGGCGAGTTTTCTGAAGTTTCTCGGCCAGCAGGCGACGGTGCCGGTGCAGTTCAAGCGAGAGGCGGTGGATTTGGGTCAGGCGGAGGCGCTGCGGCATCCGTTTTTGTACCTGGCCGGGCACGAGGATTTTCAGTTGAGCGAGCGGGAGGTGCAGGGTTTGCAGAACTACCTGCGGGCTGGGGGGATGCTGTTTGCCGAGTCTTGCTGTGGGCGAGCGGCGTTTGATGCGGCGTTTCGGCGGGAGCTGCGGCGGGTATTGCCGGAGGCGGAGTTACAGGTGATACCGCTGAACGATGCCTTTTACACCTCGGCGGTGGCGGATGTGCGGCAGGTGACATATAGTGGGCAGGTGCAGGCGGTGCAGCCGGATTTGAAGACGCCGGTGCTGGAGGGGGTGCGTGCCGGCGGGCGGTGGATAGTGATTTACAGCAAGTATGGGCTGGGGACGCAGTGGGATGGCCAGCCGCGGCCCTATGCGCTTTGCTATGAGCCGCAGGATGCCCTCAAACTGGGCCTGGACATCGTTATCTACGCCATGACACACTGAACGGGGCGGGGTTCCGAAATCAAATCGGCGTTGCAAAATCATGGCTGGCAGTGCCCCAGTTTGCAATCCCGCCAGGGGGAGTACTCTTACCAAGACACCGAGGGCCGCAGTCCTTGCGGACGAGTAGGCTCCGGGCGTGACATCGTTGGATCCGTGCTCACCTAGTTGCGCATCATCCACTGGCAGGAGTTCTCTGAGGCGTAACTGCCCCAAGACCTTACTCGACTCCGCATCTACCACCGGCAATTCCTCACATCCGACCTGAGCACACCTTGTCAGCGTGGCGGCGATTCTGGTATTCGGGCGCAAAGGCTCAATGTCGCGGACGGCTACACCGGCAACTTTCCTTCCGGTTTCGCCTGTCATGCGCCATGCAGCGTGCCGCCCCGCCCGAGTGTGCAGAAGCCGCAACCGCAAGGGTGATTACCGGCAGTATCAGCAGGGGTCTCAGACCGCCGAACACAGGCAAGATGACAGGCAAGGGGGTCCACTCTCCGGCAGGCTTGCTGGGAAGGTAGCCAACCACCAACTCCAGGTCAAGTTTGACGACGAAGCGGGAGAAAAACTGGAAGGTCAGCGCGCCGCCCCCTGCCAAGCCCCCACCAGGCCAGTCAGTCAGGCCATTCGGCCGACATGGCGCACGTGCGTGGATTCAGTCGGCAACAGGCGCCGGTGTTTCAGACAAGCAGAGTTGCGTCTCGCCATCGGCCCCACCTGCGTGCGTCGGCGTCAGAACGCCGTGCGCGGCAGGAAGGTTGCGATGGAAACCGGCACCACATTTTGCTTACTGCCGCATCAGTTTGCCGACGAGGGGGCGTGCATAATCGTAGAATGCCTGGCTGACGAAGTTGCCGGCAGGGTTGATGTATTCATCAGCAAGCGGCCGCACCCGGCCGGCGACCAGACTCAGCGGCACGGCCTGGGCGAAGGCGCGATATTGGCCTCCATTGCGTTCCGCCCGCAGCGCGATGCTCGTGCTCTTTGCGCCCTGTGCCGCCAGGCGGACCGCCTCGCGCCCGACCATTTCCGCTTCGGCGGCATCGCTGGGCGAAACATCGCCGGCGTAGGAGCGCTGCGGGTAGCCGAAGGTATCGGCACGAACGCGCCCGCCCTTGATGCCATTGACCTTGAACGCCACCTTAACGGCGGCGGCGAGGAAATCGGCCAGCGCTCCCGTTCCAGAAAGTTGGGCATGGCCGAACTGGTCAAGTTTAGCACCGCCCGTGGCCTTTTCCGCCTCCTCCATCGCCCGGAGGTATCCGGCAATTGGCTGGAATGGCCCGCTCTCAATCTCCTTCCGTAGCGCCGGAGAATTGAGGAAGAGTTCGTTATCGGTGCCCCGCAGTCCTTCGGCGACAGCGACCACCGCACGCCCATACTTGCGGTAAACCTCAATGATGCTGTTCATGATCTCCGCAAGCGTCTTCGGCCGTTCAGGGAAGAAAATGAGATGGGGGCCATCCTCCTCGCTCGTGCGGCAGAGAGACGCGCTTGCCGCCAGCCAGCCAGCGTCCCGCCCCATGATGACGTCCACCTTGGCCCCCGGAATACTGCGCACATCCAGGTCGTCACCCAGGATAGCGTGCGCCACATAGCGGGCGGCGCTGCCGTAGCCCGGGCAGTGGTCATTCTCTACCAGGTCGTTGTCAATTGTCTTGGGCACATGGAAAACGCGCAGGTCATAACCCCTGCGCTGGGCAGCTTCGTGAATCAGGCCGGAGGCCTCGGCGGTGTCGTTACCGCCGACATAGAAGAAGATGCCGACCTTATTATCCGCAAAGACCTGCAGCGCCTTGTCGCAATCTTCCGGCTTGGGCCGCGTCCGGGTAGAGCCGATGCAAGCGCCCGGCAGATGACGCGACTTCCTGATGAGAGCCGAGCCGGCCTTGAGAGTGAGCAGGTCGGCGCGCAGGACGCCGTCAATACCATGTCGCGCCGCAAGGACCTCAATACCGTGCCGGCCGCACTCCGCAAGAATGCCATAAAGGGTACGGTTGATGACACGCGTCGGCCCGCCCCCCATGGCGACGACGGCACGCTGTTTCATCCTGGCCATGATTGACTCCCGAGAACTGGTGCCACTAATCCGCCCGCCTGGATCAGCGCGTATTTATAGCGACCTCAGCGGCGCGATGCAAGTGGTCTGGGTCGTTCGGACCGGCCTTTTACCGCATGCGCGCTGCCAGCGCCTCCAGACGCGCCACGCGATCCTCAATGGGCGGGTGTGTACTGAATATGGAGAGGAGGCCGCGACCACTGAGGGGCTTGACAATGAACATGTGCGCGGTGGCGGGATTCGCATCCAGCGGCCGGTAGCGCGCGGCGCTCTCCAACTTGCGCAGCGCCGAGGCCAGGCCCAGTGGGTCGCCGGAAAGTCGGGCCCCGCCCTCGTCGGCCGCATACTCGCGCGTCCGCGAAATCCACAACTGCACGAGCATCGCTACAAACGGTGCAATAATGGACACTAGAAGCAGCGCCAGCGGATTGCCTCCGCGCCGGTCGCGGTCATTGCCAACCCCGCCAAAGATAGCTACCCACCGGAGCATCATCGCCGCCCACATGATGGCCCCGGCAATGCAGGCGATAACTGTGGCGGTGAGAATATCACGGTGCTTGACGTGCGCCAGCTCGTGAGCAAGCACCGCGCGCAATTCGCGCCGGTCCATGAGACGCAGGATGCCCTCGGTCACCGCCACCGCTGCGTGACGCGGGTTGCGGCCCGTGGCAAAGGCATTGGCATGGTCGGAGGGGATGATATACACCTTGGGCATTGGCATGCCCGCGGATTGCGCCAGTTCCTCCACAATGGCATAGAGGTCCGGTGCCTCCACCCGCTCCACGTGCTGCGCCCGATACATGGCTAGCACAATCTTGTCGCTCAACCAGTAGGTGATGAAGTTCATGACAAACGCGAGCACCAGCGCCAGTATCATGCCGTTGGGACCGAAAAAGTAGCCGACCCCAATGAAAATTGCCGTCATCAGCAACATCAGCGCGAACGTCTTGAACGTATTCACAGCGGTCTCCCGTAGTGTGGTGACGCCCCTCATAAATAATTATAGCAGCCCCAAAGGCAGAACGTCAACGACACCCCATGGCTTGCAGGACGAGATCGACATCGGCGTAACGGGTCAAGGGCGTACCGCCGAGGCCGAAGATGAGTTCGTTGCCGCGCGCGGCAGGGGGCGGCTCGCTGTATCTTACCGCGAAGATGGGCCGGCCCAGTTGCCGCGCAGCATTGACGGCGTGCAGTGCACCGCCGCGCGGGCGGGTCTCAATCACAATGACCGTACGCGCCAAGGCGGCGATGAGCCGGTTGCGCATCACTGCGGCCAGCACCGACCACGGCGCCTCTGGCGGCATTTCAGAAATCACCGCGCCGCGAGCCGCTAACTCAACAGCGGGCGGGTAGCCCCAGCGCGGCCGGAAGCGCAGGACGCCCTGGGGAATGACGAAGATGGTCCGGCCACCAGCTGCCAACGCGCCCCGGTGTGCGGCGCTGTCAATACCGTGGGCATAACCGCTGACGATGGTGCAGCCGAGGCGCGCCAGGCGCACAGCGAACCCATGGGCGAGCGCACGCCCGCGCGGCGAGGGCGTAGTGGTGCCGACAATGGCCACCGCCTGCGCGTCGGCGGGCCGTAGCGCGCCATAAATAAAGATGACCGGCGGAGCATTGGTGAGTTCGCGCAGCAACGCGGGATATTCGGGATCGCAGATACGCGCCATCTGAATTAGGGCCTTGGCCAAGACGGCGCGCAGAGCTTCAGCCTGTGGCACCCGCTCTTTGAGCTTCAGGACGTGTCGGGGTACGGCGGCAGGCAGCGGCCCGACCTCGCGCAGGCGCGCCTCGGTCGCCTCACGCGCCAGACGTTCCGCGCTGCCAAAGTGCTCAATAAGCCGCCGCATCGTTACCGGCCCCATGCCGGGCACGCCGTGGAGCGCCAGGCAGTAAGTCAGTTCATCGGTCATCCACGCCGCGCTCCAAGAGTCGTAGGCGGCGCTCGGCCGCGGTCGTGTCAGCGCCCAGCTTGCGGGCAGCTTCAATCTGCCTGTGGGCCTCCGGATAGAGCTGCTCCCAGGTAAACCAAGCCGCGAGGCGAAGGAGGTTCTCGGGGTTATTTAGGTCCATGGCCTCAGCGGCGAGGCGGGCAATTTCCCGGCCAGACACCTCCACCAATGGCTGGGCGAGTTCGCCAGCGGGGGTCTCAATGACAATCCGGCCGTCGCGGACTTCCTTGACCTTGCCGAGTATGCCTTTGATGCGGAAGGGCATGCCGGGATTTTCCCTGAGGCGCTGTGCGGCGAGCTCGCAGACCGCGCGAGCCGCAGCCAGGGACGCCTTTTCCTCGCCGAGAGCTTCCCGGACAGCAGCATAGTGCGGACTGGCGACGGCCTCATCAGCGAGGCGGAAGGCCTGGGCATAGTCGCGCCGCGCCGCAGGCTCGGCCATACGGCGGACGAGCGCGGGGAACTCGCGGCGCGCCTCCTCGGCCAGACGGTGGTCACGTTCAACCATGGCCGCGGCGACCTCCTGGAGCCCGACCTCTGCTGCCGACTGGATTGATGGATAGCCGACGCGATGCATCTGGCTGAACAGTTCGCGGGCCTTCTCCAATTGACCGGTGGCCAGTGCGGCGCGCGCCTCGCCCTCCAGTCTTACGGCCAGCAACCGTCCCGCCTCATAGTAACCGTCACGCGCTGCCACCAGCCGCCGCCGCAACTCCTCGCTCAACAATTCCGGCGGGAAGGAAGGCAACAGACGCTCGGCCTCGGCGTGGCGGCCTTCGGCGGCGAGGCGGTCGGCCCTTTCAATGAGGGCACGGTAGGCGCGCTCGGCCTCTTCATCGCGTCGGGCGCGATAGTAGGCCAGACGATCGGCAACCCGCTCCGCATAGGGAGTACCGGCGGCAGCTTCACGCAGACGCTCAAAGTTGGCAATGATCTGCTGATGCTGCGTCGGGTGCTTGTCCGCGAATTCCGTGGCGGCCCCCAGGGCGCGCTCCAACTCGCCGGCACGGGCCGCTGACCGGACGGGGGCCGAAGCCGCGGAGCCTGGTGCGTCTCGCGCAGCCTGGGCGGTCAGGAGGAGGAAAACAATACCGGCCGCTAACACTACGCCGACGGCAAAGGCAATGCCCGTCCAAGCGCGGCGCCGGCGCCAGCCGAGCGGCGTAGTCGCCTGTCCGGCAAGCGCCTCATCATAGGCTTCCGGACCCAAAGCCTGCTCAAAGGCCTTCAGCCAGTCGGCACCGACCTCGGCTTCGGCGGGGCCGACGGCGGCACCTGCCTCAAACTCCGCAATGGCCGCCAGCGCGGCCTCCGCTGTCGGATAACGGTCTGCGGGCGCGGGGGCGATCATCCGCATCACTATGGCCGAGAGCGCCTTCGGCACTTGGGGATTCAATTCGTGCGGGGGCGGTGGGGTCTCCCGGCCAATCTTAGCGAGCACCTCGCGCGCGTCCCTGCCCACGTACGGGGGACGGCCGGTGAGCATCTCGTACAGGGTCGCGCCCACCGAGTAGATGTCGGCGCGACAATCATAAGGCTCACGGCGGGCGTGCTCCGGGCTCATGTAGGCCGGTGTGCCGAAGCGCAGGCCCGGCCGCGCCGCGTCGTCGGGACGGATGATGTTCGCCAAGCCGAAGTCGGCCACCTTGACCGCACCTTCCCGGTCAATGAGGATGTTCTCCGGCTTCACATCGCAGTGCACGAGGTGTTCGCGGTGCGCGCGGGCAAGGGCGGCCAGCACCTGCTTGATGATGCTCAGTGCCCGCGCCGGTGCCAGGGGTCGGCCTGAATGCAGGAGGCGGCGTGCGCTCACACCATTGACATATTCCATGACGATATAGGGCACGCCCTCGATCTCAACAATGTCGTACACCTGAACGATATTGGGATGGGTGAGACGGGCACCACTGATGGCCTCGCGGCGCAGCCGCGCCAGCGCCTCCGCATCAGTGTGCAGGCCGGCACGCAAGCCTTTCAGCGCCACATAGCGGTGGAGCGAGAGTTGCTCCGCGAGATAGACCGCGCCCATCCCGCCGTGGCCGAGACGACGAATGATATGGAAGCCACCGATGGTGCGTCCGAAGAGGGGGTCCTCCTGCGGAGCGCGGACGGTCAGCCGGCAACGCGGACAAGTCAACAACGCCCCCGGCGCAGCGGCGGCGGCAAACTCCTTGCGGCACTGCGGACAAATCAATCGGCGTATGCCCATGATACCTGTTATCCGAGCCGAGGCTCGCGGCACAGGGAGGCCGCTATCCAGAATATCAGGACGTCGCCCCCGGTGCGCAGACCCCCTCACATGAGTATCGGCAGAGATGCCTCCCGCCGCAGACCTCAACAACCTCTACTGACACGACGCGGACGTGCACCGCCTACCTCTCCGGCGGCCAGTTCAGTGAGCCGGTGCATCTCATCGCGCAGGGCGGGATACAGCCGCCGGAAGACCTGATAGTAGCGTTCGTATACCGCAGCTGCTCTGCGGTTGACCTCCATGCGGGAGACGGTGCGGATGGCAACCCCACAGGCTTCAACGACATCCCTGTAAACGCCGGTACCAACGGCGGCGAGAAGGGCGACGCCGTAGGCCGGGCCTTCCGAGGCATTGATGGTGTACACGGGCTGGCCGTAGATGTCGGCCTGCATCTGGCGCCAGAAGGAGCTGCGGGCACCGCCGCCGCTGACGCGGATTTCCTTGACGGGCACGCCCATGCCACGAATGATTTCCAGGGAGTCGCGCATGCCGAAGGTGATACCTTCCAGGAGTGCGCGGATGAGGTGGGCACGAGTGTGCCGCGCCGTCAATCCAACCCAGCCGCCGCGCGCAAAGGGGTCGGCGTGAGGAGTGCGCTCGCCGGTCAGATAGGGCAGAAAGACGAGACCCTCGCTGCCTGGCTCCACCCGCGCCGCCGCCTCGCACAAGAGGTCGTAGGGATCGCGGCCCTGTCGCGCCGCCATCTCCCTTTCCTTTTCAGCCATCTGATTGCGCCACCACTGGAAGGAGCCGCCAGCACAGAGCATCACGCCCATGACGTGCCATTTGCCGCGCACGGCGTGGCAGAAGGTATGGACCCGTCCCTGCGGGTCGGTCTGCACCTCGTCGGAGTGGGCGAAGACAACGCCGCTGGTGCCGAGGGTGGCGCTGACGACGCCGCGGCGGACGATGCCATTGCCGACCGCGCCCGCTGCCTGATCGCCGCCACCACCCACAATCGGCGTCCCGGCTTTCAGACCGAGCGCCCTAGCTGCCGCGCGGCTCAATTGGGCCGAGACTTCTTCCGACTCATAACAATCCGGGAGCAGTTCCGGATCAATCGCGAGGCGTTTGAGGACTTCTGCAGACCATTTTCGCCGCGGCACATCAAGCAGCAGCGTGCCGGAGGCATCCGAGACCTCCGTGGCGAACGTCCCACTCAGGCGGTAGCGGATGTAGTCCTTGGGCAGGAGAATCTTGCGCGTCTTTGCATACACCCGCGGCTCGTGTTTGCGAATCCAGAGGATCTTCGGAGCAGTGAAGCCGGTGAGGGCCGGGTTGCAGGTGATTTTCAGGAGGCGGGCACAGCCAATAGCTTCAGTCATCTCCGCACATTCGGCGGCAGTGCGCTGATCATTCCAGAGAATGGCGGGCCGCAACACCTTGCCCCGCGCATCTAGGCAGACCGCCCCGTGCATCTGGCCCGACAGGCCGATGCCAGCGATTTCGCGCCCGTCAATCCCCGCTTTGGCCACAGCGGCGCGGACAGAGTCAACCGTTGTCCGCCACCAGTCAGCGGGATGCGCCTCCGACCAACCGGGTCTGGGGAAGTAGTTGGTGTGCTCTGCCGTCGCCGCCCCGAGAATGGCACCCTTCTCGTCGCACACCAGGCTCCGCGTCCCGCTCGTGCCAATATCTATGCCGAGGAGGTAACCCATGACCGCTAGCCTCCGCCAAACACCCCTCCTACGATGGCGGATTCTAAGGTGCTCGCGGACGGCGGTCAAGCGCGAGGCCCGTCGTCATCCGAAGCGACCGGTGATGTAATCCTGTGTCTGCGTTTTTTCGGGCGCGGTGAAGATCCGGGCCGTGGGGCCGTGCTCAATGAGGCGGCCCTCATAGAGGAAGGCGGTGAAGTCGCTGACGCGCGCGGCCTGCTGCATATTATGAGTGACGATAACGACCGTATAGTCGCGGCGCAACTGCGCCAGCAGTTCTTCAATGTGCGCCGTCGCGCGGGGGTCCAGCGCCGAAGTCGGCTCGTCCATGAGAATGACCTCCGGGGCAACCGCCAAGGCACGCGCGATGCACAACCGCTGCTGCTGGCCCCCGGAAAGGCGGAGCGCGTTCATCCGCAGGCGGTCCTTGACCTCGTCCCACAGCCCGGCCCGCCGCAGGCTGGTCTCCACCACCTCGGCCAGTTCACCCCGCGTCAGGCCGCCGTGCAGGCGCGGACCATAGGCCACATTGTCAAAGACCGATTTGGGAAACGGGTTGGGCTTCTGAAAGACCATGCCAACGCGCCGGCGCAGTGCCACGACGTCAAGGCGCGGGTCATAGATGTCCACGCCATCCAGCAGGAGTTGGCCCTTCGTGCGGCAGTGGGGAATAAGGTCATTCATGCGGTTGATGGCACGCAGCAGCGTGCTCTTGCCGCAGCCACTTGGCCCGATAATGGCCGTAATCTGACGCCGCGGGATGACCAGGCTGACCTCGCGAACAGCCTCCACGTCACCGTAGAAGACACTGAAGCGCTCGGCCCGGATGTGCACCTCCAGGGCTTGTCGCGCCGACATGGGGCGCAGGCCGAGGAGGGCATTGTCAACATGAACAGGGGGTTCTCTCACGAGAGCATTCATCCACGCAACCTTCTGTCAAGCCGCCCGCGCAGGACGATGGCGGCGACGTTCAGCAACAACACGATAAGCACCAGTGCGAGCACCATGCCGTACTGCACATGGCGAATTTCATCGGCGGCAGCGTGTTCGGTGGCGAGGTTGTAGATATTCCAAGACAGGGCTGGCGTCGGCTGGGACAGCGTCTGCCACACGTGCAGCGGCTTGCCGACGCTGACCGCGGCGGTGAAAATGATGGGGGCAGTCTCGCCGGCGGCGCGACCCAGCGCGAGGATGACGCCGGTGAGAATCCCCGGCAGCGCCGCCGGCAGCAGCACTGTGGCCACCACCCGTCCGCGCCCCGCCCCCAGGCTCAGGGCGGCCTCTTTGTAAGTCCACGGAACAGCCCGTAGGGCCTCTTCCGTGGCACGGATAATCATCGGCAGCACCAGGAGGCCAAGCGTCAAAGAACCGGCCAGGACGCTCTTGGAGCGCGAAACACCTGCTGTATTGATGAAGAAGGCCAGCCCGAACAGGCCGAAGACAATGCTCGGCACGCCGGCCAGTGTGGAGATGAAGGTGCGCAGCAGGCCCACCAGAGGATGTCCACCGGCATATTCGGTGAAGTAGACAGCGGCGGCCACCCCGACCGGAACCGCAACGAGCATCGCGCCCAACGCCAGATAGAAAGTCCCCAGGACCTCCGCGCCGATGCCGCCGAAGAAGTGGGCATCGCGCGATTCGTCCAGGAAGAAACGCCAGTATAGTGTCCAGCGCGGCTCGAACATCTCCTCGGCGTGAGCCTGCAGGTAGGCAAAGAGCGGCTCCACCGCCGTCCCCTGAAACTCCTCCTGCCTCGGCCGCAGCACCTTGCGGCCCCATTGCGTCGGGTCTGAGTAGTCATATTCTTCCCTGAAGAGGACGCGGTGGAGCTTGACGCGGGCACGGTCCCACCGCGTCTGGCCATACTGGTCGCGCATGAGGACCGGGCGCGGTTCTCCGGGAAACGGCCCGAACAAGTCGCGCAGGCGCGCCTTCAGCTCCCGCAGGGGCTTGGCGTACTTGTGCCTTTGTGCCGGATCACCAGCGGCGAGTTGTGCCTCAAAGTCAGCGATCATCTTATAGACGGGTTCGCGCGCAGCGCGGGTACGGGCGACGGCTGCCTCCACCTCCGCCGGATTCCCGCGACTGAACATTGCCAGCATGAGGCGACGATGTTCAATGGTGGCGCGGAAGACAAACGCCCCCGCGCCCCGCCAGGCAATCGGCGCCAGGACCGCCAGCAGCGCGGCACCGAGGAGCACGAGGGATACAACTCCGGTGCCCGCGAAAGCCTTGTCCAGCAACCTGCGCATGGAAAGTTGCATCAGTGCCCCCCTCGCCGCGCCCGGCGCAGTGCCCACTCGCTCAGGAGGTTGAGAACGAACGCAATCGTCAGGAGGAGAAGCGCCAGGGCGAAGAGCACATGGTAACGTTCCGAGCCGGTCATGTGGTCAGCCTCGCCCATATCACCCGCAATCGTCGCCGTCACCGTTCGCACAGGGGCCAGCAAATTGTACCAGGGCGAAGGTATCTGCGCCGCGTTGCCGGAGGCCATCCAGACCACCATGGTCTCGCCGAGGACGCGCATGATGCCGAGCATGACGGCCGCGCAGATGCCGCTGGCGGCGGCGGGGATGACTGCGCGCACCATCGTCTCCGCGCGCGTGGCCCCGAGCGCGTAACTCGCCTCGCGTATTTCGCGGCCAGTCGCGCGCAAGGCGTCCTCGCTCACGCTCGCCACCGTCGGCAGCGCCATGATGCCCAGAATGATGGAGACGTTGAGCGCATTCGTGCCGCTGCTGACAATCACCATCTTGAGGCGGCCGCTGATATAGGCCAGCCCCAGGACAGCGCCCACGGCCAGAAGAGCAAAGACTAAGGGTCGCACCCAGGGGCGCCACCGCGCCGGCAGGCGCATCACCAAGCTACTACCAGCGACGTAAACGCCCAGCGCCGCGAGCGGCGCGCCCACCAGCCAGGCAGCCAACGCCAGCATCGGCCCGCCCCGCTCTTGCAGGAGGGGCGCCAGCACCACCAGCGCGAAGAACCCATAGGCCACCGAAGGTATGGCCGCCAGTATTTCCAGCATCGGTTTGGCCCACTGGCGCACGGCGAACGGGATCACGTCACTCAGGCAGACAGCTACCGCCACGCCGAGGGGCAGGGCCACCAGGCTGGCACCGAGCGTCACGAGGGCACTGCCCACAAACAGGGGCACTGCCCCAAACGCGGGTGGATGCGCGGAGGGATACCACCGGGTGCCCGTGAAGAACTCAGCGAAGCCGCGCACACGGAAGAAGGGCACCGCGTCGCGCGCGATGGAATAAAAGACGAAAAGAATGGCCGCCGCCGAAGCGGCGGCCACAGCTAACAACACTCCATGCCCAACCAGTATCACCAGGCGCCGCCGAACCAGCGCTCCCTTCCGCAGGAGCAGTTCTACTTCACCTGGGCGCTTCAGGTGCCCGCCCGAGGGCGAAGTCGGGGAACTGCTGACTGTGGCAACGCCCACTTCCTATCCTCACTGACCGGCACCGTGCGATGCTACGGGACACGAGGTTTCAGTAACTGGTTACCGGCACAAACCCGATGCCCTCAATAATCTCCTGTCCCTTGCGCGTCAAGTACAGGGTGATATAGGCATGCAGGTGACTGCCCAGTTTGGGGTAACCGTTCGTGAACATGTACAGCGGGCGCGCCACGGGATAACGGCCGGAGGCAACGGTGGCGCGGTCCGGCATGACGCCGTCAATTGCAAGCGCCTTCACCGTCTCATCTACGAAACCCAGGCCCGCGTAACCGATGGCGTCCGGCGTCGTCTGCACCCGCTGGCGGACTGCGCCATTGCTGCCCACATACTCGGTGTCCGGCGCGATCGGTACCTGATGCATCACCACTTCCTTGAAGGTCTCGTAGGTGCCGCTGTTCGTGTCGCGGCTGATCTTGACAATCTTGCGGTCTGGCCCGCCGACCTCGCGCCAGTTGGTTATCCGGCCGGCGTAGATGTCGCGCAACTGGTGCAGGGTGAGGCCCTTCACTGGATTTCGCGGATGAACGATAATGGCTAGTCCGTCCATCGCCACCACGTGGGCAACAGGCATGACACCCTTCTCCGCGGCCGCCTTGAACTCACTTTCCTTCATAAAGCGCGACATGGTGGCCACGTCACAGGTGCCGTTGATGAGCGCCTTGGCCCCATTGCCGCTGCCCGACTCGCTGACCGTGATATTGACCTGCGGATTGCGCTCCATGTAGAACTCGGCAAACGCCTTGGCAATCGGCCCGACCGTCGTGGAGCCATCAATGACGATCTTGGCCGGCTGTCCCTCTGCTGCCAGAGCGGCGGCACCGAGGGCCAACGCCATCGCCTCCGCGACCCAGAATGCTGTTGCACGCAGCCATCCCCTACGCTTCATATCTGCACTCCTTTCCATCGCTTCTCTCCTAGATATTGATACCACGAAAAAGTTAGGATTTGGTTAGCAAACGGTTAGAATGCCATAAACCTCGTCAGGCGTAGCCGACCGACGATATTTACGGCCGCGATGCCACGCCACCGCGCCAGGACCACCTCCGACTGATCCGCCTCGTCCAGCACATGCAAAACGCCAGCCAGGCGCGGACACCGGTTGGGGTGCATTGAGGGTGTGGGCTTGCCTTGCCCGCGCCTGGCTGCATTGCATCATCGCAAAAGCCTTTTGAAAGATAACCCACCGCTCAGAAGTCAAACTGCAGACGCAGTTGACCGATATGGGCGTTGCCGACGTCTTTGCGGTCGGCGTGGACGTAGTTGGCCATGACGCGCGTGTTGGGGTTTAGATACCAGTTGATGCCAACAGTAACGTCGCTCAGTCTGCCGCCGCGCACGTCCTTGTCGTCGAGGTCAATGGCGGAGTAGCGGGCGGCCACTTCCCACGCGCCCAGCCCGCCGTCCTTGGACCGGAAATTGTCCCTGGGCTTGATGCGGCCGAATGTGCCCGTTGACCGGCTGTAGGCCCGATTCTCGCCGGTGAGGAAATAACTGGCGTAGAGGTACCAGGCCGAAAAACTGAGGCCGGAGCCGGCGGCACGGTCAAGGGAGGAACGGACGTATTCGCCCTGCAACGAGAAGGGACCATGAACCAGCGCAGCCTCAGCCGCAGTGAGCGTCACCTCGTCCACGCCATTGATCTTGCCGGTGGACACCAGGTCCGGCGCCATATTGCTTTCCGGGCGGGCCTTGTATTCCACCTGGGCCTTATCGTAGTCCTTGTCCAAGTCCCGATGGCTGCCACTGACGCCGAGGTGAAGGACATGACGGCCCTGTTCCTCATACCACGGCGAGGCGAAGAGACGACCGGTATACTTGAACGATCCTCCCTTGTTGGCACCATCGTCGCCGGATGGCTTGAAGGCGCCGACCTGATAGTTGACCATCTCGCCCATGATCGGACCATGGAACATGATGCCGGTGCTGCGGCTGGGCGTCAGCCTGGCGGACAGGCCACGCTCCATGAACGTGAGGTAGCGCTCACTGTTCTGGGTCTCCAGTCCCAGCGGCTCGTAGAAGCGGCCGATGCGGATGTTGCCGACCACGGGCACCTTGCGCATGCCCAGATACATGTCCTTGATGGCCGTGGCCTCGCCCTTGCGGTCGGTGAAGTCATACTCCCACTTGAACTCAACGGTGTCGTAAATCGTGCCGGCGATGGCCAGTTGGGCGCTGCGGAACTCCACGCCGCTGTCAAACTTGTCGGCACCGAACCGCGATTCCAGGTCGCTGTCGGCGTCAAACTTCGCCCAGTCATTGAACACCCGGCCCCCGATGGTCAGGCGGAACATCTTGTCGGCCGACTGAAAGAGCAGGCCATCCCGCCACTGCACATCAAAGGCGGTGCCGGCGCGTTTTTCCAGGGCATCCAGACGCTCCTTGAGTCGCTGGATTTCCTGCTCCACGCTGCCGGCCTCCCCCCCGGCACGCGCGCTCACCGCGGTCAGTGCCACCGTAAGCGCTGCTAAGAACGCCGCCAACAATTTCCTCATCATCTCCCTTCCTCCTTCTTCCTTCGTACTGATCAGCCCCTCACCCATTCCATCAGAAAGCATAGCGGGAGCAGGTAAGAGCGCGATGAGGGCAAAGTGAGAATTTCGTTAGATTGAGCGGCGTCTTAGGCGGGCAGACACGGCAGGTGAATAGCGAAGATACTGCCCTTGCCGGGGGTGCTGCTGACGGTGGGATAACCGCCGTGGGCCTGGGCGATATGCTTGACGATGGCCAGGCCAAGGCCGGTGCCGCCGTTGGCGCGACTGCGTGCCTTATCCACGCGGTAGAAACGCTCAAAGAGCCGCGGCAGGTGCCGTGCCTCAATGCCGCAGCCCTCGTCCCGCACGCGGATGACGACTTCCGCGTTCTCGGTGCTGGCCTCCACCCGGACGCGGGCGCCCGCCGGGCTGTATTTGATGGCGTTGTCCAGGAGGTTGATGACGGCCTGTTCCAGGAGGCGGGCGTTGAGGCGCACCCGGAGACCGGCCGCAATGCTGCGCTCAATTGCAATGTTCTTAGCCGCGGCTTTGGCGGCGCAGGCAGCGACGGCGGCCTCAATCACAGGGCCAACATCGCCCTCCTTCAGGATAACCTCCTGCCGCTCGGTCTCCTCCTCCAGGCGGGAAAGGCTCAGGAGGTCCTCAATGATGGCGTTGAGGCGGTCGGTATGGCGGGCGATGATCTGCAGGAAGCGGCGCGCTTCGGTCGGGTTGTCCAGCGCGCCACTGAGCAGAGTTTCTACGAAGCCCTTGATAGAGGTGATGGGCGTCTTCAGTTCGTGGGAGACGTTGGCGACGAACTCGCGGCGCATTCGCTCCAGGCGGCGCAGTCGGGTGACGTCGTTGAGGACGATGACCGCGCCGATGCGCTGGCCACGGCCATCGCGCAGCGGGGCGGCGTGGGCCTGCAACTGGCGTTCATCACCGGCGGCGTAAAGGGCAACGTCGCCCTCCACGGGCGCGTCACTGGCCAGCGCGCGCCGCATGAGCGACTCCAGATCCAAATTGAGAATTACCTCCTGCAACGGCCGCCCTACGGCCCCGGCTACGTCAACCGCGAAGATGGCGGCGGCCTGATTCATGTGGAGCACGCGCTCGCGGTCATCTACCGCCACGACCGCCTCCACCATGCTGCTGAGGATGGCTTCGCGCTCGTGGCGCTCCTGCAGGACAGCGCGGACACGCGCGTCCAACTGCGCGCTCATCTCATTGAGCACCTGCGCCAGTTGGTCCAGTTCCTCAATGTCGGCCGGCGGGATCCGCCGGGCGAAGTCGCCACGGGCAAAGCGCTGTGCCCCCCGCGTCATCTCCTCCAGTGGCTGGCTGATGCGCCGCGCCACAACCAGGCTCGTGCCCGCAGCTAGCGCGGCGATGACGAGGCCGGCCCAGGCGAGCCGGAGATAGAACGCGCGTTGTGCGCGCCGGAGGCCGGCCACCGGCAGAGCCGCGCGCACCGCCCCCACCACCTGCTCCTCGCGCAGGAGCGGGATAGCAACGTAGCACATGTCCCTTTCCACAGTGGTGCTGTGGCGGAGCGCAACGCCAACCTTGCCGGCGAGCGCGGCGCGCACCTCTGGACGCAGGCTATGGTTCTCCATCTGCGCCGGCTCGCCTTCGGAATCCCCAACTACCGTCCCGTCATCCAAAAGGACGGTGAAACGCGCGCCGACGGCTTTGCCCACCTCCTTGCAAAGGGCGTCCACCTGGCCATGCTCGCCGCTACTCAGCGGCACCAGCACCTGGTTGGCAAAGAGCCGCGCCTGCGCCGCCAGCGCGTGGGCCAGTTCCCGCCGATGGCTCGCACCCCACTGCCGGGACGCATACCACGCCACCGCGGCCACCGAGACCAGCGTTACCACCAAGCACGGCCAGAATATCCGCCAGAGGAGCCGCCGGTGCCGCATTTGCTAATCCTTGAAGCGGTAGCCGACCCCGCGCACCGTCTCAATATACCGACCGGCCTTGCCCAACTTACGGCGAAGCGACACCATCTGCACGTCCACCGAGCGGTCCGTCACGGGATAATCGCTGCCATGCACCGCTTCCACAATCTGGTAGCGGGTGAAAACCCAGCCTGGGCGGCGCGCAAGGAAGTGGAGGATGCGGAACTCGGTATGAGAGAGTTCCACTGGACGCCCGCTGACCAGCACCTCGTGGCGTCCGGGAATTATTTCCAGTTCGTGGACGCGGATGGGCTCATCGGCTTCGAGGGGGGCGCGGGCCCTGCGCCGCAGCACGGCACGCACCCGCGCCAGGAGCACGCGCGGACTGAAAGGTTTGGGGATATAATCATCCGCGCCGAGTTCCAGACCGGCGACAATGTCGGCCTCCTCCCCCTTGGCCGTGACCATGACCACGGGAATGTGCCGCAGGTGGCGGTCCATCTTGAGTAGTTTGCAAACCTCCAGTCCGTCCATGCCTGGGAGCATGAGATCAAGGAGAATGAGGTCCGGTAGCTGCGCCCGCGCGCTGACCAGCGCCGCATCACCTGTGCCCACGCCTGAGACCTTGTAACCCTCGCGCTCAAGGTTGTAGCGGATCAGTTCCAGGATGTCTTCCTCATCCTCCACCACCAGGATGTGTTCCCTGCTCATCTCGCTCGCCCTCCCCCAACCTGTTCTTGAATAACATTATAGCTCGGCCATGTGAGCGTCGCGTTAGCCGCGCGCAAGAAATTGATGAAGATAGCGCCCGCCGCGGCCACCGCCCCCTTCCGCCTATGCCGCCGCTCTAGCCGGCCGCCACCGAGCGGCGCGCGACATTCATGACCTTGACCACCATAAAGAGACAGAAGGCAACTATGAGGAAGTCCACCACCGCGTTGGCAAAAACCCCGTACTTGACAGTGACGGCCGGCTGGACAACGTTGCCTGCGGCGTCGGTAATCGCCCTCTTGATGGTGATTTCAAAGGACTTGAAATCCATGCCGCCCAGCAGCGCGCCCAGCACCGGCATCAGGACATCGTTGACGAGCGAGGTGACGATTTTGCCGAAGGCCGCGCCAATGATGATGCCCACCGCCATGTCCACCGCATTGCCTTTGACCGCAAACTCCTTGAACTCCCGCACCAGACCCATGGACCCGTCTCCTCGAAACACGATGACGCGCGGCGCGCATCTCGCCGCGTAACCGCCCGTCAGACTACCGATTCCTGCCCTCACTGGTCAACCGGACTCTGATGCACCAGCCGTGCTTCACTCGCGAAATCTGATAAAATAGGGCGGAGTGCCCAGGTCGTTGCGAGGAAAGAACCGGAAATGCCCGACAGGAAGCGAAACGAGTCCAGCGCGGCACCGCGCTCACACTTTATCCGGGAGGCCATCGCCGAAGACCTCCGCACCGGCCGCTTCAACCGTGTGCACACCCGTTTTCCTCCGGAACCCAATGGCTACCTGCACATCGGCCACGCCAAGGCCATCTGCATTGACTTCGGCATGGCCGCCGAATTCAACGGCCTCTGCAACCTGCGCTTTGACGACACCAATCCTGTCACAGAGGAAGCCGAATATGTGGAGGCCATCAAGGAGGACGTGCGCTGGCTGGGCTTTGACTGGGGCGACCGGCTGTATTTCGCCTCCGACTACTTTGAGAAGATGTACGAATATGCCGTGGAACTGGTGCGCCAGGGCAAGGCCTACGTCTGCGACCTGAGTCCGGAGGAGTTGAGCGCATATCGCGGGACGCTGACGCAGCCCGGGCGGGACAGCCCCTGGCGCAATCGCTCGGTGGCGGAGAACCTTGATCTCCTCGCGCGGATGCGGGCAGGGGAGTTCCCCGATGGCAGCCGCACCTTGCGCGCCAAGATTGACATGGCCCACCCCAACCTCAACATGCGCGATCCCGTCATGTACCGCATCCTGCACGTACCGCACCACCGCACTGGCACCAAGTGGTGCATATATCCCACCTACGACTGGGCACATGGCCTGGAGGATTCCATTGAGGGCATCACCCACTCGCTCTGCTCGCTGGAATACGAGAACCACCGCCCGCTGTACGACTGGTTCCTGGACGCCCTCGGCATTCATCATCCGCGGCAGATTGAATTCGCCCGCCTCAACCTCACCTACACGGTGCTGAGCAAACGCCTCCTGCTGGAACTGGTTAATGGTGGCCACGTGCGCGGCTGGGATGACCCGCGCCTGCCGACGCTCCGCGGCCTGCGCCGACGCGGCTACACCCCGGAGTCCATCCGTAACTTCTGCGAGCGTATCGGCGTGGCCAAAACCGACAGTGTCATCGCCATTGAACTCCTGGAGCATTGCGTCCGCGAAGACCTCAACCGGCGTGCCCCGCGCGTGATGGGGGTGCTGCGGCCCCTGCGCCTGGTCATTGACAACTATCCCGCCGACAAGGTTGAGGAACTGGAGGCGGTGAACAATCCGGAGGACCCTGCCGCGGGCACACGCCTGGTGCCTTTCTCGCGCGTCCTGTACATTGAACGCGACGACTTCATGGAGGACCCACCACCTGACTTCTTCCGTCTGGCGCCTGGGCGGGAAGTGCGCCTGCGCTACGCCTACTTCGTGAAGTGCGCGCGGGTGGTAAAGGACGCACAGGGCGAAGTGCAGGAAGTGCACTGCACCTACGATCCGGCGACGCGGGGGGGCGACTCGCCCGATGGGCGCAAGGTCAAGGCAACGCTGCACTGGGTCTCCGCCGCTCACGCACTGCCCGCCGAGGTGCGGCTCTACAACCACCTCTTCGTCAAAGAAAACCCGCTCGATGTCCCCCCCGGGATGGACTGGAAGGCCAACCTGAACCCCAACTCGCTCGTGGTGCTCAACGATTGCCGCGTGGAGCCTTCCCTGGCCGGCGCTCCCGTCGGCAGCCGCTACCAGTTCGAGCGGCTCGGCTATTTCTGTGTGGACCCGGACACGACCACGGCCGGCAAACTGGTCTTCAACCGCACGGTAACGCTCAAGGACGCCTGGGTTAAGAAACAGAAGGGATCGCCCAACCGTGGCGTCTGATGGCCGGGACGCAAGCCCCTGCCGCCCAGAAAGGAGCACCCCCGGTGGGCCGGAAGATCCGCATCCGCTGTGGCACCGTCACAAGGGACAACCGCCGGCGCGCGCTGGAACTGGCCCTCTGGATATTGGGCATCCTGCCCGGCCTGATCTTTACCATGATCCGGAGGCGAACCGATCCTGCCCAGTGCCCCAAGTGTGGTGGCGACCTCTATCCAGTTGACTCCCACGCCGGCGCTGCCATCGCCCGGCACTTTGACGGACGGCAATAGAGCACCAGGTCCGGGCCGCTCACGCGCGAAGTCCTGCCCTTCAGCACCGCTAGCCTGGCGCCCTTCCGCTCACGGACAATGAAGACGATCAGGCGCGCAGGAAATCCGCAGCTCGGTGCAGCCGCGCGAGTGCACGCTCGCGGCCTACCAGGTCCATGCTCTCAAAGAGCGGCGGTGAGGCGCGGCTGCCAGTCACGGCCACGCGAATGGCCATGAACACATCCCCCGGCTTCCAACCCACCTCCGCGGCAAGAACGCGGCAGATACTCTCAAACGTGCTGGCGTTCCACTCGGCCGCGGCGAGGCGGTCGGCGGCCTCCTGGAGCACCTGGGCCGTTTGGGCGGCTGTGCCCTTCTTCGGCACGAGAAGGTCGCGGTCAAGCACGACATCCGACGCAAAGATGAAGCCACAGACCGTTTCATAGTCCCGCAACGTCTTTATCCGACTCTGCGCCACGGACAGACTGCGCCGCACCAGCGCCCGATCCCAGGGCTTCTCCTTGAGGACAACTTCCTCGAGACGCGTCATGAGGTCATCGGCCGGAAGGGCGCGGATATATTCGCCATTCAGCCAGCGTAACTTCTCCAGGTCAAAGACCGGCGCCCCCTTGCCGACCCGCTCCCAAGAAAACTCGGCAATCATCCGCTCCAGGCCGAAAATCTCCGTCCCATCGCTGGTGGAGAAACCCATGAGCGCCAGGAAATTGCGCAGCGCCTCGGGCAGAAAACCCTGTTCGCGATACCAATCCAGCGAGGTGGGATTCTTGCGCTTGCTGATCTTGCTGTGGTCGGGATTGCGCAGGAGCGGCATGTGGGCGAACACGGGCGGCTCCCAGCCGAAGGCCTGGTAGAGCAGGATGTGTTTGGGCGTGCTGCTGATCCATTCCTCGGCGCGAATCACGTGGCTGATTGCCATCGCGTGGTCGTCCACCACGTTGGCCAGGTGGTAGGTGGGGAAGCCATCGGACTTCAGGAGTATCTGATCGTCAACCTGCGCGTTGGGAATCGTGATCCGCCCGCGAATCAGGTCGTCGAAGGTGGTCTCGCCCTCGAGCGGCACGGCGAGGCGGATGACATGCGGCTCGCCGGCAGCAGCGCGGCGCTCGGCCTCGGCAGGAAAAAGTGCACGACAGGCACGGTCGTAGCCGATAGTGCTTGACTTCGCCTTTTCCTGCGCCTGGCGTAACTCGCGCAGGCGCTCTGCAGTGCAGAAGCAGCGGTAGGCATGACCGCCAGCGACGAGGTGGTGCGCCGCCTGACGGTATAACTCCACCCGCTCCGACTGCCGATAGGGCGCGTGCGGACCGCCGATGTCCGGCCCCTCATCCCATGGCAGGCCCATCCAGCGCAGTGCGCGCAGGATGGCCGCCTCTGATTCGCGCGTGGAGCGTTCGCGATCGGTGTCCTCAATGCGAAGGATGAAGGTGCCGCCAGTGGCCCTGGCGAAGACGTAATTGAAAAGGCCGATGTAGGCGGTGCCCACGTGCGGCTCACCCGTCGGGCTTGGCGCCAGCCGCACGCGGACGCGACTCCGCCCCGCCGTTGCTGTCACGGTTTATCCTCCCGGTTACACCCAAGCGAACCGATGCTGCCGGCGCCCGCGATTATACGCGACCTGGCCGGCCACCACAATTGCCTGCACAGCGCCATGGCATCCGCTGCCATACGGCCCGCGACCGAGAGGAAATCGGAACCGGCGGACCGCGTGCGTTGACGAGGCGCGGTGCCTGCTCTATAATGCGCGCTGTCCCTGCGTCCCCGCGTGAAGATACATACCATGGACGAAGCAATTCGCAAGGCAGGAGTGCTGATCGAGGCGCTCCCCTATATCCGCTCCTATCGCGGCAAGACCTTCGTCATCAAACTGGGCGGTGCGGCGATGGAGGAGCGGCGCGTCCTTGATGACCTTTTGGAGGACATCGTCTTTCTGGCCACGGTGGGCATCCGACCGGTTCTCGTGCATGGGGGCGGGCCGGACATCAGCCGGACGATGGAACAGCGTGGACTGAAGCCCACCTTCGTGCGCGGCCACCGAGTCACCGACGCCGCGACGCTGGCGGTGGTGCGCGAGGTCCTTGGCGAGATCAATGCCGACCTCGTGCGCCGCCTGCGTCTCCTGCATGCGGAGGCCGAGGGCATCGTCGGCGAGCCGCCCGGCGCGCTGGTGGGCAGGCGCAAGGTTTTCAAGGAACGCCAGCCGGACGGCACGGAGGTTGAGGTTGACCTGGGCCTGGTGGGCAGCATAGAGGCGATTGACCACGCCTTCTTCAGCGGCCTGATTGAGCACGGCGTCATCCCGGTGGTAGCGCCGCTGGCACGTGGGCGCAGTGGCGAACTCCTCAACTGCAACGCCGACACCGCCGCCTCGTTCCTGGCCGTGGCGCTGGGAGCGGAGAAGGCAGTCTTCCTCAGCGATACCCACGGCATTCTCACCGATCCCGGCGATGAACGGTCGCTGGCCTCCTCGCTGACTGGGGCGGACGTGGAACGGCTGATCAAGGCAGGCGTCATCACCGGCGGGATGCTGCCAAAGGTGTCGGCATGCTTGGCGGCGCTGGAGGGCGGCGTGCGCAAGGCGCATATTGTGGACGGCCGCATTCCTCACGCAGTGCTCCTGGAAATCTTCACTGACAAAGGCGCGGGCACGCAGATCCTGCGGTGAGTGACTCGCACGTGCCGGCGGCATCCGGCGCCCGGCAGGGGCAGCAGGGGGCCGTTTCTCGCAAAGGAGGTAGAGTGTTCGTGCCAGGACAGGCGATGTCCTCAACGCACGGAGGCCGCCGGCAGTGGGCGGTGCGGGGGTGGCTGTTGCTGGCCGCGCTCCTGGCACTCGTCCCGCGAGTCCAAGGCGCGCCGGACCTCAGCGAAAAGTGCGACCTCTGGCCACTCTTCTACCACCACCGCACCGAACCGCCGCAGCGGCACGCGGTGCGCGAGGTCCTCTGGCCCTTTCTGGAATGGCGCGAGGGCGCGCAGAAGTCGGAGTTCTACTTCCGCCCCTTTTACAACCGCCAGGTGTTCAAGGACCAGGGACGCGTGGAGACCGAGTTTCTCTACCCCTTCGGCTATGGCACCTTTGCGGGCGAAAAGCGCGAGCGCTGGTTCTGGCCGCTCTTCAGCCTCGGCAGCGACAATCGCGGCGAAGGCCGAGAGCGCCATTTTGCCCTGTTGCCCTTCATCCTGTGGCAGGAGCGGGCAGATAAGCCGGATGAGTTCATGCTCTTCCCCTTCTACGGGCAACTGTATCAGCGTCTGCATCGCGAGGAGATTCAGTTCATCCTCTGGCCGCTCTACACCCGCGAGAAGAAGCCCGACGCGCAGGCCTGGTCGGTGCTCTTTCCGATCTTTCGTTATGAGGCCCGCGACAACGGCGTCGCCTACAAGTTCTGGCCGCTCTTCGGCCACGCCCACCGCGAGGGCAAGGAATCCAAGACCTTCGTCCTGTGGCCCTTCTACCAGGAGCAGTGGGTGAACTTGGACCGCGGCGGCAAATGGGAGAGCGTCTTCGTCTTCCCCTTCTGGGGACATGAGTCATCGCCCGCTGGCTACGCCTGGACATGTCTCTGGCCGTTCTTTGACTATTCACACCGCTTCGCCGGCGATGAGCGCAGTTGGAACGCGCCCTGGCCCATCCTGGGGGCCACCACCGGCGACAACCGCCATGCACATCGCCTGTGGCCCCTGTATACTTACAGTTACAGCCGCGATGCGGACGAGGCCCGCAGCCGCCTGATAATCCTCTGGCCACTCATCTGGCGGACGAAGGCGGTGCGAGCAAAGGAGCAGTGCGAGGCGAGTTCATTCCGTATCATCCCGCTCTTCTGGTGGCAGCGCGACCGCGAGAAGGAGAGCGAAGGCAGCCTCGTGCAGGTCTGGCCGCTGTTCAAAGTTACACACGAACTGGATGGCTCGGCCCAGGCCGAGTTTCCCTCCATCCTGCCCCTGCGACGGGCGGGCTTCGAGCGCAACTACGCCCCCTTCTTCCGGCTGTTCGAATGGCGCCGGGAGGCAGATGGCGCGACGCGTTACAGCTTGCTCTGGCGGGTAGTGCGCGTTGAGCGCGGCGCGGACTGGGCAGGAGTGGAGGTCTGGCCCCTCTTCTCCTGGAGCCGCGAGACAACCGCCACCGACAGAGAAGAATCCTATCTGCGGCTGCTGAAGGGCCTGCTCGGCTATGAGAGGGTCGCTGGCCGCCACCTCCTGCGACTCCTTTACGTCCTGCGCCTGCCGCTGGGCGGAGCAGCACCGGAGGCGACGCCGTGAAACAGCCACTGCACATACTGGGCGGACGTGTACTGGAGGCGGCGCAGTTCATTGGCGAGTGCGCCGCCCTGGTGCCGCGCACGCTGGCACACTGTCCCTCGGCTTATCGCCAGCGCCAGCGGGTACTGGCACAGATGACGCGGGCGGGGTATGAGTCGTTGCCCATCGCCGCCGCGCTTTCCTTCTTTACCGGCCTGGTTCTGGCGCTGCACTCCGGGATTGCCCTGCGCACCTTCCGGGCCGAGGCGGAGTTGGCGCGCATCGTGGCCCTGTCGCTGGTCAAGGAGATGGGGCCCATCCTCACCGGCATGCTCATCGCCGGCCGCGTCGGCGCTGCCATCGCCGCCGAGATCGGCACCATGAACATCAATGAGGAGATTGACGCCCTTCGCACCATGGGCATCAACCCGGTACGCTATCTGGTGGTGCCGCGTTTCCTGGCACTCATCGTCATGCTGCCGCTACTGGTGACCTACGCGGACATCATCGGCATCTGCGGCGGTGCGTTCATGGCCAAGTCCCATTTCGGTGTCAGTTACACCTACTACTTTCGCACGGTAACCCGAGTCATCTGGTTCCAGGACATCCTGGAGGGTTTGATCAAGGCGACGCTCTTTGGTGCGCTGGTGGCCATCATCGCCTGCCAGTTCGGCTTCCGCACCCGTGGCGGGGCCGAAGGCGTCGGGCGCGCCATCACCCGCGCCGTGGTCAGCACGTTCGTAGCTCTCTTCGTCTGTGATTACTTCGTCACGCGCCTGATGAATTACTGAGGACGCCCCGCTGTGGTGACGATGTCGGGCAAGTCGTTTCTGCCGTTCGTCTGTCCGGTGTGCACCGGCGAGGCGTGTGAATACGATCTCGCCGCCGTGAAACTCAACCGCTCCTTTGGCGACAAGATTGTCCTTCGTGACTTCGAGATCAAGGTCAGGCGCGGCGAGACCTTCGTCATCATCGGCGCCAGCGGTTGCGGCAAGAGCGTCTTTCTCAAGCACATAGTCGGCCTTCTGCAGCCGGACAGTGGCAGCCTGTGCGTCTTTGGGCGCGACCTGCGCGCGCTCCCACCCGCCCAGGCCGAAGAACTCCATCGCCACATCGGCATGGTCTTTCAGAGTTCTGCCCTCCTCGCCTCACTCACCGTGCGGGAGAACGTCGGCCTGGCGCTGGTGGAACGCGGCATGCCCGCCGAGGAGGTGGAGCGCATCGTCAAAGAAAAGTTGCACCTGGTCAACCTGGACGGCACCGAAGACCTCTACCCGGCCGAACTCAGCGGGGGCATGCGCAAGCGGGTCGCCGTCGCCCGCACCCTGGCGATGAACCCGAAGATGATCCTTTATGACGAACCCACCACGGGCCTCGACCCGATCATGTGTGACGACGTGGACAACCTCATCCTTGACATGAAACGCCGGCTCAAGGTCACCTCCATCGTCGTCACTCATGACATGGTCACTGCCTTTCGTGTCGCCGACCGGATTGGTATGATGCACGGCGGACGGCTGGTGGAGATCGGCACGCCGGAGGAGATTCGCCGCAGCGAGAACCCCATTATCCGTGAGTTCATCGCCCGCAATCTGCCCACGGAGGCCCGCACGCTATGACCAATGAGACCAAGACCGGCCTGTTCTTTATCTTCGGCCTGCTCCTGCTCGGCCTCTTCACCTTCAAGGTAGAGGACGTCAATAAGTGGCTGCAGCGTCGCTACACCCTGGTCACCTTCTTTGACCACGCCCAGGGCCTGGAAGTCGGCGATCCCGTGGCCGCCGCCGGCGTCAATATCGGCCAGATACAGCGCCTGGAGTTGGTGGAGAACCGAGTGCGGGTAACCATGCAGATAGACGCCCACCGCCGCCTCTATCCCGGTGCGAAGGCCTCCATCCAGTGGGCCGGCCTCCTCGGACGCAAATATCTTGACCTGACGCTCGGCGACAGCAAACTGCCACCGCTCAAGGAGGGCGACGTCGTCCCCAGTGAACCGTCGCTCACCGTCGGCGAGGTCATGGACAAGATTCAGAGCGCTGCCATTGAGATGAGCAGTTTCTTCACCGGCGAGTCGGCCAAGGCCTTCAAGGATGTCGGCCCCAAACTGAGCCGGGCGCTCGATGGGCTGGTTGCCCTTTCGGAGGACCTGCAGAAACAGGAGAGCACCGTGCGCCGCCTGACCTCCTCCGATGAACTCTACAGGAAAATCAACGACGTCGCCGACCAGTTGCGCGAGGGGGCGCGGTCGTTCAACGACATGGCCAACCGCCTAGACCAGCGCCTTGCACCAGTGCTCCAGGACGTACGCGAGGCGACGCCCGGCCTCAAGGACGCGGTGACCTCCCTCCGCCGCGTCGCTGACGAACTGGAGAAAGGCGAGGGCACTATCCCCCGCCTCATCCGCGACCCGGAACTCTACAAGTCGCTCAAGGAGACCGCCGACAATCTGCGCACCTTCTCCGAGCGCCTGGAGAAATCCGAGCAGGGCGCCTTCGCCCTCCTGCGCGAGGACAAGTTCGCCCGTGACCTCCGCACCGCCGCCGATCAGTTGGGCAAACTGGCTGAAAACCTCAATCAAGGCGAAGGCACCATCCCAAAACTGCTGCGCGACGACGAGATCTACCGCGACCTGAAGAGACTGATCAGCGACGCTCAGGAGGCCATACGCGGCGTCAAGGAGCAGATACCCATCGGCACTTTTGTCGGCGTCCTCTTCAGCGCTTTCTGAGCCTGGCCGCCGGCTGAAGGACACCGCCAACACTCGACGAAAGGAACTGCAGCAAGAGCGATGAATACACGCGAGATAATGGCACTGTTTGACCGCTACGTCATCGCCAACTACAGCCGCATGCCCATTGCCATCGTCCGCGGACAGGGCACGCGCATCTGGGACGCCGAGGGCAGGTGCTACCTGGACTTCTTCCCCGGCTGGGGGGTCAACGGCATCGGCCATTGCCACCCGCGCGTCGTCGCTGCCATCCGCGAACAGGCCGGCCGACTCCTGCACGTGGCCAACCATTTCTACATGGAACCGCAGGGGCGGCTGGCGGAACTCCTCTCCACCCGCTCTTTTGGCGGCAAGTGCTTCTTCTGCAATAGCGGTGCCGAGGCCGTGGACGGCGCGGTGAAACTCGCCCGCCTGGCCAGCGGCGGCCGGAAATACGGCATCATCACCATGCTCAACTCCTTCCACGGGCGCACCTTCTGCGGCGTCAGCGCCACCGGCCAGGCCAAGTATCAGCAGGGCCTCGGCCCGCTCCTGCCCGGCTTCAAGCACGTCCCCTTCAACGACCTGGAGGCGGTGCGGGCAGCGGTGGACGAATCCACCTGTGCGGTGCTGGTCGAGCCGGTGCAGGGCGAGGGCGGCGTCAACATCGCCCGGCCGGACTTCATGCGCGGCCTGCGGCAATTGTGCGATGAGCGCGGCCTCTTCCTCATCTGCGACGAGGTGCAGACGGGCGTTGGCCGCACCGGCCGCTGGTTCGGTCACCAGCACTTTGACATCGCCCCCGACATCATGACCCTGGCCAAGGCCCTCGGCGGCGGCGTCGCCATCGGTGGCCTCGTCGCCCGCCCGGAGGTCGCCCAGCACCTGGTGCCCGGCACCCATGCCTCCACCTTCGGTGGCAACCCCCTGGCTTGCGCCGCCGCCATCGCCACCATTGAGGCCATTGAAGCCGAAGGCCTGCTAGAGAACGCCCGGCGCATCGGCGAGCACATCGGCCGCCGTTTCGCGCAGTTCAAGCAGAAATTCTCCTTTGTGCGGGACGGCAGGACGCTCGGCTGCATGTGTGGCCTCGAACTTGACCGCCCCGGTGCCGGCATCGTCAAGCGTTGCCTGGAAAAGGGCCTCTTGGTCAACTGCACGCATGACACGGTCATCCGCCTCCTGCCGGCGCTGACGACGACGCCCGCTGAGGTGGACGAGGCCATGGATATCATGGAGCGGACGCTGGCAGAAGAAGAGTAACACGAGGCGGCGACGCACGTGCTGCTAGAAAGCACATCGGGCATGATGAGCAAGAGCATCCTCACAGACCTGGACCTGACGGACGCGGAGTTGCAGCAACTCTTCTCGCTGGCCGCGGCACAAAAGGCAGCCCTGCGCCGTGGTGAACGCCTGCCGCAGATACTTCAGGGCAAGACGGTGGGCATGCTCTTTGAGAAGCCCTCGCTGCGCACACGCGTATCTTTTGAAGTGGGAGTGAGCCAACTCGGCGGGCACAGCATCTTCCTGGGCGCCCAGGAGGTGCAACTGGGCAAGCGCGAAGCGATCAAGGATTTCGCCCGCGTCATCTGCCGTTATGTGGACCTCATCGTCGCCCGCGTCTTCAAACAGGAGCACCTGGAAGAAATGGCCCGCGAGAGCCGCGTCCCGGTCATCAACGCCCTCAGCGACTATCTGCACCCCTGCCAGGCGCTCGGCGACTTCCTGACCATCCGGGAGCACTTCGGCGATTGGGCGGGCCGGAAATTGGCCTTTGTGGGCGATGGCAACAACGTCGCCCGCTCGCTGGCCTTGCTGGCAGCGCGCCTGGGCGTGCGCTACGTCCTGGCGGCGCCAGAGGGCTACGGCTTTACGGAAGATTTCCTCGCGTGGGCGCGCCAGGCGGGTCGCAATCCCGAGATCGCCATCACCCACGACCCCCTCGCCGCCGTCGCCGACGCTGACATCGTCTACACCGACGTCTGGACGAGCATGGGCCAGGAGGCCGAAGCCGAGACGCGCCGTCAACGCTTCCGGCCCTTCCAGGTCAACGCCCAGCTCATGACGCGGGCCAGGCCGGAGGCCATCTTCATGCACTGCCTGCCCGCCCATCGTGGCGAAGAGGTAACCGACGAGGTCATGGACGGCCCACATGCGGTCGTCTATGACCAGGCCGAGAACCGCCTGCACGCGCAGCGCGCGTTGATGACCATGCTGTTTCAATGAGCTACGCCAGTCCCTGGCCGCCAGGGGAGAGACGCGAGGCGCGCGTCTAGGGCTGGATGACAGGAAAGGAGTGCGATGCGACCCGATAAGCGCCGAGCGGCAGACCTGCGCCCCGTGCGCATACGGCGCGGGGTGCTGAAGTTCCCGGAAGGCTCTGCTCAAGTGGACTGGGGGCTGACCCGCGTCCTGTGCACGGCCAGCGTTCTGGAGGGCGTGCCGAAATGGCTGGACCTGCCCCAGGGTGCCCCCCAGGGTTGGCTCACCGCCGAATACTCCATGCTGCCCGGCAGCACGCCAGAGCGCAAGGAACGCGAAGGCACGCGTGGCCGGGCCGACGGCCGTACCCAGGAAATCCAGCGCCTCATCGGACGCGCCATGCGGGCGGCGGTGGACTTGTCCGCCTTTCCGGGCTACACCATCTGGCTGGACTGCGACGTCCTCCAGGCCGACGGGGGCACCCGCACTGCAGCCATCACGGGGGCGTTCGTCGCCCTTGTGGATGCGCTCCACACGATGCAGCGCCGTGGCTTGCTCGTTGCCATGCCGCTGCGCTGCCAGGTGGCCGCCGTCAGCGTCGGCATCGTGCGCGGCCAAGTGCGCCTTGACCTGAGTTACGAGGAGGACGTGGCCGCGGACGTGGACATGAACGTTGCGATGGACGCTACCGGCAAATTCATTGAGGTCCAGGGCACGGCGGAGCGCGCCGCCTTCAGCCGCACCCAACTCATGAGGATGCTCCACCTGGCGGCGCGGGGGTGCCAGCGCCTCTTCGCCATCCAGGAGCATGTCCTGGGCCGGCAATTGGCCGTGTTGCGTAGTGCCGCGCCCCGGCAGGAGATGCCAACATCGCCCCAGCCGGGATGAGATGCTCTCAATGACCGCCATGTTCCAGGTGCTTTACATCGGCAGCATGAACACAAAGAAGGCAAGGGAGATGCAGGAAATCCTTGCCGGCCTGCCCATTGAGGTCCGTCCTCTGCCTTCCACGGGCATCGTGCCCGTGGAAGAAGACGGCACTACCTTCGCGGAGAATGCCAGCCGTAAGGCACTCGCGCTGGCAGAACAACTCCAGGCCGCGGTGGTCGCCGACGATTCCGGCCTGGAAGTTGACGCCCTCGGCGGCCGCCCGGGAGTGTGGTCGGCGCGCTACGGTGGTCCGCTCATCAGCGATGACCAGCGCTGCCGCATGCTCCTTGAGGAACTGCGGGGAGTGCCAGGCCCCCAGCGCACGGCACGCTTTCGCTGCTGCATCGCGCTGGCGGTGCCGGGACGCGTACTGCTGACCGCGGCAGGCACCGTTGAGGGACGGATTGCGCTCGCCCCACGCGGGACGGGCGGCTTCGGCTATGACCCTATCTTTCTGCCCCAAGGCCATGACCGCACCTTCGCCGAGATGAGCGCAGCGGAGAAACACGCCATCAGCCACCGCGGGCAGGCATTGCGCCACCTCCGCGGCCAACTGGAGCAACTTCTGGCATCCTCGGGCCAGAGCGCACGGGCATGCGAACAGCCGCTGCCCATCGAAATTGAGACTGGGAGGAGAGATACCCGCCATGAGCGCCGGGACACCTGAATACGCCATCGGCATTGACCTGGGCGGCACCTTCATCAAGGCCGGAGTGGTTGACGCCGCCGGACACATTATCTACCAGGCCAGCCGCCCCACCGAGGGCGAGAAGGGGCGCGACGCCATCGTGGCTAACATCGCCGCCGCCGCCGAGGCGGTGCTAGCAGGCGCTGGCTTCGCCTGGGAACAGGTCGCCGGTGTCGGCCTCGGCTCACCCGGCGTCTTTGATTACGAGCGCGGCGGCATTGTCCACCACTCGCCCAACCTAAAGGCCCTTGAGGGTCACCCCTTGCCGCTGCTCGTCCAGGAGCAACTCCGCCGCCCCGGCGTACCCGTGGTCCTGGAAAATGACGCCAACGCCGCGGCCTTCGCCGAAAAATGGGTTGGCGCCGGGCGGGATGCCCGCTCCCTGGTCCTCTTCACGCTTGGCACCGGCATCGGCGGCGGCATCGTCCTGGACGGCGAGGTCTGGCACGGCAGCACCGGCTTCGCCGGCGAACTCGGCCATCAGACGATCCTGCCCGAGGGGCCACTCTGCGGCTGCGGCAACCGCGGCTGCCTGGAGGCCATCGCCTCCGCCACCGGCCTGGTGCGGCGTCTGCGCGAGGCGGTGGAGATGGGCCGGCCCACTGCCCTGGCGAACCGCGTGCGCGGCGGCGAGAAGGTAACCTCCAAGGACGTCTATCTTGCCGCCGTGGCCGGCGACGCCACCGCGCGCGCCCTGCTGGAAGAAACCGGCCGCTACCTCGGCATCGCCGCTGCAAACATGATAAACATACTCAACCCGGAAATGGTGGTCTTTGGCGGTGGCATGACCGGCGCCGGCGAGATGCTCCTGGCGCCCATTCGCGCCGAGGCCCAGCGCCGCGCCATCCCCGCCGCCTATGCCGCCTGTCGCATTGTCTTCGCCCAACTTGGCAACGATGCCGGCCTCATCGGCGCGGCCGGCTGCGTCCTGAAGGCCAGTCGCGGCAGCGCCCGAGCGCGCCCGTGAGCCGCGACTGCGGAACAGCCATGCGCCTGGAACACATCCGTAACTTCTGCATCATCGCCCACGTGGACCACGGCAAGTCCACCCTGGCCGACCGCATGCTCCAGCACGTCGGCGCCGTCGGCGAGCGCGAGTTCCGCGACCAGTTGCTCGACGACATGGACCTGGAGCGCGAACGCGGCATCACCATCAAGGCCAGCGCCGTGTATCTGCCCTACACCCACGCCGGCAGGACTTATGCACTGAACCTGATTGACACCCCCGGCCATGTGGACTTCACCTACGAGGTCTCCCGCAGCCTGGCCGCCTGCGAAGGCGCGCTCCTCGTCGTGGACGCCAGTCAGGGCATCCAGGCCCAGACTATGGCCAACGCCTACCTCGCGCTGGAGAACGGCGTGGAGATAATCCCGGTCATCAACAAGATTGACCTCCCCCAAGCGCAGGTAGAGGCGGTGGCCGCCGAGATGGAGCACCAGTTGGGCTTCAAGCCGGAGGAGATCCTGCGCGTCAGCGCCAAGTTGGGCACCGGCATCACGGAGGTCTTCCGCGCGCTCATTGAACGTGTGCCGCCGCCAGAGGGCGACCCCGAGGCACCGCTGCGGGCGCTGGTCTTTGATTCCGCCTACGACGACTATCGCGGCGTCATCCTCTACGTCCGGGTTCTGGATGGTGGGGTGCAGGCGGGCGATCGTGTCGCCCTTTTCGGGGCGCGCAACACCTACGAGGTGACCGAGGTCGGCCGCCTGTGCCCGCGCCTGACGCCCGCACCCCGCCTTGGCGCCGGCGAGGTCGGCTACGTCACCGCCGGCATCCGCGCCGTCAGCGAGGTGCATGTCGGCGACACCCTGCACCTGGCGGGCACGAAGGTCACGCCCGTGCCCGGCTACCGCGAGCCGCAGCCGCTGGTCTTCTCCGGCGTCTATCCCGCCGACGACACCGGCTATGAGCCGCTGCGCCGCGCCCTGGAGCGCCTCCACCTCAACGACCCCGCCTTCACCTTTGAACCCGAGCGCGCCGAGGCGCTCGGCCTCGGCTTCCGCTGCGGCTTCCTCGGCCTCCTCCACATGGAGATCGTCCAGGAACGCATTGAGCGCGAGTGTGGCGTCTCGCTGGTACAGACTGCGCCCAACGTCACCTACGAGGTCGTCCTCCGCACCGGCGAGATCGTGCGCGTGGACAATCCCGCCAAAATCCCCGACGCCGGCCAGATTGCCGAACTGCGCGAGCCGGTGGTGCGTGTCAACTTCATCCTGCCGCCGGAGTGCATCGGCGTCATCACCCGCATGGCCGAAGAGCGCCGCGGCAAGTATGTGACTACCGAATACCTCGGCCCCACGCGCATGGTCCTCTCCTACGACATGCCCCTCGCTGAAATCATCCACGACTTCCACGACCGCATGAAATCCGCCACCCACGGCTACGGCGTCATGGAGTACGAGTTCATCGGCTACCGCGCTGCCGACCTCGTCCGCCTGGATATCCTTGTCGCGGGCAAGAAGGTGGACGCGCTCTCGTGCGTCGTTCACCGCGAGCAGGCCTACCGCCGCGGGCGGGACATCGTGCAGCGCCTGCGCCAGGCCATCCCGCGCCACCTCTTCCAGGTGCCCATCCAGGCGGCAATTGGCTCTCGCGTCATTGCTCGCGAGACCATCCCCGCCCTCGCCAAGAACGTCCTCGCCAAGTGCTACGGTGGCGACATCACCCGCAAGCGCAAACTCCTGGAAAGGCAGAAGGAGGGCAAGAAGCGCATGCGCAGCATCGGCCAGGTGGAAATCCCCCAGGAGGCATTCCTCGCCGTCCTCCGCTCGGAGGCGAAGCAATGAATCCCCGCCGCACGGCTTCAGCCCATCCCCATATCCACCGGCGGCCCAGGTCATGATCCGCTTTGCCCGTCGTCGCCATGAAGGCTCCGTCCTGCGCGAAAACCTCGAGGCCCTTATCATGGCCGGCGTCCTCGCCCTCATCATCCGCCAATATGTCTTTGAGGCCTTCCGCATCCCCACCGGCTCCATGGCGCCGACCTTCCTCGGCGAACACAAGGACCTTACCTGTCCCAACTGCGGCTACCAGTTCGCCGTCGCGCGCAATGTCCTCATCCAACCCGGCGTCCGCCGCGTCCTCTGCCCCAACTGCCGTGCCACCATCCCCGACGCCGTGCTGCACCACACCGCCTGTCGCCATTTCCCCGCCTGGCCACAGGCGCTCTTCTTCCGCGGCGACTACCGCATCCTGGTCAACAAGTTCCTCTACGACTTCCAGCCGCCGCAGCGCTGGGATGTGGCCGTCTTCCGCTATCCCTTTGCCGCGGTGCGCTGCCGCGCCTGTGGTGCCCAGGAGGCGGTGCGCTGGCGGCCGGGCATCCGCTGTCCGGTCTGCGGCTCCACCAACGTCCGCGCCGAGACCCGCGACTTCGTCAAGCGCATCGTCGGCCTGCCCGGCGAGCGCCTACTCATCCGCCGCGGCGACATCTACGTCAATGGACACATCCTGCGCAAACCGCCCGCCGTGCAGGAACAACTCTGGATACTGGAGCACGACCTCGCGCTGGCGACGCATGATGCCGCCGCACGCGCCCCGCTCTGGGTGGCGCTGCGCGGCCGACTGGAACTCGCCCCCGGCCGCCTCGCGCTCACGCCCCAGGCGGGCGAGGCCATCGCCGCCTTCAATGTGCGGGCGCGGCCCATCGTCAACTTCCTCGGCTACAATGGCCTCTCCGGCGAATATACCCCTGTTGGCGACCTCAAGGTGGAGACCGTCGTCCAGGCCGCGACGGCAGGCGAGGTGAAAGTGGAGATTGACAGCGACGACCAGCGCTTCACCGCCCACCTTGCGGTCGGGCAACCCGGCCTGGCCCTCGCCGTCAACAATCAGGTCGTCGCGCGCGCCGAGGCGCAACTGATGCCCGGCCATGCGCATCGCTTCACCTTCCAACACGTGGATGGCACGCTCGCCCTCTTCCTGGACGGCAAACTCGTCGTCCAGTATGTCCCCGAACCTCAGTCCATCCCGCCTGAGATACCGGAAGAGCAGCGCGCAAGCGGCGTCCGACTCGCCGTGCGCGATACCGCCGCCGAGTTCCGCGGCGTCCAGCTTTATCGCGACACCTACTACACCATCATCTCCGCCCCGCACGGCCTCAACGGCCCCGGCTACGGCATGCAGAGCGAGGTGCGTATCCCCGACGACGCCTATTTCATGCTCGGCGACAACAGTGCCAACAGCCACGACAGCCGTGCCTGGGGTTGCGTGCCAGCCGCCAACATCCTCGGCAAGGCCTTCATCATCTGGTGGCCACCGGGCGAACTCAAGGCGCTCAACTGAAACCGCGGCGGGGCTAGTGGCTTGACCGCCGCGACGCAGGGCGCTAGCATGAGCGCCCAACCCGGCGAGGTAGAAGGTCGGAAACGAAGACACGTCTTTCACCAATGCAACGTGAGTAACCCGTGCCCGAGAGCAGAATGCGTGCCGCCGTCCTCGTCCGCCCCGGCCGCATTGAATTGCAGGAGCGGCCGCGTCCCGACCCGCGCCCTGGCGAAGTCCTCGTCCGCGTGCGCGCTGTCGGCGTCTGCGGCTCAGACGTGCATTACTTCCGTGACGGCCGCATCGGCGACCTCGTCGTTACCGGCCCACTCATCCTTGGCCACGAGTGCGCTGGCGAGGTGGTGGCGCATGGTGCTGGCGTGCGCGCGCCGGCCATCGGGACGGCGGTGGCGGTGGAACCCGGCTGGCCCTGCCGGCGCTGTGTCCTCTGCAAGACGGGCAGATATCACCTGTGCCGGGAACTTACCTTTCTGGCGACGCCGCCCGACGATGGGGCTTTGTGCGAATACCTGGCCGTGCCCGCCGACTTTGCGCACCCACTGCCGCCGGGCATGAGCATGGCCGCTGGCGCGATGATTGAGCCGCTGGCGGTGGGCGTGCACGCCGCCCGCCAGGGCGAGGTGCAGCCCGGCGATACAGTGGTTATCTTTGGCGGCGGGCCGATCGGGCTGTGCGCGGCGATGGCGGCACGCGGCCTCGGCGCACATGCGGTGTACCTCGCCGAACCGGATGCCTTCCGCCGCGAGAGAGCCATTGCCTTCGGGGTCGCCGCCGCCTTCAGCCCGGCCGACGGTGGCCTTGATGCCCTGCGCCGCGCCGCCGGCGACCGCGTCGCCGCTGTCATTGAGACCTCTGGCGCACCGGTGGCCGTGCAGCAGGCCTGCGAGGTCATCGGCCCCGGCGGCCGCGTGGTCATCGTCGGCTTCCCCCCGCGCGACGTGCCCATAAACCTGACCCGCCTGATGGCGCGCGAGGCCTCCATCCGCACCGTCTGGCGCTACGTCAATGACCACCCGCTGGCGATCGCGCTCGCCGCCCGCGGCCTGGCGCCCGTGGAACAACTCATCACGCACCGCTACACGCTGGACCGGGTGCAGTTGGCGATGCTGGAAGCTGGCACCCCCGGCAGGCTCAAGGCGCTTGTGGAGTTGTAGTGCGCGGGGGCGAGACCCCCCGCTCGTCGCAGGTGACTCTCGTTCCCTGGCTGGCGGTCCGGAGCCTCTTATGTTACACGCGCCGTGCACCCGTCTCCGCCGGGCTGCGATCGTGGCCATCGCCTGCATCTGCGGCTGGTTCGTCATGGAACTGGAGATGCTGGGCGGACGCATCCTCACCCCATATTTCGGCAGCGCCGTGTATGTGGTCATGGGGAGCGTCATTGGGGTCTTTCTCCTCAGCCTGTCCGGTGGCTACGTGCTCGGCGGCTGGCTCTCGCGCAAACCCTACAGCGAAATATCGCTTGGTGGCGGCCTCGCCATCGCGGGCGCATGGCTTGCCCTCACGCCCTGGTTAATCGCGCCCGTCTGCGACGGCCTGCTGAACCTGGGCCTTGATGACAAATGGGGCTCACTCATTGCCGCGCTGGCGCTCTTCGCGCTCCCCACTGTCATCCTCGGCACCGTCTCCCCCACCGTCGTGCGCTGGCTGACCGCCGAGGCCAGCGAGTCAGGACGCAACGCCGGCATAGTCCTTGGCCTCTCCACCGTCGCCAGTTTTGCCGGCTGCATCGTTACCGCCTTCTATCTGGTCCTTCTCTCGGCGCGGCTGACACTGCGCGTCAGCGGCCTCATTCTTTTTCTCGTCGGCTGTGCTATCATCGTTGTCGGGCTTCGCCACCGCCGGCTGCGGAGTTGGGAAGGGGGCGCGGAGGCGGGGAAAGGACGGACGCCATGAACTCCCGTCATGTGTCCAGATCGTTCGCGCCGCGCCTTGCCGCGGCATTGCTGCCCGCGCTGACTCTCACCCTCCTCACGGCAGGCGCAGCGGGCGCCGCCCTCAACCCGCAGCGTGTCATCTACCAGAAGGATTCGCTCTACCACCGCATCTTCGTCTTCCAGGACGGCGACATCGTCACCCTGCGGTTCGGCCGCCGCGATGGGCCGCTCACCCAGAGTCAGATAAGCCTCAGCGAACCCTCCCGCCACCTCCTGGAATACTCGCAACTTATGTTCTGCGGCCTCCTGCACTGCCCCGCGCCGAGGCGCGCCCTCATCCTCGGCCTCGGCGGCGGCATGATCCCGCGCGAGATGCGCCGCTACTTCCCGGAGGCCGAGATTGACGTCGCCGAGATTGACCCGGAAGTCGCCGAGGTGGCGCGGCGCTTCTTTGACTTCAAGACCGACGCCCGCTTGAACGTGCACGTCAGCGATGGGCGCATGTTCATCCGCAGGCAACTCCGCCGCCAGCCGGCGCCGAAATACGATATCGTCCTCCTGGACGCCTTCAACAGCGACTACATCCCGTTCCACCTGATGACGAAGGAATTCCTTGAGGAGGTGCGCGGCGTCCTCGCCGACGATGGCGTCGTGGTCGCCAACGTCTTCTACACCAACGCGCTCTTTGACGCGGAATTGGCGACGTTCCTGGCGGTGTTCGGACGAACGCAGGCGTATTACGGCGCAACTTCGGTGAATGCGATGCTGGTGGCACCTGGCCCACGCGGTCAGGTGCTCAAACCGGACGAGGCCGCGGCGATCGCGCGCGCTCTCCAGGAGAAGCACCGGTTCAGTTTTGACCTGGAGGCGGTGGCGCGCCGCCTGCGGCCCGACGTGCGCCCTGCCCCCGGCACGAAAATCCTCACCGACGACCGCGCCCCGGTCAACTGGCTCAAAGAGCAGAAATCCAACCTCCCTGCGCCGTAGGCCCCAGCGCATCGCGGAAACACGGAGGCCGTGGAGAACGTCCCCATCTCCTCACTGCGCCGGCGGGAGCAGCAGGTGGCGGGTCAGGCACCATCAGTTTCTGTGCAGTGTCTGCCCTCGCGGTAGAGCGCCAGGCTGGCCTCATACTTGCGGCGCAGTTCCGCCTCCTCCGGCTTGCGGAGCGCGATAGCCTCTTCTACCACCTGCACCGGCTCATGGCAGCAAGCCCCTCTCCTGTCTTACGGCAGGCAGCACACCCTCCCCGTCGCAAAGAGGCAATGCCGCAGCGGACAGGAGGAATTGCCGGAATATGAGCTATAGCCCAGGCAAAGAGGAGAACCAGTCCACATGGCGGAACCGCGCGGGAGTCCGAGTGCGACTCTCCCAACGTGCCGCAGTGTGCTGCCCCTCCTAGCCATCCGGCCAGCCCCGCCATGCAGTATCCGTGCCGCGGCGACGCCACTACATCCTTCCCGCCTTGAGGAAGGAGTCGCTGTAGATTTGCTTGTTGAGGAGCATCTCGGCGGTGATGGCGGCGTCCATGAGGTCGGAGTCAAGGACGTCAACAATTGCGGCATCCAGTCCGGCGGCGATGAACATGACCAGGGCAATGCGGTTGATGAGCGCGCGCTGCGAGGTGCCCTGGCTGATATTGCTGAGGCCGACGATGGTGCGCGGCGGCGGATCGCTGAGGACCTTGGTCTGCTGGATGACTTCAATGATGTACTTCGGCTGGTCCTGGGCAACGTTGATGGGCAGGACGATGGGGTCAATGAAGACCTTGTCCATCGGCATGCCGTGCTCTTGGGCCTTGGCGACGATATTGGCGCAGATTTCCACGCGCTTGTTGACGTCCTGTGGCACGCCCTCGGCGGTAATGGTGAGGCAGACGAGGGCGGCGTTGTGCTCCAGGGCCAGTGGCATGAACTTGTCCAGTTGTTCCGGGTCGCTCTTGGTAGAGTTGATCATGACCGGCACGCGCGCGACTTCCAGCCCGGCCTTGATGACCCTGAGGCGCTGGCTGTCAATGGCGATGGGCGTCTGGACGGCGGCCTGCGTGGTCTCCACCAGCCAGCGCATTGCCGCTTCGGGGTCTTCGGCAGCGGTGCCGACGTTGAGGTCCAGATACTTGGCCCCCGCCTCGGTCTGGCGGCGGGCCAGGTCCTGGATGATGCGCGCGTCACGCGTCTGAATCGCCTTCTTCACGTCATTGAACATGCCGTTGATGCGTTCGCCGACTGCAATCATGGCCTGCTCCTCTCAACCCTGTCCCTGTCAGACCTGTCGGGCAGGTCGGGCCTGCCGGACACGTCAGCCGTAGAAGCGCGCAATCGCGCGACGGATAGCGGCGGTCGCCTGGGGCGAGCGGGTGCGGATGATGTCCACGCCCGCCTGCATCAGCGTGGTGGCGGTAACGGTTTCCCAGATGGGGCCGCGCAGCTCCTGCGGCCCCCACTCCGGGGCATCGGCGCTCTTGGCCTCCTTGGCCCGCCAGGACTCGTAGCCGGTGTCGCAGATGACGGGCATGGCCATCATCTTGTCGCCCGTGAGGGCGGCGATGCGTCCGCGCTCCTGGATGGAGTAGGTGTACTCCAGTCCGTAGCCGAGCGCGCCGGTGGTCGGGAAGATGACGATGCGGTCCAGGGGGAAGCCCATGTCGCTGACCAGGATGTTGACCTGCTTCTGGATGTTGATATCAAGGGGCGACAGGGTGATGAGGTTGTGCCCGTCGGCGAGGCAGACGGCGGTGATGGTCTTGTAGTTCTTTTCCTCGGCGCAACCGAGAAGGGCGCGTTCACCCTTGAGCGCCTGGCTGATTTTCGGCATTGCCTCGTTGTCCTTGGCGTGGTCGCCGCAGCCCCAGACAATGAGCGGACAGCCGACGGCCTCCTTGACCTTGAGTACGGTCTCCACTGCCTGCTCGGCGGTGTGGTTGGCACCGTCGGGGTCAAGGCCGTCCAGCTTGATGCAGACCAGGTCCGCGCCCCAATCCTCCACGCATCGCTTCGCCCAGGCGGCGGGGTTGCCGGCGACGTCCTTGATGGCCGCCAGCAGTGGCGCTGGCCAATCCTCGGGTGCCACGTCAAGGACGTCCATGGCGATGACCGGCGGGTGGCCGATGTCGCCCTCAAACCGCATCAGCGGGATGGTCTTGCCGCCGCCGATGCGGATGACCTTGTCGCGCGTGCCGCCCTCGGCGCGGGTGGCACCGAGCACGACCTCGTTGATCCCTCCCGTCCACTTCTCCCTGACATCAGGAATGTTCATCGCCTGCTCCTGGACCTAGCGGGCAAAAGGGCTCCCTTATCCTACACGTTTTCTGCGGGCATGTCACGGGGAAAGTGCGCCATCTTTCGCCCGCGCCGCGTTCAGGCGCGGCCGGCGGCGATGCGGTCGGCCAGCGCCGCCACCCGCTGGCGCGCGGCGCTCTCCGCGCCGATGGCGAAGACGTCGCGGCCGGCGAGCGCTCCCCGGTAGATAGACTCGTCATAGGGGATCGCCTCCACTTGGGCCGCGCCCAGGCCGCGCACCTCCGCAAGGACCGCCGCCGACACCTCGCCGGCCACCTTGTTGAGCCAGACCTCGCGGCGTCGGATGGCGAGCGGCAAGCTGTCGGCCAGTCGGAAGATGCGCCGCGCCGTCTGCGCGCCGAGGACCGTCGGTTCGGCCACCACCACGAGGAGGTCAACATCATCGGTGGTCCGCCGCGAAAGATGCTCCATCCCGGCCTCGTTGTCAATCACGACATAGGGATAGTCGCCGGCGAGGCGATCAAGATAACTGCGCAGGAGATGGTTGACGTAGCAGTAGCATCGGGGGCCTTCCGGACGCCCCATAGTGATGAGGTCAAATTTCTGCGCCTCTACGACACACGCCTGGAGTTCGTATTCAATGATGCGTTCCTTGGGCACGCCGGGCGAGGCCGCCTGTCTCTCGGCGAGGACTTCCTCGCGGATGTCGGCGATGGTCCGCTGTGGTCTGACACCCAGGAACTCACCCAGGCAGGAGTTGGGGTCGGCGTCCACGGCCAGCACTGTCGCGCCGCGTTCAATGAGGGCGCGGATGAGGAGGCCGGCCACGGTGGTCTTGCCGGAACCACCTTTGCCGGAGACGGCAATGGTGCAGGCCAAGAGTTCTCCTCCGCCGCGTCGCTACGGCCGCTCGGCGAGTGGGATGACCTTCTTGTTGAAGCCGCCGATGTATTTGGAGGTCGGCCGGATGAGGCGGTTATCGGCGTATTGTTCGCGGATGTGGGCAACCCAGCCGGCAATGCGGCAGGCGGCGAAGACGGTGGTGAAATACTCCTTGGGAATGCCGAGCGCGTGCTGTACGGTGGCCGAGTAGAAATCCACGTTGGGATAGATGCCCTTGGCCTGGCGCACGACCTGCTCAATGCGGCGCGAGATCTCGTAGAGGTGCGCCTGGTTGGAGCGGCGGCAGAGGCGCTCCGACCACGCGCGCAGATGCCGGGCGCGCGGGTCCTCGGTCTTATAGACGCGGTGGCCGAAACCCATGATGCGCTTGCCCTCGGCGAGCATGCCCTCAATGTAGTCCTTGACCAGGTGCACCTCGCCGATTTCGTCCAGCATCTCCATGACCTTCTCGTTGGCGCCGCCGTGCAGCGGGCCGCGCAGGGTGCCAATCGCGGTGGTTACCGCCGCGTGCATGTCCGCCTGGGTGCTGGCCGTCACCCGCGCCGCAAAGGTGGAGGCGTTCAGCCCGTGGTCGGCATGCAGCATCATCAGGAGGTCCATCGCCTTTTCCTCTTCCGCGTCGCACGGCACGCCACGGAACATGTAGAGGAAGTTCGCCGCCAGGGACAATTTCGGGTCAGGGCTGAGGAGCGGGCGATTCTGCCGCATGCGGTGGAGGTCGGCGATGATGGTGGGAATCTGCGCGGTAAGGCGCATGGACTTGCGCTCGTTCGCCTCCTCGCTGATGTCGCCCGCGTCCGGATCATACATGCCCAGCATGCTCACCGCCGTCCGCAGGACGTCCATCGGATGGCTCCCTGCGGGCGTCAGGCGAATCATCTCTATCACCTGGCTCGGCAGGCGCATCTCCGCAATCAGCCGCGAGCGAAAGCGCGCCAACTCCGCCTGGTTGGGCAACTTGCCGTGCCAAAGCAGATACGCCGCCTCGTCATAGGCCACTACCTCGGCAAGGTCGTGGATATCGTAGCCCTGGTAGAAAAGCAGACCCTGCACGCCATCCACATAGGAAATGGAGGTTTCAGCGGCACATACCCCCTCAAGTCCGCGGATAACTTCGCGTTGCGGTGTGCTCATCAAAGACGACCTTTACTGGAAATGAAATGCGGGAATCCTGGCCGACAAGTGCCCCTATCGTACATAAGTCCTCGCTGCGGGTCAAGTTTGTGCGCCACGCACCACGACCGGCCCACAAAAAACATGCCCGCGTTGCAGGCATGCCGCCCCAGCAACTGTACGATTCCCGCCATTCCCCCCACGGCTGGCGGGCGGGTGCGGAACCTGCAGAATAACATCCGTTGCCAAACCCTCCTCTGGGGCAAGCCCGCTGGCCGGCATGAGTCTGAGGAAAGGAGTTTATCAATCTGGACACTCTTGCTTCCCGTGTCCAAGCACATATGCAAAAACTGGAAAATCACTCGCGCACATGCGCAAGCGCGCTTTTTCGCGCCCCGTCCATAAGCAACCTCGCCTGCACCTATCACATTATACCGCAGCAGGTTACGACCAGTGGCGCGGGGTGGTTGAGAAACCGCACGAAAATTATCGTAAACGGCATAGAGTTTGCGAGATTCTAACATGACGCAGACAGCCAAGTAACACAAGCTAGATTCAAGTCAACATCATGCGGCACTGCGGCCCAGTGCCACAGTGAAGAGGCCATGAGCGGCGAGAAGGTTCTGATTGTTGACGACGACAAGATAGTAAGCACCTCCCTGGTTGCTTTTTGCCGCGAGGAGGGCTTGGCAGTTGAGGCTGTCGGTACCCAGGCGGAAGCCCTGCACCGCCTGCGTTACACACCTCCCGACATCCTCATCACCGATGTTCGCCTCCCCGACGGCAGTGGCATGGACCTCCTGCGCAAGGCCCGCGAACTTCGCCCCGACGTGCCCGTCATCCTCATCACCGGTTACGGCAGCATTGAGGACGCCGTGTGCGCCATCAAACTGGGCGCCCAGGACTACATCGTCAAACCCATCAAGGACGATGTCCTGCGCCTGGCGCTGATGCGCGCGCGAGAGAACCGCCGCGTCTACCGCGAAAACCACCGCCTCCGCCGCGCCGTACACGCACCGCGCCGGCTGGAAGGACTCATCGCCCACGACCACCGCATGATGCGCATCTGCAAGACCATCCTCAACATCGCCGACAGCGACGCCCGAGTCCTCATTGAGGGCGAGAGCGGCACAGGCAAGACCCTGATCGCCCGCCTCCTGCACAAGCACTCCGCGCGGCGCGACGGTCCCTTCGTTGAAGTCAATTGTGCCGCCATTCCTCCTACTCTCCTTGAGTCCGAACTTTTCGGCCATGTGCGCGGGGCATTCACCTCCGCCTATGCCGACCGCGAGGGCAAGTTCCAGGCCGCCCATGGCGGCACCATCCTGCTTGACGAGATCGCCGTCGCTACCCCCTCCTTCCAGACGCGCCTGCTGAAACTGGTGGAGGAATCGTGCTTCACCCGCGTCGGCGACAACCGGCCCATCCACGTGGATGTGCGCATCCTCACCGCCACCAACCAGTCGCTTGCCGCTGAGGTAGCAGCGGGACGATTCCGTGAAGACCTCTACCACCGACTCAACGTCGTTCGCCTCAGCATCCCGCCGCTGCGCGAGCGCATACTGGACATTCCCCTCCTGGCCAACCACTTTGCCGCTGCGCTCGCCAGAGAACACGGCCGTCCGGTGCGGCCCATCTCCCGCGAGGCCATGATGCGCCTCGTGTACCATCGCTGGCCCGGCAACGTCCGCGAACTGCGCAACGTCATTGAACATGGCGTGGTCATGGCCACCGGCGACGAGATCACGACCCCCGACCTGCCGGCCTGGGTGGCCAGGATTGAGGTGCCTGGGGACCTATCCACCCGAATAAACCCCCTGAAGCAGGCCCTGCAGGAACCCGAGCGCCGCGTCATCCTCGGCGCCCTCCGTCTCACCGGCTGGAATAAGAGTCTTGCCGCGTGTAAACTGGGCGTTAGCCGCTCAACTCTGTATAATAAGATCAAGGAGTATGGATTGCTGCCCAATTCCTGAGCTGCCTGCGTTGCGTGGGCGGTCAGTGCCGCTCGGGGAGGAGGGGGGATGCCATCCCCGGGGGCGGGGTGACAATATGCAAATGGGCTTTTTGACAATTCTTCGGTCAACGAAGGGGCGCGGGAAAGGTCGCCGTGGCAGACCAGGTAAGCGAACGCCGGGAGCATCCACGCTTGAATCTCCGGCTCAGCGTTGTCTTTGCGCCGCAGGAAGCGGGGATCAGTAGTGAGTGTCGCGGAGAGACGACCAACGTAAGTGCAGGCGGCGCCTGCTTTGAGACAGTAGATTGGCAGCATCTGCGCCCGATGGACCGCCTGTCTCTGCGTATTTCCGGATTTTCCCGCTACGGCACCGGTTCTCTCTTCCGTGAACTGCGCGGCAGCGGCACCGTCCTGCGCATCGAGCCGCAGCGACAGGCCAACGGCACGCCCTCCGGCGCACGTGTCGCCATCCGCTTTGACGAGCCGCCACACTTTGAGGTCTACGACTGGGTGGACTGAACCCGTCGGCGCCATCAGGGCAACACCCACGTCCGAGGCGCTGACCCTCGCCAAAAGCGCAGAGCAACCGACACGGCATACCAGACACACGGCACCGCCTTTAGGCTCGCTGTCGTACTGATGGCCGCGGAGGAATTGCTCCCCCTCAGCGCCTCAGTTCCCAACTCGCCTGGCGGCGAGTTCGCGCTCGCGCGCCGCATGCTCGCGGGCGATGAGTTCCCGCTCACGCTCCCGCCACGCCTCCTCGGCAATCTGATGGGCCAGGTCGCGCGCCCTGTCCACCGCCATAACCGCACACGGCCCATACTGGCGGATGGTGCGGGTGATGACCGCGCCAGGGCCCGACTCCTTGTTGCTCGCCACCGCCGCCTCGATGTATTTGAGGCCCTCGGCGATACGCGCCGCCGTCTCCTCCACCTCGCGCACCGCCGCCGCCCGCTGCGCCAACTTCCGCCCCAGCCACGGCACCAGCACCACCGACAACGAGCCGAATGCCGCCAGCACCTCCTTCACAACCGCAAGCCACCCCATGACTGACCTCCTTTCCGCAAACCACCGACCCACCGTGAACTTGATGGTGCATTCGCGCTCACCTAGGTCGCCCGAGACGCCAAGGATGGTCGGCCCCGAAGGCAGCGGCCATGCCCCCGGTCCTCGGTTGTCGCCTGGTTCTCGGCCCCCGCGCGCGATTTCTGACTTCACCCCGCCCCAGGGCGGGGCCAGGTGTCCACCTTGCGCCACCGCGTCAACTGCCGGCCATCCGCGACTTCGCGCCCGAGGCGGACCATCCCCGGCAGCGCGGCAAGTTCGGTGGCCGCGACGACGAGCAACTCGCCCCCCACGCGCAGCACCCGGAACGCCTCACGAAACGCGGCCGGGGTGAAGGAACGCTCCATGACGACGCGATCACATGACGCGTCCGGCCGCGAGATGATGGGCACTGTCTCACCGCCTGCCGACGCAGTCGTGTCTGGCAGGAGGGCGGAAGGCCACACGCTGCCGTTATCCAGCACGGCCAGCGCGGCGGCGCACACATCCTCCACGACAATCCGGGCGAGTGCGGCGCAGGTGCGACCGGTTGCCTTCAGATGCGCGCGGACGCACTCGGCCGGCCGCTGCCAGAAGCACGGCCAACTGCCCCCGCCGGGACAGGCCGCGTCGGCGGGTGGCTGCACGTAGGTGTGCTGGGGATAGTGGCGCGACACGATGCCGCCTGACTGCGAGGCGAAGAGTCCGACGGCGGGCGTGCCCACAGCGGCGGCCAGGTGAAAAAGGCCGCTGTCCGGCGCGATGAGGAGGGAGCAGCGCTTGAGGATGGCAGCCACCACTGGCAGCGGCTGGCCGCAGATGCGCGGGAGTGGAAACGTGCGGGTGCGGCCCGCACAGCTATCCAGCACGAACACCCTGATATCCGGCCGCAGGCGCGCCAGTTGCCCAGCCAGTTCACGCCACCGGCCCACCGGCCAGTCGCGGCCAGGATCGGTGGAAAACGGCTGGAGGGCGATGCAGGAGCGGCCGCGGTCACTCTCGCCCAGCCCAGCCCGCGCGAGGGCCGACTCCGCAGCAACTTCGTCCACGGCGAAGGGCGTGAGCTGCGGCCGCCTGTCGCGCGGCGCCACGCCGGCCGCCCGGCAGAAGAGGTCAATCCGGTCCAGCCACTGCTGGCGGCCCTGGGCCAACTCGTGGGCCAGGGCCGGACAGTAGAGATCAATGGTCAGATCGTCGGCGCGGCCCCAGGGCGCGGCCACACCTGCCGGCACGCGAGCCAGATAAGGATACCGCACCGCATCCGGAGCAGCATGGCGCGGACGCCGCTCCGCCAGCGCGACGGGAATGATGCGGTCGCCCGGCGCGGCCCGCCGCCAGAGGTCCACGAACGGCTCGGCGATGTAGGCCCAGACCTCCGCACCGGGATATTGCGCGCGCAGCGCGCGCGACACCACGCTGCAACGCACGACGTCGCCAATGCCGCCCGCCTCGCGCAGGATGCGAATCCGCATGGCCAACTGCCTCCTCTCCCAGCTACCCGGCGCCGTCACGTTCGCACCAGCAGGCGAAATCCGAGATTGACCAGGGTGGTGCCCAGGACGGCAATGCCACCCACCAGCGCGGCAACTTTCACGTCAAGCCGCGCGACTTCAAGGGCACGCGCGCCGTTGCGCTGCTGGAGTTCCCGCTGCCGCTCGCGGAGCTCGGCGAGGCCCTGGCCAATGGCGTCAAGTTTGGCCTCCAGGCGCGCCATGGTGCGCTCCAGGCGCAGGTGGTAGGCGCAGACGACGCTCCGCCCCGCGGGCGGGGTAGCCGCGACAGCACGAGTGTCCGGACTCTTACGCGGTTTCATGGCTTCCGCTTGCACCCAGGGAAAGGAAGGAACCGATACGACGAAGGCGATACAGGCAACTGGGCGCACTTCCCACCCGCGGGGCGGGGCGGGAGGTGGAGGAGGAGCCAGAGGCACTCCGCCACCATGATGCGCATCACGGCACAGGCATCAGGGTCCGGCTCGGAGAGCGGGCGGCCAAGTTCCGCTGCACGCTGGCGACAGCCGCCGCCGCACACATACCGGCACCAGCAGTCCCGACAGGCGTCGCGCTGAGTGAGGCGGTTATCCAGCCAGCGGGCGCGCGCCACCGCATCAAAACCGGTGTCCAGGTGGCCGATGCGCGTGCCGGTCTCGCGGTGGCAGGCGAAGATGGAGCCATCCGGCCCGATGGTGAGGTAGCTGCGTCCGGCCCCACACTCGGTCACCTGGGGTCGGCGCCGGCGCAGGCGTTCCAGGATTTTGTTGAAGTGGAAAAAGCCTGGCGGCCGCCCTCGTCGCAGGCGGTCAAGATACCAGAGCGCCACCTCGTGATACTCGCGCCGCAGACCCTCCTCGTCCACCCGCAGGGTCGTGCGGCCCGCGCCGCCCTCGGTGAGCGTGGCCGCCTCCAAGCTGAAACCTGCGCAATAGCCGCTGTCCATCAGCCGCCCGTAAAACTCACACCGCTCGCGCAGGTTGGCCCTCTCCCACGCCGCGCCATGATCAGCGGCCTCGCCAGCCCGCCCAGGCAGATATGTGCCGCGCAGTGTCACACGTGCCCTCCTGCCCGCAGGACGGGAACCAGAGGCGCGCAGATGCGCAAGCGCCGCCATGGTGGCGCGCCAGGAGTTGCCGCCATTGCGCATCGGACGCGCCGCGTTGTGGATGTCCTCCGGGCCGTCCAGCGAGATGAGGACGCTGAAGCCGTGCTGCGCCAGGTATTCCGCCTTGTCGGCGTCCAGGAGCGCGCCGTTGGTGGTAATGTGCAGGTGCACCCTGCGGCCCTGGCTCTGGCCGAGGCGTTCAGCTGCCGCCACGCCTGCCATCAGCGTCTCCCAGGCCAGGAGCGGCTCGCCACCGAAAAAGGAGAGCGTAATCGCGCGCTCGCGTGGCCCGTCGGCAAGGAGAGCAACCGCGCGCTCCGCCACCGCCGGCGTCATCGTCGCCGCCTCCCAATACTTCGCCGCGAAACAGTAGCGGCACGCCAGGTTGCAGGCGTGGGTGACGTTGAGCACCAGGTGGGCCGGCGGGCCGGGAGGGGTGAGAGGAAACTCCGGCACGGACGTGCTGGCCGCGGCACTTATCTCCGCCTCCGTTTCGCCCACCGCCAAACTCACAGGATTGAAGAAGATGCGGCGACCGTGGAGGTGGAAACTCAGCCACGGCGGAGGCGACACCCGGGAGCGCGGGGCAGGCATCAGCAGCCGCTGTGCGGCGAGGTCCGCCTCCATGCGCGCGAGAAGTTTCCGGCGGCATTCACCGCAGCCGCGCAGGTCGCGGCGAGGTAGAGGACTAGATGCGCGCGGTGATGATTGACGCGCCGCACGCGCGGCGCGTTCGCGCTCTGCCTCCGCGGCGGCACGGCGGATATCATCAAGCAGCCCCACCCTGCACTCTCTCCGGCAACAGCCCGCGGGCAATCGTCTCGGCCTCGGCCTGGTTCAATCCGCCCGCTCGCACCGCTAGGACTATGGCATCAGCGGCACGCTGCTGATTGGTGCGGCGCATGATTTCCGCTACCAGCGCGCGCGGTTCAGCTAATGCACCGCGCTGAACGCGCAGCGGCGGCGACTGCAACGCGCGCGCAGCACAAGATGCAAGGCGCTCTTGCACCTCTTGCGGCAGCGGTTCGCGCCCCGTGCATGCACGGCATACGGATTCATGAAACCACGTCCGCCCGCGCCAGACTTCAGCAGTGCGCGGACACAACCGGTAAACCTCGCCAGGATAATCAGATAGCATTATAGTCAGCGCATCACAGGGCATGGGTTACTCTCTCCTTAGTAGCATTCGCCCTCACACTCGCCCCAACCCTCGTATGGCCCGCCAACCGCTTCCACGCGCGTTGAGCGGAACGGCCCCGTAGGATTGCCCCACCAGTAGTTGCGGAAGCAGCGCCCATCGAGCGGATAGCCTGTGTAATACCAGCTATAATCGCAGTATTTTTCCACATTCGATGGTGCGCCGGCGCAGGTCGTGTTGCCCCACGCCCAGCGCTGCTCAAGCCAGCAGTATATGCCATTCTCCAGTCTGAGCGTGTAGTTCTCGTAATCAATCGTGCCGTTGACGGCCTGGCCGACTAGACCATAATGGCCGCGCGGATCGTCAGCGGGATATTGCACTTCCACCCAGTTTTGCCCCACGGTGAATCGCCACACGCCGTCTTCTGGATCTGTAAGAAACCACCACTCCAGCGACACATAGTCGGGCGAGGTCTGATTGTTGTGGTACTCCCACTTGTACTGACTCACTCTGGTTAGCGCGACACAGCCAGGCCGATCGCTGCCTGCGCTCGCATCGGAATGCAAGATGCAATAGAGCGTGTTAGGGATGCCGCTGGTCTCCTGCGAGGTCTCGCAACCCGTCTCGCACGCGGTCTCACAACCGGTCTCGCACGCAGTTTCGCAGCCGGTCTGGCAGGCGGTCTCGCAGGAGGTCTGGCACGCGGTCTCACATCCCGTCTCGCAAGTAACCTGACATCCCGTCTGGCAGGCAGTCTCGCAGCCCACCTGACAGGAAGTCTCGCAGGTGGTCTGGCAGGTCGTCTCGCAGGCCGCTTCGCAACCGCTCTGACAGGCGACCTCACACCCGACCTGGCACGCCGTCTCGCAACCGGTCTGGCAGGCCTCTTCACAGGACGATGTGCAGGCAGTCTGGCAGGCAGATTCGCACGTCGTCTCACATGCGCCGCAGTCAGTCTCCTGGCCAGTCTCGCACTGCGACTCGCACCACGCCTGGCAGGCAGTCTGGCAGGCACTGCCGCAGCCGAGGTCGTAGGAGATGCACTGGATCTCCGCGCTGGTGGTGCAGCCGAGTTCGCACAGGTCCTGGCAGGAGGTCTCGCACGCCCAGCAGGATTGGGGCGAAGACTCGCAGGCGGTGTAACAGCCCGTCTCGGCGCTGGCCTCGCAGGCGGTCTCGCAGTTGGCCGTGCAGCCGGGGCCGACGGGCAATTCCAGGGCGAGGGTGATTTCGTCCATGGTGCTGCGCTCGCCAGAGCCGGGCCGGTGGCGGACCTCCAGGACGCGCGCCTTCTGGCCGGCGGCGAAGAGCGGGTGGTCCAGCGCCACCACGTCATGCCGCTGCAGTGCCAGGCCGGTGAGGAAGGTGCGCACCTCCGCCAGTTGCCGGATGCGTTTCCAGCGTTCCAGCCAGAAGGCGGCGACGGCGCAGGCATGGTCGCGGACGTTGTGTGCCCACAGGTCCAGTTCGCGCACGCGGCGGCCGTAGCGCGCCTCGGCCTCGGCGTCGCGCAGGACGAGATACTCCTCGCGCTCGCCGCCCTGGAAGCGCGCCCGCACTTCGGTCGCCACCGCGTCCAGCGGTGTCTGGCGCAACACCACCGAATCCAGCACAATGCGGCCGCGGTCCAGCGTTGCTGTGGGTGTGCCGAGGCCGCCGCGCAGGAAGTGCAGCCGCGCCCGCCCATCCTCCCACAGCAGCACGCAGCGCGCCTGGAAGGCCAGGTCGGCCGCCAGCGCCAGCGCCGGCCGCCACTCGCGCAGCGCAAAGCCGAAACGGAGGTGCTCGGTGCCATCTGCCCGCGCGCGGGCAAAGGAATCGGCGTCCATCGCCTCCGGCGGCACGCCCGCCCACCGCTCCAGCAGGAGGCGTATCACCTCACTGGGGTCGGTAACCAGTCGGCCCGTGCCGTCACCCGCATCCTCTACCCCGTCCAGCGTCGCCCACAGCGTCACCTCGCTCATCCCCGGATAGAACTCCACCGGATGTCGGGCGAAGGTTACGGTCGTCACCGGATGTTCCGGGCCGTAGATGGACACGTCATTGCGATTGACCGTGTAAAGCGACGGCTCCACGACGAACCAGCCGGTCTCCTCCAGCATCCACTCCACGGTGATGGCGCCGGTCCGCAGCGTCTGCCAGCGCGTGGTGCGGCCATAGGCCTCCAGGGTGCGGACGGCGGTGGAGGCGGCGTCGTTGACGATGAAGGTGTAGGCGAAGTCCGGCGCGCCGTAGAAGACCCTGGCGCCGGCCGCGTGCGGCCGCGCCCACGAGGTGATGGTGTAGGCCTGCCCGATGGGCAGGACCCACAGCTCGCCATTGCCCTGGCGCGTCTGCGGCAGGTAGCAGAGGCAGCGTTCCGTGCCGCTGTAGGCGTGGATATAGTGATGAGTGGTCTGCCCGGCCGGGTTGGTGACGCGCAGCCAGTAGGAGCGATAGGTCTGGTCATGCGAGCTGAGGTTACGGTCGTAGAAGGAGGCGGCGTCGCGCGTGCCGGTTACCGTGCCGGTGGCCAGGTCGGCGCCACGCCGGGTCACGTGGAAGGTGTTGCCGGCAAATGCGCCCTCAATAACCTCGCCGTCAATGCGGATGCGGATGGGCGTCTCCTGCGGGAAGCGCGAGGCGTCGGTAACGATGAGTTGGGTATCGGCCTCGCCGCAGCGGCGCGCCAGTTCGGTAACTGCCCCGCCCTGACAGGAGATGGCGCGAACGCGGCGCACCGCCTCGCCAAAGACCAGCGGCAGCACGCGGCCCTCGTCGCCCGGCGCGAGGAAGGGCAGGTCGGCGCGGCTCGCCAGCGTCCCGATGGCGCGCCCATAGAGCGCCGAGCAGTCGGTGATGTCCAAGTTGAGGACGGCGTTTGCCTCCATCCAGGCCACGGGGGCCTGGACGACGCCGGCGAGGATGACCTGCAGGTCATTCTCCGCCAGGCCAGCAAAATACTGGTAGAGCGTGGCGCGGCAGCGCTGCCACGCCACCGTCCCCAGGTAACACTTGAGAACCCCGTCGGCGTCCTGGAGGACGATGCGGCAGTGCGGCAGGGGCGCGGGTGCGGCGGCGGGCGCGCGGTGGACGATGGGGCCCCAGGAAACGACGCGGGCCTGGGCATCCAGCGCCGACGAGGCGTCGCCACGACCCAGCGACTGGTCTGCATAGTATTTCGTCCCCACCGCGCCGCCCAGATCAAGGCGCAGGATCGTCACCGGTGCAGCAGAGGTGTCGTCCTTGCGTGCTGTAGTATTGGCAGTCATGATACGCATCGCATCCTGTCTCCCTCTGTCCGGCGCCGCCGGGCTCGCGCCGGCGGCAGCGCGTGGCCACTCACTTCGCCATGGCGTCCAGTTCCAGTATGAAGCGCACGCTCCAGGCGCCGGCGGGCGATTTCTCCCAGGTGAGCACCGGCTCCAGGAAGCGCGCCGTGAAGTCGTTGCCGCTGACGTCGGTGTAGGTGAAGGAGTGCAGCGCGCCCGCGGCCGCGGCGGCGAAGAACTCCGTCAGCGCCTCCTTCTCGCCGTCGTGGAGCCCTGCCAGGCGCAGTTCCACCTCGCAGGCGGCCACGCCCTTGTCGTAGACGTACAGGGTGCCGCCGGCGCAGCGGCCCAGCGCCTGGCGTCTGCGCAGGCGCGCCAGCTGCACTTCGCTGGGCGCCGGCAGCGTCACGCAATTCTCCCCGCACCGCAGGGTAATCGTCGCCGACATCTCGCCCGCTCCCTGGCCCGCGCGCCGTGGTTATTTCTGCCGCACCTCCAGGACCCACCGCGTCTCGCGCCGCTCAATCTCCGCGCCGGCGTCGTCGGCGCGACCGCCAGCGGCGACGCGTGAGCGGACGCGGCGGCAGGAGGCCACCCGCCACTGCGCCGTGTCCAAACTGCCGTCGCGGTGCGCGTCGTAGAGCGCCGCATCCAGCGCCGCGAGGATGGCGTCGTTGGTGTCGCCCGAATCGCTCCAGATGTTGAGGAGAAGGTGCACGCGGAAGACGCCATAGACGTGGGCAGTAACCACCGGCTCATCCTCCAGGTGATAGGTCAGGCACGGCAGTTCCCGCGTCTTGGGCGGGCGGCGGTAATAGATGGCCTCGGCGTCGGCCAGGAGGCGCATCAGCGGCTCGCTGGCGCGCAGGCGACTCACGATCTTCTCCTTCAGTGCGGTGTACATCGCATTTCCCTTTCACTCTCTCTGCGCCACCCGTGGCGGCGCGCAGCAGCGCCTTCAAGCCTCGCGCCGGACCTCGGCGCGCAGGAGGTGCGCGCCGAGCGCCCGGACGTGCACCACGCGATAAATCGCCCCCGCCACCACCAGACGGTCGCCCGGCCCGCCCTGCGTCTGCGGCCGGATGTCCATCCCCGACGGCAGGTAGGCCACACCCGCGAGTTCGGTGACAAGGCCAGGTTCGTCTGCGGCGCTGCACCCCGCCCGCAATTGCAGCGCGCAGGGCACGGCACTGGCCACCAGTACCCAGGTCAGCTGCACCTCGCCCGTCGCCTGGAGCTCGGGCGTGGCGCGCTCAATGGTCGCCCTCTGCCGCAATAGTCCGTGCGTGGACATGGCCTGTTCCCTTTCGCGTCATAGCTGCCAGTTGCGATACGGCTCCAGGAGTCGCGTGACCGCCGCCGGCAGCGGCAGGTGGAGGTACTCGGCGCGATAGTCGCCGAGCGCTTCCGCGCGGAGGCCGTCGCTGCCCTGGCGGCCGGCGTGGAACCAGGCAGCGGCGAGGATGATGCCCGCCTGGCCGAGGTCGGCAGGGATGACGTCGTAGCCGGCGCTGTAGTCAATGCGCACGTTGCGGTGGCCGGCGTGGAACACGCCCTGCAAGCGGCGGACGATGCCGTCCTCGGCGTAGAGGGCGTAGTCGGCGGGCGGGATGACGCTGGCCGCCCCGAACTGGCGCGCCGGATCATCGCGCAGGTCGTGCACCTCCTGCACCGGCCGCTCATCCAGCACCAGCCAGACACTGCCACGGCCATCGTGGTATTCGGTGTATCGGCCGGGGCCGAAGCGGCGGCCGCAATAGCGCTCAATCGCTGCGGAGGCGGCGGCGATGAGTTGAGCGAGGACCGCGTCGTCCTCCTCACCGCCGAGATGCAGGTAGGCCTTCAGGTTTTCCACCGTCGTGAGCGGCGTGCTGGCCGACATGACAGGACTCCTTTCAGGCGGGACACGCGGACAGCGCGTCATCGGCCGGCGCGGCGGCCTCGCCGGCAACGGCGGCAGCAATGGCCGCCAGCGTGCGGCCCGTGCGTTCCCAGGAGAAGCGGGCGCGGATGCGGCACGCGGCGCGCCAGCCCTTCTTCACCGCGCGCGGGTAGTAGGCGGCCACCTCGCCCATCCGTTGCACCAGATGCACGACGTCCGCCTGTGCCAGGCGCGTCGCCACACCGCCCGCCGCTCGCGCCGCCTCGCGCCGCGTCAGGAGGCCGCCGGCATCCGTCGCCCAGGCGTCAATCAGGCGATAGCGCAGCGGATAGGCGCAGCTCTCGTCAGCCAGGTCGGTGAGCGACGACCAGGGGGTGAAGATGACCGGCAGTCCGGTGGCCATGGCCTCGGCCATGGTCAGGCCAAAGCCCTCGCCGAACGAGGGGAAGAGGAAGGCGTGGGCCGAGCGGTAGAGCGCAGCGAGTTCGGCGCGCGAGTAGTCGCGCGAGTCAAAGATAACATTGTCCACCCGCGTCACGGCGGCGGTAACCGTGGTCTTCAGGTAGAGTTCAAAGCGCCGGTCGCCGGCGAAGACGCGCCACGCCTGGAGGATGAGTTCCCAACCCTTGCGGGCGTTGGGCGCGCCGACCCAGAGGAAACGGAAGGGCCGGCCCAGCTCGCGCCGCCGGCGACACGCCGGAAACGCCGCCGCCTCCACGCCCAGCGGACACAGGTAGGCCGGCACCTCCGGCACACAGCGACGCATCACCGGCAGGAGAAAACTGGCCGTTACCACCACCGCGTCGGCACGGCGTATTTGCGCGACAAAGCGCGGCGGCAGGTCCTCGGTCTCCCAGGCGGTGTAGAGGATGTTGCGCCTGCCGGGAATGGGCGCGAAGAGGTGCGCCGGGCAGACGTGGATGGCGACGGCGGCGTCTGCGCGCAGCGTCACGCCGGCGCGCTGGATGGCGGCGCGCGCGTGACGGTTGTGCAGCGAGTAGCCGTAGGCGTTGCCCAGCCCGAAATAGTCCGTGGCCCAGGTCACCGGCATCGGCATGGTCATCTGCCTTTCATCCCCAGCGCATCTCTGCGCGCACCGCGTCCCACACCTGGTCGGCATCCAGTTGCCACATGCATTGCCAGTCCCGGCACGCCTCCCAGCGCGTGGTGGCCTGACAGGGGCGACAGTGGAGGTCGGCGGCGAGGACGGTCACGCGGGTTCCCCACGGGCGCGTGCACGCCTCGCGCGTCGGCCCGAAGAGGACGAAGAGCGGCACCGCCAGCGCCGCGGCGATGTGCGCCAGGCCGTTGTCAATGGCGATGACGCACTCCGCGCCGGCGATGACGCCTGCCGCCCGGCGCAGCGTGGTCAGACCGCAGAGGTTGCGCACCGGCCCATCCGCACGATCAGGCCAGCGGGCGCGGTCAGCGCACGTGCCGAGCACCACCAGGTCCAGGTCGCAGCCGGCCAGGAAGCGCGCGGCGAAGGCCTCCCAGTGCGGCCAGGTCTTGCGCTCCCAGAAATCGTGCGCCCAGCTGCCATAGCCCGGCGCGATTACTGCGTAGTGGGCGGGCAGGCCGAGCGCGTCGGCGGCGTCATACTCGCAGTGGGCGGCGGGCACTTCGCCGACATACCCCAGCGCGCGGGCCGCGGTGAGATTCGCCACCACCTCATGGGTCGCGTCAGTATCGCCGTCGTCCGGACCAAACTCCGGGCCGAGGACCCCGAGGGCAGGCGCGGCGTGCCGGTGCCAGAGGGTGCGGACGACGGCATCGTAACGTCCCGACGGCCTGGCGCTGTGGACATGGCGTATCACCTCCCAGCCCTCCAGAAGGCTGCCCGTATCGGGATAGGCGGCCTCCACGAGGACATCCACACCGAAGCTGAGCGACTGCAGGGCGGCGATGGTCGGCGTGGCCATGATGACGTGGCCCACGCCCTGACCCAGAGTTACCAATGCGCGCATCGCACACTCCATTCGCTCGGTGCCCCACTGCTCACTGGTAAGCCTCGCCGCCCAGTTCGCCGCTCGCCAGGCGGCGGGCGATCGGTTCCGGATGCGCGCCGGCAAATTGGCGCGTGCCGCCAGCGCCCCGTGGGTGCGTGCCGTAGCGGCGCTCCACGAGTTGCGGCTCCCGCCGCCAGCGCAGGAAGACCTGCTCCAGGTAACGGGGACGCAGGTCGCCGTGGCGGCGGCGCCAGCGCTCCACCTGGAGGGGCAGGGCGGCCCGCGGCCTGACCCAGGCGTAGCGGCAGGAGAACCGTTCCGCCGTGCGCAGCGCGAGGGTGCCATTGGCCGTCACCAGACGTCCGGCGGCGTCGGCGGGACAGGCGTGGTGGCGGTAGTGGTAGCCCGCGCGCCAGCGCAGGGCCTTGACCTCCCGCGCCTCGTCCCACCGCCCCGTGCCGAGCGTGCGGAAGTTGTTCCAGAACATCCAGGTAGCGGCGACGATGACCTCGTAGTCTTGCATGAGTTGCGCCAGCCGGTGCAGGCCGGCGGCGGTGCAGACCTCGTCGGCGGACAGCGGCAACAACCAGTCGCCAGGCCGGAGACGCTGGGCGCAGGCGCGGCGCTGGTCGGCCAGGTCGTGCCCCGTGCCGCGCAGGACTTCTATCTTGCCCACGGGGTCGGGCAAACCGTGGGGCGCCTCATTGCCGGGCGCCGCCAGGAGGATGCGGTCGGCAAATTGATAGATGCTCTCCACGCTGGCCGCGAGATATTCGTCGTCGCCCTCCAGCGCATACGCGGCCACGATGTGGCCAGTCCGTCGCGGGGGCGCGGGCAGCGGCGCATCGCAGGGGTCCGCGGGGTCGGCGGCGCCGTGGCCGACGGGCACGGCCAGGGGCAAGGCCAGGCCGCGCGCGATGTAGCGCTCGGCCAGCGCCGCGTCCAAGACGGCCCATTCGCCGGGATACCGCCAGACGCCGTCCAGGTGCGTCAGTTCGGTCAGGTTCTCAAAGGCCACCCGCGTCAGCACGTCGTCCTCCCCGTTTTGTCGCGCCGGCGTCGGCCGGTGCCGCTCCCCCTCGGCGAGAGCTGCACCGGCACGGACGTCCGGAGTTCAGCTAGTAATTCCCGTGGCCTTGACGAAGGCCGCGGCGAGTCCGAGTTTGCCGTCGCAGCGTTCCACCACCTTGACGGCCACCTGGTGCCTGGCGAAGGTGTCGCCGCCGGTGGTCGTGCTCTCGATGAGGAGGCGCTGGCGGTCAAACCAGAGGTATTGCGACAGGTCGCCGAAGAAGATGACCGGGTCGGGCAGGTCGTCCTGGATGCTGAAGGGTTTGCCGAGGATGCGCGGCGTCTCGCCGGCCACCAGCGCGTCCCGCAGGATGGGCTGGCCGTTGTTGTCCACGAGCGCAGTGATGCGCTGGAGGTTGGTGGAGTTCATCACCCAGCGGGCGTTGCGGTGATACTTGCGCGGCAGGGTGTATTTGAGTTCCACCAGTTTAGCGTAGGTGAGCGCCCCGTCCACGGCGAGTGCTTCCAGGCCGGCGGCGCTGTAGATGCCCTCCGGCTGGGTGGTACCGTTGCCGGTGGCGATCATCCGGTCGCGTTCGGCGGCCACCGCCTCGGCAAAGAGGTCGGTAACGAGTTCCACGATGCCCGGATTGGCGTCGTCCACCAGTTCGCGGCTCATGTAGGTGATGGCGCTCATGTTGCGCACCGTCCAGGTCAGTTGGGTGAAGGCCGGCGCGGTCTCACCGATGTCATCGTTCTCGGCGCGGCCCCAGGCGATGCTCACGTCGCCGACGAGTTTGGGGAATTCGCCGCTGTCGGTGCTCACCGGGATGCGCCGCACGTAGGGGAAGAGTTCGGAGAGTTCCGGCAGGCGCTTGAGGAGTTCGGCGCGATACTCGGTGGGCACCAGGTAGCCGCCGGCGCCGGCGGTGCTCTCGCTCAAGGCCTTGCGCACCACCTCGTCGCCGGGGTCGGTGCGGAGGATGGCGCTGCGCAGGAAGAGCCGCGCCCGCTCGGTAGGGCAGGCGGCGGGCGGCGGCTCCGCCGGCGGCAGCAGGCCGAGCTTGCGCTCCACGCGGTCAAGGCCGAGTTCGCGGATTTTCGCGTCCACGGCCTGGGTCACCGCCGGCGCGAGTTGCTCGCCCAGTCGGTCGGAGAGTTCGTGCACGAGTTTATCCAGGTCCAGGTTCATGGGGTTTCCTTCCTTTCTTCGTGGCCAACCGCCGCCAGCGGGGCGCGGTCAGCTGACCCGCCGGCGCGCGGCACAATCCGTCCCTGCCGACGCCTGATCTCGCGTTCCGCCGCCTGCAGGGCCCATTCCCGCAGCCGCGCGATGAGGCGCGGGAGGATGGCCTCCGCCAGGTCGGCGTCGCAGACCTCCGGCATCGTCGCGGGGCGGGCAGGCGCGGCGTGCCACTGGCCGCCGCCCGCCGCCGCCAGGGCGGGATGGGCATTGAGAAGGTCGCCGATGTCCTTGCACAGGCGGCCATCGGCGATGCGCCCGCCGCGCAGTTCGCGCGACAGGGCCTCGGGGTTGGCGGGCACGGGCACGGCGCTCAACTCCAGCAGCTCCCAGGCGGTGATGTGATAGCCGGCGAAGCGGCCCTGCTCATCGTGGAGGACCTTCCACTGGCGCGGCAGGCAGCCGACCGACCAGGCGGCGAGGAAGCCCTCGGCGTAGAGGCGGCGGGCCTCCTGGGCGAAGGGGCGGCTGTCAAAGGTAACGCGCGCGGCAAGTTGATTGCCCTCCACCCAGACGGCATCAGCGCGGGCGATGGGGAACTCATCGTAGCGGTGCGCCCAGAGGACGACCGGATTGCGGCGGAAGGCGCTGAGGTCGGCCCCCGCCGGTTCCAGGATGTCGCCGTGGCGATCGGGGCTGCCAGTGGACATGGTTACTGTCAGCGCGCGCTCCGGCCCGATGGCCTTGGTCTGCCCCAGGCAGGGGATGTAATAGCGACCGTTGTGCGCCGCGATACCGCGCTGGCGCAGCCAGGCGTCAAACTGCTGCTGACTCACCGCATACCTCCACCACCTGCCGACGCGTCCGCCGGGTCGGATGTGGCGGACTGATGCCGATAGGCGCATAATTGGCCGGCAGGAGCGGCCGCTCGCCCCAGGCCACGGGCGGCCGTCCCTGCCGGCGGCGTTCCTCATTGATGGTGGTCACGCCCAGGCGGAGATTGGCCTCCATGTCGGCGCGCTGCTGGGCCTGGTCGCCGGGGACCACCGGCGCGAAGCGGCAGACCAGGCCGGGGTCGAAGCGTGGCAGGAGGTCCTGGTTGAGTTGCGCCTCAATGAGCCGCAACTTCGGCTCGATGCAGTAGCGGGCGAAGATGACGTCCATGGCCTCAGCGACGGCGCGGTTGACGTCCTCGCTCAGGCCGGTGACGGCGGCGGGGACGCCGAAGATGGCGAAGATTTCGTCGCGCAGCAGGCGGGCACTCTGGACGAAGGCCATCTCGCGCGGGGAGAGGGAGATGGGCTTGGCCCGCAGGCCGCCTTCCAGGACGAGGGGCCGACCGGCGTTCTCCGGTCCGGCGAACTTCTGGTGCACCTGGGTGCGCAGGCGCTCGATGACGCCGGGGGGCAGGTAGTGGTCGGTCTCCAGGGCCAGGTCGCTGAGGACGCCGTGGCGGAAGGCCATGCACTCGGCGCGCTTGAGTTGCTCGTGGTTGTCCACGGCAGCGGCCGCCGCCTGGAGCGGCCCGCGCCCGTAGTAGGGCGAGCAGGGGTTGGGATACTTCAGGTGAATGACCTCTCGGCGCGCGAAGAAGACCTCGCGCCCCGCGTGGCGGCACAGGTAGCCGCGGATGAACGTTTGCGGGTCGGGCACAACGCGCATGTGCTGGCTGGGGATGACCCAGATTTCCGCCGGCGTGCCCAGGCCATTGGCGGCGATATACCAGTAGGCGTTGCCGGTGAGTTCCAGGAAGGCCATGGTCTCGGCCCAGAGGCCGTAGCGGGTCTGGATGGGGTTGACCTCCTCCAAGAGGCGCAGGAGGGGATGCGCAGGATCGTCAAGCAACTGGAGGTCGTTGCCGCGCCGGTAGAAGACGCGCAGTTCGGTGGCAGCTACGCGGTCGGCGATGGCGCGCACGGCGGCATAGACCCACTGGTGGTAGTGGCGCACCTGTTCGCGCGGGTCATCGGCCCAGGCAGCCGGCCCGCTCGTCCAGTCGCTGGCGAGGAGCGGCACCCACCCGCGTGCCGACGTCCGCGCCGCACCTGCGCCGCGCGGCGCTGCCTTTGCTGCCTCAGCGCCGCGCACGGCGAACCTGCGCCACAACTGCCGCAGACGGTGGCCTATTCCCATGCCCATGTCACTTCCTTCAGTAGTTCCTCGCGCCCCTCAGGTGGGAGGCGCAAGGCGACTTCCCAACTCGGCCGCGGCGGTCGGGGGCCTCGGCCTGATTGTGGCCGGCGCGCGCGCCCCCGACCCCCTTGGCGTCAGCTTTCTGATTTATCCTGGTGCGATGAGCTGCAACACACCTGCCCTGACGGGACTTATGCATTTGGCCGGAG
>Ga0272448_1000502_pt1 | contig 60909 bp, 39 predicted proteins | sample YNPCB0191_FD_202220 | JGI IMG/M metagenome (GOLD analysis project Ga0272448, IMG submission 202220) | Hot spring sediment microbial communities from Yellowstone National Park, WY, United States - YNP-CB-019-1 | ecosystem: Environmental > Aquatic > Thermal springs > Hot (42-90C) > Sediment... | reverse complement strand
GGCCAGGGCCAGCGCCGACTTGGTCATGGGACGTTGGGGAGAGGTAGACATGGGAGCCTCCAAGCATAGCCTACTCTCCCTTTATCGGCCCCTCAGAGCATAGCGTTGAGACTTTTCTACAGAGCAATTTAACCCGAGTTTCTCCTCCGTCGCGATGGGCCCGAGTCATCGGGCCGCCTCTTCGCCGTCGATTGTCGTGATCGCAGCGGTCGGCGCGAGGGCCCGAGGGGCCGGCGCTTCGGAAATGGCGCCCTTCCGCCTGCGGGAGATCACGACCGAGCCGTCCTTCGCCGCGTCGAAGCAATCGCCCCAGCGGCCGTCCTCGGAGAGCGCGAGGCATCTGAGCGCGAGCATCGCCTCGGCGTTCGGGAGCGGCCACTGCTTCTCCGCAGCCTTCACCCGATGGCTCGTCTGCTCGATGCTCGACTCCATGTCCTCCGTAGAAACCGCTCGCGGAGGCGAAGGCAGCCCTTCGCGCCCGCTCAGCGCGAGCCGCGCCGGGCGACTGTGAACTCGCTCCCGGGCTCGTAGGCGAGCAGGCGCCGGACGCACTCGGACGGCTCCGCGCCGCGGGTCCGCACCTCCTCGAGCGAGCGCGCGATCCTCATCGCCCGCGACGAGACGAACGCCTCCTGGTCGAGCGTCTCGCGGAGCCAGCCGTGCCGCATCTGGGCGTCGAGGATCGGCCAGAGTACGTGTTTGCGCGCAGCGGCGCGGTCGACCGGGACGAGGCCCCGCGACTCGGCGACGATCGCCTGCGCCCTGGGCCCCACCAGGAACCGCGCGAACGCCGCGGCCTCCCCGGGGCACGAGGCGCCCCTCCGGACGCCCACGTCCATCGTGTTCCAGAGGGGGACGCCGCCCTCCCGCATCGGCGGCGGCAGGACCGCCCATGTGTCCGGATCGGCGAAGGGATGCTGCCAGAAGTACCCCATGACGAACAGCGCCCGGCCCTGCCTGAGCAGCTCGACCTGGTACATGCCGTCGTTCGCGTCGGCGAGGGTCACCAGGCGGGGCGGCGGGGCCTCGGCGACGAACCGCGCGTAGCGCTCGAGCTCCTCGGCCACGGGGTCGAGGCGGACCCGCCCGAACCCGAGGAAGAAGAGGGGCGCCCAGACATCTTGCAGCGCCCAGCCCACGAGCCCCGCTCTGGCGCGCCGCTCGCCGGCGAGGTACCGGTCGCTCGCCTCGGCCACGCCCATGGGCGTTCGCCAGGCCTCCGGGTCGAACATGCCCGCGCTCGCGAGGAGCCTCCGGTTCGCGTAGAGGAGCGTCCCGCCGAGCATCACAGGCCAGTGTCTCCGCTCGCGGGAACGCCTCGCGTGGTCGGCGAGCGGTTCCAGGAGCCCCGATACGGCGGGCCAGCCCTCGGATGGCAGCTCTACGAGCGAGCCGGCCATCTGCTGCGCGCGGTGCGAGTCCACGACGACGACATCGGCGCCGGCGATGGGCCCTGTCTCCTCGGCGCTCATCGAGAACTGCACGCGGATGCCGGGGCGCTCCTCCTCGAACGCCGAGACGAGCCGCCGCCAGAGCGAGCGAGCCCATCGCCCGGACTCGGCGGCGAAGACGCGGAGCGGCGCCGCTCCGCTCGACGCGCGCGCGGGGACCCGCAGTAGCGGCCCGCCGGCCCCTCCCGTCCCCGCGGGGGGGAGCCGCTCGACGAAGGTCCCCACCCTCCGTACCACGGAGAGGTAGCCGTCCCTCGCGAGCTTCGGCACCACCCTCTGGAGCAGCGTCACCGAGACGCCCAGCCGCCTCGCGAGCTCGGCGTACGACTCGAGTTGATCCCCGACGCGGAGCCCCGAACGGGCCACGTGCTCGAGGATCGCCTCATATGCGTCCCGCTGTCTGCGGGTCATCCAGGCCCGCGGCGTGGCCATGCAGCCCCTCCATCGGCGCCCTCGCGTCCGGTAGACTTGTCCGGGATGCGCCTACGCGTACTGATACAGCCTGAACCTGACGACCTCGGGCCTCGCCCCGCACCTGACCCAGTGCCCGGCGCCGGTCTCGTCCCCGTTGAGCCTCCTGAGCGGGCTCCACCTGCCCCCTCGATACCGGCCCTCTTCGGCCCAGAGGAGCTCGACGTTCGCGCGCTCTTCCGACCGCGGGGCGAACCCCATCGTGAAGCGCAGGCCCGCGGCGACGTACTCCCCGTCGCCCCTCGCGATCAGGAGCCCCCCGCCGGGCGGCGAGTCGCCGGACCGTTCGTCGAACCGCACGCTGAACCTGTAGCCGCCGAGATCGAAGTTCTGTTCCTCGTGCCCCTCCTGCACGAAGCCGACCACCGCGCCGCGGGCACGGCCCTCGAGGACGAGCGGCGCGAGGGACTCGATGAGCCCGTAGCTCTCGGCCAGGAGCCGCCCGGACTCGACCCGGTCGATGCCGAAAGGCGAGAAGCACACCGCCCCGCGGCCGAAGGCGTAGAAGGCGTTCGCCGCCGCGCGCGCGTCGCGATGCGCCTCAGGTATCAAGAGCGGATTCCAGGGCCTCGCGTACTCCTCGCAGACCCGGCTGAAATCGTCCAGGTAGATGTCCGGCGCGAACGCATCGATGTGCGGCGCAGCGGCGCGCCAGACGTCGAGCATGTGCGCGACGGGGCCCCCGCTCGGGTAGGCCCCGGGCGCCTGACCCTCGTGCTGGACGAGCCACGCGTTCGCGAACATCGGGAGCGGGTACTCGGCCTTTCCGGCCGCGGCGACCCTGTCCACGAACCTGGCGACGTGCCAGGCCATGAAGGTCTCGTCTGCGGCGCGCCCGAAGACCTCGCCCCAGCTCCCGCGCTCGCGGCCTCCGGCCTCCTCCCAGGCCGACGCCAGAGGCGGCGCGAGCTCCTCGCGGTGCTCGGTCAGGTATCGGACGAGCTCCGAGGGGACGGCCCCGCGGAATGCCTCCTCTGCCGCCGGAGACCTGTCGCGCGAGGAGCCCAAGAGACCCGTCTCATTCTCGACCTGCACCATGATCACGGTGCGCTCGGCGAGGTCGCGCTCGCGGACTCGCCGCATGAGCGCGGCGAAGGCCCGCGCGTCGGCGGCGCAGGCCTCTTCGCTCAGGCAGGAGATCGCATCGCTCTTCCGGCCGCTCGCGCATTGCGCGCGAGGGAATCGAGCGAGGTCGGTCTTCACCCACGCGGGCGCGTAGCTGGAGCAGGCGTTCTTCCACGTGCCGAACCAGAGGAGCGCCAGCCTGAGCCCGTGCCTCCGCGCCCCCTCGACGAGTCCGTCGACGATGGAGAAGTCGAAGTTGCCTTCCTCGGGCTCGACGAGCTCCCAGGAGACCGCTGCGAGGACCGTGTTGAGCTCGAGCGCTTCGAGCGCGGGCCAGATCGGCTCCATGTAGGCCAGGCTCGACGAGCTCGAGTTCGAGAGCTCCCCGCCCAGCACGAGGAACGGTTCACCTCCCACGAGGAGCTGCCACGCCTGGCCTCTGTTGACCAGGCGCGGGATCGCAGCGGACTCGTCGCTCAAGGCAGCTTCTCCAGCGATACGTCGTCGAACCAGACCCGAACGCGGGGCGTCGAGGTCCACAGCCGGAGCACCGCCCCGGGCTTGCGCTCGTCCACCTCGATCGCCCGAACGATCTGCTTCCAGTCCTCGTCCACGGTGAACGGCCCCAGGTCCTTTCCGGCGAGGTTCGCGTGGACCTGGGCGGTCTTGCCCACGTCGGCGCTCGCCCAGAATCGGAGCTCGTACCTCCCGGGCTCGAGCGCCGCCGCGAGCGTCGTGAACGCCCCGGGGAGCGCCCCCTCCCCCGCGGCCTGGACGACGAGGGAGCGCTCGCCGGAATGAGTGTTCGACCGGTCGAGCCGGACCGAGTACTGTACGCCTGCGGCCCCCCACTGGTGGGCGGTCCACGAGTTCGCGAAGCGCGTCGCGTCGAGCACCTCTTCGAAGCCGCCGTTCGGGACGAGCCTCCCCGGCGCCGTCGCCGGGCCGGGCGCCTGGGCCTTCTCGCCGGGCGGCTGCTCGGCCGGCCTGGTGTCCCTCTCCATCACCCAGGTCTCGAGGACCCGGTAGAGCGCGAGGAACCTCGCGCCGATGAGGTCGAAACCGTCGCGCGCGAGCGCGAGGCCCGGGCCGAAGTACTTCTTGCCCGCGGGCGGCTCGGCGTTGAGAAGGGCGAACGCGTCCACGTACGGCAGGTTCAGCGCCCGTGCGGCGCCCCGCACGGCCTCCGCGGCGGCGGCGATGAGAGCGTCTGCCTTCTTGTCGCCGGTGGACTTAGGCGCGGCCGGCGTGAAAAGCACCGGCACGGCCCCCGCGTCGAGGACAGCGTTTGCGATCGCCTCCAGATCGCTCCTGATCTCCGAGGCAGTGCGCCCCCGCGCGATGTCCGCGATGTCGGGGACGATCCTCACGAGCTCCGGCCTCTCGCGCTCGAGGGCCCGCGCGAGGCCCTTGCGGATCGCGTCGAGCGTGAGCCGCGAGTCCGCGAGGCCCAGCCTACCCGCGAACGTGTAGCCCTCGCCCGTCCTGAGCCCGCCCCGCAGCGAGGCGTCGAACTGGAGGTTAGAGGCGACCGCCCCGCCGATCGCCGCGAGCTTCTTCGGCGTCACCCTGCCCTTGTCGAAGCGCTGGCGCAGGTTCGCGAGGATGTTCAGGCTCAGGTAGTAGCCCTCGCTGGCGGGGCTCGCCGAACACTCCCTCGCGAGGCGGGCCCTCGCCTCGGGCGTCCGCGCGAGGGCGTTCATCTGTTCGTCGGCGCGCGCATGGAGCTCGGCGATCTCCCTGGCCGATAGGGCGCGCGTGTAGATCCGCACGTCGTCGATCTGCCCGCGCAGCCACCTGTCGGCCCCGACGTGCGAGCCGAAGGTGAGGAGCTCCTTGGTCGGAGAGATCGTGCCGGGGCCGGAGGCCTCTTCGACGCCGTTCACGTACAGCCTGGTCGTGCCGCCACTCTGTGTGAAGGCCGCGTGGTACCAAGTGCCATTGAGCTTGTCCTCGACCCCCCAGAGATTGCTGGCGCCGTCGCGCATTACGCTGAATCGCCCCGCGCGGCCCGTCCAGTGCCAGGTGAGCTGGAAGCCCTTGGCTCCGCCCTCCTTCGAAACTATCGAGTCGCCGTGGAGATGGGTGCTCGTGTCGTCGGGCCTGACCCAGGCGGCCACGGTGAGGTCCGTACTCGAGGCCAGGACCTGCGGGTTCCCGCAGTTCACCCAGTCGTTCGTGCCGTCGAAGTTGAGCGCCATGCCGAGCTTGCCGGCCACCCAGTCGGCCGCGGGATCCATGTTCACGAGCGTACCGGGGCCGCATTTCCCGGAGGCGTCGGCGGCCTTCGTGCTCCCCGGTCCGTCGTCGAGAGGCCACCAGCCGATGAGTGCAGGGTCCGTGTCGAGCGCACCCGGCTGGGGCTTCGCCACTGGCGCCGGCGTGGAAACCCGCCCGCCTGCCGAGGCATACAGCGCCGCGATCTCCTCCGCTGAGAGCGCCCTCGCGTAGATCCTGACGTCGTCGAGGACGCCGTTCAGCGGATTCGTGTCCGCGCGGCCTAGCTGGAGCGGATGGTTGTTCGCGGCCATCCTGGGCAGCTTGGCGGTGCTCACCGGTCCGTTCGGGTCCTCGACGCCGTCGACGTAGAGCCTTAGGCCCGTCGGCCTCCCGCCGACAAAGGTGAACGCCACGTGATGCCAGCCGGAGTCCGCGCAGGCGCCCGAGCGGCCCTCGAGCGAGACCTCGTTCGCCCCCGCCCGGATCGATACCTTGTAGGTGTCCGTCCGGCCGGAACCCGTGCACACGTCGTCGCGGAAGAAGAGAAGCTTGTCGGTCGCGCCCCATGGGCCCTTGGCGACTATCGTTCCGTCCCTGGAGAGGTCGTTCACCTTCACCCACGCGGCCACGGTGAGCTCGCTGGCCCCGTCCACCGGATCGACGTCCCCCGCGGAGACGTAATCGTCGACCCCGTCCAATCTCAGCGCGCCGCCGGTCCTCCCCTCGACCCAGGCGACGGCCGGGTCCATGTTGACGAGCGTTCCGGCGAAGCCCCTGCCCGAGGAGTCGGCCGCCGTGGAGCTCCCGGGGGCGTCGTCGAGCCTCCACCAGGCCACGAGTGCAGGGTCCGAATCGAGCCCCGCGGCGGTCGCTCGCGGCGCTGGCGCGGCGCTCGAGGGTTCCTCGGCACCGAGCGTGATCTTGACGTTATCCACGGCCACAGTGATGGAACCGTTCCCGCCGCCCACGGCCCAACCGTCGGTGACCTCCAGACCCTTCAGACCGTCCAGGACCCGCTCTTTCAAGATGCCGGCATGCTCGACGAGAAGGGAGTCGTTCCGCCAGACCCGCACGCTCAGGCGGTCCATATCGAGCAGGACCGTGAACCGGTCCGGCGGACCGCCGACCTTCCAGCGCGCCTCGTGCCGGGGGATGGTCCAGCGGACCTCCGGCGCGACGCAGTCGATCCCGACGACGCCCCCCGTGCCGTCAGGGCTGTCGTGGACGTACGAGACGAGTACGAGCGGGTCCGTGTTCCTGTTCCTGAGCCTGAAGGTCGCGGCGGTCTCGACCGAGCCCCCGCCGTCGGTGCGGCGGCCGTAGGAGACGACCGCGCTCTCCCACGATACGCGGACCGTCCCGAGCACGGGCCTGTCCAGCTCGAACAAGAGCTGCGGCGCGCGGTTGCCGTCATCCCTGCTCGCGAGCTCCACCGGCCTCTGCGTGAGCGTCCCCGAGGAGCGCCTGACGAGCACGGTCTCCGTCTCGGACGCGCTCATGCCTGTCGGCCACCTGTTCACGGTCGACGGGTCGAAGCTCGCGACGGCGGGCCGCGCGTCGGGTTCGTCGGCATCGAAGGTGACGTCGAAGAGGACCCTGCCCTTCGGGCCGAGCCCCCATGTCCTGAGGTCGGCGAACTCCACGGTTCCCTTCGACCCGAGCGAGCGCTTCTCGGCGCAGAGCCAGATCTCCCTGACCGGCTGGTGGACCTTCTTGTCGTTCGAACCGCCCCAGGCCCCCTCGGGCGGGTCGGCGACACTCATGGAATACTCGCGGAAGTCCCTGCTGGTCTCCCCCAGGCGGTACTGCAGACACTGACCTGTTGCGTCAAGGAGCCGCACGTTGACATTGGCGGGGTCGCCCCGGGCGCGGAAGGAGAGCCTGCCGATCTCGCGGGGTTCGGCGAGCCGCTTGCCGGCCGCAACATACGTGCCGCCGCCCGAGAAGTCGAAGCGGAGCCTGAGGGGTTCGCCCGGCTCGACGCTGCCTGCGGCCCCTGGGAACTCGGGCCCGTTCGTGAAGTCCCACCTGCCGAGCTCGCCCGTGAGCGGGACGCTCGTCGAACCGGCGGCGTCGGGAGGCTGCTCGGCGGGCGCGGCCTTTTCGACCTCCGCGAGGGCAGAGGCGATCTCGCGCTCGCCCCGGGTGCGGTACCACTCGCTCCCGGCGAAGCGCGTGGCCACCAGACGCACGACCGAGATCGCGTCCGAGCGCCGACCCCTCGAGGCGAGCTCGCCTGCCGCCTTTCGCGCCCCCTCGAGCTCCGCCTCGGCCAGGGCGGCGTAGCCCGATTCCACCTCGGCCAGGAGCTTCTTCGCCTCTTCGAGCTCCGCCGCGGGTCCGTTCGCCTCGAGGAGCCTGCGCAGCTCGGCCACCACCTCTTCGTACTTGGAAAAAGACGGGTCGAGCATCGACCTGATCGCCTCGAGCCTCGCGCTCCGGGCGACGGCGGGCCTGCCGTCATCGGGTGCGGGCTCCGGCGGGCCGGGCGCAGGTCCCCCGGCCGAGACCGGCTCCGCCGACTTCTGGGGTATCGGGGGCGGCGCGGGCGGACCCTGCGGGGACGGCCTCGCGCCGACGATCGCGACGGCCGCGACGACACCGATACCCAGGCCGAAACCGCCTCCCAGGGCGAGGATCAGGCCCGCGCGCGGCGCGCTCTTCGGGGCGACCGCCCTCGCGGACCTGGGGGACGGCCTCGGCGCCGGCGTGCGCCTGGCCGGGCCGGACGGACCCATGCCTGCGGGCGCGGCCACGAGCTCGACCCGTTCGAGTGCGGCGCGCTCGGCCGGCCCGAGCGCCGATGTGCAGGCGACGCAGAGCGCCGCCGTCGGGGTCCTGAGCGCAGCGCCCCTTTCCAGGTCGCTCGGAGGCACCAGCCTCCCGCACCTGTCGCAGTAGACGATCGCATCGGCCATGACCGCATTCTCCGAGGCGGGGGGAGGCGATCTCCCCGCGCTGGCCGGCCGGGGATGCTACCACGCCGCCGTCCGCACGGCCAGTCCGCTACTCGAGGCGCACCCCGGACGCGACCGCCTCGAGCTCGGCCTCGCTCGGCCTGCGCGGCGAGCCGACGGAGAGGACCAGGAACCCGTTCCCCACCGGCGCGACATAGAAGCGCTGCGCGAGGTCCCTCGTGCCGGGGTGGGCGGCCGGGTCGAGCGCGAGGTCGATCCTCCAGGCCGGCGCGCCGCCCCATGTCACGACCTTCACGTCCTGACTGTCCGAGACCGAAAGGGCGGGCAAGAGTCTCGTGACAGCTTCCAGCTCGCCCTCGACGAACCGCAGCCTCGCCTGGAGACCCGAGGCGGTCTGCGCGGTCCTGTCGTGCGCGGGGCCCTTCCAGGCGAGCCCGCCGGGGGCGAGCCTCCAGGAGCGCGCCCTCGCGCTCGGGGGCAGCTCAGGCAGCGAGATTCGCGCCCCTTCCGTCGGCCCGGGGGCGAGATGCCCGGCCTCCGCGAAGCCGAGGACCCCGCGCACGTCCCAGTCCCAGAGGGGCCAGCGCGCCACGAGACCCTCGTGCTCGAGGAGTATTCGGACGGCGAAGTCTTTCCCCTCCGGCAGCGGGACGCTGCACCGCCTGCCCGGCTCGACCGAGAGGCTCCGCGCCGCGCCGACGGGCTCTAAGGCGCGAACGGGCGGCGGGTGGAGCCTGCTCGGAGGGATCGTCTCCTTGGCCCGGCCCGGCGGCGTCCACATGAGCCTGACGGCCGCTCCGCCGCCGCCCTGGAAATACTCGAGCCGGATGTCATGGCGGCGGCCGGCCTCTAGCTCCACGGTAGCGCTCCGTTCCACCACCGCGTGGTAGGTCCAGTCGTCGATGACTAGCCGGCCGTCCACCCAGAGCCTCGTGCCGTCGTCGGCCGCCGTGTGGAAGACGTGCGGGCCGCCTAGCTCCGCCTCCACCTGGCCTGTCCAGCGGACGCTGAAGTTCTCGCCGCCGACCGCCTGGCCCGGGCCGCCTGCGTTCCAGTCGAAGTCCACCCCCGGGTCCATGCGCCGCATGCGGATCGACTCGAACTCCTTGCCGGAATAGTACTCGCCGAGGAGGAAGCCGCCCTTCCATTCGCCCTCGAGTTCGACCGGCCTTCTGAGCGGGAAGGGTCCGGCGGAGACCGTCGCTCGGGCCGCGACGTTCGACTCGAACGAGACCTCCGCGCCGCCGGGGCCTTTCTTCGCGACTCGCGGCGCGAGGACGAGCGGTCCGGGCCTCGCCTCTTCGATCACGAGGAAGCGCGGGTAATCGACGGCCCTGACCCGCACCGCGAGGGACGCAGCGGTCGCGGCGAGCAGCCCGGCGGGAACCGTCCGGTCGGCGAGCGGGTCGTACGCGGAGAGCTTCGCGCCCTCGCCCCGCACGTTCGAGAGCGTCAGGTCGAACTCCTGCTCGGGCATGTCGTAGCGCGCGGGGTCGAGGAGGTCCTTCTTCCCGTCCCAGACCTTCACGATGTTCCGCGTGACGACGTAGTAAGCGATCGCGAAGCGCCGCTCGTCGAGCTGGTAGGGCAGACAGGCGAAGTCGTCCTTGTGCGTCCTGTCGGGATGCTCCGGCGTCCCGTCGCCCCTGAACACTACGCGCGGCTCGCGCTCGACGAGCCGCTCGACCTTGAGGGGCCGCGCCGTCTCGATGGGCCGCGAGTCTCTCATCAGGCGCGTGGCGCGGGCGAGAGCCGCTAGCTGGGGTCCTGCCTCCGCGCGCACGCGATCGGTGAGCTTGTATCCCTCCTCCCCGAGCGCCTTGTAGAACGCCTCGGGGATCACGCCCAGGTCGCGGTCCGAGCACTTGATCGCGAACATGTTGACGGTGTGCACGCCCTTGTGGCTGTGCATCACGAACGAGCGGAGCGTCGACTTCGCCCCCACGCGATGCAGGAGCGCCGCCAGGCGCGGGTCGTCGGGCTTGCAGCCGGCCTCGCGCGCGATGTGCTCGGCCCAGGGGCCGCGATCCAGGTTGAACTCCGTCATCCAGACCTGCGCCGGGCGGCCGGTCCCGGGGTGGCTGTAGCGGTGGTGATGGGCGAAGGACACGGGCCCTCCCGACGTCGACGGGAAGGGTTGTACGTCCCTCGTCATGAACTCCGTCTGGTAACCGTAGTGCCAGTACTCGGGCATGCTGACGTTCACCACGGGGACGAAGAAGCTCCCCGGGAGCACGGTGTGCCAGTCCTTGCCGTCGGGGGTCCCGTCGGGCCGGCCGAGGGCGTTCAGGGGCCCCGAGTTCCTGAACTTGGGGTTCTCCGGCGAGTGGTCCTTGAGAGAAATGCCCGTGTAGTAATGCCGGCTGAAGCCGGCCTGGCCGGGCCACATCTCGGAGCCGTTATCCCAGGGACGCTGGTTCGAGAAGCCGCTCAGGACGTTCACGCCCGGGCAACGGTTCCGGGGATCGTTCGCGTAGTCCACGGTCATCGGGAGGATCGCCTCGGAACCCTTCGCGGTGCGGCCGCGATTGGAATAGGAGATCGGCTCCGCGAAGCCGAGCGGCGGGTCGTAGTAACGGTTTATGTCGAGGAAGTTGCTGCCGAACGTGTACTCGTTCCATACCTCGAGGTCGAATCCGGCGTCGGGGGCGCCATCGGTCCCCAGGAACTCCTTGGCGTACCGGCAGACCGCCCCGACGTACGTCATCCAGCCCTCGAGGGTCTCGCGCGAGGCCGGGTTCGGCCGCCCGTCGGCGAAGACCGGCCCCGCGAACGGCTGGTAGCGGAGCAGGCTGAGCGTGATCCGCCCGGCCGGGAGCGTCTTGGGCAGAGGCGCCGAGAGCTCGCAGCGCTTCGTGGCGGCGTCCGCCTTCGTGATGATCGGGAACGCGGCGAGGTAATCGGTGAGGTTCGTGAGGCCGGTGTAACCTGGGCGGATGTCGTCGAGCTTGTCCAGCACGATCTCGCGCTCGCCCTGCCTCGCCTCGCGGGCGAGGCTCGCGTCGAACCACCTCATCGGACACGGCACCCCGTGGTGGGCGTTGAGCAGGATGAGCGGTCGGATCCCGCGGCGCCTGAGCGCCTGGAGCGTGGTCCTGAGCTCTTCCTCTCTGTGCGGGGGGAGTCTGGAGGGATCGTCGTACCGGAAGTTGCCCCAGCCGATCTCGACCCTCGCCGAGCGCGCGCCGGCCTCCGCGATGACCTGCGCGACCGCCTCGGCCTCGCGGGGCTCGCAGTTGAAGCCGAACCCGATGCATTCGAGGAGGCGCGACGCGGGCCAGGTGTCCATGTACGCGCGCCAGGGCGTCAGGTAGTACGAGTGCCTGCCGAAGTCGATCCGGGCCTGGAGGGGGTCCTCGTAGGGACCCTCGAGCGCGAGCGCAGGGGTCGTATCGAGGCTAGGCGGCGGCTCGGCCCTCCGCTGCTGCGCGGCAGGGGCGACTGGCGCGGTCGCGCCCTCGACTTCCGCATGCCCCCTGGCGGCCGCAGCGCTTGCCGCGCGGCTCGGCGCGGACTGGACCGGCGGCTTGCCGCCCCGCGGCGACTCCGCCCTCCTGAGCCCGACGAGCACGCCCAGGCCCGCCGCGACCAGGGCCGCGAGTACTATGCCCGCAACGGGAGAACCACGCCTCCGGCGAGCGCCCCCGATCTTGCTCCGATCTCCCAAGGCGCACCTCCTGCTCCAGTTGCCCGCCGCCGCGAGCGCCAGTCACTCGAACGCCGCGCGCACCTCGGCCGCGAGGTCTCCGGCGCGGGCGAGATACTGCGCGGCGAGTTCTTCCTCGTTCCTGGCGAGCAAGTAGAAGGCGGCGAGCGCGGAATCGCCCGGAGCGCCGCTCGCCGCGAGCGCCAGGGCCAGGCTCTGCCTGTCCGCCAGCGACAGCGCCTCCCACGCGACCGGCATCTCGAGACCCCCCGAGGAGACCTTGAGCGCGTTCGAGCCGTCGATGGCGAGAAGCCTCGCCCTGCCGCGCACGAACGCGAGATGGAACGCGATCTCCGCGCCCCGGGCGAGCTCCTCGCGTAGCCTGGAGGCGAGCCTTGAGTCCCACGCGGCGAGCTTCTCTGGCTTCACGGACCTGGTCGCGGCGGCCGGGCGCGCGGCCGGTTCGACTGGGCGCTCGCGCTTCGCCTCGGTGGCGACCATGTCCACCCTGAACGCCCGGCACTCCCAGCGCGAGAGCGGGAAGCTGAACGTGCCGGTCTTTCCGGCGACGACGAACGGGAAAGAGGCGCTCGGGTCGAAGAGGTCCGTCGCCGTGTACCGGCCGTCCGCCGGCCAGGCGATCGTGACGGATGCGACGGTGTCCGTGTTGCCGAACTGCATCGGGTCGGACCCGTACGTCCCGGAGGGCCGCCAGACCAGGATCACCAGCCGCCCCTCCCGATCGTGGAAGCCGTAGCCGCAGACCTCCGCGCTGAAACGGAGCGGGGAGGGTATCTCCCTGGGCTGCCTGGCGGCCTTCTCGAGATCGAAGGCGGGCGCGATCGCCTCCAGTGCGGCCCGCTCCTCGGCCGGCACGAGCTCGAGTTGCGGCACCAGGAAGGCCGTGGGGCGGCTCTCCGGCCGGAGTCGCAGTCCCGCGAGCGTCGCGTCGCTCACGGCGTAGCCGACCGGCACGCCCCTATCCACCAGGGCGCTCTTCCAGCGCTCCGCTTCGAACGAGCGCCCCCGCCTCTCGAGCGCCGTCGCCACCGACTGTGACCAGTAGAACGCGGGCCCGAACGGGCGAGCGGGCGCGACCCCGAGCGCTACCCGCTCCAGGTCCTCGGGGATCCTCCCAGAGTCCCAATACTGCCTGTGGAAGACCTGGACCGCCCGTCGGACGGAGCCGTCCCGCCCCGCGATGTGCGCCCACGCGACCGTGAGCCAGTGCCCGCGGATGTACTTCGAAGCGAACTCCTGCTTGAGCGATCCGTCGCCACGGAAGGTCCTGTCGAGCGAGTCGCGGAACTCCTGCTTGTCGGGGCAGTTCATCTGCGCCCCGATCCATAGGTCCGGCGCCTGGCAGGCGAAGTCCAGGAGGTAGCCGTAGCCCAGGCTCACGCTGGTGAGCGGCCGGTCCGAGTCGCCCTGCAGCTCGACCACGCGGAGCCCTCTTCCTCCGGCCTCGTGCACCACGTATTTCTCGATGAGCCTCACGTCCCTGCCGATCCACCGGTTGAAGAAGGCATTGTAGGTGCCCTGCATCCCGACGAAGCCGGGGAAGCCGGTCTTTTCCTTCACGGCGCGCGCGATCCCGCCCCAGACCCGGCCGTAGCCCTCGCAGAAGAACTGTATCCACTCGTGCATGAGGTTCTTCTTGATGAACGCGGCGCGCTCGGGGATAGAGCCCGGGGGCACCGCCACCCCCATGCGCTTTTCGAACGCCGCGATGACCCTCGGGTGGAAGTCCGCGTTTCCGCAGTCCGTGTGCGGGAGGCAGTCGTAGAAGTCGGCCGCGAACGAGCCCACGAGCCCTGCCTGCTCGTAGAGGCCGGAGAGCTTCCAGACGAACCAGTCGCCGTAGGTGGCCTCGCGCACGCCCGGCGGCCAGTCCCGCTCGTCGAGCGGCATGCAGGGGCTGATCACGCCCCAGCCCCGATGAAAGACCTCCCCGTTCGCCATCCTCATAAAAAGGTCCTCGTGCTGCTTGTGCCACTCGGACCACGCGCGATACGGGGGATCGCCGTGGCGCGAACCTCCGGGGAGCCCGTCCACGTACTCCGTCCCCCAGCGCACGAGCCCGTGGATCGGCCGGATCGAGCGCTTGAGGAGCTCAGCGACCCTGCGCCTGTTCGCGAGACCCCAGGCGGGCTTCGCGCGATCCGTGAACTCCCAGAACGTGATCTCCGGACCCAACCCGTGGCCGCCGAGGTCGTACGTGTAGATCTCGCTGACATAGGGCGGCCGGACCGGATTCGGTTCGCGGCCCTCCGGCGCCGGGCCGCCCGCGGCGGGGCTCGAACAGCAGATCGCCGCCAGGGCCCCCAGGCCGAGCCCCCATACGCCGCCGCGCGGCCGGCCTCCCGGAACGGCCCGGGAGATCGAGGGCCTCATGCCGGACTCCTCTCACTTTGCCGCGGGCCGCCAGAGGTGGAGCAGATTCTTCGCAGCGTAGTCTTCCTCCTCGATTATCACGTACTCCCCCCAGGGGAGCCGGAAGGCGCGCAGGCACTCTACCATGTCCATCAGGCCGACCTGGCCGAACTCCTTCGGCGGTTCGATGAAGCCGACGTGCTCTCCGGTGTCGGCGCGATAGACGTCGATGTGCCCCCAGCCGACCGCAAGCTTCCCGGAGCCGCCAGCTAGGGCCACGAAGACGTACTCGCCAGCGACATCGAACGAGAGCGGCTCGCAGGACTCGTGGCCGCCGCGGTAATCGCGATCGTAGGTGCCGACGATCTGCCAGCGCGGGGTCCGACCGCCCTTCGACCACCCGTCGTAGCGGCAGAGGACCGGGCCCATGCCTTTCCAGTGCACGTTCCTGTGCTCGCGCGTGGTCCCGCCGAGATACATCACGTCGGCCTGCGGGTCGTACCTGATCCGTTTGACCTCCTGGAACGGCTCGGGCCTCCGGACGGTCTCGGAACTCTCGAAGTCGTAGAGCGGTACGCCCGCCCGGTTCAATCCCCGACAGACGAACGAGCGGATGTCGCCGCACGCGAGCCACACGGTGAGGGAACTATCGACCCAGATGCCGCCGGCGCCCGGGCCGTCCTGTCCGTTCCTCGTGAGGAACTCATCCGGGTCGAACTGGCCGTCGCCATCCTCGTCGCGCCAGAGCCACTCTCCCGCGGCCGGCTCGTTCGGGACATTCCCTGCGTGCCGGTGGCTGTAGAGGACGCAAGGAATCGCGATCTCGCCCTCCTTCGCCGGGTCGAAGCGCCAGACGCCGAATGGCGTCGCGCCGTTCTGCCCGTTCAGGAAGAGGAACCGCCTCCCCTCCAGGCGCTGCACGAACGGGCTCAGGAGGCCGAGGGTGAGCCGGGGGTCATGCGGGTACCTGTGCCAGTCGAGCGTGTAGGCGGCGTAAGACCATTCCTCGCCCGGGGGCTTCCGGTAGTCCATCTTGTACCGAGTGTCTTTGGTGTAGAGGCTCGTCGGCTCGCCGGGGTCCTCCGCGGCGCGGTCGACGAACTCGAGGGCCATGACGCGCCAGTTGAGCCTCCCGGCGGCGGTGTAGCTCTCGAGGATGCAGCCGCCCCCGCTCGCCGGCCTCTGTGTGCTAGCCACGTATATATTTCCGGCGTCGTCCGAACCGACCCCCGTGATGCTGTGGAACCTGAGCTCGCCGAACTCCCCGCGCCTGCCCGAGAAGATCCCGCCCTTCCGCCCGAATGTCGCGGCGAGGACGGGGGCCGTGTCGATCCTGTCGTATATGCGCAACTGGTGATCGGGGCCGGCGTCCGCCACGAGGAGCCTGTTCGACCTGTCCACGCAGATGTCCGAGGCGCGGCTCGGTTCCGGCAGGACGACCTCCTGGGGGAGCTTGGTGCCGTTCGGGTCGTACCGGGATATGTAGCGCCCCTCCCGGCCCCGGACGACCCAGAGCATGCCCTGGCGGTCCACGGCGATGTCCGAGCCGCACTCGAGCGGCCAGGTGCGGACGAGCCGCATGGTGTTCGCATCGTAGACCCTCATCTTGCTGTCGTAGGGGCAGGAGACGAAGAGCTCCTGGTCCGTCGCGCAGAGGCCCGCGATCCTGACGTCGTCCGACACTGGCGCCTCGTGGACGACGAGGAAGCAGCCGCGCGGGCACTCCTTCCCGCCCTTTCCGCCTTCGAAGGGGTCGCCCGTGCGGATATCCGAGCGGTTCCGCCGCGAGACGCCGTGCCAGTGGAAGCCCTTCGGGGGCCAGTTCTGCGGGTCGCGCAGGCCGCCGCCCTCGTTGTCGTACCTCTGCGCGTAGTATACGTATTTGGAGTTGACCGCGACGCACGCGCCGCCCTCGTGGCCCCACCCGCGCGAGCCGCCCGCGCGATTCACGACCTTGCCATCCTTGATCTCGCACTGATTGGCGCCGCCCTCCTCCCAGAACACATTGGTGTAGACGGTCCCGTCGGGCGCGACGGCGATATCCTCCACGTCCTGGGGGACCCACCTGTATGGAAGGCCGGGCCCGCCGCCGAAGGGGTACGTGTTTCCGAGCCAGGAGCCCCTGACGCCCTCGAGCCGCCCGGCCGCCGGCTGCGCGAGCCGGGAGGCCGCGCAGGCGACGAGCGAAAATACGAGTGTCCGGCCGAACCGCCTCGAACAGCCCTTCGCGAGCATCTCCGCCGGCCTCCTCTCTCGTCCGGCCCCCGGCGCCCCTTCAGCGCTCGATCCCGAAGAATGTCTGGCAGGGGATCACCTGGTTCCACGATGGCCCGTAGGAGCCGGAGCTCCGCCAGTAATCGAAGACGCCTGCCGCCTCGCCCCAGTTGAGCCGGCCACCCGATACGTTCTCGTCGTTACAGACCACGAAACCGAACCGGCACTCCCCCTTCGACGGGTCGAACATGGCGAGCTCCGAGCGCGGGAGGACGATCTCGTAGAGCGTGAGCTTCTCTTCCTCGCGGCGCGTGATCTTCGCGCCGCCGGGGATCTCCTCGACGCCGGGGACCTTCTCGCACTGGTATGCGTTCCTGCGCGTGGTGTCCGGACCCCACTGGCGGATCAGCTTGTCGCCCTCCGTGGAGACGTGTGCGACGTAGTGGTAATCCGTGTCGCGGAAGAAGCCCTTCCAGGCCCAGGGGTCCGAGGACTCGCGCCCCCAGCCGGGGACCCGCTCCCTGAACCCGAAGGCGAACTGCACCACGTCCCCGCAGTTGACGATGTGCTCGAGCCCGTCCGGCATGCCCATCCTGTAGGGGAGCGTGGCCTGGCCCTTCCTGACCGGCTGGCCTGCGGAACACGCGAGCCTGGGCTCGTTCACCGCGAAGGCGAGATAGATGTTCCTCTCGTCATAGGCCGTGTAGGCGCGCACGACTATGCGGCCGCCGTCGGCGCCCTCCCCCGGCCGAGGGAGCTGCGGATTCAGGAGGTACTTCGTCAGGTCCACGCCGCCGGAGAGGAGCTTAGAGTCGAGCACGACCGGCGTGAGGTCCTTCCAGGCCTCGAGCGACCCCGAGGGTCTGATCGTGCGGCGCGCGAAGCGCGCGACCTGGACGAGCTGCTCCCGCGTCACCGGGGCGAGCGGCCGCGAGCGGCCCCGGTCTTCCTCTGCCTCGCTCTCGGCCACGAGCCTGATCGCGTACTGGTTGTGCGGGGAGCGCTCCACTCCAGGCCAGTCGAGCTCTATCCTCGCAAGCCTCGCCGCCGGGATGCGGAACGGCGCGGACGCCGCGGCCTTCCCGGCGAGCTCCAGACGCAGCGTGCCCCTCACGGGCACGTTCATCTGGTTCTCGACCCTGACAGAGAGCTTCTGGGGCTTCTCGGCGTCCTCCCTCAGGGAGAGCGCGTACATGTTGAGCGGCGTCACGCCCTCGATCCGAGCGCCGGCGATGAGCCTCCGCAGCTCGACCACGCCGAGGCTCTCCGTCGCCACGTAGACGGGCGCCTCGCCGAACGGGAGGACGAGTCTGCCGCCCTCGGGCGCGATCTCGCGGCCCTGGAGGTCGTAGGCCTTGAGGTGCCTGGCGTCCTCGATGACGAGCCGGCCTTCCTTGTCCTGGGCGGAGTTGGAGGGGCCGGTCCAGGACCAGAGGACCGCGACCTTCGTCCGATCGCCGGAGCGCTCCTGCGGGACCGGCACCTCCCAGCGCGAGGAGAGCTCCCCGGCGCGCGGGAGCCGCCTGACGTCGCTCGTCACGTGCCTGGGGTTCGCGAAGATCGCGCCCCAGATGAGCTCGTTCTCCGGCCAGATCTCGGCGACGACGGGCCTGTCTTCGAGCATGTGCGTCATGAAGGCGTAGGCGGTGTTCGAGCGGGTCCAGCCCGGACCGTAACCTATGCCCCACTGGGCGTTGCACTGGAAGCAACCCGTGAGGGCGGTCTGAACGTGGTACTGCACGATCTTGATCGCGTTCTCCAGGCTGTTCTCGGGACGGAACCAGGTGCCGCCCTCCGTCAGATAGTACCAGGGCAGCTTCATGCGCCGCGTGAGGAGCATCCCGTCGTCGATCGAACGCACCACATCCCCGGCGCGGAATGTCGGAAGGTGCGTGCTGTAACTGTACGGATGGTGCGTGGTCCCGTGGATGAGCCCCTTCCACGAGGAGGGGTCGTGCTCGATGTGGTCCTGGGCGAACATCGAGCTGTTGCCCGCGACGATCCTGAGCCCAGGATTCACGCGGAGCGCCATCTCGCACCACATCTTCTGCATCTTGCGGTATTCCTCGGGCGGCGCCGCCCAGGTCCAGCCGAAGATCCAGGGCTCGTTCCAGACCTCGTAGGTGGTGATCTCCGGGTAGTGCCTGATGATCTGCTCCCAGGTGCTAGTGAACTCTTTCAGGTCGCGGGGAGGGCCGTGCATGCCGGTCTTCCGCGCGAGCTCGGTCTTGCCCGCATCGCCCCCGAAGGCGTAGCCGGTGAGCGGCAGGACCCAGGTGTCGCGCGAGCGGCACTCCGCGAAGGCGGCGTCCTGTCCGGAGAAGTCGAGCGGCAGCGGCGCGCCGGTCGGCGGCCTCCCTAGGGCGCCGCCGGTCACGGGGGGCTGGAAGTGCGTCCTCTGAACCTTCATGCCTATCGCCTGCAGGAGTCGCAGCTCGTCGCCCCGCCTGATGTTCGACGTGTTGGAGGCGAAGAAGGAATCCTTCCGCACGCCCTTGTGATACGGCGGGATGACGCCGAACTCCGCCGTTGCCGACCCCTTGGCCGTACCGCAGGAGGCCTGCGCCGTCACCCTGAAGAAGCCGAGGCCTGCGTCGAAGGCGAGATCCTTCTCGACCGACCCGCCGCCCGGGGGCAGATCCAGGTCGAGCTCTTTCCGCCAGGGCACGGGACGGCCGAAGATGTCCTCTGCCGAGAGCTCGACGCGCGAGCGGGCCGGACCGGTCTGGGCGCCCCTCAGCCGGAGCCTGAGTGTCACGGGCTCGGGCCTCTCACCGGGGGCGGATCCCTGGAACATCCCGTAGATCCCGCCCACGGGCTCGAGCTTGAGTTCCAACCCCTGCGCCTCCGCCAGACTCGCCGCGATGGCCACGAGAATCCCCCCTGTCAGACGCCGCATGTCAGCACCCTCCTAACCCGAGGACCTTGAGCACCGGCTCGACCACCCGCCTTTCCGGAGCCGACGAGAGCCTTCCTCCGATCCGCGCGAGGAGCAGCTCTACAAGCTCGCGGCCGATCCTCGTATTCTGCTTGCTGACCGTGGCGAGTGGCGCGGTGTTCTCCCAGTCGCGCTCGGGGCATTCCTGCCAGTAGTCGTCGTAGCCGACTATGGCGATGTCGACATTCGGTCGCTTCCCGAGGATCCGGCAGGCTGCGGCGAGCGGACGCACCAGCCCGTCCGACGCGGCCATGATCGCGTCGACGTCGGGATATCTGGCGAAGGCCTCCACCAGGTAGCCGGCGACCATGCGCGCGCACATTTCGAACTCCTCGCGTCTCGCGCAGCCGTAGTTGAGTGAAGGAGTCACGAGCGGCGGCAGGATTTCGAGCCCCGAGTCCCTCATGGCGCGCTCGTGGCCGGCGTCGCGCGCGGCGAGCCATGCGGGGCGGTCGTCGTAATCGGGCCAGAAGAGCTGCCAATAGCGCAGGATCCGGCGGCGGCCCTGCCCGACGAGCCAGTGCGTGAGCTCGTAAGAGCCCGCCTCGTGGTCCGAGACGACGCGGTCGTAGGCGGACGTCCCGCGCTCGTCCCCGTAGACCACCAGGGGAACTCCTCCCTTGTGGAGCGCGGAGAGCAGCCCGAGCCCCGCGGCCGAGCGGGTCACGTCGTAGAGCGCGATCACTCCCTTGGGTCTCTGGGCGAGCAGAGAGCTCAGCGCGCCCGCCTCGACGCGTCGGGGCTCGAGCGTCAGCGCGTGCAGGCCCGCGTCATGCGCCGCGCCGAGCGCGCCGACGTGGACGAACGCCTCCCAGCCCTCCACTCGCCTGGCCCGACCGAGGGTCTCGCCGGGGACGTCGGTCAGGATCGCGATGGTCTGGCTCATCACGTCCCGATCTCCCGTCGCCCTCGCGACCGCCCTCCCGCGCCCTGCGAGAGGCCGCAGGAGGCCCTCCGCCTCGAGCGCCTCGAGCGCGAGGTGCACGGTCGACCTGGAGACGCCTAGCCTGGAGGCGAGCGCGTGTTCGGAAGGGAGCCTCTCACCCTCGGGCAGGACGCCCGAGGCGATCCATCGCCTCAATGTCCTGAGGGCCCTCTGGCGGGGCGAGTCGTTGACCAGGACGGCCGGTCGGGAGGAACGACGCCTGAGCGCCTGCTCTCTGCGCGCGGGGGAGCGGACCATGACAAGTCCAGTGTACGCCTTGGTTGAGCTATGTCAAGACATTTATCGACCAAAGTTGACATAGAGTGGGCGACCACTTCTGACATGTCCCCTGCTGCTTCTGCACTTGGGAATCGCCCCGCCGTCGCGTGCGGAAAGGCTGTCGCCGGTTCGCCGCCGCGGCGTGTCCTACTCGCGACCTGGGCCAGGCCCTTGAGCACGATCGCCCGCCTCTAGCGGCGTTGCGGACGCGGACGGCCGGTCTCCTGCGCGGACCGCTCGCCACGAGCTCCGGGATCAGCTATCCCGCCGCGGCGCGTCGGGGACCGGGATCGCCGGCAGGGTGACCTCGGTAGGCGACTTCCCGGCTGGCCGGCCCGGCCGGACTCCGCCATCGGCGACCCTCGGCTCGAGCGGCGCGCCGTATCTGGCGGAGTCCCCGGTGCGCGGTGCCGGCTCGCCGCCCACCTCGTCGAGAGGCCGCGGCCCCTCCCCGGTGTCTGCCCCCTGCGGCATTCCGGCCTGCGAAAGGAGCGTGATGCTCGCCCTCGTCACGGGACCCCTTTCCCGCCCGCGGCGGAACACCTGGCGGAACCGGTCCCTGACGATCAACCACCAGCGCAACCGCCTCCAGCGGGGCTGCAAGGCGACATACGTCCCGCCGAAGACTGCGGCCGCGACGAGCAGGCCCACGATCCAGCCGAGCGCCGACCCTTCCGGAGGAGGCTCGGCGACCGGCGTGGGCCCTTCCTCGAGCGGAGGCCGGGGAGGCGATGTCGCGTCCGCGGTGCGGCTCTCCGTGACGACGCCGGCGACTGCCTCTGCGGGCGCCTGCGCTGCCGGCTCGCGCCGCGCGACGCCGCCGGGCGGTGCCGGAAGGGCCCCGCCGACCGCCGGCTGCGCGATCGGTGCCGCAGGCGCGTCGCGTCCCGTCGCAGGTCTATCCTGCGGAGACGGAGCGCCGGGGGGCGTCACGACGCGCGCCTCCCCGTCGATGCGGCGGGCCGCCTCGACCTTGGACCGGGCGGCGCTCTCTCCGGCCGGTCCCGCAGGCGGCGCACTCGTCGGCTCGCGCGGGCGCTCCGCGCGGGCCTCGACCTGTGTCTTGGGCGCCTGGGGCCTGCCCGCGTCGGCGAGCGGCAGGAAGCCCTGCCCGCCATCGCACCCGCCGAGCACGAGCGGCGCGATCAAGGCCGAGATTGAAAACACTCTCCGCAGCGGCCTCATCTCACAGGTATCCTACCACGCCCGTGTCGGCAGGCAAGCCGCGCCGCGGGATGGCAAGAGCGACTTGCGCCTGGGGCTCAGTCGGTGGAGCATGGGCAAGTGTCATCGTCCGCACGAGAGGGGGAGATCGTGGCCAGACCCAGGCTTCTCGTCAATCTACCGCGGGGCTTCTTCAAGGCCCCGGCGCTCCGACCGGTCTTCGCCCGGTTACGCGCCCTCGCGCAGGTGCGCACCCGCTCCTGGGACACCGCAGCGGAGATCGCGCGCGACCTCTCCTGGGCGGACGCCGTGATCATGTGGGCCTGGCCGTCGCTGACGGACGAGCTCCTGAGCGGGTCGCCCCGCCTGAGGTTCGCGGGGCACCTGGACGTGAACCAGAAGACCGCGCGCGCGGAACTGGCCAGGGGCATCGTTGTGTCGCACGCGAAGAGGGCCTGGTCGCCGGCCGTGGCGGAGCTCGCGCTCGGGCTCATCCTGGCGGCCTTGCGCAAGACGCCCCTCCACCAGGCGGCCATGAAAGCCGGTAGGGAGAAATGGGTGAAGAACTTCCCCTTGGACATCGACCCCGACGAGAGGCAGCTCACCGGCCGTCCGGTCGGGATCGTCGGCTTCGGGGCGGTCGGAATGAGGCTCGCGGAGCTCCTGGGGCCGTTCGCCTGCCGGATCGCCGTCTACGACCCCTTCTTGCCCGAGGGCGTCGAGGCCCGTTACGGCGCGAGGCGCGTCGAGCTCGCCGAGCTCGTGAGCACGTCGGATGTCGTCGTCATCTGCGCGGCCTCGAACCCCGGCACGAGGCATCTCATCGGCAGGAAGGAGATCCGGGCGCTCCGGCGGGGCGCGGTCCTGGTCAACGTCGCGAGGGCGGCCCTCGTGGACTACGAGGCGCTCGTCGCGCGGTTGCGCAGGCGCGAGATATACGCCGCCCTGGACGTCTTCGAGAAGGAACCGCTCGAGCGCAGCTCGCCGCTCCGGCGGCTAGAGAACGCCTTCCTGACGCCCCATCGCGCGGGCGGCATCATGGAGTCGGTGGTGCGGATAGTCACCTGGCTCGTCGACGACTTCGAGGCCTACCTCCAAGGCCGCCCGCTCGCACATCCGCTCACGGAGGCGATGCTCCCTTCGCTGGACGGATGAGGCGGCGGCCCCGTCGGGCACGATCGTCAGACGCGCCTCACGGCGATCTCGACCTGCTCGCCGTCGAGCTCGGCCCTCTCGACCGGCGTCATCGGGGGCGGCGAGTCGAGGAGCCGCGCGCTCAGCGTCTCCCCGGCGACGTAGGCAGAGTTCCGCGCCACGGCCTCGCGCACGCGCTCGGAACCGCCGATCCAGGTCTCGATCCTGGCCTCGTAGGGCAGCCCCATGTCCTTGCGCATGGCCTGTATTCGGCTCACGACCTCGCGCGCCAGACCTTCGAGTCTGAGCTCCTCGGTGAGCTCGGTGTTGAGGATCACGACCAGGTTCTGTCCTGAGGAGGCGGCGTAGCCCGGCGCGGCCTCGGCGCGGAGCTCGAGGTCCTCGCGCTCGAGCTCCAGGCGTTCGCCAGAGATCTCCACCGCGAGCCGCCCGGTCTCGCGGAGGGCCTTGCGCACCTCCGCACCGTCGAGCGACGCGAGGACCTTCTCGAGCTCCCTGAGCTTCGCCCCGAGCCTCGGGCCGAGGCGCTTGTAGTCGGGCTTGACCGTGAATCGCACCTGCTTGGGGTCGCGCCGCGCGACCCAGAGGCGCTTCGCGTTGAGCTCGTCGGAGACGATGCCCGCGAGCTCCGCGAGGAGCTCGGCATCGCGGCTGTCCGGGGCGACGGCTATCGCCTCCGAGAGCGGCATCCGGACCCTTAGCTTCGCCTCCGCGCGGGCCGCCCGGCCGAGCGCCGCGGCCTCGCGTGCGAGGGCCATCCCACGCGCGAGGCGCTCGTCCACCGGGAACTCCTCCGGAGAGGGATACTCGTCGAGATGCACGCTCGCCGGGGCGCTCGCGGGCCAGGCCGCCCTGACGAGCCTCTGGTACATCTCCTCGGCGACGAACGGAGTGAACGGGGCGACGAGGAGCGCGATCGTCGACATGGTCTCGAATAGCGTCCAGTAGGCGTCGAGCTTGTCCTGTTCGAGCCCGGAGCCCCAGAAGCGGTTCCTCGAGCGCCTGAGGTACCAGTTGGAGAGCCCCTCCACGAGCTCGGCGAGGGCCTGCGAGGCGCGGTAGGAGTCGTAGGCGTCGAGCGCCTCGCGCACGGTGCGGATCGTCAGGGCGATCTCGCCCAGGATCCATCTGTCGAGCGCCGAGCGCTCGGCGGGCGGCCTGCGGCCTGCGCGCGCGCCCCAGGTCGAGGGCCGCGCCGACGCGATGCCGGGACCTCCGCCTCGGGCGGGGTCGAAGCCGTCTATCCGCGCGTAGATCAGGAAGAACTGGAACACGTTCCTGAGCTTGATCAGGAAGTCCTTGCTCGCCATCGCGACGGCGCGCTCGGAGAAGCGGAGCGAGTTCCAGGGCTGCACGCCCGAGAGGAAGTACCAGCGCAGGGCGTCGGCGCCCTGGGAGTCGAGGATCGACTTCGGCTCCACGTAGTTCCCCTTGGACTTCGACATCTTTGCGCCCTTCTCGTCGCAGACGTGGCCGAGCACGATGCAGTTCTTGAAGGCCTCGGCGTCGAAGAGCATCGTCGAGATCGCGTGGAGCGAATAGAACCAGCCGCGGGTCTGGTCGATCGCCTCCGAGATGAAGTCCGCCGGGAAGGCCCGCTCGAAGCGCTCGCGCGACCCAGGCCGCGCGGGGTAGCCCCACTGCGCGAAGGGCATGGAGCCGGAGTCGAACCAGCAGTCGAGGACCTCGCTCGCGCGCCGCGCCGTGGAGCCGCATTTCGCGCAGGAATAGGTCACTGCGTCGATGTAGGGCTTGTGGATCGCCAGGTGCTCGCTCAGGGAGGGGTCGCGCCTGCGCGCCTCCTCGAAGAGCTCGAAACCCGAGGCGCCCGGCCGCGTGCGGAGCCAGTCGAGGCCCTCCGCCGCCTCGATGTGGCCGCAGCGCTCGCACCTCCACAGGTTGAGCGGGGTCCCCCAGTACCGCTCGCGCGAGAGCGCCCAGTCGACGTTGTCGCGGAGGAAGTTCCCGAAGCGCCCCTCGCGGATGTGCCCGGGGAACCATCCGATCCGGCCGTTGAGTTCGAGCATCCGCTCGCGGAACCGGGTCGTCCTGATGAACCACGCCTCGCGCGGATAGTAGAGGAGCGGCGTGTCGCAGCGCCAGCAGAAGGGATACTCGTGGCGCAGGGTCTCGTGGCGGACGAGCAGGCCCCTCTCCTTGAGGTCGCGGATGATGTCCTTGTCGGCCTCCTTGCAGAACTTCCCGGCGAAGGCCGGGCCAGTGTCCGCGGTCATGCGGCCCTGCGGGTCGACGCGCGTCACGACCGGGAGGTCGTGCTCGCGGCCGAGCTCGCTATCCTCGGCGCCGAAGGCCGGGGCGATGTGGACGATGCCCGTGCCCTCGTCCAGGCCGACGAACTCGGCGGCGACCACGTAGTGGGCCCGCTTCCCTTCGAGCATTTCCGCGGGCGGCATGTAGAGCGGCTCGTACTCGCAGCCGGAGAGCTCGGCGCCCTTCAGCTTCCACTCGGGCGCGCACCCCGAGCCGGACCGCGCCGGCGCCAGGTCGCGCCAGCGCTCCTCAGCGGCGATCCAGAGCTCGCCCGCCGTGAGCTCCGGATGCCTGTACGCCTCGTAGATGGCGTCCGGCCTGACCGCGAGCGCCACGTTGGAGAGGAGCGTCCAGGGCGTCGTCGTCCAGGCGAGCAGATACGCCTGGCCCGCCGGTCTCGAGCCGTCCGGCATCCGGGTGACTCGGAACTTGACCACGACCGAGGGGTCGCCGACCTCCTTGTACCCCCAGCCGACCTCGTGACTGGAGAGGGCCGTCCCGCACCTCGGGCACCAGGGGACGATCTTGTGGCCCCTGTAGAGGAGGCCCTTCTCCCAGAGCCTCTTGACGGCCCACCAGACCGACTCCACGTACTCGCGGCGGTAGGTGACATAGGCGTCGCCGAGGTCCACCCAGAAGCCGATGCGCTCGGTGAGCTCCTCCCAGTCGCGCGTGTACCTGAAGACCGAGTCCATGCACTTCTTCACGAAGGGCTCGACGCCGTAGCGCTCGATGTCTTCCTTAGAGTGGAGGCCGAGTTCCTTCTCGACCTCGATCTCGACGGGCAGGCCGTGCGTGTCCCAGCCGGCCTTGCGGGGGACGTGCCAGCCCGTCATCGTCCGGTATCGCGGGAAGACGTCCTTCATCACGCGCGTGAGGACGTGCCCAGGGTGCGGCCGGCCGTTCGCGGTCGGCGGGCCCTCGTAGAAGACGAACCTCGGCCTCCCCTCGCGGAGCTCGAGGCTCTTCCTGAAGATCCCGTTCTCCCTCCAGAAGCGCAGGATCGCGGTCTCGGCGGCGATCGAGCCCGGCTCGTTCTCCGGCGGAAGCCACGACGGTCTTTCGAACGCCACTGCGTCTCCTCACCAGGTGCTAGGCTGTTTCCCAGGGCCCCCGTGCGGGGGGCGTTCCCGACCGACCCGGGACCGATGGAATATACGCGCCGGCCGCGCCTCCGCAACTCCCGCGGGCCGAGCCGGGTTCGCGCGTGCGACGGCCGCCGCGATGAGGGCATGGGCCCGGATATGATCCGAAAGGGGCCTTCGCGGTAGCGGCTGCTTCGAGGCGGCGCGGGGTGCTATCGGGGCGGCAATACGCCGCCGGTCCTGTCGAGCCAGTCTTTCCATCTCTCCGCAGCGGCCTTCACTTCTTCGGGTTCGGCCCAGGCGTTATAGCCGATCCCGAGTCGCGTCCAGGCCTCGAGGGTCCTCGCCGCTGCGTCGCGGACGGCCGCGTTCATCGACATGTCCCCGACGACCTGGACGAGCGCGGCTACCGCTGCGGGCGTCGTGCGGCCGTACCTCATGACGAGCCGCAGCGTCGCCGCCCTCACGTCCCAGATGGGCTCGTTCAGCAACTGAAGCACATAGGGCATGTAGAGCGACTCCAGGCCCGAGCGCTCGGCCTCGGCCAGGAGCCTCTTGAGGTCCTCCTCGGCCTTCACCCGGCCGAGGTAGTCGGTCTCGACGGCCGAGCTCCTGAGCTTTTCGAGGAGCCCGAGGAGTTCCTCCTCGGCCTTGCGCTCGAGCCTCACTTTCGGGAGCTCGAGAGGCGGTCTTGCGCGCCGGGGCTCGTTCTCTTGGCCGTCCCGCTCGCGCGTCGGGCAGCCGAGCGCGGCGAGTGTGGCGAGAAGCAGGCAGGGCCCGAGCGCCGAGACGCTACCGCCCGGCGCGCGCGGCGGATCTCCCGCTCGAAACAGTCCGCTGAATGTTCGCATCATCCCTCGCTCTCGGAGTTGCCGCTCCCGCGATGCCGGGCTCGCCGCGCAGCTTCAGAACCTCCCGGCGATCGCGGCGCCGCAGGAGCCGCAGGAGGCGCGCCCGTCCCGAACTTCGAGGTTGCGCTCGACCACCGACTGGCCGAGCCTCCTGATCACGACCTTGCCGCAGCTCGGGCACCTGGTGTTCTCGCCCTCGTGCCCGGGGACATTGCCGACGTACACGAACCTGAGCCCCTCCGCGAGCGCCGCCTCCCGCATCCGCTCGAGGGTCTTCACGGGGGTGACGGGCAGGTCGCGTAGCTTGTAGGTCGGATGGAACCTGGTGAAGTGCAAGGGCACGTCTTTCCCGACAGACTTGACCAGCCAGCGCGCCATCGCGCGCGCCTCCGCCTCGGAGTCGTTCCAGGTGGGGATCACCAGGTTCACGACCTCCAGCCAGACCCCCGAGGCGGCGACCGTCTCGATGGTCCTGAGCACGGGGGCGAGCCCCTCGGCGCCGCAGAGCTCCCGGTAGAAGCGGTCGGTGAACGCCTTCAGGTCGATCTTCACGGCCGCGAGCACCTTGCAGAGGTCCTGCATGGGTTTGCGCTCGATGTAGCCGTTCGAGACGGTGACGGTGTCGATGCCGGCCTCGCGCGCGAGGATCGCCGTGTCGCGGACGTACTCGCTGAATACGGTGGGTTCCGAGTACGTGAACGCGATGCTCGGGCAGCGGGTCCTCCGCGCGAGCGCGACGAGCTCTTCCGGCGGCAGGCGCAGGTTTTCGGTCTCCTCGGGGCGGACCTGGGAGATCGCCCAGTTCTGGCAGAACCTGCACGCCATGTTGCAGCCGGCCGTGGCGAGCGACAGGATCCTCGTGCCGGGGCGGAAATGGAAGAAGGGTTTCTTCTCGACGGGGTCGTCGTGCAGGGCGCAGGGGTTTCCCCATACCAGCGTGTGATAGACGCCCTCCCGGTTCTCCCTCGTGCCGCAGAAGCCGCGGTCGCCGTTCCCGACCTCGCAGCCGCGCGGGCAGAGTCGGCACTTGACGCGGAGGTCGTCGGCCTTTTCGTACCAGGACGCCTCCCGCGGGAAGAAGATGCCGCGGGCGGTTGCCCCTTCGGCGGAGGGTCGGGCGGCCGGCGCCGCGTCCTCGGCGAGCGAGTCCCGCAGGGCGAGCGCGCCCGCTCCGAGCGACGCCCCGGCTATGCGGAGCCATCTCCTGCGCGATACGGTCGACATGGGCCTGCGGGCCCCCGGCGCGCTCGTAGCCATGACCGGTCCCCGGCCGCCTGGACGCAGGCGCGCGCTGCGCCTACTTGCGTTGCAGGACTATGCTCCTATTGAAGGCCACCATCTCGCGGATCAGGTCGTCGAACGGGCCCTGGTCGGGCGCGTCCGCCTTGTCGCGCACCGCCTGGATCCGCGTGCCCAGCTCGTTCACGGCCTTGCGCGTCTTCTCCACGTCGGGCCTGGCCCCGTGGGCCTTCTTGATCGCCTCGAAGGCCCCGCGAGTCCTGGCGAGCGCGTCGAGCTCGAAGGCCCTCCGCGCGAGCCACGTCTTCCACTGGGCGGGGGCGTACTTAGCGTCCGGCCGGCCCGCCACGGACCTGAGCGCGAGGAGCGCGAGCCCCGCGAGGAGTTCGTCCTTGCCCTCGGCTAGATCGACGAGCGTCCGCGCGACCGCCATGAGCCGCTCGTCCTTCGCCCGCCCCGTGCGGGCGAGCGCCTCCAGGGCCGACGCCCGGAGCTCCTTCGGCGAGTCGTCCCTAAGTATCGCCGAGAGCAGCGCGTCGAGCGCGCCCTCGGGCTTCGTGGCGCCGACGGCGAGCGCCGCCTTCGCCTGGAGCTCGGCGTCGTCCGCCGTGCGCAGGCAGTCGAGAGCGGCGGGTCCCGCCTGGGCGATCCCGAGTGCGAGAACTGCGTCGAGCGCCGCGGCCTTCACCTTGGCCGGCTCCTCGCGGGAGCTGAGGAGCGCCGCGATCCGATCGATCGACGCCTGGTCGCGCGCCCCGGAGGCGATCATGCACTCCACGAGCGCGCCGACGCCCTTCGCGCGGACCTCGGGAGAACCGCTCGAGAGGAGCGGCAATAGTTGCGCCGGCTGCGCCTTCCTCGCGGCGGCGAGCGCAACTCGCGCGGCGGGCTCGTGGGCCCGCTCGTCCTTGAGCGAGAGCGCCGCGACCACCGCCTCGAGCGCCCTCTCGGGAGCGGTTCGCGCGAGGTCGATCAAGGCGGCCTCCGCTGCGGCGCGGACCGTGTCGCCAGGGTCGGCGAGAGCCTTCCCCAGGGCCTGCGCCGCCGCGGGCGACCTCCCGCGCGCGAGGCCCTGGATCGCGGCGAGCCGGACCGTCTCGTTCGGATCGGCCGCGAGCGCCGCCGCGGCCTCCTCGCTCGCGGCGCTCCCGCCCTGACCGAGCGCGGCGGCGTAGGCGGCGCGCGAGTCGGCGGAGAGGCTCGGCTTGAGCCGCTCGCGGATCGCGGGGACGACCTTCTCCGCCCCGTGCAGCCTCGCCACCTGCGCCAGGGCCCCCGCGGCCGCCATGCGGCCGGGGCCGCCCCTCTCGATGATCTCGCAGAGCGTCGGCACTGCGGAGGGCCCGGACTCGGCCACGGCGTAGAGGGCCTCGAAGGCGGTCTGGCCGCCGGCGGCCAGGGCCCTCGTCAGGCCCTGTTTTCTGTAGAAATAGCCCATAACCCCGCCCACCGCCGCGAGGATCAGAACCCCTGCGACGAGGATCGGGGCTACGTCGCGCTTTTTCTTGGCCTGCAGGCGTCTGCTCGTGCGCTGCGAGCCGCCAGGTTGGCCAGCGCGCGCAGAGATGCGGCGCGTCGACCTCGTCTGCGAGCCCTGAGCCGCGAGGCGGCCGCTCGCCGTCCGAGGAGGGGGAGGACCTTGCACCTGGCCGGCGGGAGGTCCCGGCGCTCGCTCGACGGCCGGCGGACGGCCCTGGGCGGCCGACCCCGCGGGGACCTTGCGCTCGCTCGGCCTGGGTCCCGGGGCCTGCGGCGTTTGACCACTCGGCGAGCCCGGGCGACCCTGGGGCTGCGGGGGCTTCTCTCCCATGCGTAGATCCTCTGCCGGACGCTTCGCTCAGGATACCGCGGGACGGCCTCGCGCGCAATATCGGGCTCGCGGGTCCAGGGTCATTTAGTCCTCCCTTTGAAGTCACCGACGTATGCCCGCTTGACGCGGGCCGCTATGGAACGGGCTCCGCCCTCGCGAGCGCGACCGAAGGCGCGGCGCTCGCCGCCTCTGACTTCGCCGGCGCACGCGACCCGATCCCCCTGGGGGACAATTGAACGACCCTGTCGCGGGTCCTTGACTGCGCGCGGCTCGGCGTGTACGGACACCCTCGGACCGAGGAACCCGGAAGGTGCGGGTGCATGGCCGTCGCCGTGGTGATCCCAGCGAGGCTCGAGTCGACCCGCCTCCCGCGGAAGCTGCTCCTCGCGGAGACGGGCCGGCCGCTCCTCGCGCACACGGTGGAGAGGGCGCTCGCCGCGATGGCCGCCTCGCGGGGGACGATCTCGCGCGTCGTCGTCGCCGCGGACGACGAGCGGCTCGCCCGCGTCGCGCGCGAGGCCGGCGCCGAGGCCGTGCTCACGCGGCCGGATCACGTCTGCGGGACCGACCGCATCGCGGAGGCCGCCTCGCGCCTGGGCGACGAAATCGTGGTCAATATCCAGGGTGACGAGCCGGAGATCGAGACCGCCTGCGTCCTCGCGGCGGCCAGGGTGCTAGAGGGCCGGAGCGAGCCGATGGGCACCCTCGCCTACCCTATCACCGACGAGAGCGCCTTCAGGGACCCGAACCTGGTGAAGGTCGTGCTTGCGCGCGACGGCTGCGCCCTGTATTTCTCGCGGGCGGGCATCCCGTTCCCGAGGGAGCTCCGCCCGGAGGAGGCTGGCGCCCTCGCGCGGGGGGTCTGGGGCCTGGCGCACATCGGGATATACGCCTACAGGCGGGAGTTCCTCGCGCGGTACCCCTCGCTGCCGCGCTCGGCGCTCGAGATGCGCGAGAAGCTGGAGCAGCTCAGGGCCCTCGAGGCCGGCGAGCGGATCCGCGTCGCGGTCGTGGACCCGCCGCGCGGGAGGCCTGTGGACACGCGCGAGGATTACGACGCCTTCGTGGCGCGGTGGCGAGGCGGCGGCCGGGCCTAGGGTCGCGAGGCCAGGGCTCGCGTTGGGAGGTCAGCGTGGTCGACGACGGCATCCACGGCGGCAAGCGGATCGACGAGGACTGGAAGGCCGAGGCCCGCCGCGAAAAGGAGAAACTCGACGAGGAGCTCAAGCGGCGCCAGCCGCCGCAGAAGCTCCCCCCGGCGGACTTCCTGCACTTCATCTCGGGGCTGGCCACACAGGCGCTCATGCAGCTCGGCGAGATCGAGAACCCGCTCGCCGGCGAGAAGGTGGTGGACCTCGAGGCCGCCAGGTACTCCATAGACCTCCTCGGCATAATAGAAGAGAAGACGCGGGGGAACCTCACGCCCGACGAGAAGCGATACCTCGCGGCGGCGCTCCACGACCTCAGGATGCGGTACGTGCAGGCCGTCTCGGGCCGGCAGGGCGAGGAGCCCCCGGGGCAGTAAGTGCCGCGCAGTTCCGGGCCAGGCGGCCGGATAATGTCTGCGCGCCTCGCGTCGAGCGGGGGCGATCTGGCAAGGGCCGAGCCGATGATGAGGGTCGCGCTCGTCATACCCAGCGACAGGGCTGCGTCGGGCGTACGACCCGACGCGACGGGCCCCGCGCTCGCCGAGGCCCTGCGGGCCTGGCCTGCGGAGGTCATCGCCTGCGAGGTCGTCCCCGACGAGAAGGACGCGATCCGCGGCCGGATTGTCCGCTTCGCCGACGAGCTGGGTGCGGACCTGGTACTCGTCGCGGGCGGCACGGGGCTCGGCCCCAGGGACGTGACCCCCGAGGCCACGCGCGAGGCGATCGAGCGCGAGGTGCCCGGCATCGCGGAGACGATCCGCGCGAAGGGCCTGACCTGCACGCCGAACGCCATCCTGAGCCGCGCGGTGGCAGGGGTCAGGGGCAGGACGCTCGTCATCGACCTGCCCGGCAGCCCCAGGGGGGCGGTGGAGTCGCTCTCGTTCGTGGCGGCCTCGATACCTCACGCGGTCGAGATCCTGCACGGCGGGACCGGTTGACCCGGTCGGGCATGGCCGCGCCATCGCGCGCGAGGAGGCTGCCGCGGAGCTTTTGCTCGCGGGGGGAGAGCGAATGCGCTTCGGCCGTTTTGACGAGACCTCGCGCGAGTATGTCGTCGAGGACCCGCGGACGCCTGCGTCCTGGGTGAACTACCTGGGCAGTTCCGACTACTGCGGGATCGTGTCGAACAACGCGAGCGGCTACGCCTTCCACAGGTCGGCCAGGACCGGCCGGCTGATGCGCTTCAGGTTCAACAGCATCCCGATGGACAGGCCTGGGCGGTACGTCTACGTGCGCGACGACTCGTCGGGCGAGTACTGGTCGGCGAGCTGGCAACCGGTCGGGAAGCCGCTCGACCGCTACAAGAGCGAGTGCCGCCACGGTTTGGGGTACTCGCGGTTTCTTTCCGAGTACGACGGGATAAGGACGGCCCTGCGCGTCTTCGTGCCGCTAGAGCGGCCCGTGGAGCTCTGGGACGTCGAGATCGAGAACGCCTCCGGCCGCAGGCGCGAGCTCTCCCTGTTCGCCTACGCCGAGTGGTGCTTCTGGAACATGGACCAGGACCTGACGAACTTCCAGTACATACTCTACACGTGCCGCATGGGCTGCGAAGACGGGATCGTCGATTACTCGATCCAGCTCTGGCCGTTCGAGGAGCCGAAGGCGTTCATGGCCTCCGTGCTCCCTGTGGCGAGCTTCGACACCGACCGCGAGGAGTTCATCGGGCCGTACCGCCACGAGGGGAACCCCATCGCGGTCGAGCGCGGGCGCTGCTCCGGGTCGCTCGCGGTGGGCGGCAATCCTTGCGGGGCGCTCCAGAACAAGCTCGTGCTCGAGCCGGGCGGCGCCGCCCGCGCGCTCTTCGTAGTGGGCGTCGGAGACGCGAGGACCACGGGCGCGGAGTGCCGCAAGCGGTACTCCGACCGCAGGAACGTGGAGGCGGAGCTCGCCAGACTCGCCGAGCACTGGCGCAGGCGGCTCTCGTGCTTCTCGTGCAGGACGCCCTCGCGCGAGCTCGACCTGATGGCGAATACCTGGAATCAGTACCAGTGCCACACGACGTTCAGGTGGTCGCGCTCGGCCTCGTTCAACGAGGCGGGCGGGCGCGACGGGCTGGGTTTCCGCGACAGCACCCAGGACACGCTCGGCGTCGTCCACTCGATCCCGGAGCTGGTCAGGGGGAGGCTCGTCGAACTTCTCAAGGGCCAGCTCTCCGACGGCTCCGCGATGCACGGCCTGCGACCCCTGGAGTGGCGTCAGGGGCCGCACAACGTCTCGAACTGGGTCTGGTCCGACGACCACCTGTGGCTGCTCCTCGCGGTGCCGGCGTATCTCAGGGAGACGGGCGAGTTCGCCTTCCTCGACGAGCGGGTCCCCTACGCCGACGCAGGCGAATCGAGCGTCTACGCGCACCTCGAGGCGGCCCTCGAGTTCTCGCATTCGAAGCGGGGCCCGCACGGGCTGCTCCTCGGGCTCACGGCCGACTGGAACGACTGCCTGAACCTGAGGGGGAAGGGAGAAAGCCTCTTCAGCACGTTTCTTTACAGGCGGGCGCTCGTCGAGTTCCTGGAGCTCGCCGCGAGGCTCGGCCGGTCGGCGGAGGCGGGCCGTTTCCGCGAGCGCCTCGAGGCCCTCGACGCGGCGATCGCCGCGCACGCGTGGGACGGCCGCTGGTTCCTCAGGGGGTACCTGGACGACGGCCGCAGGCTCGGCGGGCAAGGGGACGGAAACCGGCTCTTCCTGAACAGCCAGACCTGGGCGGTGATCTCCGGCGCGGCGGACGGCAGCTTGGGCCGCGCCGCGATGGACGCGGTGGGCGAGTTCCTGGCCACGGAACACGGGGTGGTCAAGCTCTTCCCGGCCTACAGGTCGCACGACCCCCAGGTCGGCGCGATAACGACCTTTCCGCCTGGCCTCAAGGAGAACGGCGGCATCTTCTGCCACGCGAACACCTGGGCGGTGATCGCCGAGTGCATGCTCGGCCGAGGAGACAGGGCCTTCGAGCTCTACAGGTCGTTCCTGCCGGCCGCGAAGAACGACTCCGCAGAGGTGTATACCATGGAGCCTTATGTGTATTCGCAGTTCATCACGGGAAGGGAACATCCGCACAACTTCGGCAGGGCGCGAAACTCCTGGCTCACCGGCACCGCGTCATGGGCCTTCGTCGCGGTCTCGCAGTACATCCTCGGGGTGAGGGCGGGTTACGACGGCCTCGTGGTCGACCCCTGCATACCGACCTGGTGGGATGGCTTCGAGGCGACCCGCGTCTTCCGGGGAGCGACGTACAGGATCGCCGTGACGAATCCGCGCCGCGTCTCGCGCGGCGTGGAAGGCCTGAGGGTGGACGGCCGCGAGATCGCCGGGAACCTGGTCCCTATCGCCCCGGCCGGCTCGACGGTCGCGGTCGAGGTCGTCCTGGGCCAGTCTTCCCCTGGGCCGGCCGATGGAATCGGAAGGAGCCGTTCATGAACTTCGACGTCAGGCGCGTGCCTTTCAGCAGATGGGGGTCTTACTTCGCGCTCTCGCTCTGGAAGAAGCCGAAGTCCGAGGAGGAGTCGCTCCAGCTCCGCGTCCTGCACGGGGACTCGTCGTCGAAGACGGCGTTCCTGGTAGAGCTCGTCAAAGACGGCGTGCCTGTGCCGTCGAAAGTCGTCGCCTCGCCGGAGCTCCTGCGCCTGGAGCCGGAGTCCGGCGGCGGTTCCGCCGAGATCTGCATCCCCGAGCCGCGGGTTCTGAGACTCCGCGGGTCGGGTGTGGCCTTGAGGCTCTCCGAGCCCGATACGGGGGCCTACGACAACGCCATCGCGCGCGACGGCTCCAGGTGGGAGATCAACTCGTTTTCGACGAGGGCGAGGTACATCCTCGCGCCGCTCGCCGGGAGGCTCGAGGTGGACGCGCCGTGGCAGACGCTCAAGTGCGGCCATGTCTCGGCGACCTTCGCCCCGGATGGCCCCGGGGGCTCCTTCGAGGGCGCGGTCGAGGAGTTCTCCACGGGCTGGCAGGAGCGCGCCTACGAGGGCTCCTTCGACTCCTGCGTCAGGAAGGTGGCGCTCGAGTTCCGCACCTGGCTCGACAAGATGCCATCGGTGCCCGACGAGTTCGCCGCGGCGCGCGAGCTCGCCTCGTACGTGTGCTGGTCGTGCGTGGTCGAGCCGCGCGGGCACTTCCGGCGGCCCGCGATGCTCATGTCGAAGAACTGGATGACGAACGTCTGGAGCTGGGACCACTGCTTCAACGCGATGGCCCTCGCGGGAGGCGACCCCGAGGCGGCGTGGGATCAGCTCATGATCGTCTTCGACCACCAGGACGAGACGGGCGCGCTGCCGGACTCCGTGAACGACGCCTACTTCGTCTGGGGCTTCTCGAAGCCTCCGATCCACGGCTGGGCGCTCTCGAAGATGCTCGCTGCCTCGCCGAAAAAGCTCTGGCGCCGCGCGAGGGAGATCTACAGGCCGCTCTCGCGCTGGACCGAGTGGTGGCTCGCGTTCCGCGACTACGACAAGGACGGGGTCCCGCAGTACAACCACGGGAACGACTCCGGCTGGGATAACGCCACCGTCTTCGACGAGGGCTGCCCCGTGGAGGGCCCGGACCTCTCGGCCTATCTGGTGATCCAGATGGAGACGCTCTCGGAACTGGCGGCGCGGCTCGGTAAGAGGCGCGACGCGAAGCTCTGGCGCGCGCGCGCCTCGGAGCTCCTGAAGAAACTGTTGGCGCACTCCTGGCGCGGCGAGGCCTTCATCGCCCCGCACGCGCGCCGCCCGCTCGAGCACGAGTGCGTCTCGGGCGCGGACAGCCTCCTTCCCTACCTGCCGGTGGTCCTCGGACACAGGCTGCCCGGCGAGATCCTCTCGAAGCTCGCCGCGGCGCTCCGCGAGGAGGGCCGGTTCCTGACTCCGCACGGCCTGGCCACGGAGAGCCCCCGCAGCCCCCGCTACAAGCCGGACGGCTACTGGCGGGGGCCGATCTGGGCGCCCTCGACGATGATCGTCGTGGACGGCCTCGCGGACGCCGGGGAGAAGGAGCTCGCGCGGGAGATCGTCCTGCGCTTCGCGCGGACCTGCGCGAGGAGCGGCTTCGCCGAGAACTTCGACGCGCTCACCGGCGCGCCGCTCTGCGACCCTGCCTACACCTGGACCGCAAGCGCGTTCCTGGTCATGGCGCACGAGCACCTGGGGGGATGACCGCGCCGACCGGCCAGGCGCGGCGCGCAGAGTCGCTCAGGCGTAGCGGCGCACCTCGAAGCGCTCGGGATGCGCGCGGGCCTCCTCGACGATCGCGTCCATCTCCGCTTTCGCCTCGGCGCTCACGAGGAGCTCCGGCGGGTAACACCTGGCGAGTATCTCCTCGAGCCGGGCGCGGGCGCGCGAGCGGGTGTCGAGGGCGCCTTTCGCCTTCCAGGCCTCGAAGACGTCCCAGTTGAAGATCGTCGAGTGCCACTGGGTCGTCCGCATGTGCCTCGCCGTGTGTTCGTCGTCGATGAAGCTGCCGCCGATCCCCGCCCGCCTGATCGCCTCCAGGCCCAGCGTCTCGTCGTTCACCTCGATGCCATGCGAGAGCGCGTGCTCCAGGTATCCGGCCCATTCGTCATCGATGACGAGCTGCTCGAGGCTCACGCCCTGGTCCGCCCCGACTATGCCCTGGGCGCCGAAGCCCCCGCCGGCGAGGAGCATCATCAGGGCCGAGGCGCCCTTCTCGAACCCCGCCTGGAAGTCGGGCGTGCAGGCGTCGGTGAGGGCGCAGTTCGCGCCTGAACCGAAGCCGTACCAGCCGCCGATCTGCACGGCGGCCACGCCTATGAGCATCTGGTTCGGCGAGCCGAACAGGCACGTCCCGGTCCGCATGTCCGCCGTGTGCGCCGAGCCCGACCACCCCCCAGGCTGACCCCACAGGTACGCGAGGACGTTGCCGATCAGGTTGTGCGCGTTCTGCATGACGAGCGTCCCGGCGAGCGTGACCGGCGCATCGAGCCCGGCCATCGCCATCGGCCCCAGGCAGAAGCCCTGGCCTGATTCGGCGAAGCTGATCGCCAGCTCCAGGCTGAAGTCGTCGTAGGACAGGGCCCCGTTCGGCTCGAGGAGATACCATATCCGAACGTCCTCGCCTCGGTACCTCGCCCGGGCGAGTCGCACGATCTGCCGGCCGCTCTCCGGGCTCATTATGTAGACCCCGAAGGGCTTCCTGGAGTAGAGCGCGCAGAGGTAGTAACCGTAGAGGTCCGCCATGTACGCCGGCACGTCCGACGGCACCACGACAGGCATCGCGTAGCCGACGTGAGGGAGTTCGTTCGTCACCGCGATCCCGCGCAGGACGTCGTCGGTCGTGCCCCGGCGGCGGGAGGAGGTCTCGTAGTCCACGATGTTCGCCTGCGTACTCAGGCCGAGCCGGAGCCGGCCGTCGCGCAGGACTCCGCCCTGGAAACGTTCGTCTCCGCTCGTCCGCCTGCCGCCCGAGAGCGCGCCGAGCGCGCGCTCGACGAGCTCCGCGCCCATCCGGACGCGCGCGCTCGCGCGGTCCACCTCCGCCCCTTCGCGCTCCAGGCGATCGAGGACCTTGCGGTGCGGGAGCCGGCACCCGACCGTCGAGAGGACCTCGAGCGTCGCGCGATGGATCCGCTCGATCTCCTCCTCGGTGAGGACTTCGACCCTCGCGTGGATCCGGTTCATGGTGAGCTCCAGCGGTACGGTCGCCCGCTACTCGCGCGCGGCCCAGACGAGGCCGCGAACGATCATCTCCAGGACCTCCGGCTGCGCCACGACCCTCGCGTCGTGTCCGAGCGACGTGTAGAAGACGCGGCCCTTCCCGTAGCGCTTCACCCAGGTCACCGGCATCGTGCAGTCCGCCCCGTGGTTGCGCGAGGCCGGGAAGAAGGTGGTCGCGAGCACCGTCACCGCCGGGTCGACGTGCATGTAGTACTGCTCGCTCGTCACCCGGAAGTCCTTCATGCCCCTGGTGATCTCGTGCACGGTGTCCACGATGTGTACGTCGTAGGTGACTCCGCCCCCGTCGGGGTGCGAGACCCACTGCCCGCCGACCATGTACTGGTATTCGGTCTCCTGGCGGAAGGCGTCGCCCATCCCCCCGTGCCATCCGCCTATCCCTGTGCCGCCGCGCACGGCCTCCAGGAGCGGATTGAGCTGATCGCCGCGGATCGAGCCCATCGTCCAGACCGGCACCACGAGGTGGATGCGCCTGAGCTTCTCCCCATCCTTGAGCGCGTCGAGGGTGTCGGAGAGCTCGACCGCGAAGCCCCGCGCGGCGAGCGCATCCCTGACGATCTCCGCCGCCTTTTTCGGCTCGTGGCCGTCCCACCCGCCGTGAACGATCAACGCCTGGCGCATCGCTTTCCTCCTCAAGCCCCTCCCGCGCACCCGGGCCGGGGGCGTAGCCTACGCGCAGGCCGCTCGGCGCGTCAACGTCGTCGCCGGCGCGGCGGCAGGCGAGCTTGCGCCCGCCGCCAGCCGCTGGTATGAGGGCCGTGGGAGGTCGCAGTGGCCGCCGGCGGCGTGGACCTCAAGGAGGCAGGCCTCGAGGCGTCGGTAATCCTCGGGAAGTTCTTCCTGGGCTCCGAGCACCTGCATTACGGCTACTGGCCGGACGGCCTCGCCGTCGAGATCGCGAACCTCCCCAGGGCGCAGGAGGAGTACTGCGCGTTCCTCCTGGCGAACCTGCCGCCAGACGCGCGGAGCGTTCTCGACGTGGGCTGCGGCACGGGGGCTCTGGCCGAGAGGCTCCTGGGCCTGGGCCTCGAGGTCGACTGCGTCTCCCCCGGGCGGTTCCTCGTGAGGAGGGCGCGCGCGAGGCTCGGTTCCCGCGCCAGGGTCTTCGAGTGCCGCTACGAGGACTTCGAGCCGGACAGGCGCTACGACACTGTCCTCTTCGCCGAGAGCTTCCAGTACATCTCGCTCGAGGCGGCCCTGGCGAAGACGGCCGCGCTCCTCGGTCCGGGCGGCCACATGATGATCTGCGACGTGTTCAACGGCGGCCTCCCCGGCGGCGCGGCCCTGGGCGGCGGGCACGACCTGGGGGCCTTCAGGAGGGCCGCGGAGCTCTTCTCGTTCGAGCCGGTGAGGGACCTCGACATCACCGACCGGGTAGCGAAGAGCCTGGACCTGGCGAATAGGCTGAACGCCGAGGTCGTCGGACCGATCTTCCGGCTCTTCATGGAGGTCCTGTCCGCGCCGCGGCCGCTCCTGGCGAGGCTTCTCCGGTGGAAATACCGGGCGAAGATCGCGAAGCTCGAGCGCAAGCTCCTGAGCGGCGAGAGAAACGCGGAGAACTTCAGGAAGCACCGCTCCTACAGACTCATGCTCTATCGGAGGGCCGCGCGCGACTGAGGGGTTCGGCGGCCGGCGCCTCGATCGGCGCGGGAGCTCCCGCGAGCTCGTTCGTGGACATGCGCGTGAGGAATGGTACCATCGAAGGGGGCTTCCTGGACATGGGGGATCACCTCGAGGTGTGCAATCGCTGCGGCGGCCTCGGCAAGGTCGTCGGGCTCTGGTGCGCCGCCTGCCAGGGGAGCGGCCTGGTCAGGGAGGAGGCCCCGCGCGAGTAGGGCGCCGGCCTTCCGGCGCCGCGCGCACATCCCGAGCGTCCCTGGCCGGGTCGCGTCGGGAGAGACGCCGCAAAGCTCGCGGGAGGAGGGGTCGCGCCCGACGGCTTCAGGCCTTCTCGCCCTCGAGCCTCCTCCAGGCGAGGCCCGCGGCGCCCAGGACGCCGGCGTCCTCGCCGAGCTCCGCCGGGACGATCCTCACGCGCTCGCTCGCCGGGCGGAGTGCGAGCTCCCTCACGGCCTTCCTGCACGGCTCGAGTATCATGTCGCCGGCGGCGACCATGCCGCCGTAGATCACCACGACCTGAGGGTCGAGCACGTTCACCAGAGTCGTGATGCCTATGCCCAGGAGCCTCCCAGTCTCGGCGAGGAGCCGCTTGCAGAAGGCCGAGCCCGCCTTCGCGGCCTCGTATACCGCGCGCGCGGTGATCTGCTCGGGCGCCAGGTGCGAGAGCCCGGTCTCCTCGCCCCTCTGCGTGGCCTCGCGCGCGGCGCGCGCGACCGCGGTCGCGGAGCAGTACTGCTCCAGGCACCCCCTCGCCCCGCACCCGCAGGGGCGGCCGTCGGGGAAGAGGATCGTGTGGCCGACATGGCCCGCCATCTGGTCCCGGCCGCGGTGGAGCCTGCCCCCGACGATCACGCAGCCCCCGACCCCGGTGCCGAGCGTGTAGATCGCCATCTCGGAGGAGCCCCGGCCCGCCCCGCGCCAGAACTCGCCCCAGCCGGCCGAGTTCGCGTCGTTCTCCAAAAACGTGGTGACGCCCAGCTCCTCCGTCATCCACTTCGCTACGGGGACGTTCGCCCAGCCGGGCATATTGGCGGTGTAGAGCACGACGCCCGTCGAGGCGTCGAGCGGTCCTGGGGAGCCTACGCCGCAGGCCGCGATGTCGCGCAGCTCGAGGCCCGCGGCGCGCACCGCCTCGCGCGCGACCGAGGCGAGCCTCTTGAGCACGGCGTCCGGGCCCTCCTGGGCGCGCGTCTCGGCCCTGGCCTGGGCGACTATGCGGGCGTCCGAATCGACCACGGCCGCCCGCAGGTTCGTGCCGCCGAGATCGATGCCGACGAACATCCTCTTCGCCATGACTGCCTCCTCGCTGCGAGCCCCGCCCGCCGCGCGCGGCGCAGGCGGCTCAGAACCAATCGTCGAAGCTCCCGGTGCGGACCGCCTCGCGGAAGGCCGCCAGGGCCCGCGCCCTGTGGCTCACCCGCTGCTTTTCCCCGGCGGCCTCTGCGAAGGTCCGCCCCAGCTCCGGAGAGTAGAAGAGCGGGTCGTAACCGAAGCCGCCCTCGCCGCGCGGCGATTCGAGTATCTCGCCCCGGCACTCGCCCCGGAAGAACCTCGTCTGCCGTCCGTCCGCGGCCACGGCTATCGTGCATACGAAGGTCGCCGTGCGGCGCTCGCGCGGCACATGCGCGAGCTCTCGGAGGAGCCTGGCGTTGTTCGCGGACGAGTCGCACTCCGGACCCGCGTAGCGGGCGCTCAGGACGCCAGGGGCACCGCCGAGCGCGTCCACGAGGAGCCCCGAGTCGTCCGCGAGGGCGACGAGCCCCGTCGCTCGCGCGGCGGCCTCCGCCTTGATGGCGGCGTTCTCCTCGAAGGTCGCCCCCGTCTCCTCCGCGGCCGAGAGGCCCGGGAACTCGCCCAGGCCCATGACGCGGAGCCCGGTCCCCTCCAGGAGCTCGCGCATCTCGGCGAGCTTGTGGGGATTGGCCGTGGCGACCAGGAGCTCCCGCACGGTCACTGCCTCGCGAAGCCCGACTCCGCGAGGAGCTCGGGCCCGATCGCGGCCCGTATCGCGCCCATGACCTGCCGCGCGCCCTCGCGCGCGAGGGCGGTCATTTCCCTGACCTGCTCCTCGCTCGCGGGGCTCTTCTCGGCCGTGGCTTGGATCTCGACGAGCTCTCCCGACTCCGCGAACACCGCGTTCAGGTCCATCTCGGCCGAGGAGTCGGCCTCGTAGTCGGGGTCGAGCACCGCCTCGCCCCTGAGCCTGACCACGCTCGAGGCGGAGACGAGCTGCTTCGCCGGAACCCCGGGGATGAGCCCCTTCCGCTTCATCCAGACCAGGGCCTCGACCAGGGCCACGACGCCCGCGTTCACGGAGGCGACGCGCGTCCCGCCGTCGGCCTCCAAGACGTCGCAGTCCACGCAGACGGTGTGGCCCGCGAGATACCCGACCTCCGCCACCTGCCGGAGGGCCCTCCCGACCAGGCGCTGTATCTCGAGGGCGCGCCCGTCGGGGCGGTTTCGCCCATCCGCACGAGGCTTCCGCTCCCGCGTCGAACGCGGCAGCATTCCGTATTCCGCGGTGATCCAGCCGGACTGCGTGCCCCTGAGGAACGGCGGGACCTCCGGGAGCACCGACGCGGTGACCAGGACCTTCGTCCTTCCCGCGGTGATGAGCGCCGAGCCCTCGGCGTAGCCGTTCACGGAGCGCTCGATGCGCGTCGGGCGGATGCTCGGAGCCATGTCGTACCCTTCCCCATCCCGAGGTCCGGAGCATCGCCAGCGCGGCCGCGACCGTCAAGCGCCTGGGATGCCGCGCAGAGCCATTCCAAGAGGCCCTCTTCTCAGAGGGCAGGGACAGAACCGGGCATCGTACCCCCGGTCGGAGTCGCGACGTGACGGGCGGCGAGGTCACCCAGGAGCACCGGCTCGAAGGGTGCGAGTTCCCGCGGCGCGTCGGGATGCCAATCGCGCATGAGGTCTAGTGAGGCTTCGAGCTCCTCGCTGCTGTTTCGCCTCGCCACGTTGAAACAGGCCGGCCCCGCCGAGAGACTCCCCGAACGAGCGGAAGCGCTCGACCTCCAGGGGCTCGCTTTCCTCCATGCCAGGATGGTCTCGACGCCCGCCTGGAACCGATGCGCGCCCGCGCCGGTGTTCGCGGCTTCGGTCGATTTGCCGCCGCGCGCGGACGGCCTTCCGACGCAGAGACGCCGGGATCGCCCCGTCCGCCGAACAGCGGCGATTCCTGCTAGGCATGCAGGCCCGTCGCCCAGGACATCGACGGGCCCCAGACATCCGGCAGGAGCGGCGTGGCGGCCCGCGTCGCCCGCGGAGCGTTCCCCCTAGATGGACCTCGCCTTCGGCCTCCGCCGAGGCATCGCAAGGGCCCCCAGGAGCAGGAGCGCCGGGAGGCTCGACCCGGGCCCGCCGGGCGCGCCGCAACCCTCGACCTGCGCCCCGAGACCGGGGAGTTCCTTCTCGGTGCGGAACGAGATCTGGACGTCGTCGGTCGCCTCGCCGCCGGTCCCGTTCGCGTTGCCATCGAGCCGGTTGCCTGCGAGGTCCTCGGCCGTCCGCGCTATGGTGATCGTATAGAGCGTGTTGTAGGCCAGCCTGCCCGCCGGGTCGAACGTGAGCGTGCGGCCGTCGGCCGAGAGGCTCGCGGTGCCGGTCACGGGCGCGCCGAGTTCGTCCATCATGGAGACCGCCGCGAGCGTCGTGGTCGGGTCCATGGGCTCGCTGAAGTAGACCCTCACGGGGTCCGAGATCTTGAGCCGATCGGAGCCGGCCGAGGGCAGGCTGCCGGTCACTCGTGGCGGGTATGTGTCGGGCGTGTAGAAAGTCCACGGGGCGTTGTTCATCGGCGTCCCGCCGGCCGCGTTGTACGCGGTAACAGTCCAGTCGACACGCATGTTCTCGGTGAGGACTCCCCCCGGGATCGCATAGCTCGTGACGTTGCCGACGTTCGCGTAGTTCTGCTGGCTCGTCTGGCCCGTCACGATGTCGGTGATGGCGAGGCTGACCGAGTAGTAGGTGGCGTTCGCGGCCGCCTGCCACTGGAGCGTGACCGGCAGGCTCACCTCTGTGCTCTCGTCGGCCGGGGAGACCGCCGCGAAGCTCCCGGGTACGTCGTCGTCCTGGATCACCACGGTGGCCGAGCCCTGGCCGGCCGCCACGGTGTACGCCGCCCCGCTCTGGATCGTGATCGTGGCGTTCTCCGGGGCCTCGATCTCGCTGTCGTCGATGGGCGTGAGCGTGATCGTGACCGTCCGCACGCTCACGGGGAACGTGAGCGTCCAGGCGCCGGTGCCGGCGTTATAGGCGAGCGCAGCGCCGCCGGAGGCCGCGAGGTCGTAGTCGGCCGGCGAGCCATGCGGGTGGTTCGCGTAGCCCGCGCCCTGGGGCAGATCGAGCTTCACGGTGAGCTCGGGATAAGCCAGGGCCGTTCTCGTCACCGTGAACGTGCCCGTCTCCGGCGAGGCACCTTCTTTGGCCGTGGCGTCGGTCGCCTGTATCGAGACCACGGTCGAGGCGCAGATCGCCTGGACCATCTCCTGTGTGAGCGCCACGCTGTATATCCTGAGCTCGTCGATCGTCCCCTGGAAGGTCCTGACGTCGTCTGCCGAGCCTCCCGTGCCGAAGCAGGCGATCCGCATCGTGGCGGTCGCGTTGGGATTGTACCGGGCGCCCGGGTCGCGCGCGGCGACCGCGCCGTCCACGTAGATCGTCGCACCCTCGTTCGGGTTCCAGACCGCGGCGACATGGTACCAGACACCGTTCTGCTTGTCGGCCGCCGTCCAGACCATGCGGATGCCGGCGAACATGGCGCCGAAGCGGTACCCGGTGCCCTCCTGGTCCCAGGTGAGGTGGAACCCGTTCCCGTCGCCCTCTTTTGCTACGATTGTGTCACCCAGTCCGTACCCGGCCGTGGAGGTGTCGTTCGGTCTGACCCAGAGCGCGATCGTGTACTCGCTCATGGAGCCGAGGAGGGCCGGGTTGCCGCACTCGACGTAGTCGCCGGTCTTGACGAACTGTATCGCCCTGCCGACCTGCCCCTGGACCGATCCTCCCGCCTCGAGGTCCACGCCGACGAGCGTCCCGTGATAGTTGTTGCCGGAGTGATCGGTCACCTGGGTTCCGGAGGTCTCGTTCATGTCGTAGTACAGGACGAGCGCGTCGGAGAGGCTCACCCCCCAGTCGCCCCCGATCACGCCGGAGACCTGCCACGCGGAGCCCGTGCCCGTCGAGACCTTGATCCCGCAGGAGGCGGTGACGGTGAGCGTGTCGCCGATGGCGACCGTGGCGCCGGAGGCGTCGAGCACCGTGACCAATAGCGTCCTGGCATCCAGCCAGGACACGTTGCAGGCCGCGGTCGAGCTCCCCCATGTGTGCCCGCCGCCGAGCTGGAAGTACTGGTTCATCTGCGCGCCCGAGAGGGCGCCTGTGCAGGTCGGCGACTGGTTGGTCGGCAGGTTGAAAACGATGGTCACCGTGTCGCCTGCGTCGTAGATTGCGTCGTCGAAGTTCGGGTCCATCGCGTCGATCCGGACCACCGCCGGGTCCGGCGGCGAGAGGCAGCTCGCCGGGATCATCTCTACGTTGGGGACCGAGGGCCGCTTCCAGCCGACCTCGACGAGATCGCCGCCCCCCTGCTCCTTGTGGCATGCCTCTATGTAATACCTGTTCCCTGCCTCGAGCCACACTGCCGGACCGGCCGGGGCCTCCGCCCAGGTGCCGTAGGCGGTCGACCAGTCGCCGGAGATCTGGAACCTGGCGTGCGCCGGGTCATCGTCGTAGCTCAACCAGACCTCGCCGTAGTCGTCGGCCTTCACCTGGATGTAGTAGATGCCTGTCTCCGGGGGATAGATGAAACCCCGGATTCTCGTGTTGTATGAGTCGCCCGCGTTGTTCCGACCGTGACAACCGTCGGTCGAGAACTCGGCGGAACTCGGCAAGGGTGGGTCCTTCCAGCTCAGCACGGCCGAGGCGTTGCCGCTGAGTATGGGATCCCAGATCTCGACGAGGATCGCCCCCGAGGCCGCCGGAAGACCCTGACCCGTGCCCCAGTCGCCCGCGATGGGCGGGCTCGTGGCGGTGCAGGTGCTCGTACCACCGGCGTTCTGGATGCCCGCGGACGCGTCCACGGTGATCGTGTCGCCGATGGCTATCGTCGCACCGCTGACGTTAGTGGCCCGTATCCTGAGCACTTTCGAATCGAACCAGTTGAGCGCGTAGCCGGCGGACTCATCGCCCCAGGAATGGCCGCCGCTCAGGTGGAAAAGACCGTTCATCTCCGAGCCGGTCCGCGTGGCGCCGTCCAGGGCCTTGTTGGTCGCTGCATCGAAGACGATGAAGACCGCGTCGCCCGCGCTCAGGACCGTGTCCCCGTCGTCGAGGTCGGTGGCGGTGGCCTGCACTATCTGGACGCTCGCCATGCCCGCGAGGGCCTGCACCTCCGCGTCCGAGAGCGCGGAGTTGTAGACCCGGATGTCGTCCACCAGCCCCGGGAAGTTGTTGCCGTTATTGGTCCGCAGACCGATGGTGAAGTTGTCCACGGTCGCCAGACCGCTCCTGGATTGAGTCGCGACGAGATGGCCGTCCAGGTAGAGCTTGACGGTGCTACTGCCGTCATAGGTGGCCGCGAAGTGGTGCCAGGTCGTGTCCACCGGGCAGAAGGCCCACTCGATCCCATACAGGTGAAGGCCGAACACCGTACCGCCTATCACCTCCACGTCGAAGTGGGAGTTCTGGTCCCAGGCGTTCGGTGCGAAGCCGAACACGCCGGTCCAGTCTGGGATCGAGGACGTGGAGGCCTTCGCCCAGCCGCATATCGTCCTGGCGGCGTTGCCGCTCAGGCCGACTGTCCCGACCTGAACGTAGTCGTCGTCGCCATCCATCTGGAGGGCGTAGTTGCCGACCTTCCCCGTCACGAAGTTGGCGGTCGTCATCCCGCCCTGCAGCGTGCCGTGGCGGTTATTCCCGCTGACGTCGTTCACCGTCGTGTTGGACGGCGTCTCGAAGTCCCAGTGGGCTATCGGGTTTCCGCCGTAGGCCGCCGGCGCCGCCGCCAGGGCGCCCGCCCCGACGACCAGGAACGCCGTCCAGCGAACCAACCCGGCCTTCGTCGAACCCTCCGCCCTTCGAGCCACTGCGATGCCGATCCTGCGCATCACCGACCCCCTCCCTCGAACGCGACCAGTTTCGAGCGCGCTAGACCTCCGCTGCGGCACGCCCTCCACAAGAAGACTCGCTCCGACGGCTCATCATGCAGGTTCAACAAAGGCGGACCGGAATGTCCCGTCGCATCCCCTCAGCTTTCTTTGGGTTATGATAACTCGCTTCGTCCAGAAGTCAAACCTTTCCCCCGGCACGCACGCGTTCACCGATGCGGGCGGGTTCGTCCAGGCCCGACACGAGCGTCTCGACGCGCACGGGCGCCCCCGTCGCGATCGACCTGTTCGCGGCTATCCCGGTGAGGATCGACCAGGCCCCCTGGACGTGGTCGGCGGCCCTCTCGTACTTGTCGGGCCTGGGCGGCCCGAAGATCTCGTCGATCATGGCGTAGTCGCCCCCGCCGTGGCCGCCCTCCGCGTGCCAGACCTCGACCTGATAAGGCGTGCCGAAATGCGGATAGACCCACGTCGAGGTCCCGGCCCTGATCGTCTCGTGGACCTTGGCCCCGTCCTGGCCGCTGACGTAGGAGGTCTCCAGTGTCGCGTGCTCGAGGCGGCCGCGCGTCCCGTTGAAACGGATCTCGTAGCCCTCCTTCGGGCAGAACGCGTTGAGCGAGTACGACATGGCGGCGCCGCTCGCGTACCTGACGACCACGTTCATGGTGTCTTCAATGTCTATCGAATCCGAGAAGACGCACCCGTCGCGGCGGTAGCCGTCGTGGCGTTCCTGGTCGTGATAGAGACGCTTGAGCCCCCGGTTCGAGACGATATCCAGGTGGAAGGGACACTTCGAGCGCCCGGGGCAGTCGAGGCACCGCTCCCCGCGCGACGAAAGGCCGTAGCCCGCCGCGGTCTCCGGCCTGTAGAAACTCCTGGCCCCGGAGGCGTAGACCTCCACCGGCCTCGTCGCTAACCACCAGTTCACGAGGTCGAAGTGATGCGTCGCCTTGTGGACGAGGAGCCCCCCGGAGTTCGCCTTGTTCCTGTGCCAGCGCCTGAAGTAGTCGGCGCCGTGGCTCGTGTCGAGCTGCCAGTGGAAATCGACCGAAAGCACCCGGCCTATGACACCCGACATGAGGAGGTCCTTCACCTGCGTCCTGGGCGGGGAGTAGCGATAGTTGAACGTGACACGCAGCGAGCGCCCTGTCTTCTTCACCGTGTCGACGATGCGCTGACACCTCTCGGCGTCGATGGTCATCGGTTTCTCGGTGATGACGTCGCAGCCGAGCTCCATCGCGCGGCAGATGTACCTGTCGTGGAAGCAGTCCTTCGTGGTGACGATCACGACCTCCGGCGATTGCTCCTTCACGAGCCGGTCGAAATCCGTGTCGAGGTAGGCGGGAACGGGCTCGTGCCCTGCGGAGGCGAGCTCCTCGTTCACGAGCTCGAGCCTGCCGCGGTTCGAGTCGCAGATCGCGACGAGCTGGTGCGAGTCCGCGTATCTCTTCGTCACGGCGTCGACGTAGAGCCTGGACCTCGCCCCGACACCCACGATCGCGCAGCGCTTTCTCGGCATTGGACCCTCCCTTGCGGCCCGGTTCGCCCGAGAGTCTATGCCGATGCGCCCGGCGCGCAAGGCGCGCGCGACCTGAGCCCCCTGGGGGACAATTGAATGACCCCTGGTCGGGCTTGACGCCTTTCTTCCCGCCTGGCATACTCGCTCGTCGTCGCGCGCCGGCTCCTCGCCGGGCGGTCGGGCGAAGGGGGGAGGCCATGACGGAGTCGCGGGGGAATAGCGCTCGTTCGGCAGGTCGCTCGGCGTTTTGGCCCGCGTGGACGGGCGCGCGCGCCCTGGCCGCTCTGTTCGGGACCTGGGCGGCGCTCGCCCCCGGGTGCACCCGGCGCGCCGCGGAGCCTTTGCCTCCGGCGAGCGCTCCTGAGGCGGCCGAGCAGGCGGTGCCCTCCTCGTCAGGAGCGGCGGCTCCTGGAGCGATCCCCGGCTCCGAGGAGCGCGTCGAAGAGCGCGCAGCGATGGTCGAGGAGCAGATACGCCGCCGCGGGGTATCGGACGAGGCGGTGCTGCGCGCCATGGGCGAGGTCCCGCGCCACAGGTTCGTGCCGGCGAGCCTCCAGCGGGCGGCCTACGACGACGGCCCGCTCCCGATCGGCCTGGGCCAGACCATCAGCCAACCGTACATCGTCGCCCTCATGACCGAGGCCGCGCGTATACCGCCCGGCGGGAAGGTGCTGGAGGTGGGTACCGGCTCGGGCTACGGGGCGGCGGTCGCCTCGAGGCTCGCCCGCGAGGTGATCTCCATCGAGATCATCCCCGAACTCGCGGAGGCCGCGGCGGCGCGGCTGCGCGCGCTCGGGTTCGATAACGTTCGCGTCCTGACTGGCGACGGCTACCGCGGCGTCCCCGCCGAGGCCCCCTTCGACGCCATCATCGTCACGGCCGCGCCAGACCACGTGCCCGAGCCGCTCAAAGAGCAGCTCGCGCCGGGCGGGAGGCTCGTGATCCCGGTCGGACCCGAGGGGGGCGTGCAGGAGCTCCTCGTGCTCACGAAGACGGAGCATGGCCTCCGCGAGGAGAAACTGATACCCGTGCGCTTCGTCCCGATGACCGGGGAGGCCCAGAGACGCTGAGCCCCGCCGCCGAGCGGGCGCAGCGGCCGACGCGGGTCGCTACTCGAACTCCTCGCGCTCCGACCTGGGCGGGCGCGTCATGAGGTCCGTGACCGCGCGGCGCGGGTCCTTGCCTTCGAAGAGGACCGCGCGGACCTCGGACGTGATGGGCATCTCGACGCCCTGCCGGGCGGCGAGCGCCGCTATGGCCGGGGCCGTGCGCACGCCCTCGGCGACCATCTCCATCGAGCGCTCGATATTCGAGCGCGTCTCCCCGCGGCCGAGCCTCACGCCGACGGCGCGATTCCGGCTCCGCGTGGAGTAGCAGGTCGTCATCAGGTCCCCGACGCCGGCCAGGCCCCTGAACGTATGGGCGTCGGCGCCGAGCCTCACGCCGAGCCTGGCCATCTCCGCGAGCCCCCGCGTGATGAGCGCCGCCTTCGAATTGTCGCCGAAACCGAGCCCGTCGCAGATGCCGGCCGCGATGGCGATCACGTTCTTCACGGCCCCCGCGATCTCGACGCCGAGCATGTCGGCGCTCGTGTAGACCCGGAAGCTCGCGGTGAAGAAGGTCGCCTGCACGACCTCGGCGAGCGCCTGGTCCTCGGAGGCCGCGACCACGGCGGTCGGGAGCCGCATCGCCACCTCTTCGGCGTGGCTCGGTCCCGAGAGCACCGCCGTGCGCACAGGGCCCAGGACCTGGCGCAGGATCTCCGTCCCGCGGCTGAGTGTGGACTCCTCGAGCCCCTTCACGACGGACACGTAGGGCACCCCCCGCGGGAGCGAGCCGGCCACGCGGGTGAGCGTGGCGCGCATGAACTTGCTCGGTATCGCCGCCACGACGAGCTCGGCCCCCTCGGTCGCGCGGGAGGCGTCCGACTCCAGGACGAGATCGGCAGGCAGGTCTATGCCGGGCAGGAACTTCCGGTTCACGCGGGAGCGGCGCATCTCCTCGATGTACTCCGGGAACGCCCCCCAGAGCGCGACCTCCACGCCCTTCCGCCTGAGGAGAACGGCGAGCGCCGTCCCCCAGCCGCCGTCGCCCAGGACCGCGACGCGCCTCGCCTCTCTCAGATCGAGCGCACTGGCCACGTCAACGCCCCCTTCCGGTGCTGCCTGCACCGGACGCCGCGGGATCCCCCGGAGAGGGGCGTTCGACCGGAGCGGCCAGCTCCTCGCCGCGGACGAGCCTCGCGAGGTTCGAGCGATGCGTACAAAGTATCAGGACCGCGGCGCAGCCCGCCAGGCCCATCGCGGGCCAGCCCCCCTGGCCGTCCGCCCGCGAGCGCACGACCGCGGCGACGGGCAACAGCACGGCGAGAGTCATCGAGCCGGCGGAGACGTAACCGGTGGCCTTTCTCATCAGGGCATAGCCGGCGAGGGGCAACGCGACCCAGTACGAGAGGAACGCCGCGAACACGCCTATCGATACGGCCACGCCCTTCCCGCCGCGGAGCCCGAGGTACGGCGTGAAGACATGGCCGAGCAGCGCGCCCAGGCCCATCGCGGCCGCCGCGAGATCGGGCGCGGAGGAGCCGAGCCACCCGGCGATCGCCGGGGCGAGCCAGAAGACCGGTGCGAAGCCCTTGGCGATATCGAGCGCGAGCACGAGCAGGCCCCATCTCCGCCCGAGCGCGCGGCCTAGGTTCGTCGCGCCGACGTTGCCGCTCCCGACCAGGCGGATATCGATCCCGTGCGCCCTGGCCGCGATGAAGGCGAACGGCACCCCGCCCAGGAGATAGCCCGTCACGAGCGCGACACCAGCGGCGAGCGCGTCCGTGCCCGTCACCTACGCCTCCCGCCTGCGGACTATCTCCACGTCGCCGAGGATCCCCGAGGGCACCAGGTTGTACGCCGCGACGAAGCGCTCGCCCCAGGGCTCGAACTCGCCGGGGCCGACCCAAGTAGGCCGCGCCTCCTTCAGGTGGAGCGGGCCGAAGAGGTTCCGCCTGGAGCCGACCAGCTCGATCTCGAGGTCGTTCTTCCCCTTCTTCACGAGCTTCGTGATCTCGACCTCGTACGGCGGCCAGGGCGCGAGCCCCGCGGGCTCGCCGTTCACTTTGACTGCGAAACAGACGCCCGCGAAGGCCGATTTCTCCATCGCCAGGAAGAGCCGCTCGCCCTCCTTGGGGGTGAGCCTCACGCTCTGCTTGTAGATCATCGAGCCGGAGTACTGGGCGTAGCCCTGCTTGACCCAATCACCGGTCTTGAGCGCCCTGGGCTCCGCGACGAGGTCGAGCGTCTTCCAGTCCACGCCGAAGTCGCCCGCGAGGTACACCGCCTCGAGGCCCGTATCGGTCCTCATCTTGGTGCGAAGCAGAAGCTCGTTCTTGCCGGGCTTGATCCTTCCCTTGAGATCGATAAGTGCGAACTCGCGATCGATCCACCAACCGACCGGTTCGTTCGGGACAGGCCCCCCGTTCAGCTCGATCTCGAAGTCCTTCGGGCGCTCGATCACCAGATACACCTCCCTGGACGGCCTGACCCTGGCCTTGAACGGGAAGAGCAGCTCCACGGTCTTCCCCGTGTCGCGCACGTTCTCGAACGTCTTCCAGAGCTGCACGTCCCCGTTCCCGACCGGCGGGAGGTCGAGTCTGAGCCGCACGTCCCGCTCGCAGACCCAGACAGGGCGCACGTCCGAAAACGATTCGTCGCCTATACGATAACGGCACATGTCGAGGATGCGCGAGTTCTTGTCGTCGCGGGCGAACTTCCACTTCTTGCCGAGCCTGGTGACGCCCGCGTTTTCGAGTCTCGGCGCCGATTTCGCGGCCTCCGCGGTGCCCTCCGACACCACGAGGAGCTTGCTTCCGGTCGGCGGGAGCGTCACGCGGCACGAGATGCGCCCCTGTTCGCCCTTCGAGGGGATCGCCCGCACCTCGCCGGTCCACATGTCCCAGTCCTCGACGCGGCCGCTCACGCCGAAGAGCGTCACATCGGCTTCGTAGCCGCGCTCGCGATCGGTGTTCACGAGGAGGAGGATCGTCTTCCCGTCGGCCGCGCGGCGCTGGATCAGGATCGGGGCGATCTCGCCGCCCCCCGGCGCGGCGACGGACGCGAGCCGAACGCCCATCCCGTCGAGCGCGGAAGAGATCTCGGCCTTGTCGAGCCTTACGGACGCCGCACCCGGCCTCGACGCGAGCTGCGTAAGCGAATTGGACTTCTCGCAGTCCACCCGCTCGGCCGCCGGCTCCACGACTACGACCTTGCCTCCGGCTGCGAGGAACCGCTCGAGCAGTTCGATCGTGCTCCTGCGCCACGTCACCGCGGGAGGCACGACCACTGCGCCGTACGTCGCCTTCCCCACGCGCAGGCGAGCGCCCTCCACGGAGGCATGCCTCGTCAGGAGTTCCTCGTCGCCGAAGTCGAAATCGTGGTGGCTCTCCAGGAGCGAGGCCATCACGAGCGAGAGGTTCTGGTCGATGGGCTTCACTGCGTCGCGCCCGCGGAAGTTCCATCCGTCGACGCGCGAGACCGCCCACGCGCTCTCGATCGGGTGCAAGAGGAGCACCTCGCGTTCCGCGACGCCGCGCGTGGTCATGTAGCACATGCGGGCGAAGTAATCCTCGGTGGGCTTGTGATACTTCCAGGACGTCGACTGGTAGTTGAAGCACGGCGGGTAGTCGCGCTTCCCGCCCCTAGCCATCGTGTACCAGGTCAGGTGCTGGCAGCGGAGGTTCACGCCGAGCGCTATCTGCCAGTCGCCGACCCACTTCTCGCCCTCGAAGGTGAAGTCCCACCCCGAGGTCCCGTAGAGCTCCGAGAGCACGCGCTCGCGGCCGAACTGCCTGGCCGCAGACGACGCCTGTTTGCACGTGAGGACCTCGCGCTGCGACTCGCAGAGTATGTCGATGCCCGGGTACTGCTGGTGCTCGTAATGGCGCATCGCGGCGCCGATGACGCTTTCCTGGCTGGCGAGCGTCTCCTCGGCGAGGTAGTGCCCAGTGAAGGCGATCCCGAGCCTCGCGCAGCGCTCGCCGTAGGGCTTTGAAAAACACTCGACGAAGAGATGGGTGATGCAGTCGTGGTAGTCGCGCCGGAGCCTGTGCGAGTCTGCGCCCTCGACATCGAAAAAGAGCTCCGGGAGCCTCGCTGTGATGTCGTAGCCGTAGCGCTTGGCGAAGACCTCCGGCAGCCGCTCGGTCCAGGGCGGGCCGTCCGCGCCGTGATAGTGGGGCTCGTCGGTGAAGCAGCCCGGCACCACCTTGCCGAACTCGGAGCCGACCTCGCGCCTGTAGGGCTCGAGCGTGCAGTCGAGGAACCGCTGCGTCGGCTCCGGGTCGAGCATATTGAGATACCCGGCGCCGTTGAACCAGCCCGACTCGCCCGCGGTGGCGATCGAGAAGAGCAGGGCCTCCCTGCCCGCCGGTATCGACGGCGCGTCCTTGGCGAGGGGCCTCACGTCGGAGAGCACATCGCCGTTCGCCCGGGCGGTGAAGGCCCAGAGCGTATGAATGTCCGGGACGTACTTCTCGGCCGGCACTCGCTTGAGGTTCAGGCACTTCGCGCAATACTCGGGGTGCCGCCCGGTCACGAGCCCCCCCGCCGCCCCGGAGGGCCAGCGGTCCTCGTCGTATATGTAGGCGAGCATGCCGGTCTTCTTCGCCTCGTCCACCGCGGCCTTGACGCAGTCCATCCACTCGCGCGAGAGGTACGGGGTCTGCAACCCCGCCCGCGAATGCATGAAGAAGCCGCCCATCCCGTGCTCCTTCATGTCGCGGATCTGGCGGCGGAGCTCTTCTGGGTCGAGCTTCCCGTTCCAGGCCCAGAATGGCGCCCCGCGCCAGGCCGCGCCGGGGTTGCTGAACTCCTCACGCCAGGACTCTGCCATGATGCCAGTTCCTTTCCTTCGGACCGTCCGAGCCAGAGCCGGACTCAGAGCGGACTGCATGCTACCCGCCGGGCGGCTGACTGCAAGGTTCGTCCGCGCCGCGGCCGGACCGCGCGTCGCACAGGAGTCCTCTTCTTCGCTGCAGATGCGATGACAACCGTCGCCGCCACGCCCTGCCAGGTGACCGTTCCCGAGCTGGAGCCGGCGGCCGGTGGGCCCTCAACCGTCCTGCGAATCGTCCTCGTCCGCCGCGGACTCCAGAGGCGCGTCTCGAACGGAATCGGGAGCGTCTTTGGAGGGAGGGGATTCGTCGTCCTCTGCCCGTTCCACGATCACCTCGTCGCCCGGTCTCACCGAGGCGAGCCTCCAGGGATCGCCCCGGAGCTCGCCCACGATGGTGACGGGACTCGCGGGACGCTGGCCAAAGAAGAGGCAGAGCGCCTTCCCGGGCGGCCAGTACGCCACCGCCCCGGGCGGCGCGTGCGACCGCAGGTCCTCGCCGCCGAGGGCGAGCCCTATCGAGAAGTAGACCTCGTTCCCCCAGACCTGTGCTGTGGACCTGATCGGCAGCGCCTCGGCGATCCTGCGCGCCGTGAGCGACTCGTTCAGCTCCGCGAGGAGCTCGACGCTGCCCGCCTTCACGCGCACGCGCATCACGGCGGCTCCTGCTCTCGTACGGTCTTGCCCACGTGGCGCTTCGCGCGGTGGATCGAGGGTTCGAGCTTACCCGATTTCTCGCGCTCGGCGATCTCCGCCTCCACCGCCGGGATGTCCGCAGCGATGACGAGCCTGTTCCTTCCGGCGCGCTTCCCCGCGTAGAGCGCGCGGTCGGCGATGTCGATCAGCGTCTCGGCGTCGGTCGCGTCGGCCGGGTACATGGCCAGGCCGAAGGTGATCGTCAGGTCTCCGCCCGGCTGCTTCTCTTCCCCCTCGAATCGGTGCTGGGCGATCTTGGCGCGGATATTCTCGCCGACGAGCCTCGCGCCGTGGAGCTCGGTATTCGGGAGGAGGAGCACGAACTCCTCGCCGCCGTAGCGGGCGACGATGTCGGCGCCCCTGACGCTCGTGCGCATGATGTCACCGACGGTCCGCAGGACCATGTCGCCTTGCAGGTGCCCGTGGGTGTCGTTGTAGTTCTTGAAGTAGTCGACGTCTCCCATGATGAGCGCTAGCGGCGAGCCAGCCTTCGCGGCCTCGGCGATCTGAGAGTCCAAGACCTCGCGGAAGCGTCTGTAGTTGTACAGGTTCGTCAGACCATCGTGAATAGCCAGGAGCTCGGTCTTCCGGTAGAGCTGCGCGTTCTCGATGATCAGGCTCGCCTGGTCGGCGAAGGTCTTCAGGAGCGATAGCTCGTGAGTCGTGAAGTCCCTCTGGTTCGTACAGAGAGCCGCGATGAAACCTACCGGCTGCTTCACGCCGCCCGGTTTGTGGCTGATGAGCGGCGTCACCAGGAGCGACTTGAAGCCGCGCCGGGCGAGACTCTCGAACTGCGCAACGCTGTCGAGCCGGTTGATGAGCCGGCTGGCGCCTCGGCCGACGACGTCCTCGTAGAGCTCCTCGCCCAGGTCGATGTCCTGGACATTGCCTTCCACCTTGTGCCTGCGCAGGAGGCTTTCCTCGCTGCCATAGAGTTCGAGCACCAGGTTCTCGACGCCCAGGATCTCCCTTATCGCGCGCACCGCCTCGTCGAGCACCGCGTCCAGGTCGCGCGTCTCGCCGAAGACCTCGACGAGCTGGTTGACGCTCGTCAGGACGCGAGCCCGCTCGCTGTCGACCGAGAGGCGCATCAGCTTGGCCTCCGCCTCGCGTCCGGAGTAGCGCCGCGCGGACTCCTCCCTCGCGGACATGTACATGAGCGCCAGACCTATCACGAGGGCGAGCACCGCCGAGGCAGCGGCGAAGAGCCGGGACCGGGCGAGCCCGCGCTCGAGGGGGGAGAGCATCTCGACCGGCCCGGCCTTGGCCCCCTCCGAGCGGGCGACGGCCTCGCGCAGGCGCTCCACGCGGCCGCTTGCCTCCGAAAGCTCGAGCGAGAGCAGAAACGACCCCGCAGCCACCAGGGCGAGGCCGATGTAGAGGACCGAGCGGAGGGCCATTCACTCCCCGTCTATGCCGCCGACCTTGATGTCCAGGTTCGCGCGCTCCTCGATCCGGTCTATGCGGCCGTCGCGGATCCACACGACCCTGTCCGAGACGTTCAGCATCTGCATGTCGTGGGTGGCGGAGATGATGGTCACGCCGGACTGCTTGTTGAGCTCGCGCAGCAACTCGATGATCTCGCGCCCCGTCGTGAGGTCCAGGTTGCCTGTCGGCTCATCGGCGAGTATGATCATGGGGTCGTTCGCCATAGCGCGGGCGATCGCCACGCGCTGCTGTTGCCCTCCGGAGAGCTCGAAGGGCTTGTGGTTCACCCTGTCGCCCAGGCGCACGCGTTCCAGGAGCATCACGCCCTTCTCGCGCGCCTCGTCGGAGGGCACCCCGGCGAAGACCATCGGCAGCGTCACGTTCTCGAGCGCGGTCATAACGGGGATGATGTTGAACTGCTGGAAGATGTAGCCGATCTTGCGGCAGCGGAGCCATGCGAGCTCGTAGGCGTCGAGCTGCGCCACATCGACCTCGTCGATGTAGACCTTGCCGCTCGTGGGCTTGTCCAGGGCCCCGACCATGTTGAAGAAGGTCGACTTCCCAGAGCCCGAGGGTCCCATGATCGAGATGTACTCTCCGGCGCGGATCTCGATGTTCACCCCGCGCAGGGCGTGCACCTCCTGGTTGCCCATCCTGTAGATCTTGCGCACGTCCCTGGTCCGCACGATGACCGATTCTTCAGCGCACATCCGCTCGCCTCCGCTAGGTCAGAAGTCCTGGCGCATGGCGACCACGGGCTCCATCCTGGCCGCCACGAGTGCGGGGTATATCGCCCCGAGGACCGAGAGCACTATCCCTGTACCGAGCGCCGCCGCCGAGTACAATCCTAGCTTGGCGAGCGGCAGGTGGGCGAACACGGGCCCCGCGCCGAAGGTCACCGAAGAACCGACGAGCGCGAGCACGAGCCCGAGCGCGATCCCGATCAACGTCCCGGCCGCCCCCTGGAACGAGGACTCCAGCAGGAAGAGCTTGACGATGAAGGAGTCGAGCGCCCCGAGGCACTTCATCGTGCCGATCTCGCGGAAGCGCTCGGTCACGGCCATGAGCATGGCGTTCACGATGCCTATCACCGCCACGAGGAGGGAGAGCGCCACGAGCCACGTCTTTGCCCCCGGCTGTCCGGCCCGCTCCTCGTCCCCGTGCGGCGTCTCCACGAGACGCCTCCCCGCCCTGCGCGGCTCCAGGCCTTTCTCCCGAAGGAGCGCCTGCACCTCGGGGTCCGTGGTATCCTTGAGAGATTCCACCACCGCATCCGACGCCCATACGGACATCAGGAAGGCTATCGCGAGCACGATCCCGCTGACGGTCACCATGCTCCGCCAGAACCTGATCTTGAGTGACTTAAGACTGATCTCGATCGCCTTGCTCAGTGGGAGAACGATCTGCTTGCCGATGCGGATCTCGCTGCCGTCGAGGACCCGATGCACGAGCCTATTCCTCCTGCGCGGGGGGCCCCCCATCGCGGCCCACCCGGGCCAGGCGCCTGAGCCTCAGCGCGAACACCGCCGCCATAGCGGCCAGGTCCGCGTAAAGGAGGGCGGTCCAGAGGCCCCCGGTCCATCGCAGGACCACGGTCGGCCAGAGCAGCGCTATCCCCGCGACGATGAGCACGTCCTCGACAACCCAGGCCCACCGCGCACCCTTGGTGCGGGCCCGCGAAGGCTCCAGCAGCGGTGGCCTGAGGCTCTCGATCCCGATCTCCCGGGCGACTGCCGGTCCGACGGCTCTCTAGCTGCTGCACCCTGGCCGCAGCCCACGGATTGCATTGTCTGCGACCAGAGGCGACCATGTCAAGGCGTGTCTTGTTTGAATCATCCCCAGTTTCCCTCGACCCATTCGGTGAGCGTGCTGGACGGGCAGATGCAGCCGAAGGACTCGCCGCCTGCGCAGGCGTCGAGTTCGTCGGCGCGTCAGGATGATGCGCCGCAGGCGCGCGGCGAGGAACGGCCCTAGCACTCGCGATCGCGCGCGCGAGGCCGGCCTGCGACCCGGCCCAGCCCCTCGGGATCCGGCCCATCTATGCCAGAGCGGGGTAGGAGATTGCGCAGCTATTGATTCAACCTGCTGTATGGTCGCCTGCGCAATCGTGAGCGTGAACTACCAGCTTGGGACAGAGCGCCCGCGACGGCGTCAGGGGGCGTTCGCCGGGGCGACGCCCGACTTCTCGGCCTGCATCTTCAGGCGGAACCACTGCTCCCTGATCCCGCGCGCCTGCGTGTTGATCTGGGTGAGCTTGCGCTCGACCCAGGAGTAGCCCTCTCCCTGGTACTTGGCCTGGAGCTCTTCCAGTTTCCTCAGGGACTCCTCGATCTTGTCCCTGGCCTGGGCGATGAGGCGGTAGGCCTCAGCGGTGGAGCCCCTGTCCTCCGCCTCGCGCGCCTGCTGGGCGAGCCGCCGCGCGTCCTCGGAGAGCGTGTCCACCTCGGCCATCGGGTCGACCCTCACCTCGCGCCTGATGATGACGGGGCCTCTCCTGCGGTTGGTGATCAGCCACACTATGCCGAAGATGCACGCGAGGCTGATCGCCGCGCAAACGACCTTGATGATCGTCTGCGCCCGCCTGGAGAGCCTCAAGCCTCCGAGCACCTCGCGTCGCGAGGGCCTGGGCGGTTTCTCATGGTCCCGCTCCTCGCCCCGCGCCCCGGCGGTCCTGGAGCGCCGGCGCGCGGCCTCGGCGAGCTCATCCACGAGCGAGACCCGGAAGGTGGTCCCGCCGATCCTGAGCTCATCGCCGTCCTCTAGCTCCGCCTCCTGCACGCGCTCTCCGTTGAGCCACGTACCGCCCTGGCTGCCCTGGTCGCGGACGCGCAGACCGCTGCCCGACTTCTCCACTATGGCGTGCAGGCGGCTCACGCCGGGGTCCTGCAGCCGGATCGAGCACTCCTGGCTCCTGCCGATCGTCAGCGGCTCGCCCTTGATGGGGTGTTCCGCGGCGGCGCCATCGGGGCCTGTCGCTATCAGTTTTGGCACGTCGAGTCTCCCTCCGGCCCCTTGCGTTCGCCGCCCGTCTCGGCCGGTGTCGGCGGCCGGCCGGCCGCCGGGCGCAGTCTCAGGTTCTCCTCTACGAGCTCCGCGTTCTTCGCCTCGAGCTCGGCGACGATCCGCCGCAAGCGCTCGACCTCGGCGTCGGACCAGCCGATCAGATATCCGACGCAGCCGCTTGACAGCATTACGAGCGCGAACGCCACCCGCCCCAGGCCTGGCAGGGCTTTGCCTCTGGGAGCGGACCTCGCGTCTCTACCGCTCATGGCCGCTATGGTACGGCTCGCTCTGAAACTCCGTCAAGCTGCGCCGCCGATGGATCATCCCCAGTTACGCCTATCGGGTTGACTCACAGAACCACTACCCATAGCAGGCCGCTTTCCTGGGGTTCGGATGTCGCCACCCGCCTTCCGTTCCGGCCGAGTACAGCGACTCGTACTCTGGCCCACGCTTGTTCGCGCTAATCCTCGATACCGTGAGAAACCCCGCCTGCGGATTTCCGCGCCAGTTGTACCGGAACGCAAACTCTGCCTGAAGGTGCTTGTCCGAACATGCCTATCAGGTTGACGAAGAGGCCCCCGACCTGTGGTCGCCGGCCCGGACCGCGCCCTCCGCGCGGGAAAGGGCCGGAGTCGCTGACGCACGCCTGTGGGACTCCGACCGCAACGCGACGGGGTCGCCACCGCGTAACTGCGGCGCGCGCCGCTCGGCATTGGCGCAAGAGCCGTGCCGGCGACGCCCCCGGCACGGCTCTTGCGCTCCTGGTGCCGCGCCATTCGCGAAGGCTCGGGGCCGCGCAGCATACGGAACCGGTCTCGTCGCGCGTTACGGTTGCCTCAGCCGAACCCGGGTCCAGCGCCCGACGCACGCGCGACCTCGCGCACGGGACGCGACTCGGAGCCCTCTGGCCTCATACCAATCCGGCAGTTCGGGCCCGGTCCTCCGGCCTCTCCGGAGATCGATAGGAACTCGGAAAGCGTCGAAGGCCACAATGGATAGTGGTGTTCTGAGTCAACCCGATAGGCGCATCCCCAGTTTCCCTCGACCTGTTCGATGAGCCATCGATGGCGTCGATCCGCTCGTTCGTGACGAAGCGGGAGACCCGCTCGATGTTGTGTTCGGCCGTGGCGCGGGTCTCCATCGCGCGGAGACGCGGCGGCACCTCATCGCGGCGAAGGCGATTTCGGCTAGAGCCTCTGCTCACGGTGCTGCTCGGCCGGCTCGGCGCGCACCGGCCGGCGGCGGCCGTCATTGTGGACCTCGTGCGTCAGGCCGAGTCGCTCGCCGTCACGCTCGTTGGAGCGCTCAACCGGGTCGGCTCCGAGGCGCTAGCGGCGTGGCGCTTGGGGCGAGGGGCTCGAGGCGCCCCGGCGAGATCTTCGCCCGGGGTTGGGCAGCGCGCCTGAGGGTCCGCGGGGCCTGAGTGCCGCGCGGATCGGCCGGGAGCGATGTAGGATGGCGTTGGGGAACCGGTCCGCGCCCTTCCGGGCGATGGCAGCGGGAAAGAGGCGGGGGATGATTCGGGGCGTCGATCTTTTTGACGCAGCCGGGGCGATGCTGTATAGTCTCGGCGCCGGAGCGGAGAGGTGGCAGAGCGGTCGAATGCGGCGGCTTGCTAAGCCGTTGAAGGGGGTACAACCCTCTTCCGTGGGTTCGAATCCCACCCTCTCCGCCATGATTTCGTAAGCCCCGCGAATGCCAGGGGTTGCGCCGTTCGAGATCTCCGTTTGCGCACGATTTGCGCACACCGCCTGGGACCGCAGGAGATCCCG